>Ga0097691_1000466_pt1 | contig 35452 bp, 29 predicted proteins | sample NGESurdeep072012_8_FD_72858 | JGI IMG/M metagenome (GOLD analysis project Ga0097691, IMG submission 72858) | Arctic peat soil microbial communities from Barrow, Alaska - NGEE Surface sample 210-1 deep-072012 | ecosystem: Environmental > Terrestrial > Soil > Wetlands > Peat ... | reverse complement strand
ACTGCGTGCTGCTCGACTACCGTTTGCCGGACATGAATGGTCTGGAGTTTCTGGCCGAGCTGAGAAACGATCTGGGCGAGATCCCGGTGCCGGTCATGATGCTGACCGGCGCCGACAACGCTTCGGTCGCGGTCGAGGCCATGAAACGCGGCGCGCAGGACTATCTGGTCAAGGATGTGAACCGCCAATATCTGGAACTGCTGCCCGCTGTCATCCAGCGCGTGCTGCGCGAGCGACGGGCATTGACGGAAAAAAAACAGATGGAATCTCGTCTGGTTCAGGCCGAAGCGAAGTACCGTTTCCTGGTAGAGCAGATTCCCGCAATCACCTATACCGCCGCGCTGGACATACCCGGCAAGCTACTCTACGTGAGCCCGCAACTCAGTGCGTTAGGCTATTCCCCGGAGGAATGGACAGCTCAAGTTGGCGCGCTGCGTAGCCATATTCATCCCGATGATCAAAAGCGGGCAGTGGATGCATTCGACCGTGTGCGCGCTACCGGCAAACCGTTGCGTTGCGAATACCGCCTGCTCAACCGTGCCGGCGAAGTGCGCTGGTTCTTGGACGAGGCAAGCCTGGTGCACGACGAATCGGGCGAGCCGTTGTTCCTGCAGGGCGTTCTGGTCGATATCACCGAGGACAAGGAGGTCGAAGAGGAACTGCATCTGCATCGCCGACGACTCGAGGAGCTGGTGGCCAATCGCACGACGCAGTTCGAGAAACAAACCGCGATACTCGAGTCGGCCAACGCCAATCTCGCCAGCAAGCTTGGCGCGTGCACACAAGCCGGGAGCGCGCTCAAGAAATACGCCGATCAGCTCGCGGACCTCTACCATAACGCCCCCTGCGGTTACCACTCGCTCGACCCTGACGGCGTGTTCATCCAGATCAACGACACTGGGCTCAACTGGCTTGGCCGCACACGCGAAGAGGTCGTGGGCAAAATGAGGTTCACCGATCTGCTGGCGCCTGCGAGCAGAAAAACCTTCCTGGAAAGCTATCAACACTTCAAGGAGTGCGGCTGGATACGCGATCTTGAGCTCGAGATCGCGCGCGAGGACGGCACGAGCCTATTCGTGTTGTTGAATGCCACCGCGATCAAGGATGCCGCCAGTCGCTTCGTGATGAGCCGCTCCATGATGTTCGACATTACCGGCCGCAAGCGTGCCGAGCAGGCGCTGTGAAGTCCTTGAGAGCGTTCCCGCCGCCGCTGGATTCAGAGCGGAGGAATGCCCCATCTACGACACATTTCGCAAAGGCACACTGATCAGCTGGAGGTCATTTATCAAAGTGCGCCGCATCTTTCAGCACACCAAGAAATGACTCTCCATAGCGTGCCAGCTTGGCCTGCCCGACACCGCTGACCCGCGCCAGTTCGTCTAGCGTAGCAGGGCGCTGGCTGAGGATTTCCAGCAGAGTGCTGTCATGGAAAATGACATAGGGTGGCACACCCTGTTCGCGGGCCAGTGCCAAGCGTTTGGCTTTGAGGGCGAGCCACAACGGATCGTCATTCGCGCCGGCAAAAGGTTCGCGTGACCTGTTATTGCCTTGGGCAGTGCGTTCGGCGCGCTGCGCTTTGCGCCCAGCTTTGTGAAGCGCCGGATCGGCATCGCGGCGCAGCCACACGGATTGTTCGCCGCGCAATATCGGACGCGCTGTTTCGCTGAGCTTCAATCCGCCGTAGGCTTCGATGTCCGATTCCAATATTCCACTCGCCACCAGTTGGCGATACACGCTGCTCCATTGCGCGGCATTCAATTCCTTGCCGATGCCGAAGGTGGAGAGCGCGTGGTGATTGAATTTTTCGACACGCTCGGTGGTCTTGCCGATCAGCACATCGCTCAAGTGTCCCGCGCCGAAGCGTTGTCCGGTGCGGTAAACGCAGGATAGCGCCATTTGTGCGGCTTGGGTCGCATCCCATGTATCCACCGGCTCCAGGCAGTTATCGCATGCGCCGCAGTTGCCCGGGTGCTCCTCGCCGAAATAGCGCAGCACGGTTTGATGGCGGCAGGTGGTGGATTCGCAGTAGCCGAGCAGCGCGTCCAGTTTTTGCCGCTCCAGACGCTTGCGTTCTTCGGGGGCCTCGCCGCTGTCGATCATCTGGCGCATCGACACCACATCGCCCAGGCCGTAGGCCAGCCAGGCGTTGGCGGGCAGGCCGTCGCGGCCGGCGCGGCCGGTTTCCTGATAATAGCCTTCCATGCTCTTGGGCAGGTCGAGATGCGCGACGAAGCGCACGTTGGGTTTGTCGATGCCCATGCCGAAGGCCACGGTCGCCACCATCACCACGCCTTCCTCGCGTAGGAAGCGGCTCTGATTTTTACTGCGCGTCGCGGCATCCAGTCCGGCATGGTAGGGCAGCGCATCCCAGCCGCGCTCTTTTAACCAGACGGCAGTTTCATCGACTTTCTTGCGCGACAGGCAATAAACGATGCCCGCATCATTCGGGTGTTCAACTTCAAGAAACGCTTGTAACTGATTGCGTGCATTGTTTTTTTGTGTAACGCGATAGCGGATGTTGGCGCGGTCGAAGCTGGAGATGAACTGGCGCGCTTGCTCCAGCGCCAGCCGTTCGACGATTTCACCGCGCGTCGGCGTATCGGCAGTCGCGGTCAGCGCGATGCGCGGCACAGCGGGGAAGCGTTCGTGCAATACGGTCAGCGCGCGGTATTCGGGGCGGAAGTCGTGGCCCCATTGTGAGACGCAGTGGGCTTCGTCGATCGCGAAGAGGGCCACTCCGGATGTTTCTTGAACCTGCTCCAGCAGGCTGAGGAAGCCGGGCATCAGCAGGCGTTCCGGGGCGACATAGAGCAGGTCGAGTTCGCCCCGCAACAAGCGGCTTTGCACTTCGCGCGCGGCATCGGCAGCTATGCTGGAATTGAGGAAGGCGGCCTTTACCCCGAGCTGGCGGAGCGCATCCACCTGGTCCTGCATCAGCGCGATCAGCGGCGAGACCACGATGCCTACACCCGGACGCAGCAGGGCAGGAATCTGGTAGCAAAGCGATTTGCCGCCGCCGGTCGGCATCAGCACCAGCGCATCGCCGCCCTCAACGACGTGCTCGACTATGGCCTGCTGCTCGCCGCGGAATGCGGAGTAGCCGAAAACGTCATGGAGTATCTGGCGGGCTGATGGTGATGTCATGGGTGATTGCGGTGGGGTAGTTGATGATGGGGGGTAATGCAATTTCAAAATATTTCGGCTTCGCCCCAAAACAGTGGTAGCATTTTAACGCGTGACAGGCCCGAAAAGGAGCGAAAGATATTGGATCAAACGTCGAAAAACCTGGTCGAGATTAGCGACCTCCATTTCGCATATGGCAAACGAGAGGTGCTCAAAGGCATCAATCTCTCCATCCCTCGCGGAAAGATCGTCGCCATACTTGGCGTCAGCGGATGCGGCAAAACCACATTGCTGCGCCATTTCGGCGGCCAGTTGCGGCCGTCGCGCGGCGCCGTGAAGTTCATGGGACAAGTGGTTCACGAACTCAACAACGACGAGCTGTACAAGATGCGCCTGAAAATGGGCATGATGTTCCAAGTGAGCGGATTGTTCACGGACTTGTCGGTCTATGACAATTTGGCCTTCCCGATGCGCGAGCATACCGATCTTCCGGAAGAATTGATCCACGACCTGGTATTGATGAAGTTGCATGCCGTGGGGTTGCGCAATGCCCGCAACCTGATGCCGAGCGAGCTGTCGGGGGGCATGGAACGCCGTGTGGCGCTGGCGCGGGCGATCGCCACCGATCCCGCGCTGATCATCTACGATGAGCCATTCGCCGGCCTCGACCCGATTTCGCTCCACACCATTGCAAACCTGATCCGCCGTCTGAACGACGCGCTGGGAGTGACTTCAGTCGTGGTGACTTACGACATTTCGGAATCGCTGAAGATTGTCGATTATGTTTATTTTATCCATGACGGCAAGGTGGTGGCAGAAGGCGAAGCGGCGGATATGCTTGATTCGAAAAATCCGTTCGTCCATCAATTCGTCCACTCTGAACCGGATGGACCGGTCTCATTCCAATATCCGAGCGGGTCCTACGCCGAGGATCTGGAATTCAAGGGAACAGCGATTTGATTCTGGGGGGCGTTCTGGTTGCCTAGCGGTGATTGCGGTAATAATCGATCAACCCGTTGGTCGAGGCATCATGTCTTGAGGCGGAAGTCGCATCGCGCAATTCCGGCAGGATCTTCCCGGCCAGTTGTTTGCCCAGTTCCACGCCCCATTGGTCGAAGGGGTTGATGTTCCACACCACGCTTTGCACAAACACCTTGTGTTCATACAGCGCGATCAGCATACCCAGTGTGTGCGGGTCGAGCTTGTCGAAAAGCAGTGTGTTGGTCGGTTTGTTGCCCGGAAATACCTTGTGCGGCAGCAGGGCTTCCAGCGCCTCGCCATGCAAGCCTTGCGCTTCCAGTTCGGCACGCGCTTCTGCTGCGGTCTTGCCGACCATTAGGGCTTCGGTCTGCGCGAAACAGTTTGCGAGCAGGATGGCGTGATGTTCGCCGAGCGGATTCTGGCTGCGCAAGGGCGCGAGGAAATCCGCCGGTATCAGGCGCGTGCCCTGATGGATGAGTTGGTAGAAAGCATGCTGGCCGTTGGTGCCGGGTTCGCCCCACACCACCATGCCGGTATCGTAATCAACAGTGTTGCCGTCGCGATCAACGCCCTTGCCGTTGCTCTCCATCTCCAGTTGTTGCAGATAAGCCGGGAAGCGATGCAGGTACTGGTCGTAGGGGAACACTGCGTTCGAGCCTGCTCCGAAGAAGTTGCCATACCAGATGCCGAGCATCCCCATCAGAACCGGCATGTTCTTGTCCAGTGGCGCGTTGCGAAAGTGCTCGTCCATCGTATAACCGCCGCCCAGCAATTCCTCGAACCTGTCCATGCCCACAAACAGCGCGATGGGCAGGCCGATGGCCGACCATAGCGAATAGCGTCCGCCGACCCAATCCCAAAACTCGAACACGTAGCTTGGATTGATGCCAAACTTGGAAGTGGCTTCGAGGTTGGTGGAGACTGCGGCGAAATGTTCCGCCACGGCCTGCTCATCGCCCAGCTTTCCGATCAGCCAGGCGCGTGCCGAGCGGGCGTTGGTCATGGTTTCCTGGGTGGTGAAGGTCTTCGAGCTGATGATGAACAGCGTGGTTGCGGCATCCAGGTTCTTCAGCGTTTCGACTAGATGCGTGCCATCCACATTGGAAACGAAATGCGCGCGCAGATTCTGGCTGGCGTAGGACTTGAGGGCTTCGCACACCATCAACGGGCCGAGGTCGGAGCCGCCGATACCGATGTTGACGATGTCGGTGATCTGCTTGCCGGTGTGTCCGACATGTTGCCCATTGCGCACTGCGTCGGAAAAGTTGCGCATCAGACCCAGCACACGCCGCACATCCGGCATGACATCCTTGCCATCTACCAGCACCGGGCGGCCGGAACGGTTGCGCAGCGCGGTGTGCAGCGCAGCACGTTGTTCGGTGCTGTTGATCTTCTCGCCAGCAAACATGCGTTCGACTTGTTTGGTAATTCCGGTTTGCCTGGCTAGTTCCAGAAGCAGTTTGACGGTTTCAGCATTGATACGATTCTTGGAGTAATCGAACACCAGGCTGATGGAACTACTAGCCATTCGACTAGGCTGGCAAACTATGCCAGCTGAGTCGCTGGTTATATCGAGTCGCAACGAAAATTTATCAAAGCGCTCCGGATCGTCCTGAAACATCTGCCGCATCTGGAGTGGTTGGATAGTGGTGCAATGAGCGCCGAGTGCCTGCCATGCGGCAGAACGGGTAAGTTTTGACATGGTGGTATTAGCTCAAATCAACTGATACAAATAAAGTTTCAGGACTTCAATTTTTCCTGACCAATCTCTCGCGAGTGAAGAAAATTGCTTAAGCTTCTGGTATCAAAATCACTCCGGCCAACGGTGGCAACGTGATCTCGGCGGAGTATGGCAGACCCATCCACGGAATCGCTTCGGCATTTATCAATCCGGCATTACCCATGTTGCTGCCCGCGTAATACTGTGAATCGCTGTTCAGCGCTTCACGATACTGTGCTTGCGTGGGCAAGCCGATGCGATAGTGGTTGCGAGGTACGGGTGTCAGATTCAACGCGATAATGACACTGGAACCGTCGCGCGCACGGCGCTGGTAGGACAACACCGATTTTTCCGCATCGTTGCAGTCTACCCAGGCGAAACCTTCATGATCGAAATCCAAATCATGCAGCGCGGACAGATTGCGATAGAGTTGGTTGAGGTCGTGGGTCAGATTTTGCACGCCGCGATGCAACTCTTCACGCAACTGCCACCATTCCAGTTCCCATTTCAATTGCCACTCGCGCCCCTGGGCGATCTCGTTGCCCATGAAGTTGAGTTTTTTGCCCGGGCTGGTCATTTGATAAGTCAGCAGCAAACGCAGGTTGGCAAATTTCTGCCAGGCATCGCCGGGCATCTTGGACAACAGCGAACCTTTGCCATGCACGACTTCATCATGCGAGAACGGCATCACGAAGTTTTCGGTGTAGGCGTAAAGCTGGCCGAAGGTCAGTTCGTTGTGGTGGTAGCGGCGATGCACCGGCTCGTGCTGAAAATAGCCCAGCGTGTCGTTCATCCAGCCCATGTTCCACTTAATCGAGAATCCCAACCCGCCAAGATAGACCGGGCGTGACACACCCGGCCACGCGGTGGACTCTTCGGCCATCGTCAATGCACCGGGAAACTCTTCATGCACCATCACATTCATCTCGCGCAGGAAATCCACTGCCTCAAGATTCTCGCGCCCGCCGTATTTGTTGGGTATCCATTCACCTGCCTTGCGCGAGTAATCCAGGTATAACATGGATGCGACCGCATCCACGCGCAGGCCGTCGAAGTGGAATTCTGATAGCCAGAAGTGTGCACTGGACATCAGGAAAGACTTAATTTCGTTGCGCCCATAATTGAAGATGTGTGTACCCCAGTCCTGATGGAAACCAAGACGCGGATCTTGGTGCTCGTACAGTGCCGTGCCATCAAAACGCGCCAGCGCCCAGCTATCCTGCGGGAAATGCGCCGGCACCCAATCGAGGATCACACCGACACCCGCCTGATGACAGGTGTCGATGAGAAAGCGCAATTCGTCGGGAGAACCAAAGCGGCTGGTCGCGGCAAAATATCCGGTGGCCTGATAACCCCATGATTCATCCAGCGGATGCTCAGAAATCGGCATGAGCTCGATGTGCGTGTAGCCCATGCCTTTGACGTAAGGCACGAGGTCGGTAGCCAATTCGCTATAGGTGTAGAAACGGCCATCCGGGTGGCGTTTCCAAGAACCGGCATGGACTTCGTATATGTTGATCGCACCGTGCAACCAGTCCCATTGCCCGCGTTGCTTCAACCATTCGGCATCTTGCCAGCGATGTTCGTTGGCGGGCGCAGCCAGTGAGGCTGTGCCCGGACGCAACTCATAACCTTGTGCGTAAGGGTCTGTCTTGGTCAGCAGTTGGCCGGTGTTGCGGTTGCGGATCTCATAGCGATACAGCGCGTGTTGCTTGATCCCGGGAATGAATAATTCCCACACGCCGCTGGAGCCATGATAGCGCATGGCATGAATACGTCCATCCCAGTTATTGAATTCGCCCACCACACTGACGCGTTCGGCATTCGGAGCCCATACGGCAAAGCGCACGCCTTTCACCCCGTTGATTTCGACCGCATGCGAACCCAGCATCCGGTAGCCTTGGTGCAGCTTGCCTTCGCTGAACAAATATAAATCCTGTTGCGAAATGTGTGAAGGGAATTGGTAGGGGTCGTATATCTCGTGCGTCACAGTGCCATAGTGCATACGCAAGCGGTAGGGGCGTGCTGGTTCTGTTTTGCCGCGCCATTCGAAAATTCCGGCGGGATGTATGCGCTTGAGCAGCTCGCCGTCAGTTTCGTTGACCAGCGCGACTTGAGTTGCGTAAGGTTCGTATACGCGTATGACCCATTCTGAACCTTTCTGATGCAAACCGAGCAAAGCAAAAGGATCAGAAAGACGTGATTGCAGCAACGATTCGATCAGATTATCCACCCTTGGCACCCTATTGTTCTTGTCTAGTAAGGCAATTGTAAACGATAATGCACATACTTTTTAAGGTTTATCAGGAGTAGCCAAAATGGATGCAGAGTTAGGTTACCTGCAAAAAAAATATCATGTCGCGGTGGGTGGTCCTGCGCCGCGTTTTGTCAGCCGCATCACCAAAAACACCTACGCGATGATACTGGCCGGGGGACGGGGCAGCCGTCTGCATCAATTGACGGATTGGCGAGCCAAGCCTGCGGTGCCTTTTGGCGGCAAGTTCCGCATCATCGATTTCGTGCTGTCCAATTGTGTGAATTCGGGTATCCGCCATATCGGTGTGGCGACGCAATACAAGTCTCACAGCCTGATTCAACACATCCAGCGTGGCTGGTCGTTTTTGAATGGCCAGTTCGGCGAATTCGTTGACTTGCTCCCAGCACAACAGCGCGTCAGCGAGGACCATTGGTACAAAGGTACGGCTGATGCGGTGTTCCAGAATCTGGATATTTTGCGCGAATCGAACCCCGACTTCGTGCTGATATTGGCAGGTGATCATGTGTACAAGATGGACTACGGCAAGTTACTGGCATTCCATGTGGAAAATAAAGCCGACATGACTGTGGCCTGCTTGGAAGTGCCCATCGCCGAAGCCACCGCGTTTGGCGTGATGAGTGTGGATGATCATTCACGCGTCGTCGAATTCGCGGAAAAACCAACCAATCCGGCCTCCATTCCCGACAAGCCGGGCAAATCGCTGGCCAGTATGGGCATTTATGTGTTCAACAAGGATTTCCTTTTCGAACAATTGGTTCGCGATGCCGATGACCCTCATTCCAGCCATGATTTTGGCAAAGATCTGATCCCGCATATGGTTGATAAGTATCGCGTGTTCGCGCAGAATTTTGAACATAGTTGTGCGGGCATGGGGGAAGGCAATGTGCCGTATTGGCGTGACGTGGGAACAATCGATTCCTATTGGGAGGCCAACATGGAGCTGACCAAGGTGATTCCCGATTTGAACATGTACGATCAGGAATGGCCGATTTGGACTCATCAGGAGCAATTGCCCCCGGCAAAGTTCGTGTTCGATGAGGATAGTCGCCGTGGTATGGCAATAGATTCGCTGGTTTCCGGCGGATGCATCGTGAGCGGTTCGACCGTGCGCCGCTCGTTGCTTTTTTCTGATGTGCGCATCAATGGTTACTGCACTATCGAAGACTCGGTGTTACTGCCCAATGTGGATGTGTGTCGCGATGTCACATTGAAGCGCGTCATCGTGGACAAGAACTGCAAGATCCCCGACGGTCTGGTGGTCGGAGTCAATCCGGAGGCGGATCGCAAACGCTTTCATGTCAGCCCGAATGGAGTGACACTGATCACCCCTGATATGCTCGGGCAAAACGTACATCGCAGCCGTTGATTTCACCCCCGCTGACGAAAGGCGGGTGGAGTCCAAAATTATGAAGAAATCTGTAGACCTGGTTTTTCTCTGGCATATGCATCAGCCGGATTACCGCGATTATTCAAACGGTGATTTCGTGTTGCCATGGACTTACTTGCATGCCATCAAGGATTACACCGATATGGCCTATCATCTGGAGCGACACCCCAAGGTGCGCGCCGTGGTGAACTTCGTGCCTATTTTGCTTGATCAGCTGGAGGACTACGCCGACCAGTTCGCCACCGGGCGATTGCGCGATCCGTTGCTGCGCGTGCTGGTACATGAAGATTCTTGCGCTTTGTCAGCCGAGCAGCGGCAATTGATTCTGGATGCCTGCTTCCGCAGCAACCACACCAAAATGATCGCTCCTTATCCGGCTTACAAACGCCTCTCTGAATTATTCAACCGGTTGCAAGCCGACGGGGAGGCCGCACTATCTTATTTGTCAGGCCAGTTTATGGCGGACTTGCTGACTTGGTATCACCTGGCTTGGTGTGGTGAAAGCGTGCGCCGTGAGCATACGCTGGTGGTGCGTTTGATGAGCAAGGCCGAGGGCTTCAGCCTCGAAGATCGCCAACAGTTGCTGGCGCTCATCGGTGATTTGATCAGCGGCATCATTCCGCGCTATCGCAAGCTGGCCGAATCAGGCCAGATCGAAATATCTGCTACGCCCCATTACCATCCTCTGGCTCCGCTATTGATCGATTTTGCCTGTGCCAAAGATGCCATGCCTGACATGCCATTGCCGCAGGCCATCCGTTATCCGGCAGGAAAAATACGTGTCGCCGCGCATATTGCCAAGGCCAAAAAGAGTCATGCCGCGCGGTTCGGCAGCGAGCCTGCAGGAATGTGGCCAGCCGAAGGTTCGATATCGACCAGCACTCTTGAGGTATTGGCGGAGGAGGGCTGTCGCTGGGCAGCCAGCGGCGAAGGTGTGCTGGTGAATAGCTTGTTGCACCAATCACACGCTGACGTTCCAGACCGCACCCAATACCTTTATCGACCCTACCGCCTGGAAAACGGTGCCGAGGGTTTGACTTGCTTTTTCCGGGATGACCGCTTGTCCGACTTGATCGGTTTCGAATATTCGCGCTGGCACGGTCAAGATGCGGCACGCCATTTCGTCGAGCAGATCGAGGCAATCGCCCAGCATGCGACCGAGGGTGAAACGCCTGTCGTCAGCGTCATTCTCGATGGCGAAAATGCCTGGGAATACTATCCCTACAACGGCTTTTACTTTCTTGACGAACTCTATATCGAACTTGAAGCGCATTCCAATATTCACACCAGCACCTACTGCGATTATCTGAAATCCAGCCCGAAACATTCGGGCAGCGCGCAAGTGCACAGCCTGCCGGGCATCGTTGCGGGTAGCTGGGTTTATGGTGACTTTTCAACCTGGATCGGTTCCAAGGATAAGAACCGCGCTTGGGATTTGTTATGCGTCGCCAAGCAGAGTTACGACATGGTGATGGCCAGCGGGCGACTAAGCCAGGCGGAACAGGATGCAGCCGAGAGACAGCTTTGCTCTTGCGAAAGTTCGGACTGGTTCTGGTGGTTTGGCGATTACAATCCTTCACACGCAGTAGTCAGCTTTGACCGGCTGTTCAGACATAACCTGACCGAGCTTTATAATTTGTTGAAATTACCCGCCCCGCACAATTTATCCGAACCCATCAGCCAGGGAAGTGCAGGGCAGACCGAGGCGGGCGGAGCGATGCGCCGTGCTACCGAATAACATGCATAATTTATGTTAACGGATCGGGCCAGCGGGATATTGTTACATCCTACTTCGCTGCCCGGTGCATTCGGTGCCGGTGACTTCGGTTCGGATGCATATAAATTTGTCGACTGGCTGGTTAGTGCTGGCCAAACTTATTGGCAGATTCTACCGCTAGGCGAAACCGGACCGGGAAATTCTCCTTACATGAGTTGTTCAGCTTTCGCCGGCAGCATCCTTCTTATTGATCTCGCTGAATTGTCCAGTCATGGTTGGCTCAGTTCCGAGGATCTTACGCCGCATCCCGATTTTCGACCTGACCGGGTAGATTTCACACTCTTGCGACCATTTCGCATGGAACGACTACGCCGTGCCGCCAGGGAATTCTTTGCAAGTAGTCACGATGATATGCACCGGGACTATACCGAATTCTGCATTGCTGAAAACGAATGGCTTGCAGATTATGCGATATTCATGACCCTCGCAGAGCGTGAAAATTGTCGTGAATGGAGTTGCTGGCCCATCGATCTTGCACACAGGGAGCCGCAAGCGCTACAACTCATCGAAAAGAACTATTCTGACGAGGTTGGTTTTTGGAAATTCTGCCAATGGTGTTTTGACCGCCAATGGTCAAATTTAAGGCTATACGCCAACGAGCGTGGAATCCACGTCATTGGCGACGTTCCGATATTTGTGGCTTATCAAAGTGCAGATGTGTGGTCTCACCAGGAACTGTTCGAGCTTGATGAGAATTGTCGTCCTACAGTCGTGGCCGGCGTGCCACCCGACTACTTCAGCGAGACCGGGCAGCTCTGGGGTAATCCTCTCTACCGCTGGGACGTCCATGAAAAGACCGGCTATGCTTGGTGGATAGCACGACTCAGGCATGCACTGCAATTGGCGGACCTGGTCCGTATCGATCACTTTCGAGGCTTTGTCGCCTATTGGGAAGTACCGTCAGATGCACCCAACGCTATGAACGGGGAATGGATAGCTGGCCCTGGAGAAAAGCTCTTTGAAGCATTCACCAAAGCCTTTCCGCACCTGCCCATCATCGCCGAAGACCTGGGTTTGATCACGCCCGACGTACTTGAACTTCGCGATAAATTCAATCTGCCTGGTATGCGTATCCTGCAGTTCGCCTTTGCCGATGGGGATGACAACCTCTTCTTGCCGCACCAATATGTGCCCAATACAATCGCCTATACGGGTACCCATGACAATGACACCACCATCGGTTGGTGGAGCACCGCACCCGACCATGTCAAAGCTTTTGCCCGGCAATATCTGGACAGCGACGGGCATGAGATTGTGTGGGACATGATGCACGCGCTTTCAGACTCGGTTGCGAATATCGTGATCTTCCCGATGCAGGATGTACTCGGGTTATCAGGCGAGCATCGCATGAACTTTCCCAGTCATCCGGCCGGAAACTGGGAGTGGCGTTTTTCCTGGGATCAGATACACCCGAGCCTTACGCAATCTTTGGCCAAAATGGCTTTAAAGCATGGCCGCATCTAGTTTAAACATGGGTCTGTTATAAATAATAAAATTTAAAGTCTGAGTCAGAAGTGCCTTTGCAAGTTGCGGAGCGCCTGCAGAAAGATGAACGGGTGGAAGACGGAGAATAGGCTGCTAGATGGGTGATTGAGAACATTTACATTATTTGACATAATATACATTATGCGAATATCAGGGAGGGTCAAGGCGGAACAGTTCGCGGTATGGTTTCGCGTTTTACATATCTCGGATTATCCGTTTCGCCTCCTGAAGTGCTCCCTGTTCACCTGGCGAATCCGGTTCGTCGATCTCAAGTTGCAGTGCTAGTACCACTGCAACTAATTCTCATAACTGATATGAACGGCGAACGCGATTTACACCACTCAAGCCCTGACGGGTTATGGCTTGGCGGCGGTTTTTTACGGTTCTTAAACTGTTCCGGGTTCGGTAACGGTGAAGTAACGAAAATGACACCCCGTTTTTCAGGTCGTTTTCAGTCGTTCGGAGGCTGCCATGAGTAACCGCCCGATGAGCCGTGCCGAACGGATTGCAGCGCTGGAACTTGGCATTAGCCCGCATGGGCTGGCTGCCGGTCTTCCCGTGCCGCATCAGGAAACGCTCGGCGCGCCGTTCTGCCTCCTTTCTGCCAAGCCGGTGTTGACTTCGCCCGAGGTGTACCGCAGCCCGCAGGTGCAGGAATCCTGCCGCATCATCCAAGCGGCTGCCGTAGAGCATTACTACCCGCTGGTGCTGTCGGCTTCGCAGATGAAGCGCGTCGAACGGGCGCTCTCCCTTGCCATCGACGATGCGATTCAGGCCATGAGCGACGAACCCGAAGGACGGCACGAGATACAGCCGCACATTGACGCTTACAACGAGATTTATCTAGCATTGAGGTCTTCCCGACAAAATCACAAAGCGCACAAAGGCGGCCAAGGTAATGACCACTGGCGCGGGGGTGAGCTATGAACCGCCGCAAAGTATCACGCCGCTGGATAGAACCGTTGGACTTCCTCGAAGTTCGCCGTACGACTAAGAGAGACCCATCCGTGTACGATGGCAATTAGCCAGAAGCGCGGAAGACTTCGGACCCTCTGTTTTTTCGTTGGTTTCAACAGACAAACGAATATCATAAGCAAATCTCATAAGCCCGTGCAATTGCGCTTTATACGATAGACAAAATACTCGATCAGCCACCTACTCAGGTTGCTTAAACAACTCCATCATTACTATCAGTTAGACAGTCCATATCTATTAATTAGACAGTAAAGAATCTTGTATGGACAGTCCAATACAATGATTAATAATCTAGAAAATACATTATAATATATTGTTTATTAATGTAATCATGTTGTAGATTGCAATATTTAAATAAATTTGCAATTGGCTCTTGACATGGACTGTCCAATTGATATAATTTGTACTGTCTAATTAATTAGCGGACTGTCCAAATCATGCTGACCAGTTTTGAAGTTATGGAAGCGGCAAATATTTCACGAGCCACACTCAACAACTACATCTCACAAGGATTGTTGCCGAGACCGCTGGTGAAAAATCCGGAACCCGGTGCTACGACAAGCGCACGTCAGATCGGATATTTCCCTGAAGAGGTACTGGTTCGATTGGAAAGAATCAGTCAACTGAAGAAAGACGGATTTGCCATGGCAGAAATCGCCAGGCAACTGGAGGTGGAAGGTTTCCAGGTTTCAGCGAAAACACCCGCGCATGACTTCGGAGAAACTCACGAACCACTCACCTCACTCACCGAACCTTCTGAGCAGTCCTTAACGTCTGGTTCAAGTTCGAGAAGTATCCCCCAGTCGGTCATGCCGTCCAAGTCCAATCTGCTTCGGCTCACTATTGACCACATCCCCTACCCGGCCTACATGGTCAACTACAATTTCGAGATCACTTGGTTTAACGAGGAGGCGCGTACAGATCTGCTGGGTGCATTCGATCACCTTCCTCCAGACATCAAGGAACGCAATGCGCTGTCTTACTTGCTCAAGGGGCGGCTGGGCAGAGATGGTGCCAATCGTGAAGAATTGCTTCAATTTTATCTTCTGTTAGGCAAGGGGCGTTTTTCGCGAAATGATCTGATGAATATACTCACCGGACAGGCTGACGCCACATCCAAGCAACGGGAAGAATCTCTGGCCGAATTGCGTCCTAATGGCACCCTTGTGCAATTACCGCTCACTCTGCGCCTGGAAAACGATGAGGTTGCCCACTACAACGTCTATGCCTCCTATTATCGCGAAGGAATCCTGTTCATTCATCTTCCAACTCACGCCGAGAGCGACAGCTTGTTGGGGTTGCTGGAACGACGCGATGAGGTGATCCGCAACCTGCTAAAAAAACACCTGCCTGTATTGACGGATGTCGCCGTGCTGGTAGCGGACTTGCAGAACTCTGTGCGCATTTGTACCGAACTGCCGCCAGAGGAATATTTCGAACTCATTAATCAGATATGGGCCACCATGGAACCCATTTTCCGCAGGTACTACGGTACTCACGGCAAGCATGTCGGTGACGGCATGGTTTACTATTTTTTTCCCCAGCCTGATTGCAACTACATCTTCAACGCCCTGATGTGCGCACAGGAAATGAAAACCACCATGCGCAAGATCAGCAAAGAATGGCAGTTGCGCAAAAACTGGATGAATGAGTTGTATCTCAATACCGGGCTTAATGAAGGGCATGAATGGTTGGGTATCTTCCACATTGAAACCAAGGTGGAATTCACAGTTCTGGGCGATACCATCAACCATGCCGCGCGGTTGTCTGACTTTGCGCGCGGCGGTGCCATCTGGGCTACCAAAAACCTGCTCGGCAAACTACCCGCTAAAGAACGGCAACGCGTCAAGTTCGGCATCCGCCGCCAGGATGCCGAAGGACGTGAAGTATTTGTAGGCGCATTCTATTCACGGATCACTGAATTGGCTTATCTCAATGACACGGCACGTAACGAAAAACTGAACGACATCGCTGCTCTGCCAGTGACTGAGATTATGGGGATTGAGGCCTGACTATGGAACTGACCAATACAAATACTATGAAATTCAGCACTGAAATCGATGAAGCATTGCGAATCTCGGCAGTTGCCTTTGAGACCAATGATGCCATTATGGTCACCGATGCCGATGCCAATATCATTCGGGTCAATCAGGCTTTTCTGGAAACTACCGGCTATAGTTCAGAAGAGGTGATAGGCAAGAATCCGCGCATGATGAACTCGGGGCGGCACGATAAGGCGTTTTATACCCAGATGTGGCAACAATTGCTTCATACTGGATTATGGTCCGGTGAAATTTTCGACAAGCGCAAGAACGGTGAGATTTATCCTAAATGGGCGAAAATTACTGCCGTAAAGAATGAGCTTCAGCAAACCACTCATTATGTCACCGTTTTCAAAGACCTCAGTGAACGCAAGAAAAGTGAGGAAGAAATCCGCAACCTGGCTTTCTATGACGCACTCACCAAACTGCCAAACCGGCATTTATTTCTCGACCGCTTCAGATCGGCATTAACTAGCGCTTCTCGTCTGAATAGCTTTGGCGCGATATTGCTCATTGATCTGGATCGATTCAAATTACTTAACGACACGCTGGGGCATGTTTGCGGAGATTTACTATTGATCGAAGTGGCTAGTCGGCTGAAATCCAGCGTACGTGAAATGGATACCGTGGCAAGATTGGGCGCCGATGAATTCATCGTGCTGATCGAAGATGTCAGTGACAACATGGACGATACTTCACGCAAAGTCGGACTGGTTGCCGAAAAAATTCGCGAGTCATTGGCAAGTCCCTACTATTGCAACGGGCATCCGCTTCTTAGTTCGCCCAGTATCGGTGTCAGCTTGTACAGAGGAAATGAAAAATCAGTAGATGTGATAGTTCAACATGCCGAGATGGCGATGTATCAAGCCAAAAGTGCCGGACGAAATTCGATTCGCTTTTTTGATCCTGTCATGCAAAATAAGGTAGCCGCACACGCTTCTCTGGAACACGATTTACGCCATGCCATCAAACAGCAGCAATTGCATTTATATTACCAGATGCAGGTAGACAATAATAATCGTCCATTGGGTGCAGAAGCGTTGCTGCGCTGGATTCATCCAGTGCGAGGCTTGGTGCTTCCGGGCATATTTGTTCCTATTGCCGAAGAAAGCGCGCTGATTCTCGAGATCGGTCATTGGGTGCTTGATACTGCCTGCCGGCAACTTGCATTATGGGCTGACAGCGATCAAACGCGAGGATTGGTATTGGCCGTCAATGTAAGCGCCAAGCAATTTGCCGTTCCAGATTTTGTAGCGGTTGTAGCCGATGTTCTGAAAACACATCAGGTCGATCCTTCTCGTTTGAAACTGGAACTAACCGAGAGCTTGATGCTGGAAGATATGGCGGCTACGATAAATAAAATGCACGCACTGAAAGCACTGGGAGTCACTTTAGCCATGGATGATTTCGGTATCGGGTACTCGTCTCTCTCCTATTTGAAACAGTTGCCGCTGGATCAACTTAAGATCGATCAGGGATTTGTGCAAGGCATTACGATGGATGGTAGCGATGCCATGCTGGTGCAGACCATCATCGATTTGGCGACAAATTTCCGCTTGAACGTCATTGCCGAAGGAGTCGAAACCGAGGCACAACTGGCTTTCCTGAAGCATCACGACTGCATGGCCTTTCAAGGTTTTCTGTTCGGGAAAGCATTACCGGTTAATGAATTTGAACAATTATTGCATCGAATCTTCAGTGGGTTAACAGGGTCTTTTCGCATCTTGAAACCTGAGTTTTGATGTAAGTATCATGAATAATCGGCCAACCGTTCGAATTAGCTGGTTTTACTGGCGTGACTAATGAATTTGATGCAAACAAAGAAAACGAATCAAAACTTGAGGATACTTTGCTGGTTCAGGACTAATGAATCAGTACTTGTTTCATCATATTTAGATGGAACTGGAAGCTTGATTTGGTCGACAAAATGTTGCTTGAATGGGTAATAGTGCGCTTGTTTAGAATGGGAGAAGTATGTTTTGGCGTTTTTTGCTGGTTATAACAGAAATACTAACCATCACATTTTGGAATTACAAGATGTCCGGATCGTATTATTCCCTGGACGTACTATATTGCCTGCCGGTCATTCAAGCTGCGCGTATAAGCACAATTCGATCCCAACGCCACTCTGACACTCAGATGTCTGCATTGGTGGGAGTCATATCTGCTGTTGCCTGGAGCATTGCTGAGGCATCTGTCGTTTGGCCGAATTATCCTCTATACGCATTGACAATGAACATTTTTACTCGTGGCGTCACTTTTACAGTTCTTGGCCGGGTGTTGACCAAACTTTGGAAGGAAAGAGATTACTTCCGCAAGGATGCGTTGACAGGTTTGGCTAATCGTTTGGAATTTACCGAGAAATTTGCAGCCGAACAATTGCGCAGTGAATGGTCTAACAGGCCTTACTCCTTGCTATTTATTGACATTAACCAATTCAAAATACTGAATGAAAAACTTGGTCATCGTGTCGGCGAGGCAGTCCTTAGAACCGTGTCCGACATATTAGTGGGTAATTCGAGAGTCGTTGATACTGTTGCACGCATTGGCGAGAATAAGTTCGTGTTGTTGTTCCCCGAAACAGATGAATATATCTGTAGAATATTGGGAATGAGGATCAAGTCGGCATCAGAGAAAAAATTTCAAACCGAAGGTTGGTTAATATCTTTATCAAATGGTCATGTAACCGTGACCGGCAGCGCAAGGAGTTTTGATGAGATATTACATGAAGCTGATGAAAAAATGTATTGAAACAAAAATGCAAAGTCATACACAGTTGGGTGGATATATCTTCGCTACTCTCGCTCAATGTTGACCTGAAAAATAATTCATCTTAGTTACGGCGCCACAAATAAAAATGAGTTAGATTGCTCTAACTCATTAAATTATGGGGTGACTGATGGGGCTCGAACCCACGACAACCGGAATCACAATCAGGCTGCCAATAGTGCATATCTATTTGAATATAAATATAGTGTATCCAGATATGTGTCTAATAAAACGAAATGATAGCATCGCTGCAACCGGCATAAACACTAGGGCTGTCTTGCGATATTAGACACTTTCCTGGTTGCGATTTTAGCGCCCTGCTCCGTTGATCATTCGCAAATTGGACCGAACCAACGACCACTTGGATGTCGAGCGGGTAAAGCTCCAATCACACCTTATATTTATCAATATCTTACCAGTATTCGCCACACACATAAACAGTCTGAAACAGTTACAGAAACACCCTAAAAGTGTCAAAGTGGTACGGTTCTTACTACAGCCCACATTTTCAATCACGGATTTTTCTTTGCCTGAAACCAGTCGTTCACTAGCATCCGCTAACGGCACATTGCTGCCCTTCAACTTCGCGGAAGGCTGTTGTTCAGAAATAGCACAAGAAGTGGTCTCAGTTCACGATGACGGTAACTTTTACCTCAACAACTTCGCAACTTCCGATTGTTGTGAATGGAACAATTCAAGTTGCATTACCACCAATATTGACTTGCAATCTCAAAGTTATCGATTACTCAATATTGTATTGCTTGATCTTGCGCCACAGAGTGGTCTTGTCAATTCCGAGAACTTCCGAGGTCACCGCGCGATTACCATTGTTTTCATGCAGTATCCTGGTTATAAAGGATATTTCAACTTCCTCTAGACTCTGAGGAGGGACATAATCGGTAGACTTAGCTCTTCCCTCCTTGATTTCCCTCAGTTCATGAGGCACAACATCCACATCAATAAGCTCGGTTTCGGTAAAGATGATCATGCGCTGAATGACATTCTCCAGTTCGCGACCGTTACCGGGCCAATCGTGACGAACGAGCGCATTGAGGGCCTTGGTGCTGATCCCTTTGATTTTCTTCTTGAGTCGGGCGGATTGTTTTTCGATGAAATAATTGACGAGCAACGGAACATCGCTAATACGTTCCCGCAACGGGGGAATTGTGATCTCGATGATTTTTAGCCGGTAGTAGAGATCCATACGGAAGTTGCCACTCGCGACAAGGTCATGAAGCGGCTTATTAGTAGCCACCAACAAGCGCACATCAATATGACGCGGCTTGGGATCGCCCATGCGGTAAAATATGCCATCCTGCAATACGCGCAACAGTTTCGCCTGCAACGACAGCGAGGAATTGTTAATCTCATCCAGAAACAGCGTCCCACCGTTCGCGGCCTCGAACAACCCGATCTTGGCAATATCTGCGCCGGTAAAAGCGCCGCGTTGATATCCGAACAACTCGCTCTCGATAAGATTCTCGGGAATAGCCGCGCAATTAATAACGACAAAGGGGTTGTTCTTGCGCAAGCTTTCAGCGTGAATACGTCTCGATACAATTTCCTTGCCAGTACCGGATTCCCCTGTAATCAGCACACTGCAGTCGTAGCCTGCGGCAATGCCGATCAGCCGGCGAATCGCGTTGATGGTCTGACTCTTGCCGATCAGGTCATCGGCACTACTGACGTTGCTGGACTCGCGTAACTGAAGATTCTCACGGTTGAGCAAAAAGAACTGAAGCACATTTTCGATTGTACGACGGAGATCCGCGGGTTCAAACGGTTTGCGCAAGTAATCATATGCGCCGTTCTTGAGCGCATCAACCGCCGTCTCTACTGTCGCGTGGCCCGTAATCAGCACCACCTGTGTCATCAGGTTGCACTGCTTGGCGAAATTGAGAATTTCGATGCCGTCAGCGTAGGGCATACGCAAATCAGTCAGAACAACCCCAACCTCCTGGTTCCCTAAAATCTCCTTTGCATGCCGTGCATCCCTGGATAACAATACGTTCGCATCCAGAGGCTCAAGCACTTCCGCAATCATATTGCGCATCGGTTCATCATCCTCGACCACAAGTATTACTGGACGCGCCCCAAGTTCCAGATCAGCGTCAACTTTCATCGCATTCGCTATCATGCTAGCTTCATGATTGCCAGCGGCAGTGACAAAATGAATCGCGTACCAGCCGCATAATCCGGATCGCAGCTCAAGGTACCACCAATTCGTGTCACGATGGACTGGCTGATTGCCAACCCCAGTCCAAGTCCTGAACCATCTGGTTTGGTGCTAAAGAACGGATCAAAAACTTGATTACGCTGGGTTCGGGGTATACCTGGTCCGTTGTCGGCGATACTTATCATGACACTATTACCTTGGACGCTACTGACTACTGTGACAAGAGGGTCTGACGCCACCCCTTCGGCCGCCTGTACTGCGTTCATTATCAAATTGACAAGCACGATATCGAGTTGCCCCCCTGCTCCCAAAACAGGAGCATTGGTGGCCAAGTGAGTTTCGATTCGTACATTATGCTTCTTGCTTGGGCAGTTATGAATAGTCTCGACAACTTCACGGATGACACTGCTGATCTCGCAACTCTCTGGCTGGCAAACGTCACGTTGCGCGAATGTCCGCAGGTTCTCGATAATCGTGGAGCAACGCTTGGCCTCCCGGTAAATCACCTGCCCGTATTGCAGTCGCTTGTCCTCGTTGGACACACCTTCGTTGAGCAACTTGGCATAGCCGACAATCGTCCCGAGCGGCGTATTGAGCTCATGCGCTATGCCTCCAGCAAGCTTTCCTATGGCCAGGAACTTCTCCGACTGATAGATCAATTCCTGTAGTCGTTTGTAATCTGTGATGTCCTGCAGCACAACGGCAGCAGAGTATTCAATGGCATCCTGAGATTGTCTGAAGAACGTGATATTGAGGGTATAGTATCGCGACGTATTGCCATCAATGAGCACGATTTCCTTGTTATTTACCTGCTGCACGTAAAGGAAAGCCTCTCGCAATAGTCCTCGTCCGTCCTCATTGAGCGGAAGCAGTTCGAAAAGGTTTTTCCCCAGCAAGTCATCTGTACATAAATCGAGCAGTTGTTCGGCCTGCTTGTTCGACAACGTCACGAGAAAGTCGCTATCCACTGTCAGTAAAGCGCCGGGCAAGCTGCACAGGATAGCATCGTTACGGTTGCGATCGCCGATAATCGATAGTTGGCTTTGCTCCATTTCACGGAACAGCGAGCCCATATTACGAATCAGAATGTTGTAGTCTTCTATTATCGGTCCGAAGATGAAGCGTGTTCTACGAGGCATCTTGATCGGCTTCAGCGTCCCCTCGGTCGCGCTTCGTATGCCACGGTGAATGATTGCAATTCCATGTGCGAATGTGAGCAAATAATTAATTAACCCTACAATCAGCGCGCCAGCCAATACGAGTGGCAGTATGAAACTTTCTAGTGTGTACTTTTGTTCGAAGTGCAGAGGAAAAATCAAGCCCAACGCTAACGCAAGAATACTTATAGTAAATATCCAGCGCAGCATTGTTGACGAGGGCGCGATTGGCGTTGTTCTCATAAAAGCATCACAATTCTCAAAGCGGCTTCAATCATATTTATGTTTCGCAAGAACCTGATAAAAACTCTTTGGAACCAAAAAACACTGTAATTGGTTTCCAGGCAATTTGCAATCAGTCCAGAGCATATTCCTTTTCCCGTTGCCCCATCAGCGAATCTAACCATTGCTGAACGAAATCAACGTTGCTCATACTAATTACGTAGGGCGCGCCTAAAAACCAAGTGCAACATTTTTGGGAGAAAATGTTGCATGGGAAAGATCTACGAACATTTGAGTCTTGAAGAACGAACGATGGTCCAGACGCAATTGTCGATGGGTCGCAAACTTGGGCAGATTGCTCAAGAGCTTGGGCGCTCTACTGGAACGTTGAATCGGGAGTTGAAGCGTTACGGATGAACTCGTGCCAACCGGCCTTGGGGCGTTGGCAAACCTTCGGTGGCTGGAAGTTACCGTGCTTACGCGGCGCAAAGGCGTGCAAATTCTTGCACAGCCAAGCTGCGTGTCCCGCGCAAGCCCCCGGCCGGATTCGGCGCTTTGGGAACAGATTACGCACTACCTGGAAGATGATTACTCGCCGAACAGTTGCTGGCATACTGGCAACCGAGCATCCTGACATCCCCCATCCCGGCTTCTCACGAAACCATCTACACTGCAGTCTATGCGATGCCGCGCAGGGAGTAAGAAGTTAGCACAATTTTATAATTGCTTAACTTCCTAAGGCCCTCTGGAATTATGAATTCGCGTCAATCGTTTAAAATTCGAACTGCAGACCGGCCGTAGCTTGGTTATAGTCCCGCTGCGAGGGATCGTTCGGATTCTGCTTGTCGAATTTAACCTTGGCAAACTCACCCGTCACTTTCAGTTTCTGGCCGTCGATGTAATAGTTTGCACCTACGCTGTTCCACTTTCTGTCACTGTAGCCGGAGGTCAGGTGATAATCCGATTTCTCGACGCGTCCGAAAAACTGTAGGCGACCTATCCCGACTTTATTAGGCAACATGTAAGCACCTTTCAGATAGCCGCCACCCAGTTCGGAGGTCTGCGGCAAAAGCGGATCTACTGACGTGCCATTGATCGCATTCCCGGTCTTGTAGCGCATGGCCGCACCCGACAAGGTGTAGGTGCCAGTGGAAAATGGTTGTTCATAGAAGAAATCCACGGTCGAAGCCTTGTAGTCCTGCGGATTGGTCCGGGACAAGAAATCAGAATAGGCGACGCTGCTCTGGAAATCCTGTGCAATACCCACGGTCAGCACACTTTTCGTTCCCAGATAAGTTCCAAGATAACCATATTCGGTCTCTGGATCCATGAAGCTCCAATGTACACGCGCGGTGTAACGCGGAGTTTTCTTTGGCGCGTTTACATCGTCTCGGCCGTTGGCTACCATCAATTGATAATGGAATTTGCCATTGACGAGATTCCCCCACATCGCCACGCCGGTATCACGGGTGCCACCCCACGGTGTGTAGGCAAGCCACTCTGCACGATCCAGCGTCAGGGGGTCAAGACAACCCTCGAGATTTTCGCGGGTAAAAGTGTTTTTGAAACGGCCCACAATGAAGCGAATGGGATCGGAATAATCCAGTGTAATGTAGGAATCCCGGAAGAAGGTGCTCTTGTCTACATTACCCCCCTTGCCGTCGTTGCCAGCTTCCAGTTGTGCGTAGAAGCCGACATAATCATTAGCTTGGCCGTTAAAAGTCAGACGATCTCTGCGCAGGAAAAATTCACTGGTACTGCCGGAATCGGTTGCCGAGGTGTATCCACGATTCTGCCCCCACGCCTGCAGGGAATAGCTAATCGTCACATAACCTTCGTTATTGAAGGGGATGGTGGGGCCGGCCTGCGCCGAGGTGCTCAAACCTGCCAAGAGTAACGCTCCGACTTGCACCAGACCCAGCCCGACAAAGTTGTTCCTTTTTACGTTAGTTTTCGTATTCATCGTTGCATCCCCCTGGGTTTATTATTGATAACGCTTGTTAAGTTCGGCCGAATTTCCCGATTTGTGGCAGTTATCACAAGTGTCCGCTACCCTCATGCGCGGATCCTTGATGAGCCCGGTGTGTGCAAGCTCCTTCTTGATAAGCCGCTCATTCCCTTTGTGGCAACCCACACAATCACCATTTACTGATTCGTGATTAAAGTGCCACGGTGCTGTTTTTGCATCCATCTTTGGCGCTTCAGCTCGTATACCGTTGTGACACTTGAAACATGAAGAAGCGCCCATACCACAGGCATTGGCGTTGGCAATGGGCGAAATTGCCGCCACATATTCCCGCACATTCCCAATTGCTTCTCGCCCCCAGCCCGAGTCAGCACTGCTGACTAGCGTTATCGGGGACTGCTGTTCGGCCACAAGCGACAGCCAAGCGGCAGTCGACGCAGAGAATAGAATGGTGAGGGTGGTGGCGGCAATCAACCCTCTTTTATATTTGCGCAATTGGCTGGCGATTGTTCTGATGATCATTTGGCAACTCCCTTAAGTTGATGTTTATTTACTTACCAGTGGCCTGACTGCGGCTAGTAGCTGATTCCGAACCTGCAGCCTTGTCCTGTTTTAACTTGGCCATTGCTTGCTCGATATCTCGTTCACTCATTCCTTCGGCGCACATACACACGGGACCCGAGGACTTGAATTTGAGACGCCCCTTCGGCGCAGGCACTCCACCTTGTATTTGCGTTGTCTGCCCTTGCGTTGCCTGTGTAGTTGTTTCCGGCAAAACCTCTGTTGCAGCGCTAACGGAGGCTATGCTACAGGCTCCTGCCAATAACAGAAAAACAACAGTCCATCCTGTCAAATTACGCATTTAAAATTATCCCAAGCACACTTACGGTACCGTTGATTATAATTAAAGCATATTGCATGCCATTCAATCATAAACTTATAAAACAGATACTTACAACAATTCAAAAGGGTGTGTATGCATTGCAAAATTGATCGATATCCTATCTTTATTTCAATTTGCAACTGCATGTTGCGATTCACCAAATCGAACAGGCACAGCCACGACCAGATCGTCGAGCCGGTAAGCTGTAGCCTCAGCCTTTTGTATCGCCTCGCGTAACAAAGACTGGGTGGTCGGATCCATCTTGGGATTGCGCTTGAGCATCGATTCAAACATGCGCACGTAGTGTTCGGCAGGAGCGATATCCATGCGCATTTCAATATAATTTTCGCCGGGTGGCACACTGATTTCAGCGGTGACCACCGATTTGCCTCCGGGTGGAATGCGCGTATCGGATAACTCGCGGTCCATATCCACGCTGACTGCCCTGCCTATCACATGACGCGCAATTTCCCGGGTACCCGCAGAATTGCGCAACTGCAGGCTGACCGTCACCTTTGGCACCACATAGGTGGGAAAATAATGTCCGACCCCCGGCGCCGTAATGATGGCTTGCACGGCGAGACGCGATGCGGAGATACGTTTGACGATCAGTTCGCGCCGGAGACTATTGTCCACCATTACCCGGTCATGTATCCCGCGCCAGAGATGACGCTTTCCCGGCATGTGACAATTTTGGCAGGCCAGACCTTGCCCAGCCGCCGGACTTGTGCGCCACTCTTCATAAGTGTTCTCGACCAGTTTTCCAATCAGGCTCCTGCCTTTCGGCGGAAATTGATGGCAAGTCGCACAAAAACGGCTGTCTTGGAATGCCTGTTCCGCGATGAACCCGTCGTGCGGCTGGCGCGTTGCCGGTGCCGGATTTTGCGCGTTCTGTGCTCCGAGTGCATCTACAGGTGGCCCATAGCGCTGATGTCTGCGCACGTGACAAGCCGCACAAACCAACCCTTGCAAATGCAAATCGCTGCTCACATAGGCGGGCGCCGGCGACTTGGGCGCATTTGTCCAACCCTGTTGCAGGGCCATCAGTGCCTTCTGCTCAGCAAGCGGCGCGTGGCAACGCAAGCAACTGTTGGACTCATCCTGGCTCAGCACGCGGAACTGCCAGAGTATCCCCGGCCCTATGCTGTGACTGTGCAGACTGGTACGCCAATCGGCGTATTGCTCCGGGTGGCATGCCCCGCAGGATTCGGGGGCGAGCGAGGCCTCTAGGTTCGAAAATTCCGGCGGCGGCTCACCCTGGGGCGCCAGCGGCCACGCCCAATACCGAGCGAGAAACTGCGCAGTCGCGTCTGTCGGCATATGATTTGTTGCCAGCGTGCGATAAACCACCCACGCGCCAGCCACCACGAGCATCATGGCGATAATCAGGATTGCAACTTGCACTCTTGAACGCAGCATACTGATTTCACTTGGCTAAAAAAAAGGGTGCTGACATTGTATCGCCGGCACCCGTCACTAAAGAATGATATTTCGCGCGGGCGCCAAGCGCCCGCGACTCAACTAATTAACGCTCAACCACCACAGGGATTGGCCGGTGCCGCACCGCCACCGCCACTGCCGGTATTGCTTGCACTAGGCGTTTTGTATGCCCGGTCCTGGGCGATAAGGACATTGGAGTTCGGCGCATAGGCATTCGTGATTTGACGGGTCGCAACTAGGGCCGCACTGCTGGCGGGCCTGAAGAACGATTTTACATCGGTGCGCCAGGGCGAGTCAGCCGGCAGGATGTTGTTTCCCGTAGCATCCGGCAGATTCGACAGGGAGTTCCACTCTATCATGCCTCCATCATAGAAACGGGTCGGATGCCCGAGTATCACCGAACTGGCCATGCCGGTAATCATGGCTCGGAAAGTGGTCTCGCACCACACATAGATCGTATCGCCGGGCTGATAGGCATTACCCGCCCCCACCAGATTGTAACTGCCATCAACCATACCGAAACCAGATGCGTCCACTTCGCCATTCATGTAACTGACGAGCTGTGCCTTGGGCTTGTAACTGAAGCCTTGGGTGGAATCGAGCAGGTTGACAAAATTTAGGTCGGTCGCGCCGTTCGGATGCCCCTGCCGCGAACCGTTGTTCTGGAACGAACCCATGTAGTCGTAGGTGGTCGCCGCTGCACAATAGGCGACCCCCGTGGGGCAGAGGGTGGCGCCGTCGTTCAATTCCCGCATTTGACCGGCGCTATACTGGGTGATGGTGCGCGCATCCCAGAGAAACACTCCGCTGCCCTTTTTGCTGATGTCTGTCGCCGGCACGACCGCCAGCATGTCCCCCATCGTGGCGATCAAGGAGGTATTGTCCACTGGGATATTTTTCACCGAATATATCCCGTTGTTTGGTGTGGTGGGAGCAGACGGTAAGGCAGGAAGAATTGATGATACGAAGTCTGCGGCGGTCATGGCTCCACTGTCAACCTGCCACTTGTTTCCGCCATTCAGAATGGCCAGATGCTTGGCATCCACGCCCCAGTAGTGAAAAGCCAACCAGGCACGACCCTGGCTCATGACATTACTGGTACTGGCCGTACCCTGCGCGATAACGATCATGTCATGCAGCGGATCGATGCCGTACTTCTTGAGTTGCGCATCAATGCTGGGGCCATCGAGTACCAGGCTGGGCGTGCTGATCACCCCGTTGAAGCGGGTCATCACCCATTCGGCACTTGCTGCCAGATAGGTAAATACGTTGAGATTATTAGACTGAAAATACGTGTATTGGGCCGTGTATGTAGCTGGTACGCCGCTTGCGACAGCTTCGCCGGCAGTCACCTGCAAGATCACCAGTTTGCCAGTTATACCCGCCGGGCGCTGGTTGAGCCAATCATCCTTCCAGCGTTTGAGCGTCGCTCCGGTGATCACGCCACTGACATTGTTGTTGTAGTTGTCCGCCGATACATCCGTGATATCCGCCGGGGAGTTAAGCTTGATTGAAACGGTTGAGGTGCTGCCTGTTCCGTTGGTCGTGTCTACCCCGCCATTGCAACCTGCCACCAGCGCCGTCAACAACACCAACATCGGCATCACACACCGATGCAAGAACCCTCTTCCTTGCCCATCATTATCTTGATATTTTTTCATATTCCCCTCCTCAGTCGTGGACACCGTTTCCGCTCTTGATGATTGGGCCATTTTCGCCCGATGATCATACCTGTCGTCCAAATGAATGAAAGCAGAATTCATACCATAAATAATTTATCTTACAATTTATATAGTTAATTAATTACAGCGCATTAACAACAATTGCACAATTCATTAAAATACATATTGTCTTTCAATTTGCAAGCCACCCAGATTGAACATAATTTCAGCGTTAACCAGCATTGCATTATCCAAACTTACGTACTGACTTTCTTGCATATATTGCAATATCAAACCTATTCATCAATTGCACTGAATTAAGATTTTTAACATTATCATAATGTTAAATAACTGGCTCATAAGTTGCTTGGTCTGGAGAAGCAATTTTGAGGATCTGTCAGGAATGTTGCTTAGCCGAATTTTCAGGCCAATTGGCTTGGCATGTATTGGGGTGCGTCATCGCTTGTCCCGATCCAACAGGTTAAGGCTAAAGCAGGTTGATCTGCCCAGACATGGAACACTACGGGTAGACGAGTCCCTCAATTTTGTGGGGGACAGCTGCTTGCGTACCAATTTGCTCACGAAATTATTATTGGATAAAGCTGTCGCGGGAACGGTATTTGAAATCAGCTCGGATAATTTGAGTGCTGTGGAAACCATCCCGTTCATGCTTCCCAATTGCAATTGCGAGCATCTTGCCACTGTCCATGAACCAACATGCCTGAAGATTTATGTACGCAAACGCAATACCCAAACGCTGCCGACCGAACCGAAATCACGCCTTCACGGTCAGTAGCAGTAATCATCACAATTTCAGAGGGAACAACGAATGACCAGTCTTCCATGTAACACCGTGAACGTAGACACCGCTCCCATCGTAGTGACAGAGCCGCGTAATGTCATTCGCGCATTCATGGTACTGGGATTCTTCGCCCTGATTTCCCTCGGCTCCTTCGCAGTGGATCACCGTTTCATCTATTACTCCGCCTACCTGTGGTTCGGTTTCACCTACGGCATGTCGCTGCAATACGGCCGGTTCTGCATGGCATCCGCAATCCGCGATCTGTTCGCGGTTGGCGTCCCGCGTATGGCCGTGGGAATCATGATCGCGGTGGTATTGTTCAGCCTGGTTTCCGCATTCGTGACCGTAGCCGGGAAAAGCACATTTCACCCTTCGCCAATCGGCCTCTATTCCGTGATCGGCGGTCTGATTTTTGGCATCGGTATGATCTATACGGGGGGTTGCGCTTCTGGCTCCCTCTACAAAACCGGGGAAGGCAGTGTTGCCGCGTTGCTGGTGGTGCTGTCACTCGCTTTCTCGCAGGTGTTAGTAGTGGATGCAGGTGGTTGGTTTAACCATCTGGTGCCAATGGCTTGGACCCAATCCACCATCGCCAATAACCTGCCCGCTGTCATCACACCCACCAACGGCTGGTACGACCAGTTCCTCGCCGGATATATCTGGAATCTCTCGGCACATACCGTTGGAGAATTGCTCGGTTTTACCAACGCTGTATATGCAGCGTTCATCGGTAATTCGCTGATCAACTCCATCATACCGGCAGCCCTTATCCTCACCGGAATCTACATCCATTGGTACCGCAAGGCTTACCTGCGCGACAATAAGACCGAGTATCTGGGCTTCCGTACCGAACTTGCCGGATTTTGGAGCATGATTACAGCCTCCAAACGTACTGCCATAGCCGGCCTTGTGCTTGGAGTTGCAGCCGGCCTGCACATGTGGGTCATGCAAGGATTGCAACAACGCCTGGGTATATCAAATGCCGGAGAGTTGCTCTCAGGCATGGGTTTTAGTGGGCTCAGCATCCAGGATACCATCTTCGATCCGGGCTATTTCTACATCACAACCCAGGAGGCCCAAGGTGCCGCATGGGTTGTCCAGAAACTCGGTTTTAATGTGATGGACACCATCTTCTTCGGGCTAGACAACGGCGTGCCCAATCCGCTGCTGAATCCGGTGCTGTGGATGTCCATTGCCTTGGTTGGCGGCTCTGCAGTGATGGCACTACTCAATAATGAATTCAAATTCAAGATGCCATCTCCGGAGATCGCTACTTGGGCAATCTTTGGCGGCATCCTGATGGGGATAGGCGCACGCGTGGGACTCGGCTGCAACATCGGCGCATTTTTTGCAACCGTCACGAACGGCGACCCATCAGGCTGGCTGTTCTGTCTGGGCATGACGGTGGGCGGTTTTATTGGCGTCAAATTCTTTAACTGGTGGATCGGACGAAAAATGGCCAAGGAAATGGCAGTGTTTGATCTTTAACGAATCTGAAACTCAAGGAAGGTATGTAAGCCATGGCAGTTAAATTTGAAAAAATAGGCGATGGAGCCTATAAGTTGGATGTTCAGGGCTATGTCTGTCCTCATCCGCAGTTGTATACCAAAAAAGGCCTGGAAAAAATGAAGCAGGGCGATATTCTCGAAGTCGTATTCGATAACCCTTCTTCCGGTGAATCCATCGCCGCCATGTGTCAGGCTCAGGGCAACGAGATCGTCTCACAGGAAAAGGAAGCCGGAAAACCGACGATGCACTGGCGCATTCGCAAGAGTTAGACCACACGCAGAAAGAGTATCGATGAAAAAATATATCTGGATCGTGATTGCGGTTGTCATATTCTTTTTAGGCCTGATCATTGCCTATACATTGGTCGCCAGCGGATCGTAGTGTTGCAAGCAAGGCAGCAACAGCTGCTATCAAGCCCTGACTCAACGAATACATTCCAACGCAGGAGATATTCCCGTGCTACTTGGCATCGTCGCAACAAACGAGTCTGCCGAAGACCATCTGGTGGGCTTGGCCCACGCAGCCAGCGCACGTGGCTGGCAGTGTCGCGGCTTTCTTACCGACCTTGGTGTGAGACTGCTCCGTTCGCCTGACCTGATTGAGTTGGTCAACGCGGGCGCGTTGAGCCTGGCCGTCTGCGAACACAGTTGGGAGCTGTTCGGCAGCGGTGACGCACCGAGTGGTGTGTCCATGGCAAGCCAATACCAGAACGCAGAACTGGCTCACTTGTGTGACAAAGTGATCGTTCTTTAGCCCTAGCCTGCCATGACAAAAAACATTCTGGTTATTGCAAAAAACAACAAGGTCGAAGCGTTGCGGGTAGCGGTTGGTCTCGTGCTTCTTGACGACACGGTGAAGGTCGACGTGCTGGGTGAACTTGATGACTCCCCGCAAATACAGGAACAGCTCGAGGTCCTGGAGTTCGCAGATGTGCCACACAAAATACTCGTTGATCACGCCAAACTGATCGATACGCTGGCTCAAGATCTGATCAGTTCAGATGTGGTGTATTTAATATGAACACAAACCGCAACATTCTTGTGCTCTACTCGAGCCACGATGAACCTGTCGCTGTAAAGCAACTGGCCGAATCTATAACCCGTCTTGGCTCGACCGCGGTCGTTCACAAGATGTGCGATGGCCAATACGACCAAGTACTTGATGCAGTGGAAATCGCCGATACTGTAATCTGCTGGCCGCCAGACTAAATCAGATTTGCTAACAATCCCCCGGTGTCAGACTAGTTGTCGCCTCAAAAATTTAACTTTGAGGTGTGGAGGCAACAATGGGAGTACGTTATTCAGAAGCATTTATCGATCAGGCGTTATTCAAGGTATATTCACGTGGCAAACGGTCGGTGAAGTCGGTCGCGGTCGAGTTGAACGTCAATTGTCACACGGTAAAAAATTGGATGAAAAGAAAAGAAGCGAGCACGGTTGGTGTGTTGGTGAGCAAAGAGCGTCGCCCGCAGGACTGGAGTGCTGAGCAGCAGTTGCTGGCCTTGCATGAAACGCATGGCTTGTCGGGTGAAGCGTTGCAGACATGGTGTCGTGAAAACGGCTTATTTGCCCATCATCTGACGAGTTGGAAAACAGCTTTTTGTGCGGATGTAAAGGTTGCATCGGGCAGTCGTGAAATTCGGGTTTTGAAAGATGAGAATGAGCAACTCAAGCGTGAATTAGTGCGCAAGGAACGCGCATTGGCGGAAGCTGGCAGGAATTCACGACCTGCATATACACGATCTGCGTCATACGGTGGGAATGCGACTACGTGAGGCAGGAGTTAGAGAAGAGACGATTGCAGACATTTTGTGGCATGCCCGACAAGGTATGACAGCTCATTATTCGGTGGTACAGATTGATGAGCTTGTGGAGGCATTAAACCGCATCACGAATGAAGGTAGTCGGGTCAATCGCAGCCTTGCAATGATTCGAAGGGAACAGCTTGGTGAGAAAAGTCACCCCAAAGTCCCCATCAAAAGAAAAATGGGTTAGACCGTTTTTGATCTAACCCACTGTATTCTTTGGTAGGCACGATTGGACTCGAACCAACGACCCCTTGGATGTCGACCAAGTGCTCTAACCAGCTGAGCTACGCGCCTATTGCAGGGTTCGCATTGTATCCGAAAGGCTATCGCGCTTCAAACGAAAATCACGCCTGCCAAACCCCATACCCTGCTTCACGCAGACCAATCGCCAACTCCACTTCCATGTCGCGCGCGCCATCGTAGGGCATCGGGTTATAAACTTCGTAGAGCTTGGGCAACAAGCGCAATCCGAATTCCTGCACATAGCGATTGGACTGGATACCTGCCTTGTGTTTGTCGAAGCGCACGTCGGGATCCAATCCTGTCATGCCGACGTAAACGCACGGCTTGCCCGTGACGTAATCGGGGTTGGCTTTCTTGAAGCGGCCTTTGTAAAGAACGTCTTTCGACAGCTCGATTACATAGACGTGGTAGTGGTTGCGGCGTCCCATGGTTGCTTTGGATTAAAAGCTATTTGTCCACGAAAAACACGAAAGACACGAAACTATTAGAATGGAATTTCCCCAGCTTCGACTTGGCTTGCCACAGCTTCAAGATATGCAAGCATTGACTTTGCGACCTGAGAAACTTCTTCAACGCTAAATTGGATAGACTCACCAACATTTAAAATAGGCTTCAGTTTTCTTGGTTTGGCACCGGATATCTGACGAATGAGCCTATTACCCACTTCGCCTCCTGAATGGACTATGACGTGACGGCAGCCCTGAGCAAGGATGATGTCATTTAGGTCCTCTGATCGATCAATGGTGATATCCAAGTATTCTTTGAATGACCGAGCAATACTTTGCATATCTTGAAAGCTAATGTCTTTTGCTTGCACCAATAGGTCTGGCGCTAATTCCTTGAGTTGAAAGTCAGCATCTCTTAGATCGCGGAATGATATTTTAATCTGCTCTCGTAGCAATGCCGAATCTGATCCGCGCATTAGAGCCGAAGCAATGCCCTGACGAAATAAGTCATGAACCGACGATCCGAAGTATGAGACAAGTAATACAAGCGCCTGATTAAAAATAGTCGTATATCGTGGACGAAGTGAATCATGTTCACGATACCCACGAAGAATTTGGAGAGTTCGCTCTGCTGTCAAATTTGGGTTATTCAACTGATGATGTTGCACCAGCTTAACTTGTAGTTCATCAATGGCATTGATGGCAAATTCAAGCACATCACGATCGAAATTCATCAGCTTCTCGACGGAGATGACGTGCTTCTTGAAGGCTTCAACGACGGATGACAAGACAATGTGGCCTATTTTTTAACAGTTGTTAACCCCAAAAGTATGGAGTTCATCAGTAACCCAAAACCAGCTTAATAACTACCAGAGGCCAGATTATCAAAGCGCGTGTACTCGCCCCGGAAGGCAAGCGGCACCATGCCAATCGGGCCGTTACGCTGTTTGCCGATGATGATTTCGGCTTTGCCTTTGTCGGGAGAGTCGCTGTTATAGACTTCGTCGCGGTAGATGAACAGGATCAGGTCGGCATCCTGTTCGATGGCGCCGGACTCGCGCAAATCGGACATCACCGGCCGCTTGTTGGGTCGTTGCTCGAGGCTGCGGTTCAACTGCGACAGCGCGATCACCGGCACGTGCAATTCCTTAGCCAACGCCTTTAACGAGCGGGAAATTTCCGAAATTTCGGTAGCGCGATTTTCGCTGGCTTTGCCTGCGTTCGAACTCATCAATTGCAGATAATCGATCACGATCAGGCCGAGACCGTTGTTCTGGCGATGCAGGCGGCGCGACCGCGCGCGCAGATCCAGAGAGGACAGCGCGGCACTTTCGTCGATGTGAATGGGCGCGTCGTTCAGCCTGCCAAGCGCGTGCGTCAGCCGTCCCCAATCGTCGTCCTGCAAGCGTCCGGTGCGCAAATCGTGCTGATTGAGTTTGCCGACCGAGCCGAGCATGCGCATCGCCAATTGCGTCGCACCCATTTCCATACTAAAAATCGCCACGGGCAATTTTGTGTCCATTGCCACGTTCTCGGCGATGTTGATGGCAAGCGCAGTCTTGCCCATGCTGGGGCGACCCGCAATGATGACCAGATCACCGGGCTGCAAGCCGGAAGTCATCCGATCCAGATCGGTGAAGCCGGTCGCGGTTCCCGTGATGTCGCTGGGATTATCGCGCGCATACAGCGTCTCGATGCGCTCCACCACTTGCGACAACAGCGGGGGCATGGAGATAAATCCCTGCTTGCCTTTCGAGCCCGCCTCGGCGATCTCGAACACTTTGCTTTCCGCCTCATCGAGCAATTGCGCGGCATCGCGTCCGGTCGGGTTATAGGCGCTGCTGGCAATATCGGTGCCGACTTCCGCCAGCTTGCGCATGATGGAACGCTCGCGCACGATTTCGCCGTAGCGGCGTATATTCGCGGCCGAAGGCACGTTCTGCGCCAAACCGCCCAGGTAAGGCAAGCCGCCCACCTTGTCCAGTTCACCGGCGATCTCCAATGCCTCGGCCACGGTGATCACATCCACCGGTTTCGCCATCTCGCTCAGACGCACGATCTGGCGGTAAATCAGGCGATGCTCCTGACGGTAGAAATCATCGGGAGTCACCAGGTCGGTGATCTTGTCCAGCGCACTCGCTTCCAGCAGCAAACCACCCAGCACTGATTGCTCGGCTTCCACCGAATGGGGCGGCAATTTGATCTGGTCGAGTTGTGTATCCTGGTTGGAAAAGTTTTGCATGGAATTAAATCACAGGGGCTTTTGAGCGGAGGGTATTTTACCTTGCTAACAGGCAAAAGCCTAAAAACAAAAAAGGACTGTTGCCAGTCCTTTTTGAGTTGCGTTGCATAGCCATTCGGCAAGTCACCAAAAGGCTTTGCATAGCCATCTGACTAAGTTGGCAAACTACGCCAACATAAGTCATTGGTTAACGGTGACATAAGCCGCTGGTTAGCGTTGAATCAGTGTTCGCCGAGCACCGAAACGGTAATACCCACCACCACATCGGTATGCAGCGCGATGTTGATCGGATGGTCGCCGATCTGCTTGAGGTGACCTTCAGGCATGCGCACTTGCGACTTTTCAACTGCAAAGCCTTGTG
>Ga0097691_1000465_pt1 | contig 35558 bp, 30 predicted proteins | sample NGESurdeep072012_8_FD_72858 | JGI IMG/M metagenome (GOLD analysis project Ga0097691, IMG submission 72858) | Arctic peat soil microbial communities from Barrow, Alaska - NGEE Surface sample 210-1 deep-072012 | ecosystem: Environmental > Terrestrial > Soil > Wetlands > Peat ... | reverse complement strand
ACCGCGGTGATCAACAAGCGCGCGGGGGGCATGGGACTGATCTCAGGGCGCAAGGCGTTTCAGAAACCGATGCAGGACGGTGTTGCGCTGTTGAATGCGATTCAGGATGTATATCTGGATAAAGCGGTGACGGTGGCGTGATCAGCGCGGATCATTCATCAGTGGTCGCTGAAAGTCATTGCGACGGGATGGCTGCGGCAGGATCAGGAACGGATCAACGGTATCCAGCAATGGCTTGGGATTTTTCCACGATGCCGCCACGCTTGAGCATGGAAAGATATTCCGCCTCGTCGAGCGCGATCACCTTCTCCAGGTAGGCGATGTTTTTCTCTATCGACTCCAGATAGTAATTATTCTCGACACCCATCACGTCTTTGAAGTGATAGCTCAGTTTAACGTACATGCCACCAAACGCGCCGTCGAGTTTTTCCCGGGTAATTCCGTAAAACGATTTGGTCTGGCGCAGCAGATCGTATATGTTCTGGTAATTTCCGAAATCCGCTTCCTTGAACTCCAAATACAGGAACAGCAGTTTTTCCAGATAGGTGCGGTCAGCCATCTGCCCGGTCAGATCGGCGGTGGCAACGATTTGACCGAGCAGGCGGGTGCGTTCATCGGGAAAATCAATCTGGAAAAAATTCAGTGCGGGATCAGTACCACTCATCATGGGCTCCAGCGAAGTCACAAAACTCAATGGAAGATGCCGTTCGACGACATAGTGCCTCATGAATGATATGCCGCGTTTGACATGGGTCTGCGTGTATTGGGCGCCGGTACCGCCTTCCTCGCCGTCCTGTTGTGAATAGCCGATATCATGCAACAGAGCGGCAATCATGATCTTTGTCATTTCTTCGTCGGTCAGACGGGTGCCGGAAATATGCACACCATGCATCAGCCTCACGGCGCACAAAAAAACTTCCAGCGTATGGGGCTTGTCGTGGTAAAGCGTCTTGATAGAATGGTAGCCGGGGTATTCGCCGCGGAACAGGCTCATGACATCATTAAAAACAGTTTTGATCTGGGTCGTGTCATATCCGGGGTTGATACGGCCAAGAATGCCGTCTGCTTTGGTCCAAACCGTGCACGGGTCGGTGTTGGCAAACAGGTTGTCGATCTCGGCGGATGTAGGATTATTCTTCATGTTCAAATAATCAGTGCGTTGTGTACCCCGTCAAATTTATTGCAGTCGATTCGCGCAATATATTACAGGAATACCGCTGTATTCGGACAAAAAATTATCATGCTGAATCTCCAACAGAAAAATGGCGCGCCGCGCATCCTATATTTTTGATTCAGAATGTAATTTACCGGATAGCAAACTGGCGGATACGATCAGCAATGCGCCTATCCAGTCGCGCAGTTGCATCGCCTCATTGGCGAGGTAATACGACGAAATTGCAGCGATCACCAGTTCGAACAGAAACAACAGGATGGCGCGGTTGGACAACATTTTGGTGACACCGTATTGCACGGCAAAGCCAGTGGCGCATAACACGACACCGAGCAACCCGAGCAACAGCCAGGTTTGCGCATCCATCCCCGGCAGATGAACCTGCCCCCCGCCCTGCCACCAAAATAACGGGGCCGTCAGCAAAACGGTGCCAAGCAGCACGCTACAAGACTTTGCTTCTACGCTCAAATGCGCGGCTCGCCGAGATACCACATTCGAAAGCGCGAAACTCATGCCCGCCGATAGCCCTATCCACTCGGAAATGTTTTGTGGCAGCGGCAAGCCGCGTTGCGGCTCCCACAACATGATCGCTGCACCGCATAAGGACAGTGCCATAACCAGATAGCCGTAGCGATTGAGCCGCTCACCCAGCAGCCAATAGGAAAACAGGATAGTCCATAGCGGCGCGAGGTAGAACAACAGCAACACGCGCATCACTTCGCCGTGCAGCATGGCCAGCACATAACCCAGATTCGCCCATCCCGCGCTCAACACCAGACCGGCTGCCCACCAGCCGGCTTTAGGGAGTTCGCGCCACACCCGCGGCAGCATGAACGCGCTGCATAGCAACGCCAGCGTATAGGTGATCAGCGTCGCCAGCGGGCCGGCCACGCCGGTTTCCTGCAACACCCGATAGGGATACCAGATCACCCCCCACACCAGGGCACCGCTCAGGATTCCGGCAACCGGCAATACATTTTGTTTTGATGACACTGGCCAGTCCCTAAATATGTAATGCGCCCGTATAATGCGCGCTGATTTTTCGCGCCACCCGAAATAGAAAACATAAATGGGATAGCAAATGAACCCGGATTTACCCAAATGAACCCAGATTTACAGAGACTGCAGCCCTACCCGTTTCAGAAACTCGCCGCATTGTTTCGCGAAGTTCAGCCCAACCCGGACTATCGCGCGATCAGCCTGTCTATCGGCGAACCGAAACACGCCACACCGCGATTCATCCGCGATGCGCTGACTGCCAACCTCGACGGGCTGGCGAATTATCCCACAACCGCCGGCAGCGACGCATTCCGCAGTGCAATAACCGACTGGCTGGCCGCGCGCTATGGCATTCCGGCACTCGAGGCCAAAACCCAGGTTCTTCCAGTGAACGGCAGCCGCGAAGCGCTGTTCGCCTTTGCTCAAACGGTGGTCGATCGCACGAAAACCAATCCCGTCGTGGTCTGTCCCAACCCGTTCTACCAGATTTACGAAGGGGCGGCATTCCTGGCCGGCGCCACGCCTCACTTCCTCAACACTTTGCCGGAACACAACTACGCGCTGAACTTAGCGCAACTGTCAGAAGAAATCTGGCAACGTACCCAATTGATCTACGTATGCTCGCCGGGCAACCCGACCGGGCGGGTGATGCCGCTGGCGGAATGGAAAACGTTGTTCGAGTTGTCCGACCGCCATGGTTTCGTGATCGCCTCGGACGAATGTTATTCCGAGATTTATTTTTCTGAAAAACCATTGGGCGCGCTGCAAGCCGCTCATCGCCTGGGTCGTGGCGACTATAAAAATCTGGTGGTATTCTCCAGCTTGTCGAAACGTTCCAACGTGCCGGGAATGCGCTCCGGCTTTGTAGCGGGAGATGCCAGGATCATCGAAAGATTTGCGCTATACCGCACCTACCATGGCTCGGCAATGAACTCGGCGATACAGGCTGCCAGCATCGCTGCCTGGAATGACGAAGCACACGTTGCGGAAAATCGTCGCATGTATGCGGAAAAGTTCGCCAAAGTAGTTGATATACTCAAGCCGGTGCTGCCGGTCGAGATACCGGATGCAGGCTTCTATTTGTGGATACGCACGCCGATCGCCGACACCGCCTTCGCGCAAGCCTTGTATCGAGACTATAATGTCACCGTGTTACCGGGCAGTTATCTTGCTCGCACAGCTCAGGGTGTGAACCCCGGCGAGAATTTTGTGCGTCTGGCTCTGGTCGCAAGCACTGAAGAGACCGTAGAAGCCGCGCAGCGCATCGCCGAATTCAGTCGTCAGTTATAAGTTGCAGGTCGGGCTGTGCCCGACAACGCACCCCGTGGGCACAGCCCGCCCTACAAAATCTAACGGCTAGCAACTGGCAACTTTAAATAGGAAAAATCATGGACCAATTGCAACAAATCATCGAAAAAAGTTTTGAACGCCGCGCTGAGATCACCCCGCGAAATGCCGACGCACAGCTCAAAGAAGCGGTCGATAGCGTCATCACCCAACTCGACCAGGGAAAACTGCGCGTAGCCGAGAAGATCGACGGTCAATGGGTCACTCACCAATGGCTGAAAAAAGCCGTACTGCTGTCGTTCCGCCTGGAAGACAATGCCTTCATCAAGGGCGGTTTCACCAATTACTACGACAAGGTACCGTCCAAGTTCGCCGACTACAACAGCCGCGATTTTCGCGAAGGCGGCTTCCGCGTAGTGCCTCCGGCAGCGGCGCGCAGAGGCGCGTTCATCGGCAAGAATGTGGTGCTGATGCCCTCGTATGTGAACATCGGCGCTTATGTCGATGAAGGCACGATGGTGGACACCTGGGCGACGGTCGGCTCCTGCGCCCAGATCGGCAAGAACGTGCACCTGAGTGGTGGCGTGGGTATCGGCGGCGTGCTGGAACCGGTGCAGGCCAACCCAACCATCATCGGCGACAACTGCTTCGTCGGCGCACGCTCCGAAATCGTTGAAGGCGTGATCCTGGAGGACAACGTCGTGATCTCGATGGGCGTGTTCATCGGACAAAGCACCAAGATTTATGACCGAGAAACTGGCGAGGTCAGTTATGGCCGGGTACCATCCGGCTCTGTGGTTGTGAGCGGCAGCCTGCCTTCCAAAGACGGCAGCTACAGTTTGTACTGCGCGGTGATCGTGAAGAAAGTCGATGCCAAGACTTTGTCCAAGGTGGGCATCAACGAATTGCTGCGGGGAATTTGATAGGGAATCAATCGGGTGCCCCTAAAAATTCAAATTTCTAAGCCAGACAAGGCGTGCGAGAAAAATCGCCGCGCCGCATATTGCGTATATGCAAGCAAGATTTTTAGAGCACAACGAAGTATGGCAACGAAACTTTGGATTTTAAGGGGCACACGATGATCATCACACCATTACTGCAACTCGCCGCCAGCAAGCACGCTTCCGACTTGTTCTTTTCTGTCGGTGCGCCGGTCAACATCAAGATCGAAGGCATCACCATGCCGGTCAATGCACAAATTCTGGATGCCGATGTCGTCAAGCGCATCGCCTACGAGTTGATGTCTCCGAAACAGATCGCCGAGTTCGAATCCGAAATGGAGATGAATATGTCTTTCCGTGCCGATGGCATCGGCAATTTTCGTGTCAACATTTTTCGCCAGCGCGGCGACATCGCCATCGTGGCTCGCTTTATCAAGGCCCATATCGGCAGCTCGGAAGAGCTGCATCTGCCTGAAATACTAAAAGATCTGATCATGGAAAAGCGCGGCCTGGTGCTGGTAGTCGGCGCGACCGGCTCCGGAAAATCCACCACACTCGCCTCGATGATCGAGCATCGCAGCAACACCACCGGCGGCCACATTCTGACCATCGAAGAACCCATCGAATACATTTTCAGGCACGGCAGATCCATCGTTAACCAACGCGAGATCGGCACCGATACCCGTTCATACGAAAAAGCCTTGTCCAGCGGGATGCGCGAAGCACCCGATGTGCTGATGATAGGTGAAGTGCGTGAGCGCGAGACACTCAAGCACGCGCTGATCTTCGCCCAGACCGGGCACTTGTGCCTGGCCACCCTGCACGCCAACAACAGCTACCATGCATTGAATCGCATGGTGAATTTCTTCCCTTACGATGCACGCAGAGGCGTTCTGGCCGATTTGTCGATGTGCTTGCGCGCAGTGATCTCGCAACGCCTGGTGCGTAACGTGCAGGGCAAGCAGGTTCCCGCCGTGGAGATCCTGTTGAACACGACGCTGATAGCCGACCAGATCAAGAACGATGAACTCGACAAGATACGCGAGTCGATCGAGAAGAGCGTTTCGACCGGTTCGCAAACTTTCGAGCAAGACCTCTACAGACTTTTCAAACGGGGACAGATCACCAAGGAAGAGGCAATGCGCAACGCCGATTCGGCGAGCAATCTTTCTTCCCTTGTCGATTTCTCGGAGCGCACCAACACCCAAAAAGTGCCGGTATTTGACCCCAATCAGGTTGCGAATAAACCTTCTGCGAATTCTAATCTCGGCAGCATCAAGCTTAACTTGAATGACTCCTGATGAAGTTGTATGGCATTTCAAACTGCAACACAGTAAAGAAGTCGCGCGACTGGTTGGCGCAGCATGACATCGCAGTCGAATTTCACGATTTCAAAAAGCTCGGATTGGATGCCGCAACCGCGCAAGCCTGGCAGCGGCAAACCGACTGGACCAAGCTGATCAACCGCAGCGGCCTGACTTGGCGCTGCCTGCCTGACCAGCGCAAACAAGGCATCCAGGACGCGGCGGCTGCGCTGGAACTGATGCTGGAAAAGACCAGCGTGATCAAACGTCCTCTACTGGAAAAAAACGGCAAGCTGCTGCATGTCGGTTTCGACGCAGCGGCTTATTCTAAAATTTTCAATCTGACCTCATAACACTCAATCATGACCGATTCCCACCATGTCTGACACACTGCAACTTGCCAAAGCCCTGATCGCACGCCGCTCGCTCACACCCGACGATGCCGGCTGCCAGGACATCCTGATCGAACGCCTGGAAAAGCTCGGTTTCAAGATCGAGCGCATGCGTTTTGGCAACGTGGATAATTTCTGGGCAAGGCGCGGCACTACCGGCCCCGTCGTGGTGTTTGCCGGACACACCGATGTCGTACCCAGCGGCCCGCCGGAATCATGGTTCAGCCCGCCGTTCGAGCCGACCATCCGCGATGGCATGTTATTTGGACGCGGCGCGGCAGACATGAAGACCTCCATCGCGGCATTCATCACCGCCATCGAAGCATTTCTCGCGCAGCACCCGAAACACGATGGTTCGATTGCGCTGCTGATCACCTCCGACGAAGAGGGGGTGGCGGTGGACGGCACGGTACGCGTGGTGGAAGCACTGCAGGCACGCGGCGAATCGATCGATTATTGCATCGTCGGCGAACCCACCTCGAACAAGCTGGTTGGCGACATGATCAAGAACGGAAGGCGCGGTTCGCTGTCCGGCACGCTGATCGTCAAGGGCATCCAGGGCCACATCGCGTATCCGCACCTGGTGAAGAATCCGATCCACATGGTCGCGCCGGCGATCGCCGAACTCGCCGCCACCACCTGGGACAACGGCAACGAATATTTTCCGCCCACCTCCTGGCAGATCTCCAACATGAATGGCGGCACCGGTGCGACCAATGTCGTCCCCGGCACGGTCGAGATCTGGTTCAACTTCCGCTTCTCCACCGCCAGCACCGAGCAAGGCCTGAAAGACAAAGTCCACGCAATACTGGACAAGCACGGCGTGACCTACGACCTGAACTGGGAGTTGTCCGGCAAGCCCTATCTCACCGCCAAGGGCAGCCTGGTCGCCGCGATCAGCCGCGCGATCGAACAGTGTTACGGCATCACGCCGGAACTTTCCACCAGCGGCGGCACATCGGACGGGCGCTTCATCGCCGACATCTGCCCGCAGATCATCGAGTTCGGCCCGTTGAATGCCACGATACACAAGCTCAACGAATGTGTCGGCGTGGCCGACATCGAACCGCTCAAGCTCACTTACCAGCGGACGCTGGAAATTTTACTTGGGGAAAATTTACTTGGGCAAAATCTGCTGTGCAAATGAGCGATTTTTCTTTAAAGGCCGCACAAAATCTGCACACTGTGCGCGACTTCCTGCGCTTCGCGGTGAGCCGCTTCAATCAGGCAAAATTGTTTTTCGGGCATGGCAGCAGCGATGCCTACGACGAAGCCGCTTACCTGATCCTGCATACGCTGCATCTGCCGCTCGACAGACTGGAGCCGTTTCTCGATGCGCAGCTGACCGATGGCGAGCGCACCGAAGTATTGGGCATCATCCAGCGGCGCGTTGAAAAACGCATCCCTGCCGCCTATCTGACCCATCAGGCCTTGCTGGGGGATTTCAGTTTTTACGTGGATGAACGGGTCATCGTGCCGCGCTCGTTCATCGCCGAATTGCTGCTCGAACAACTCAGCCCGTGGATCGCCGAACCGGATGAAATCAATAGCGTGCTCGACCTGTGCACAGGCAGCGGCTGCCTCGCCATCCTCGCCGCACATGCTTTCCCCAATGCCCACGTGGATGCCGCAGACTTGTCTCCTGACGCACTTTCTGTTGCCGAACGCAACGTAGCCGATTACGAACTGCAGGATCGCGTGAACCTGATCGAATCGGATCTGTTCGCCAAGCTCGACGGCAAACAATACGATTTGATCATCAGCAACCCGCCGTATGTGGATGCCGAATCAGTCAACGCGCTGCCGCAGGAATATCTGCACGAACCGGAAATGGCGCTCGGCAGCGGCCATGACGGGCTGGATGCGACGCGTATCATCCTCAAGCATGCCGCGCAACACCTCACCGGGAATGGCGTGCTGATCGTCGAGATCGGCCACAACCGCGACATACTGGAAGCCGCCTACCCCGATCTGCCATTCACCTGGCTGGATGTCAGCGCTGGTGACCAATTCGTGTTCATGCTGCACCGCAACGACCTGCTTTAACTTGAAACAATTAAATGTCTGCCGAACACTACGAGAACTTCCCGGTTGCTTCTATTCTGATGCCCAGGCGGCTGCGCAAGCCAGTCGCGGCGATCTACCACTTTGCGCGCGCGGCGGACGACATCGCGGATGAAGGCGAGTCATCCAACGAGGAGCGCCTGAAGCGACTCAATGAGTTCCGTGCCGAACTGGCGCGCATCGCAGACAATGAAACGCCCCTTACCACGCTGTTCCAGAACCTCGCCGCAGAAGTCCATCAGTACTCGTTACCGATGCAGCCGTTTTACGATCTGCTCAATGCGTTCTCGCAGGATGTGATAAAAAAACGTTACGCCAACTTCGACGAATTGCTCGACTACTGCCGACGTTCCGCCAATCCGGTCGGCAACCTGCTGCTGCATCTTTATGGCGAGGCCACGCCGGTCAACATCGCTTACTCGGATGCGATCTGCACCGGATTGCAGATCATCAACTTCTGGCAGGATGTCGCCAAGGATTACGCGATCGGTCGCATCTACCTGCCGCTGGATGAACTCGCGCTGTACGGTGTGAGCGAAGAGCAGATCGCGCAGGGCATCAGCAATGACGCGTGGCGCGCACTGATGAAGTTCCAGGTGAAGAGAGCGCGTGCGATGATGGTCTCGGGAAAACCACTGGGCAGCATACTCACCGGTCGCATAGGTCTGGAGATGCGCATGATCATCGCCGGCGGATTGCGCATGCTCTCCAAACTGGAGAGCGCGCAGTACGACATGTTCCGCCATCGCCCGGTGTTGAAGCCGTTCGACTGGGTTATCATGCTCGCCAAGAGTGCTCCATATTAATTATTAAACCCGACATGGATCCAGATCAATACTGCCAGGACAAAACCGCCACCAGCGGCTCCAGCTTCTACTACAGCTTCATGTTCCTGCCCAAGGACAAACGCCGCGCAATCACCGCGCTGTATGCCTTCTGCCGCGAGGTGGACGACGTGGTGGACGAATGCTCGGATGCCAACGTGGCGCGCACCACGCTCAGCTGGTGGCGCACACAAGTAGCAGCAATCTATGGCGGAAAGCCGCAGCACCCGGTCGCGCAGGCACTGGTGCCAGTGGTGCAACAATTTCATCTGACACAGGAACATCTGCTCGAGATCATCGACGGCATGGAGATGGACCTTGAGCAGGCGCGCTATCCTGATTTCAAGTCGCTGCAACTGTATTGTTACCGCGTCGCCTCGGTGGTCGGCCTGCTCGCCGCAGAGATATTCGGTTACACCGACCGCAAGACACAGAAATATGCGCACGACCTCGGCATCGCCTTCCAGCTCACCAACATCATCCGCGACGTCGGCGAAGACGCGCGGCGCAACCGTATCTATCTGCCAATGGATGAGCTGGCGAAGTTCGGCGTGACGGCGGCGGACATTTTGAATTCGAAAGAAACCGAGAATTTCCAAAAACTGATGGCCTTCCAGGTCGAACGCGCACAACGCTACTACCAGCAAGCATTGGGATACCTGCCCGCTGTGGACCGCAAGGCACAGCGCACCGGCCTGATCATGGCCGCGATCTACCAGGCCACATTGAAGGAAGTCGTCGCCAGCGGTTGCCATGTGCTGAAAGAGCGCGTCTCGCTCACACCGCGTTACAAACTGTGGTTGGCTTTCAAGGCGTGGCTCAAGAATTGAACGTCGCCGTGATTGGCGGCGGCTACGCCGGCATGGCCGCCGCAGTCGCGTTGGCCGGGCGCGGCATCACGGTCACGGTGTTCGAAAGTGCACAGCAACTCGGCGGACGCGCGCGGGGTGTGACCTATCAAGACACCCAACTGGATAATGGCCAACACCTGATGCTTGGCTGCTATCACCAAACCCTGCGCATGATCGAACAGGTCGGCGGTAATATCGAACAAGACTTCCTGCGCCTGCCGCTGCAACTTGATCTGCACGGTGAATTCTCGCTGAAAGCGCCACGCCTGCCCGCCCCGCTCCATCTGATAGAACAACTAGCCATTCGAGTAGGTTGGCAAAAAACGCCATCCAACTCGCTGGTTATGTTGGTCGCTCTACTGACCGCACAAGGCCTGTCGTTCAGCGAACGCCTGAATGCCGCGCGCTTCATGCTCACAATGCGCAGCATGAACTTTCGTTTAGCCAACGACATCAACGTCACCGAACTGCTCGCACAACACGGCCAGGATGCCGAGCTGACGCAGAAGCTCTGGGAACCGCTGTGCATCGCCGCGCTGAACACGCCTATCCACAAGGCTTCCGCGCAAGTGCTGCTCAACGTGCTGCGCGACGCGCTGAACCGATCGCGTGCCGACAGCGACATGCTGCTGCCGCGCATCGATTTCACCGCACTGTTCCCGCAACGCGCCGCGAACTATGTCAAACTGCACGGCGGCAAGGTGTGCATCGCGTGCGGTGTGGAAGCACTGCGTCCGCTCGAAGACGGAATGGAAATCACTACGGCTAGCGGAACAACACGATTCAGCCACGTCATCTGCGCCGCGCCACCTGCGGTCGCCGCCAAGCTGCTGCGCCCCATCGCTGCACTTGCAGAAACCGTCGCACAGATCGACAGCCTGGAACATCAACCGATCTACACCGTGTATCTGCAATATCCCGCTCACGTCACCCTGCCCAACGCGATGCTCGGCCTGCACCAACGCTACAGCCAGTGGCTGTTTGACAAGGGACGCATCAGCGGACAACACGGCCTGCTCGCCGCCGTGATCAGCGCGGAAGGCATCCATCAGGAATTGCCACAGGAAGAACTGGCGCAAAAAGTGATCGCGGAATTGCGCGAAGAATTCGGCGTCGCCGAGCAACCCGCATGGTTCAAAGTCATCGCCGAAAAGCGCGCCACGTTCTGCTGCTCACCCAACCTGCATCGTCCATTGCAACAAACAGCCCTGCCCCGCCTGCTGCTGGCGGGCGACTATACGGCGGGCGATTATCCCGCCACGCTGGAAAGTGCGGTGTTGAGCGGGTTGAAATGCGCTGATGTTGTTATTATGCAGCGAGGCATTATGTAGGTCGGGCTTTGCCCGACATGGCGGGCACCCCCCGCAAGGAGTATGCCGTGGTTGTATGGGGCTGACGCCCCAACAACACATACGGCTTTACGTTGAGTCCACAAGGAGAGATCATGGCCTGGATCATTACGAAGTACTTTCTGACCGCCGCTGTTGTCGTGCTGGTCTCCGAGTTGGCAAAACGAAGCGACAAGCTCGGTGGCTTCGTTGCCGCACTCCCGCTCGTAACGTTCTTGGCGCTCATCTGGCTTTATATCGAGAAGCAGCCTCAGGAAAAGATTGCCAACCACGCCTGGTATACGTTCTGGTATGTCGTGCCAACATTACCGATGTTTCTCGCGTTTCCTGCGCTGCTTCCGCGCCTCGGTTTCTGGCCAACCCTGCTGACCTGCGTCATCATCACGGTCGTTTGCTTCGGACTCTTTGCGCTCGCGGTACGCCGCTTCGGCATTGAGTTGCTGTAATGCCAGAGTGGAAACCAGCCCGCGCATTTCTTATCAGGGCGGTTGCCGTGTTAGCATCCGACTGCAGTTTGAAATCAGGTGGGTAGTGCAGATGTCCCACTATGCGGCATAGCACTGCCAGAATATATGGCGTTTTTGCCATCTACTTTACTTTAGCCGTCTTGAAGCTGTATGCGAACCGGACTCTCACCATACAAATACAAGCGCCTTGCCGAAGAGTCTCTGAGGAATGCGCTACGACTGCATTGCGACTCAATTCTTTTGTTTATTTCTGGGTCATTCCCTTAGCGTTTCAGCTTTCCGTCCTTGCCTTAGAAGAGTTTGCCAAAGCAAAGTGAGTTGGCCATGTCTTCTATTCTTCCGTGACTAACGAAGGACTTCCCGATGCTCAATCTGAGCAGGAATGGTTGTCGTTGTTATATTCACATCCAAAAAAGTAATTTGCATTTGTGGCCAGAGAACTTTTTGACTTTTCACCGAAGTTAGTGCGATTCATTGAAAGCAAGAAGCTTGAACACAAGAAACAGCAATCCGTGTATGTCGGTTTGGAGAGGGTCGGAAGAAGAGTAGATACAACCAGTCGAATCTCTACGCCGATGCGCATCAAAGAGCGGGATGCAAGACAAATCATTTCTTTGGCAAATCAAGAGTTCGTTGACATCTTCAATCTGATTGCACTAAACGATGGCTACTTTGGAATTTTCGAATTGGATGCCGTTATCAATCCCAATGAACATCAATTCATATTTGCGCGGCCCCATAAGTCCGGGCTAAAGGCGCGCCATTTTAGGAAGTAACATATTACGAAGGCCGACAATGCTATGTCATAGAACTCACACGTTAAACCGCGTAGGGCAGACAAGCGTAGCATTCTCGCCTTCGCGCTCTTCATAGCTTCGCCCGACTCAGCCGCAGTGCGTTTGTGATCACCGATACCGAACTGAAACTCATCGCAGCCGCAGCAATGATGGGCGAGAGCAGCAGGCCGAAGAACGGGTACAGCACACCTGCCGCAATGGGAATGCCGACCACGTTGTAGATGAAGGCGAAAAACAAATTCTGGCGGATGTTGCGCATCGTGGCGCGGCTCAGGCGCACTGCGCGCACGATGCCGTTCAGGTCACCCTTGACCAGCGTGATGCCTGCGCTTTCCATCGCCACATCGGTGCCGGTGCCCATCGCGATGCCCACTTGCGCCTGAGCCAATGCCGGTGCATCGTTGATGCCATCGCCCGCCATAGCCACGAAGCGGCCTTGTGCTTGCAGTTCCTTGACGATAGAGGCCTTCTGCTCGGGCAGCACTTCCGCCTCGATACGGTCTATGCCCAGCTTGCGAGCAACCGCCTCGGCCGTGGTGCGGTTGTCTCCGGTGAGCATGATGACCTGCACACCTTCGTCATGCAGCGCGCGGATCGCCTCCTGTGTGGAGGCCTTGACCGGATCGGCAACGCCAATCAACCCCGCAGGCTTGCCGTCGATCGCCAGCAGCATCACGGTCTGGCCATCGCTACGCAATGACTCTGCGCGTGCGGGCAAGTCGCCTGCATCGATGTGTAATTCTTCCAAAAGTTTGAGATTGCCCAGCACGACTGCGCGACCTTCGACGGTTCCCGTCACGCCTTTGCCGGTGATCGAACGGAACTCGCTGACCGCCGTAAGTTTGATGTCCCTTTCCTGCGCACCCTTCACGATGGCTGCGGCCAGCGGGTGTTCGCTGGCGCGCTCCAGACTGGCACCCAGCCACAGCACTACTCCTTCATCGAAGCCTGTTAAGGCAACCACCGACATCAGCTTGGGCTTGCCCTCGGTCAACGTGCCGGTTTTGTCCACCACCAGCGTGTTCACCTTCTCCATGGTTTCCAGCGCCTCGGCATTCTTGATCAGCACGCCGGCCAGTGCGCCGCGCCCGGTGCCGACCATGATGGACATCGGCGTGGCCAGCCCCAGCGCGCATGGACAGGCAATGATCAGCACCGCCACCGCGTTGATGATCGCATGCGCCAGGCGCGGTTCCGGCCCCCAGATGCCCCATACCGCCAGCGTGATCAGCGCGACCCCAACCACTGCAGGAACGAAATAACCGGCAGTGACATCGGCCAGCCGCTGGATAGGCGCGCGCGAACGCTGCGCCTCGCTCACCATGTGCACGATCTGCGCGAGCAACGTATCGGCGCCGACGCGCTCGGCGCGCATCAACAAACTCCCGGTGCCGTTCACCGTGGCGCCGATCAGGCGCGCGTCCTTGGTTTTTTCCACCGGGATGGATTCGCCGGTAACCATGGACTCATCCAGCGCGCTGGTTCCTTCCATCACGGTACCATCCACCGGCACCTTCTCGCCGGGGCGCACGCGCAGCACATCGCCCGGCTGCACCTGCTCCAGCGGGATGTCTTCCTCGTTGCCATTAGCGCGCACGATGCGCGCGGTCTTCGGCGCGAGACCCAGCAGCAGTTTGATCGCAGCGCTGGTTTGGCTGCGCGCGCGCAACTCCATCACTTGGCCTAACAGCACCAGCGCCATGATCACCGCCGCAGCCTCGAAATAAACCGGCACCGTACCCATCATGCTGCGCATCGCGGGCGGAAAAATTCCCGGCAGCAGCATCGCAACCACACTGTATATCCATGCCACGCCGACACCCAGCGCGATCAGGGTAAACATGTTGAGGTGGCGGTTGACCAGCGAGGCCCAACCGCGCTGGAAGATCGGCCAACCACCCCACAGGACAGCCGGAGTCGCCAGCGCGAATTCGATCCATTGCAGCGCCGTCATCGAAATGGATTCCGGCAGCGTTTGCGGAAACAGGTCGGTGCCCATCGCGATCACGAATACCGGCGCGGCCAATGCCGTGCTGATCCAGAAGCGCCGCGTCATATTGTCCAGTTCGGGATTCTCCTCATTGGCTGCCACCGTTCTGGGTTCCAGCGTCATGCCGCAGATTGGGCAATTTCCGGGTTCGCTGCGCACGATCTGCAGGTGCATCGGGCAAAAGTATTCTGTGACATCCGGCTTGGGCATGGCATTTACCGGCTCCAGCGCCATACCGCACTTGGGACATGCGCCGGGTGTGGCCTGATGGACTTCGGGATCCATCGGGCAGGTATAACCGCCGGCAGATATGGCTGTAGATGCGGATGTCGGGACAGGATTGAGATATATATCGGGATCAGCCGAAAACTTGGCCAGACATTTCGAATTGCAAAACAAATAAGTCTTGCCCTCATGCACATGGCGAAGCTTGGTGTCGGGAGATACGGTCATGCCGCACACCGGGTCTTTGTTTATTCCCGCATCCACTATAGGGGCTGTACTCATGATGTTCACCTCATTGAAATAATTCCGATTCTAAATCAATCGTACTTTTTTTGTAGGGCGGGCGCAGCCTAACCTAATGCGATCAGCGCAGTTTCGCCGGTGCTACTTAAATGCGGAAAAACAAAGCGGGGGCTGAAGGAAACCCGGCGGCTTGCCCACCGGATTTGCAGGCCTACTTCTGCGCGGGTGACGCAGGCATATCCTTGTGCATCTGGTCCATCTGTTTGCGCATCTGGTCCATCTTCGTCTGCATACCGGCGTCCATCGTCATATCCATGCTCTTCATGCCCGACATTTTTTTCATCATGCCCGACATGTTATTCATCATGCTGCCCATTTGCTTCATCTGGCTTGACATCTTCTTCATCATGTCCGGGTTCATGCTGCCGCCTCCCATCATGCCGGACATATCCTTCATCATATTCGTCATGTCGCTCATCATCTCCGACATATGCTGCGCGCATGATTCGCCCTTCCCGGCCATACCCATCGCATCATGCCCGCCTTGCATTTCTGCATAGGCCGGAAGCGCGAAGGCTAGTCCGATGATCAAAAATGCCGATCCAACTTTTTTCAAGACTGAGTGTTTCATGGTTTACTCCTCGGTTAACAGGGACATGCCCTGAAATTATTGCTGGACTCAAAAAAGACCGCCGAACGATTTCGCATTGCGCTCGTTCCGGCGGTTTTTTCTGTTCAAGCGGCCATCTTGCGGCACGCCTCGGCGCAACGACGGCACGACTCGGCGCAGCGCTTACAGTGATCCATATCATGCTCGCCGCATTGTTTCGCACACCAGTCGCAGATGTCCGCGCACAGCTTGCAAATCTGCTTGGCGAACGGACTATTGCGGGCGATCGCGTCGGCGCACAAACGGCAGATCGCCGCGCACTCGATGCAGCAGGCCGGACAGTCATTTTTGCTTGCCTTGCCGCTCATGTGCGAGAAACAATTTCCGCACTCGGTCGCACAGTCGTTGCAGACGGCGATGCAGTCCTTCCCGCTCTGGTTCAGATGATTACTCATTGTGTGTCTCCTTTGGTTGATTAAGAAATGCAGCCAAGGGCAGCAGGAAGAAAAATCTTTTGTCTGAGTCTCAACCGCTCAGGGATTGTCCTCTTCCTCAAGACATTCTCTGTGCGTTGGTGCACAGAGCACTAGCAATCACCGTCGCTGCTTGGCTATTAAAGCCGAAGTACCTCGACGGCCGGCTTGAGCAAGTTGACCCGGCCACAGATAACTTTGGCGATGGCCGCTGGCTGCGCACCGAAAGATGAAGTGCGGCGTAGCTGCAACGCGTCGGCAATCACCGACACCGAACTGAAACTCAGCGCGCGTATGCCTCGGTCGCGTAGCGGCGCATCATGCGGTGGCTGTTGAAGTAGGACGCATTCTTGCTGATCGCACCTTTCATCACCTTGATCCACCCGCCGTGGTCGTCACTGAAATAAAGCGGCAGCACCACTTGTTCGAGCTTGTCGTAAAGCACGCGTGCGTTGCCATCTGGCATTCCCGCCGCATCGCCGATCGCCCAGCCGGTCACGCCCTCGATGCAGCCCTCGATCCACCAGCCGTCGAGTACCGAAAGGTTGGGCACGCCGTTGAACGCGGCTTTCATGCCGCTAGTGCCCGAAGCCTCGAACGGCGGCAGTGGCGTGTTGATCCATACGTCCACCCCGGCTGTCATCAACTGTGCGAGCGCCATGTCGTAGTCGGGCAGATAGACCACTGTGATCGTGCCGGCAAGGTCGCGCGCATGCCCACACAATTGCTCGATCAGGTGCTTGCCGTTTTCATCCTGCGGATGCGCCTTGCCGGCGAGCACGATCTGGAACGGCTGGTTGCGCGCGATCGACTTCAGCCGTTCGAGGTCGGTAAACAACAGGTCCGGCCGCTTGTAGGCGGTCATGCGCCGCCCAAAGCCGAAGATCGGGATGTTCGGCTTCAGCGATACGCCGGTGAGCGCCTGCACTTTCTCGATCAGATGCTGTTTAGCCTGAACATGCGCCTCCCAGATCGCGGTATCCGGAATGCAGCAGTCGGCGCGCATCAGCAATTGTGGCTCGTGGCACCAGCCCGGCAGGTAATGGTCGTAAAGCTGACGGAAATTTTCTGTCGTCCAGATGAACGGATGCACGCCGTTGGTGATCGCATGAACCTTGTAGCCGGGGAACATCGCATTCGACACTTCGGCATGTTTCTTGGCTACACCATTCACATACTCGCTCAGGTTCAGCGCCAGACGCGTCATGTTCAGGTTGTCCTCGCCAGCCAGATCTTTGATGACCTGGATGTCGAAGTTGTTGTCCAGCACGCGCTGCATCATGTCGTAGGGGAAGCAGTCATGGCCGGCTTCGACCGGGGTATGGGTGGTAAAGCTGCAAAGGTCGCGAACGCGCGGGAGGTCGTAGGGCGATTCGCCGAGCCGCAACTCTTCGACAGGGTAAGTGTAGCGCCGCATCAGTTCCAGACCGAGCAGCGCGGAGTGCCCCTCGTTCATATGGAAATGCCGGATCGTGAAGCCGAGTGCCTGCAGCAGGCGCACGCCGCCGATGCCCAGCACGATTTCCTGTTTGAGCCGGTAGACATTGTCGCCGCCGTAGAGATAGTGGGTGATCTCGCGGTCGTCGTGGCTGTTCTCATTCAGGTCAGTATCGAGCAGCAGCACCGGTTGGCGGCCGCCCATGCTGCCTTCCAGCACATACAGCCATGCGCCTATCCAGACCGTGCGGCCCTCGATCGGCACGGCGATCTTGGCATCGAGCGGTTGTGCCCAGCGCTTGGGATCCCAGATTTCCGCATGTTCCAGTTGCCGGCCCTGTGCGTCGATCTGCTGGTGGAAATAGCCTGCACGGCTGACCAGACTGACCGCCACCATCGGCAGTTCGAGATCGGTGGCTGAACGCACGGTATCGCCGGCGAGCACGCCCAATCCTCCTGCATAGGTAGGTATCTCGCTGCGCAGCGCAATCTCCATCGAGAAGTATGCAATGCGCGGTTCGTGAATGAATTCGTCGAGCATGATGATTCTTCCCGAGCTACGCTGATTCAGCCTCCAATTGGACTTGGATAACAGGTTGAGTTCGCGAGGTGGTATGGCATTTTACTCTTTCCATGTTGTGAAGTTATTTAATCTCGCGCATCTTGACCAGCGCATACAGCACCGGTATCACCACCAGCGTCAGCACCGTGGAGGAGATCATCCCGCCTATCATCGGTGCGGCGATCCGGCTCATCACTTCTGCGCCGGTGCCGGTTCCCCACATGATCGGCAGCAGGCCGGCCATGATCGCCACCACGGTCATCATCTTCGGCCGCACCCGTTCCACCGCGCCCTGCATGATCGCGGCATGCAGATCATTGCCGGTTAGCGCGCGTCCCTCGGCAACACAGCGCGCACGGATATCCTGCCAGGCGCGATCCAGATAGATCAGCATCACCACGCCGGTTTCCGCCGCGACACCCGCCAATGCTATGAATCCGACCGCCACCGCAACCGACAGGTTGTAGCCGAGCAGCCACATCAGCCACACGCCGCCGACCAGCGCGAACGGCACGGACAGCATTACGATCAGCGTTTCGGTGATGCGCCTGAAGTTAAGGTACAACAACAAAAATATCAGCAGCAACGTGATCGGGATGACGATCTTCATCTTCGCTGCGGCACGCTCCATGTATTCGAACTGCCCGCTCCAGGTCGCGTAGTAGCCGGGCGGGAACTTCACCTGCTGCGCCACCGCCTTGCGCGCCTCGGCCACATACGAGCCGATGTCGCGGTCGCGGATGTCCACGTAGATATACGCCGACAGCAGCGCGTTCTCGGTGCGTATCGAAGGCGCACCCTTGCTGATGAAGATCTTGGCAAGTTGTCCGAGCGGGATCATCGTGCCGCCCCCTTCGCTGGTCATCGGTGTCGGCACCAGCACCTCGCGCGCGATCTGTTCCGGTGTGCCGCGCAATTCGCGCGGGTAGCGCACGTTCACGCCAAAGCGTTCCAATCCTTCCACGGTGGTGGTGACATTTTCGCCGCCCAGTGCGGTGGCGATCACATCCTGCACCTCGCCCACCGTCAGCCCGTAACGCGCCAGCGCGATGCGATCAGGCTCGATGTTGAGGTAGAAACCGCCGGTGATGCGTTCGGCAAATGCACTGCTCGTGCCCGGCACTTTCCTGACCACGGCTTCGATCTCCTTGGCCAGATGTTCCATCTCATCCAGGTTCTTGCCGAACACCTTGATGCCGATCGGTGTGCGGATACCGGTGGCCAACATATCAAGTCGATTCTTGATCGGCATGGTCCAAGCGTTGGCCACGCCGGGAAATTGCAACGCCTTGTCCATCTCGGCGATCAGCTTGTCGATCGTCATGCCCGGCCGCCACTCTTCTTGCGGCTTGAGGTTGATCACCGTCTCGAACATCTCCAGCGGTGCAGGATCGGTGGCGGTCTGCGCGCGTCCCGCCTTGCCATACACCAGCGCGACTTCGGGAAAGCTCTTGATGATCCTGTCCTGCGTTTGCAGCAGCTCTGCAGCTTTGGTGACCGACATGCCCGGCAGTGAAGCAGGCATGAAAAGCAACGTGCCTTCATTCAGGGTCGGCATGAATTCGCTGCCCAGACGCGACATAGGATAGAGGGTCAGTCCCATCGCCAGCAGCGCCACGACGATCGTGGTTTTTTTGCGGCGCATCACGGCGGCAATGATCGGGCGATAACCCCAGATCAGGAAACGGTTCAGCGGATTCTGACGCTCCGGCATGATGCGGCCGCGTATGAACAGCATCATCAACACCGGCACCAGCGTGACGGAGAGCAACGCCGCACCGGCCATCGCAAACGTCTTGGTAAAGGCCAGCGGTGCGAATAGCCGCCCTTCCTGCGCCTCCAGCGTGAATACCGGCAGGAACGAGATAGTGATGATCAGCAGCGAGAAGAACAGCGATGGGCCGACTTCCTTGCACGCCGTCAACATTGCTTCAAATCGCGACTCACCCTCCTTGAGTCGCTCCAGATGTTTGTGCGCGTTCTCTATCATCACGATGGCCGCATCCACCATCGCGCCGATCGCGATCGCGATCCCGCCCAGGCTCATGATGTTGGAATTCACGCCCAGTGCGCGCATCGCGATGAAGGCGATCAGCACGCCGACGGGCAACATCACGATCGCGACCAGCGCGCTGCGCGCGTGCATCAGGAACACCATGCACACCAATGCGACGATCAGGCCTTCTTCGAACAGCGTGCGTTTGAGCGTCGCGATGGCGCGCTGTATCAGGTCGGAGCGGTCATACACCGTTAGAATCTTCACACCGTCCGGCAGGCCGGCGGAAATTTCGGCGATCTTGTCCTTGATGTTCTGTATCGCTTCCAGCGCGTTCTGTCCGTAACGCGCCATGGCGATGCCGGACACCACTTCTCCTTCACCATTCAATTCTGAAATCCCGCGCCGCTCGTCAGGTCCGAGCTCGACCCGCGCGATGTCACGCAGCAGCACCGGTGTGCGGCGCTCGGATTTCACGACCAGATTCTCGATGTCGCTCTTGCCGCGCAGATAGCCTTTGCCGCGCACCATGTACTCGGTCTCGGCCATCTCGATCACCCGCCCGCCGACATCGCGATTGGAATCGCGTATCACCTGTGAAACTTTACTCAACGGAATGTTGTATGCGCGCAACTTCACCGGATCGACCGTCACCTGATACTGCTGCACGAAGCCGCCGATGGAAGCCACTTCCGCCACACCGTGCGCCTTGGTGAGTTGATAGCGCAGATACCAATCCTGGATAGTGCGCAGTTCGGCCAGATTATGTTTTGCGCTGAGCACGGCGTACTGGTACACCCAGCCCACCCCGGTCGCATCCGGACCCAGTTGCGGCGACACACCTTTGGGCATGCGCCCCGCGATGCTGTTGAGATATTCCAGCACACGCGAACGCGCCCAGTAGATGTCGGTGCCGTCCTCGAAGATCACATACACGAACGATGCGCCGAAGAACGAGAAGCCGCGCACCACCTTGGATTTCGGCACGGACAGCATCGCCGTGGTGAGCGGGTACGTCACCTGATCTTCGACCACCTGCGGTGCCTGCCCGGAGTATTCGGTATAGACGATCACCTGCACGTCGGACAGATCAGGCAATGCGTCCAGCGGAGTTTTGACCACCGCATAAATTCCCGCCAGCGTGATGAACAGCGTGACAAGAATCACCAGAAATCGGTTGCGGGCCGACCAGTCTATGATGGCATTCAACATATCAGTGTCCCCCGTGCCGGCTTTGGGCAGATTCTGCCGGCGGTGTATTGCCATCCGGTTGCTCTTGACCGCCCATTCCACTCAACGCCGCCTTGAGATTGCTCTCCGCATCGATCAGAAAATTGGCGGATGTCACCACCTGCTCGCCTTCTGCAATCCCTTCCAGCACTTCGACATAATTTTCGCTGCTGCCGCCCAGCTTGACGGTGCGCGGCTCGAAGTGTCCCTCTGCCAGTTGTACCAGCACGATTTTTCTGGTGCCACTGTCGATCACGGCAGAAACCGGCACGGTAAGTACCTTGCCGCCATGAGAAACAGCAAGCTCCACGTTGGCAAACATCGCGGGCTTGAGCAATCCATTCGGATTGGCGAGTTCCACCCGCACTTGCACCGTGCGGGTTGCCGTGTCCAGGGTCGGATAGATAAAGTCGACCTTGCCCACGAAATGTTTGTCCGGATAAGCGGCGATATTGACCTGGGCGACACTGCCTGCCTTGATCAGGCCGATGTCCTGCTCGGCCACCTCGGCCAGGACCCATACCGATGAAAGATCGGCGATCTGATACAGCACCTCACCCGGCATGAAGCGCATGCCCTGCACCGCTTTCTTTTCCAGCACGATACCGGTGACCGGCGCGTAATACGTCAGGTTTTTCCTGGCTTCCCCATTCGCCAGTTGCTTGATCTGATCATCCGCGATATCCCAATTTTTCAGGCGCGCAAGGCTGGCTGCGGCGAGTTGACTCATACTATTTTTTGCTTCGTCTCCAGCATCTTTCAACGACGCTGCACCTTGCGCGGCAAGCGCGTATTCGCGCAGTGCGGAAATCAGCTCCGGGCTGTATACCTCGAACAACGGCTGTCCTTTGCTGACCGGTTGCCCGCTGGTATTTACGTAAAGGCGCTCGACCCAACCTTCGAATTTCGGCGCGATGGTGTAAGTGCGCCGCTCATTGATTTCGATCTTTCCAACCGCGCGTACGGTTCTGTCCAGCATGCGCAGCGTTGCCGCTTCGCTTTTCACGCCCAGCTTCTGCACCTTTTCCACACTGATACTGATTTGATTGCTGACACCAACATTGCCATCGCCTTCGAACACCGGAACATAATCCATGCCCATCGCATCCTTCTTCGGTACCGGTGATGTGTCCGGCAATCCCATCGGATTGCGGTAATACAGTATTTTCGGTTCCACCTTGGCAGTCATCGAAGTAGTGGCCGGAATGGGTGCAGTTGATGTTTGCATTCCAACCCAATATCCGGCTGCGCCTACGCTCACGATGGCGACTCCGCCAATAATTAGCGTACTGATGTTTTTCATAATTCTTCTCCCAACAAACGTTCGATTTCTGCCAAACGCAACTGCGTTTCAAGTTGTGCCTTGAGTTGCTGCTGCCTTGCTTTCAGGATTTGCCGTTGTGCATCCAACAGGATTGCGAAATCCACCTTGCCGGTTTCATAGCCGGCAAGGGCGGATTGATAGGTCAGCTCGGCCTGTGGCAGCAATTGTGTCACCGTCAATGATTCGGTGCGCCGCGCGGTTTCCAGGCCGGATATGCTTTCCGACAAGTCCGACAGTATCTGGTTGATCAGCGCTTCCTTGCGTGCACCGGAAGCCGCCAGCACAGACTCGGCCTCGCGTTCCTGAGAACGTCGCGATCCTTGTTGCAGCGGGATATTGAACTCGACCATCAGATCCCAGGTCTTGATCGCATTGCCGCTCTGGGTCGGCGCGACCCCCAGCGTAAATCCGGGATAACGGTTGGTATAGGCAAGTTCGCGGGATTTTTCGGCTGACACGATGCGTGCATCGGCGATGAGCAACTGCGGATTGCGCGCGCGCAGTTTTTGCTCCAGCACGTCGTAGTCGAGCTGTGCTGCCGAAGGCAAGCGGCGCAAGGACGCGGGTTGCGCCAGTGCCGCCATCGCGGGACGCGACAACAAGCTATTCAGCCGGGCTTGCGAGTGATGCTGTTCGTTTTCAAGATCGAGCAACTCGCTGCGCAAACCGGTCTGCTCCACTTGCGCGCGTATGACTTCCTGCTGGGTACCCAGCCCGTTGGCATAGCGCGTCTGCGCGATCTGTTCCAGACTGGTCATCAGATCCAGCGTTTCGCGAGTAAGCCGCTCGCTGCCGGACAAGTAGTAATACTGCGCATAGACCGACTTGATCTTGCTCGACAGATCAGCCCAGGTTGCAGTGACCTGGCCATCGGTTTGCGCGACTTGCGCCTCGGCAACCTCGCGCTGCAAATCGCGCTTGCCGTACCATGGAATGGTTTGCATCAGCGTATAGCGCGTGCCGCCCACTTGCGACGGCAACAAGCTGGTGCCTTTGTTCGTGCCCTGATTGGTGATGTCCAGCAACTCGGTGCGCAATACCGGGTCAGGCAAAGCCGATGCAGACTGCACTCTTTGCTGCGCCGCATCCGCTTCATAGCGCGATGCCGCGAATTCCGGATTGTGCTCGTGTGCGTAATCCAGCAATCCGGCGAGATTGTTGCCCAGCGATGGTTCATCGGCAGCTCCGGCCGGAATGAGCCAGAGCGAATACATCATTAAGTAAATCGATAGAGATAGTTTCATGGTCCGTATCCAGTTGCAGTTGTAATGCAATCGGGCAGCCGCATAACCAGCGACTTGGCTGTCGTCTTTGGACAGCCAAGTCGAATGGCTAGTAGTTCCACCAAGCGACTGCCGAACGATACGGGACGAGGCCAGATTATGAAATCAAATAGGGACTATGAAATCAAACAAAGGGAAACAGCAGACGGACTCGTCCCGCGTTAGACGCGAGCGAGGGGCGGAGGATCAAGCGGTGCGGAGGTGTAAGACTGGAACTGGGTAGATGAAGGCGTGTACGCCTGGGTTGATAGTTGAATCCCAGCAACTTCTACCGTGACGGCTGCCAGATATCCGCTGCAAGCGAGCTGGCACATACCACAATTATTGCAGGGGGAGCTTTGACTGTCGTGCTGACCGGCTGATTGATGCTCGTTGGCTGCCAGTTGACCGTGATGCATGTGCTGGTGCAAATCTGAAACATGCTGCGAGGGATGCGAGACTTGTTGCGCGCCATGACAGTCACCGTGCATGTTCTGCATGACTATCGAATCCGCCAGCGCGTAGCCGCTGAACATCGGCAACCAAACGGCTAGAAGTACGGCAACAAATTTTCTGGAAAGACGAAACATAAACATAGCATGGCAAAAATCAACCGCAATGTCAACCAACGGAGGGCTGCTGCACCCCTCACAAACTAATGCAACGGCGTATTCGCTACGATCAATTTACCCGTACAGTTTGCGCCCGCGGATGCGTGCGCGGTGCGCCCTGCGCTGTTCGCCCTCGGTGAGCGGCTTGGGCTTTGACCCCTCGAACGGATTCTTGCTGGAGTTGTATTGGATCCTGAGCGGCGTGCCTTTCAGCTTGAATATTTCGCAGAAGGTGCGTTCCAGATAACGGGTATAGCTGGCCGGCACGTCGTCCAGGCCGCTGCCGTGGATAACGATCAGCGGCGGGTTGCTGCCGCCCTGGTGGGCATAGCGCATCTTCGGTATGAAGCGTCCCCCTTTCGGCGGCTGTTGTTTTTCCAGTGCGCCTATCAGCGCGCGGGTGAGTTTCGGCGTGGACAGTTTGGACATCGCCGCCGCATAAGCCTCGTCCACCGATTTCAACACGCCCGGTATGCCATTGGCGTGCAGCGCGGAAATGAAATGCAGTTTGGCGAAACTCAGGAAATGCAGCTTGCGCTCGATGTCGCGCTTGACCTGGTCCCTGTGGTGTTCGTCCAGCCCGTCCCATTTGTTGACCGCCAGCACCAGGGCGCGCCCCGCTTGCAGCACGTAGTCGGCGACGTGCGCGTCCTGCTCGGTGATCTGGTCGCGTGCATCCACCACCAGCACCACCACGTTGGCATCTTCGATCGCCTGCATGGTTTTGATCACGGAGAATTTTTCCACCGCCTCTTCGACCTTGCCGCGTCTGCGCACCCCGGCGGTGTCGATGATGGTGTATTGCTTGCCGTCACGCTCGAAATCGATGTAGATGCTGTCGCGCGTGGTGCCAGGCTGGTCGAACGCGATCACGCGCTGCTCGCCGAGTATGGCATTCACCAGTGTGGATTTCCCGACATTGGGACGGCCGACGATAGCCAGCTTGGGCGGGTGTTCGTGGTTGGTTTCTTCCTCGGCCTCGGGCGGGAAATTCTCCAGCGCGATTTCCACCACTTCGGTGACGTTGTCGCCGTGCGCCGAGGAGATTGGGAACGGTTCTCCCAGGCCCAGTTCGAAAAATTCTGCGGTCACTTTGGCGCGCGCCATGCCTTCGGCCTTGTTGACCAGCAACAGGATAGGCTTGCCGGTCTTGCGCAATTGTTCGGCGATGATGGCGTCCTGCGGCGTGCAGCCGGCACGGCCATCGACCAGGAACATGACCACATCGGCTTCGTCCACGGCCTGGCGGCTTTGCTTGGCCATCTCGAACATGATGCCTTCTTTGGCGACCGGCTCCAGCCCGCCGGTATCCACCACCAGATAGGGTCGTTCCCCTACTCTGCCGCGTCCGTAGTGGCGGTCACGGGTAAGCCCGGGCAAATCGGCGACCAGTGCGTCGCGGCTGCGCGTGAGGCGATTGAACAAGGTGGACTTGCCCACGTTCGGACGACCAACCAATACTATTGTGGGCAACATATGGAAACCTTTAATCCTAAAAATACAACTCAACCACGGGACACACGGGAAAAGACGAAATCTGTGTTTGACTTAGTCGAGGGATCAATTTTCTTGCTTCACCCCGATGAGTGAGGGCAAAACAATTAACAATCCATTTTTTTCCGTGTATTCCGTGGTTGATATTTTCCCCTGATTTATTTTATCGACAACGAATACAGTTCACCGCCGCGCGTCTGCACCAGAATTCCGTCGTCCATCTGGATTGACGCCGCCTTTATCGCACCGCCTTCAAGCTGGATGCGTGCGACAAAACTCCCGTCTTCACGATTCAAGCCATGCAGATAACCTTCGAAGTCGCCAACCACGACAAAATTTCCCAAAGCGTAAGGAGTACTGATGCCGCGCATGAACAACTGATCGTTCTTCCACACCGTGCTGCCGCTGGCTTTATCCAACGCCATGACGGATCCTTTAACATCGGTGAGGTAGATATACTTGCGCAGCAGCATCATGCCTTTATCGCTGGAAATGTCGCGGTTCCATAACGGACCGCCTTGCACCGCGTCAAAACACGCCACATGGCCCTGAAACGCAATGGCACAGACTTGTTCATCGTCTGCCACCGGGTCGCTGGTGATGTCGCTGATGCGCTCCAACTCGGTATTGCCGCGCGGCTGCGACACGAAGTTCTCCCACACCACCTCGCCATCCTTGATTCTGATTGCCGCTATTTTTCCGCCGGCAAATCCTGCAAATGCCACACCGCGCTGAATGGCCACTCCGGCATGGCTGCGCACCACCAGGGCCGGGGTGCTGCGTTCATACAACCATATGCGTTTGCCGTCGGCCGCATTCAAACCGGCAATGCGCCCGTCTCCGCTGCGCACGATCACCACGCCGTCCACGACCGCCGACACGCTCAACACTTCACTTGACACCTTGCTCTTCCAACGCGGCTTGCCATCTTCTTCATAAGCCAGCACGTCGCCCTTGTCGCCGCCGACTATGACTAGCCCTTCACCGCTGGCCACGTCTCCGCTCACGACGATACCGGTCTCGATACGCCACACCGGGTTGCCGGTGGCACGGTCCAGACGCGTCAATCTGCCATTTCCGGACACGCCATAGACCGCGTCTTTGGTCAGCGCGGGTTGCTGCGGATTTGCGCCCGAATCGCCGACATTGCTATGCCAGCGCACTTCAAACTTGGCAGTCTGGCTAAACTCGACCAGCTTGGCCGGGTCCGAATCACCCTTCACGCCAGCCCAGTCCGGTACAGATTCATCCGTGGAAGCGCATCCGCCCAGCGCGAACAGCAACCCCAGCAATAGTCCCAGCCAAAGCTTGTTATGAGCCTTGAGTCCTGCTCCTATCGAAGGGGTACTGCAAGCGCACGTGTTCATTTAGCCACGCCCAATGCATCGATCTTCATTTGAATCAAATTGCGATATATGTTCTGCGCATCGAATTTTTCGTAAGCCAGTTTGTATGCACTCCTTGCTTCATCTGTCTTGCCCTGCGCGCTCAACACATCGCCTCTCAAGTCGGCATACAAGCCATCGAACGATTCCGGATGTTTGGCTTCCAGCAGCTGCAGCGCATCCGCGTAATTCTTTTCGTCCAGCAGCACTGCAGCCAGGCGCAATCGCGCCACGTCTTTAAGTGCAGCTTCGCCGGCATGATCGATCACCCATTGCAATTGCGTCTTGGCGTGCGCCACATCTTTGGCCTGCTCATTCACCTGTGCAGCCAGCAACGCGGCACGCGCGGCATAGGCAGTGGAAGCGAATTTATCCATCACCGCAGCAGCGGCATCATTGACACGCTTGGGATCATTGCTGCCCACCTGCTCGACGACTTGCATATACAAAGTCGCCGCCTTGGTTGCCTGCTGGTGCTGGTAATACTGCCAGCCGCGCCAGCTGCCCATAGCGACCACGACGACCAGTACCGTACCGAGTATCCAGTTGCCGTTGTCCTTCCACCATGCCTTGAGCGCCTCGAGTTGTTCCTGTTCCTGCAAATCCAATGCTGCCATGTCATACCCCTACTTGATTAAATTATTTACGATTGCATTAAGTTCACGCACCGCCACCCTGACCTGCTCACCGCCCTGCATCGGCTTCACGCTGACCTCGTTCGCCTGCGCTTCGTCTTCACCGATCACCACCGCCACGCGCGCGCCGCTGCTATCGGCTTTTTTCATCTGCGACTTGAAACTGCCGCCGCCGCAATGCAACACCACACGCAGATCGCCATCGCGCAACTGCTCCGCCGCCCGGCTGGCCAACTGGCTGGCCAGTTCGCCCTGATGCACCACATACACATCCACCTCCGCCTTGGGCAAAGCCATACCGTCGTCCTGCAACAGCGCCAGCAATCGCTCCACACCCATCGCGAAACCGGTGGCTGGAGCCGCCTTGCCGCCGATCTGTTCGACCAGCCCGTCATAGCGGCCGCCGGCGCAAATGGTGCCTTGCGCACCCAAACGCGTGGTCACCCATTCGAACACGGTGCGGTTGTAATAGTCCAGTCCGCGCACCAGACGCGGGTTGATCTCGTACGGAACATCGTGGCGTTTGAGTATCGCCCGCACTTCATCAAAATGCTTTAGCGCGTCGTCTTCCAATTCGTCCATCAGCTTGGGCGCGGCAACAATCAAATCCTGCATCGCCGGATTCTTGCTGTCCAGTATCCGCAACGGGTTGCTGTGCAAACGTCGCTGCGCCTCGGCATCCAGCAGCCCTGCGTGCTGCTCAAAATAGGTGATCAGCTTGGCGCGATGACGATGCCGTGAATCCGCATCACCCAAGGTGTTAAGTTGCAGCGTGACATCACGCAGGCCGAGCTTTTTCCACAGCCGCGCGCACATCAAAATCTGTTCGGCATCGATGTCCGGCCCCGCAAAGCCCAGCGCTTCCACGCCGAACTGATGGAATTGGCGGTATCGTCCCTTTTGCGGACGCTCATGCCGGAACATCTGCCCGCTGTAATACAAGCGCTGCGGCGCGTTATACAGCAAATTGTGCTGCAGCACGGCACGCACACATGAAGCCGTCCCCTCGGGACGCAATGTCAGGTGATCGCCGTTCAGCGCGTCATCAAAACTGTACATCTCCTTTTCGACGATGTCGGTCACTTCGCCGATGGCACGCTTGAACAAAGCAGTCGGCTCGACCAGCGGCATACGGATGTTGCGATATCCGTAGCTGTGCAGCCAGTCACGTACCACTTCCTCGAACCATAACCACAGCCCCGCCTCGTCCGGCAGGATATCGTTCATGCCGCGCACGGCTTGCAGGGTTTCGTTGCTACTCATCTTTTCTGAACGATTACTCTAAGCAGGTTGATGCGAAATGCTGCGCGGCGGTTTCGTCGCATCAATTTTGCGCGCCGCATATTTGCGCGCCACGTAGCTATCCACGATCTCTGTAAATTCCCTGGCGATGTTGTCGCCGCGCAGGGTCATCGCTTTTACTCCATCGATATAGACCGGTGCGGCGGGACTCTCGCCGGTTCCCGGCAGGCTGATGCCGATGTTGGCCAGTTTGCTTTCGCCCGGCCCGTTCACCACACAGCCCATCACCGCCACGGTCATGTTCTCCACGCCTTCATACTGCTCGCGCCACAGCGGCATCTGCGTGCGCAGATGCGTCTGGATGCTTTGCGCCAATTCCTGAAAGAAGCTGCTGGTAGTGCGTCCGCAACCGGGACAAGCCGTCACCATCGGCGCAAATGCACGCATTCCCATGGTCTGCAAGATCTCCTGTCCGACCAGTACTTCCTGGGTGCGATCGCCGCCCGGTTCCGGGGTCAGCGAAATACGGATCGTGTCGCCTATCCCTTCCTGCAACAGCACCGCCAGTGCTGCCGTGGAAGCCACGATACCTTTCGAGCCCATGCCCGCCTCTGTCAAGCCCAGGTGCAGCGCGTAGTCGCATTGCAGTGTCAGCGCGCGATACACCGCGATCAGATCCTGCACCTCGCTGACCTTGCAGGACAACACGATGCGGTTATGCGCCATGCCCAATCGCTCGGCGCGCTGCGCACTTTCCAGCGCGGATGCGATCAGCGCGGCACGGGTCACTTCGCTTGCTTCTTTGGGCTGCGCCAGACGCGAGTTCTCATCCATCATGCGCGCCACCAGATTCTGATCCAGGCTACCCCAATTCACCCCGATGCGCACCGGCTTATCGTAGCGGATCGCGGTTTCTATCATCATCGTGAACGGATCGTCTTCCTTGCGGTTGCGCCCGACGTTACCCGGATTGATGCGGTATTTCGCCAAGGCCTGCGCACAATCGGGGTAGTCGGTGAGCAAACGATGACCGTTGTAATGGAAGTCGCCGACCAGCGGCACATCACAGCCCATGCTGTCCAGGCGTGAGCGTATGTTGGCCACTTGCGCGGCAGCCTCAGGGGTGTTGACCGTGATGCGCACCAGCTCCGAACCGGCCTTGGCCAACTCGAATACCTGTTTGGTGGTCGCTTCGACATCGGCAGTATCGGTGTTGGTCATGGACTGCACCACGATCGGCGCACCGCCGCCCAGCATCACCTTGCCGACCAACACCCGTTGCGACGGGCGACGTTTGATGATGGCCGCGCTCATGCTCACTTCAATTTCTTCAAGTGAGCCACTTCGCTATACTCATTGATGTAAGGCTTCAAATCCACCTGCTTGCCCCGAAAATACAGGCTCACCGATGCAGCATGGCCGATCAGCATCGAGAAAGGTGCGTTGCCCTCCATACGCAATTCGCTACCGGCCGGATTAAGCTGCGACGATATTATATTGCCGTCTTTGTCCTTGATTTCTGTCCATGACTCTTCACCGAACACCAGACGCAGCTTGGAGGTTTCTGGCAACGCGCCTAGCGGAGTCACAGAATTTTCCGATTGAACTGTCGCATCTTTGGCCACCGGCGTTTTCGCTTCCCGAGCCGAGGATTGCGTTTTCGTTTCCCGAGCCGAGGATTGCGTTTTCGCTTCCCGAGCCGAGGATTGCAATTTCGTTTCCCGAACCGAAGATTGCGCCACTGAAGATTTCACCTTCGGTACAACAGGCGAAATTGGCTCGATCATGCTCGGTTTCAATACCAGCGGCTCAGAGATGGTTTTCGCTTCGGCGGGCAATTCAACAGGTGTTTCAACCTTTGCCACGTTTACCTGTTCTTTTGATTGCTTGAGTGGTGTCTTGAAATGCCATAAGGCAAATACCACCACGATCACGGCCAGCAGCGACGCGGCGCCCAACCAGATCATATTTTGCTGGCGTAATGAATGTGCATTAGGGAACAGCACCCCTACCGAAGCCGGAATAAGCTCTACCGCAGCCATTTTTGTTTGCGGGATACTCGCCAACAATGTCTCCGCATCCAATCGCAGAATCTTGGCATAACTGCGCACAAAGCCGCGCAAAAATGCCGCCTCGGGCAGATGCTTGAAATCCTCCGCTTCCAATGCCTCTATTTGGCGCGGCGCGAACTTGATCTGACCTGCCACATCCGCCACGCTCAAACCAAGTTTTTCACGCGCTTCGCGCAGCATGTTTCCCAACGAAGTCGCCGGTATCGAGGTAGGGCGATTACCTTGCCCGGAATTATTTTCAGGAAGATTTTCCATCATTCACCATGTATCAACAATTGAGTTTCGCGCGCATCAGGAAAACGATTGCGCAACTGTGTAGCGTAGCTGGCCTCTGAACTACGATCGCCGACCTTGCGATTGATACGCACTCCCAGCAAGAGTTGTTCCGCTGTCAGATTCTCGTTATTTTGCGAAAAATTCGCAAAATATTTCTTGGCTGCGAAGTAATCAGAATTGGCAAAGTTCAATTCTGCCAGAGCAAACAATGCCCGGGGCATTTCAGGTTGTACCAGCAGCGCCTTTTGCAAAAACTCCTCGGCATCCTTGTTTTTTCCGGCTTTCCTCGAACACAGCCCGGCATTCAGATACGCAAGGCCCGGTGTCTTATATAAAGGGTTTTTTATTGCCGCCATGAAATGCGCAATGGACTCTTTTTCCCTGTCGCGCTGACACAGGAACCAGCCATAGTTGTTATGCGTATCGGAATCCGTATTATCGAGGTGCAGGCTTCTCTGAAAATCCTCCTCGGCCTCTTTGTCCTCGAGCAATGCCATATGCACCAAGCCGCGCACACTGTAGGCCGGTGCATAGTCCGGATCGGCCTGCAAGGCTTGCGTCAACTCATCCAGCGCGATGCCGAGTTGCGCACGCTCATAGTACAGGCCAGCCAATTCAGTATGCACTTTGGCGCTTTTGAGAGCATGTGAGCTGTCCGAAGTCGTGCTGCATGCTGCCAAAACAAGCATGGAAAGCGCCAAAGAAAACAATGGGGTAATCAATCTGTACATTTATGCACCTCGGTCATTCATCTATACCACCCCAACGGAGCGCTGCAGGTTTCGTTTGGTTTTATCCTGCACCTGACCGGCCAACTGGCCGCAGGCCGCCGCGATGTCGTCACCGCGCGTCTTGCGCGTGGTGGTCACGATGTCTGCCTGCATCAGCACGTCGCGGAAACGCTGGATCGCATCCGGACTTGAGCGCCGATAATGCGTTTGCGGGAACGGATTGAACGGGATCAGGTTGAATTTGCACGGCACGTCGCGCACCAGATTGACCAGCTCGCGAGCCTGTTGCACCGAATCATTCACCCCTTCCAGCATCACATATTCGAAGGTGATGAAATCGCGAGGCGCGCGCTCCAGATAACGCTGGCAGGCGGCCAGCAACACTTTGAGCGGATACTTCTGGTTGATCGGCACCAGCTCGTCGCGCAACTTGTCATTCGGCGCGTGCAGCGAAACCGCCAAGGCCACCGGACACTCATCGCGCAGCCTGTCCATCGCCGGCACGATGCCGGAAGTGGACACCGTCACGCGGCGGCGTGACAAGCCATAAGCGTGATCGTCCAGCATCAGGCGCAGCGCGCTCACCGTGTTGTCGAAATTCAGCAACGGTTCACCCATGCCCATCATCACCACGTTGCTGATCTTCCAGTTGCCCTCGGCATCCTTGCCGAGCTGATGGTTTGCCCACCACAGCTGGCCGATGATCTCCGCCACGCTCAGGTTGCGGTTGAAACCCTGCTTGCCGGTGGAGCAGAACGAGCAATTCAGCGCGCATCCGGCTTGACTGGAAATGCACAGAGTTCCTCTTGTTACTTCGGGAATGTACACCGCTTCCACGGCATTCCCGGTGCCGACGTTCAGCAGCCACTTGCGCGTGCCGTCGTCGGATAACTCTTCGCGCATCACATTCGGCGCGGTGATGCACGCGCTTTGGGCGAGCTTATCGCGCAAAGCTGCCGCGATGTCGGTCATCGCGGCGAAATCGGGCTCCCCGACTTTGTAGATCCAGCGCATCAGCTGGCGCGCACGGAACGGCTTCTCGCCCATTTCCGTGAGATAAGCCGCCAGTGCGTGTGCATCAAAGTCGAGGAGGTTTTGTTGCATCAGTTTCTTCGGTTATTAACGCGAGTAAACATTCATCGCCGGGAAGAAATACGCGATCTCAACCGCAGCAGTCTCAGCCGCATCGGAACCGTGTACCGCATTCGCATCGATGCTGTCGGCGAAATCGGCGCGGATCGTGCCTTTGTCGGCCTTCTTCGGATCGGTCGCGCCCATCAGATCGCGGTTCTTCAGGATCGCGCCTTCGCCTTCCAGCGCCTGTATCATCACCGGGCCGGAGATCATGAAGTCCACCAGGTCCTTGAAGAACGAGCGAGCGCGGTGCACCGCGTAAAAACCTTCCGCCTCGGCGCGCGACAACTGCACCATGCGCGCGGCAATGACCTTCAAACCGGCTTTTTCAAAGCGGGAGTAAATCTGGCCGATGACATTCTTGGCAACTGCATCGGGTTTGATAATCGACAGGGTACGTTCAACAGCCATGCTACTTTCTCCAAACTTAAATAATAGTTAATAAAAAACGGCTCGGCATTCTATCAGGATTTGCCTGTCCGCGCGCCCCGCAATTCAACAAGGATGGCTGCTTCGTGACCATCAGCCTGATACTCCGCCGCAATCGCCACACCGGACACGCACACCAGTTCTTCGCCGCAATACAACAGCGGCAGGCGGTCGCGTTGCCAGGGCGGAACGAGGTGTTCTTGCAGCAGGTTTTTCAGGGTGCGTGTCGCGGCGGCAGGGTGTGGGCGCAGTGCTTCTCCGCCGTGCCGCACACGCAACGTCACCGGCGCGCGCTGCAGCTTCGCCAGGCTGATGCTGGTGGATCGCAAAACCTTCCCGTCAGCATCCTGCTTGCGATCGAAGCGCAACCGCGTATTCAGCGCGGGCCATTTCAATTCGGCTTCGCCGTGCCAAGGCAATACGATGTTCGGATCGAACTCACCCAACGCATGCAGCGCATAAACCTTGCCCCGATAGCGGCGCACCTGCCAGTCACTGTAGCTTATACATACTGCTGCATCCTGACGTGCACTGCATAACTGATGCAGCATGTCATCCAATTGCAAGGCTTGCGGCATCGGCGCGCCGCAGCTATGCAGGAAATAGCGCAGCAGGTTCTTCGCGCGGGTTTGGCTTAATGCCTGCAAGGCCGCAACGTCCAGCGTATCGGCGTGGATCGCCTGCACGCCATCCTGTAGCGCCAATTCGTCCAGTAACTTGCTGGCCTCGGCAAAATGCTGCGCGCTGCGCGCCAGAGTGTCGCGGTAGGCCGGGAACTTTTCACTCAGCAACGGCAGCACGCGATGACGCAGGAAATTGCGCGGATAAATATCGTCGGCATTGCTCTCATCCTCTATCCAGTGCAACTGATGCGCTGCGGCATAGGCCAGGGTCTCTTGGCGGGAGCAGTGCAACAAAGGCCTGATCAGCGGGACTGAATCGGCACGTTCGGTGTACTGGGGCATGGCGCTCGCGCCGCGCACCCCTGCACCGCGCAACAATTGCAGCAACAGCGTTTCCGCCTGGTCGTCGGCATGGTGTGCCACAGCCACAAAATCGCAGGACTGCTCGGCAAAAGCCGCATGGCGCAGTTTGCGCGCCGCCGCTTCGATGCCATGCTCACGCAATGGCGCGATGTCCACGCGTTCGATGTGCAGGGAAATGTGGAGTCTGGCGCAAAGATCGGCGCAGAAATCCGACCAGGCATCCGCATTCGGGCTGATGCCGTGATGAACATGCAATGCGGACAGTTGCCAGGAAAAACGTGTGGAGAGTTTATGCAGCAGATGCAGCAGTACCACAGAGTCCACGCCACCGCTCAAACCGATCAGGATCGAGCTATGCGCGGGAAGCAGCGGCGCGATCTGCGCTGCTACACGTTCGGTGAGATTATTGCCTGTCAAGAAATGTCCTTTACAAACATTTGTTGGCTCAATTGAGCGCCAAATGCCGGGCGTCCTGATTCCATTTCCATTTCAAAAGCAAAAAATCGTAGGTCGGGCTTAACCAGCCTGCGTGTGTTGTTGGGGCTTTAGCCCCTTACAACCACGGCGTACCCCTTGCGGGTGTACTTGCTGAGCGTTAACCAGCGGCTTATGTCACCGTATTTTGGTGACTTAGCCGAATGGCTATGCAAAGCTAACCAGCGGCTTATGTCACCGTTAACCAATGACTTATGTTGGCGTAGTTTGCCAACTTAGTCAGATGGCTATGCAAAGCCTTTTGGTGACTTAGCCGAATGGCTATGCAAA
>Ga0097691_1000464_pt1 | contig 35569 bp, 33 predicted proteins | sample NGESurdeep072012_8_FD_72858 | JGI IMG/M metagenome (GOLD analysis project Ga0097691, IMG submission 72858) | Arctic peat soil microbial communities from Barrow, Alaska - NGEE Surface sample 210-1 deep-072012 | ecosystem: Environmental > Terrestrial > Soil > Wetlands > Peat ... | reverse complement strand
GACTGCAGGATCGCCCGGCGACCGTCATGGCCGCGCTTTTGGTGCTCCTGGGCGCTACCCGACGCTGGCTGGTCGCGATTTCCGCATGGCACCCACTCATCGCGGCGGTGCGCTGGTTTCCGTCACCGATCACCACCACCGGCAACTCCTCAGCGGCGACCACTTACACCACGGGCTGTTAGGGGGAGGAGGCTCCAAATAGAGGCAAGATTCGGAGACGCGGTCCCTCGGCTTCGCTCGGAATGACACAAAAGGATTCTCCTTGCTCAGGCGCAGGGGCCAGGCGGTGCTTGTGGATTCACGAGCGTGATGCGGGTTAAGATGCCGGGCTGAATCGGGCAAGGCCCGAGAATCGAGCCAGCGATATACTTCTGTGATGGACCCGAAGGAAATTGAGACGATGATTGCGCGCGGGATTCCCGACGCGCAGGTCGAGGTGCGCGACTACACCGGCGGCGGTGACCATTTCGAGGCGATTGTGGTGAGCCCGAGTTTCGAGGGCAAAAGTCTAATCGAGCGGCATCAACTGGTCTATCAGGCGCTGGGCGACGCGATGCGTGTGCAGGTGCATGCGCTCACGCTCAAGACGTTGACGCCGGCGCAGTATCAGAACCGGAGGTAGAGGAATCAAATGGCGGACATAATCGAAAAGATCGAATCGGCAGTCAAAGAAAACAAGGTCATGATTTTCATGAAGGGCAACCGCAGCCTTCCGCAATGCGGTTTCTCGGCGGCGACGGTGGCTATTTTCGAGGAGTTGGGCGTGCCGTTCGCGACCGCCGACGTGCTCAGCGATCCCGAACTGCGCGACGCGATCAAGCGCTACAGCAACTGGCCGACGATTCCGCAGGTTTATATCGACGGCAAGTTCGTCGGCGGCTGCGATATTATTCGCGAGCTGCACGAGACGGGCGAGCTCGCGCCGATGGTGAAGGCGGCGCTCGGGGGGACGGCGCAGCAGTAGCATGGGCACGCATCTGCACAGTCGTCGATTTCAGCTTGTCGCCGTCGCGCAGCTAATAATTTGATGGTACGGGGGAGGGACTAGACAAATTGCCAGCGGCTTTTTCACTTTTTCACTTTTCACTTTTCACTGGTTCCGGGAAAATTTGGTAATGAGGCCAAGGTGATCTGATGCCTGCGTGCAGGCAATGCGGCAAAGATAACGCGGAGGGCATGGTATTCTGCGGCTACTGTGCGACTCCGCTGGCGAGGCCGGCAGACAATCCCGCTTCTTCGCCGCCGATACGCGGATCGTCGCCGCAGCCCAAACCGTTCAAGCCTGAGATTCGTGCGCCGGTGATCCACACGCCGGGACCGCCGCCGCCAAGCGACGCGAGGACAAAGGCAAGCGCGGATTCCAGTGGATCCCGTGGAGCGAACTTTCACCCGCTCAGAGGGCAGGACGATCGATCGCTGCGGCGGTGGTGTTGCTTCTGGCCTTTTTCTTCCTTCGCGGAATCATCCGCAGCATCGGTGGTGCGAGGAGCGGATCGAGTGAAAACGCGCCTTCGGCTGAAAGTTCCGGCGCTCCGATTACCGAAGGCGACCGCAGGGACGGAATCGAATCGCTGTGCAAGGTATTTCAGATCTACGGGTTGCCGAAGAGCGACCACGATGCGACCGAAGCGGCGCGCAACGCGGCTGAATTGTTCAAACTCGCGGGCAATCAGGCGCCCGAGCGCAGCGCGTACATCCTGACCACGATTGTGCACGAGTTCCGCAGCGGCAAATTGTCGCAATCCGACTGCGCGCAGGCAGGGGCGCCGATCGGCACGACGCAGGGCAGCACCGATGATTCGACTCCCGGCGCCGGACAGGTGCGGGGCAAATGAAGAATGCGAAACCGCATGGGCCCCGGCCCCTGCACCGGGGTAAGGCTTATTGAATTGCCCGGGCGCGGGCGGTCGTCCAGTAATAGATCGGCACGCCGCTCAGCGCGATCAGCAATCCCGGCCAAGTGAAGCGGGGCTTCAGAATCAACAAATCGACCATCAAGGCCGAGGCCGCGACGACGTAGAGCGCAGGCACTAGAGGATAGCCCCACGCGCGGTACGGACGCAGAGCGCCCGGGAGGCGCCGGCGCAGCACGAACACGGCCGACACTGTCAGCACGTAAAACATCAACTGCGCGAAGATCACGTAATCCAGCAGTTCGGAATAAGTGCCTGACAAGGTTAGAACCGCCGCCCAAATCCCCTGCATCACCAGCGCGACGGCGGGCACGCTGGCGCGATTGAGACGTCCGGCTGCGGCGAAAAAGACCCGGTCCCGGGACATCGCGTAAATCACGCGCGCACCCGTGAGGATCAGTCCGTTGGCGCATCCAAAGGTCGAGATCATCACGAGGATTGCGGTGACCTTCGCGCCCGCGCCGCCCCACACGACTTGCATCGCCGCGGCGGCAACGCGATCGCTGGATGCATGCGCGATTCCGCGCCCCACTACACTCGCTGCGTCCACATTTCCCGACGCGGGCAGCTCACAGAGGTAGGCAACGTTGGTGAGGATATAGAGCGCAATCACCACGCCGGTTCCAAAGGCAAGCGCCAGAGGAAGATCGCGCCTGGGATTGCGGACCTCGGCCGCCGCGAAGGTGACGCTTGCCCATGCGTCGGCTGAAAAGAGCGCACCCACCATCGCGGCGCCGAACACGCCCGCACCAGCAATTGACATGGAACCGCTGCCGAGGAATGCGGTCGAGCTGTGGAAATTGGCGCGAATCGCGACTGGATTCGGCGCGATCAGGCATCCGACCACGACTATCAGGCATAGCGAGAGAATTTTGGCTGTGGTGAAGGAGTTTTGCAGCCACTTGCCCATATTGAGGCCGCGCAGATTGGCCGCGGTGAGAACCGCGATCACGACGATCGCGCCCGCGCGCTCGCCCGACAGTCCGGCGCCGCCGGCGCCGCCGGCGCCGATCCAGAGGTTCGAGCCGAGCACCGGCCACATGAGGCCCGCGAATCGTGCAAACGCAACTGCGACGGCCGCGATCGTGCCGGTCTGGATGACGAGCAGCAGCGTCCATCCGAACATGAACGCCCACATTCCGCCGTAGGCCTCGCGCAGATAGACGTATTGCCCGCCCGCCTGGGGCATCATCGCGGCGAGTTCGCCGTACGCGAGTGCACCCGCAATCGTCATCACGCCCGCCACCAACCAGACCATCAGCAGCGCGGCGGGAGTACCGACCTGACGGGTGATATCAGCAGAAACGATGAAGATGCCCGAGCCAATCATCGAGCCGGCCACCAAGGTCACGGAGTCGAAGAGTGAAAGACCCGGCTTCAAGTGCTCGGAGGAAGGGGCAGGTTCGGGTACGGTAGTCGCCATGGCGAACGCATCGTAGCACTAGCGTCGTGTAGAAAAACCAGCCCGGGAAAATTCAGCTTTGGGTCCTCGTTGATCTTATTTGCAAACAGGACTTAGCTGGAACTGGCCCAGGAAACCGCTTTGCAACGGGAGGCGACGGATGCCGACAAAGAAAAAGACCGCGAAACGGAAGAAGGCTGTGAATCCCGCGCTCAGGCAACTCGAGCAGCTGCGCAAGACCGTCAAGATGCTGCGGGTCAAGCTCGAACGCGAGACCAGGACGCGAAAGATCGAAGCCCGCATCAAGAGCGAGGCGCAAAAGGCCCGCGCGCTACTGGCATCGCAGATTGCGGCGCTGCGCGACCAGGGACGCAAGCTCGCCTCGGACCTGAGGTCGGCGCTGGGCGACGCCGGCAAGCGCGACGCGGCCCGCCAGCAGGCGATTGCCAAGATTGCGGAGCTCAGGGCGGAATACGCGAAGAAGTCTGCGGAGCTGAGGTCACAGTTGTCGCGGACGACCACGGAGTTGGCGCGCAAATCGCAGGAACTGAAGAAGCTTGCGGGAGAAGCAGCGCATCGCGCGGTCGAGATAATCCGCGGCGAAGAGCATCACGCGGCGCCCGAAGCGGGTGCGAGTTCGGAACCGCACAAAGAAGCCCCGCCGGACGAAACTGCGGGCAGCAGATATGAGAAGGATCCCGATGAAGAGCAATAGATCGCGGGCGTCGGCCGCGATGCTGCGGGCGGACTGAGAGTTTATTTGCCGAGATGACGCGGGGCGAGACTCAAGCACGGACCCAATAGGGTCCGTGTCAGGTATTCGGCGGGTTCCTCCCGAGGAGCGCCCCGTCAGCGAGTCTCCCGCGCGCCGACGGCTCTAGACGGCGCGCGGGAACCCGCTTAGGAACGAGAAAAGTACGTCGTCGTCAGGGTGACCGCATTGATCGGTCACCGCAACGAATCAAGCGCCAGGCAATGCTACGGACTAGCCGGAGCGCCAGGTGCTCCCGGAGCGCCAGGTGCTCCCGGTGCGCCAGGTGCTCCCGGTGCGCCGGTCTCGCCCGTCGCGCCGGTTGCCGCCGCGGCGGGCGCAGCTGCAGACGCGGCAGCCTCGGGGGCGGCAGGAGCAGTCTCTTCGGTTTTGTTGCAAGCCGTGGCGAAGAACATGGAAACTAGGGCCAGAAGCAGGATCTTGCGCATCGCTTTCTCCTTGATTGCTCGGCGCTCACTTGAACGCAGAAACTCGAAACGCGCCAAGAATACGATAGGCGCGGCGTAACTTCAAGCGCGCATTGCGCGTCGCATCTAACAGCCTGTCGGCGCGAATCGCGGGGCGGGGGGGGCCAAGAAATTTTTTGACTATTTCGCAGGTATCTGTATGATTCGATCATTATTTGGCGATCTTTATTTGGCGCTTTAGGTTTTAGGGGCGGATGAGGTGGAGGTAAGCGGTGGAAGAGCGGCGCGTTATTCTCGCGGGCATCGGGCTCGCAAATCGGCATAATTCTCGAATCGTCGAGCATGAACTCGACATGGTGCGAAGCGCGGAGCGTCCGGCCGCGGGTGTGCGGTCGCTCACGCGAATTCTTAACTGGCTGATGCCCTCGGGACGGCTGGTAGGTCCGCCGATGCGCTCGGTGGCGCGGGAACTTGAAGAGGCCTACCCCGGCCGCGATAGCTGAGCACAGAGTCGCGGCTGCATCCTGCTTCACCCATGGGGGAGGGAGATTACGATGAGCGCGATCTCGCGAATCTCGAGCAATACGCCGTGGGAACCGATCGTCGGCTATTCGCGGCTGGTGAGGGCCGGCGACATTGTCGCCGTCTCGGGCACCACCGCCACCGACGAGCGCGGGCTAATCGTCGGCGCGGGACAGATGTACGTGCAGGCGCGCCAGGCGCTGGTCAATATTCGCGCCGCGCTCGAGCGCGCGGGGCTCGCGATGCATCACGTCATTCGCACGCGGATGTTCGTCACCGACATGGGACGTTTTGCGGAAGCGGCGCGCGCGCACAAGGAATTCTTCGCTGACTCGCCTCCCGCGTCCACGGTCGTTGAAGTGCGCCGGCTGGCTAATCCCGACATGATGATCGAGATCGAAGCCGATGCATACGCAGGCGCCGCGAATAGCCAAACGGCGGACAGTTGTCGCCACGACGGCGCCGAAGCCGGGAGCGCAGGCCAGGCCTAAGGCGGCGACGAAGCCGCCGATGAAATCCGCAAAGAAGCCCGCCTCGAAGAAGCCCTCGCGCCGCAAGTAACAGCGCTCGAAAGACTCGGGCTACGGTTCGAGCGCGGCGGAGTGGATTCCTTCGGCGCCGCTGGCGGAATGAAATGCGTTGGCGGCGGACGCGATATACGGCTGCGGATAAACCCCAATCAAGATCGTAGCGAGCGCTGCCAGTCCGATTGCCGCCACCAGCGCAGGCCGCGCACTCAGGCGCTGAACTTCGACACCGCCCTCCTGCATATACATCGCGACCAGTACATAAAAGTAGTAATAGGCAGAGACTACACTATTGAGTACAGCGATTATTACCAGTCCCACGTATCCCTGATGCAGCGCCTCGCTGAAGATGTAGAACTTGCCAACGAAGCCGGCCATCGGAGGAACCCCGGCCAGCGACAACAGAAAGATGGCCATTGCGCCGGCCAGCAACGGCTGGCGCGCCGCCAGGCCGCGAAAGTCGCTAATCTGATTACCTACTTCGCCGCGCCGTTCGAGCGCGATTACTACTGAGAACGCGCCGAGGTTTGTGAATGCATAGCCGAGAAGATAGTAAAGAATCGCCGGCCCCGATTGCACTCCCGCCGCCATGCCGAGCAACAGATAGCCCGCGTGCGCAATCGCCGAGTATGCAAGCATCCGCTTGATATTGGTCTGGACGACGGCGATTAGATTTCCGCCCGTCATCGTCAGTGCCGCGATTACCCACAGCACCGTCTGCCACTGCGCGCCGACGGGCGCAAAATCGACCATGAAGACGCGCATAAAGGCGGCGAACGCGGCGAGCTTCACGCCCACGGCCATGAAGGCGGTCACCGGAGTCGGCGCGCCCTCATAAACGTCCGGCGCCCACATATGAAATGGCACTGCGGCGACCTTGAAGCCAAAACCGATCACCATCATGCCGATTCCGCCCAGCAGCAGCGGATTCGACCCCATCGCGCCCGAAGCAAGTGCGTCATGAATCGGGCCAAGCTTGATAGTGCCCGTCGCGCCGTACACCAGCGCGATTCCATAGAGCAGGAAACCTGTCGAGAACGCGCCCAGCAAAAAATATTTTATCGCCGCTTCATTCGATTTGGCGTTGCGACGCATGATTCCCGCCAGCACGTAAACCGTAATCGACATCGTCTCGAGACCGAGGAAGATGACTATCAGGTCGCCAGCCGCCGCCATCAGCATCATGCCCAGCACGGAAAACAGCAGCAACGAATAGTATTCGGCGCCGGGAATACGGTTTTCGGCCACGTAATCGAGCGACATCATCACGGTGAACATCGCAGCGATCAAAATCACCAGTTCGAAAAATGCGGAAAAACTGTCGATCGAGATCGCGCCCGCAAAAGCGACACCGTACTGTCCCAGGATTCCAAGCGTGAATACGAACGCAACCGCGAGCGACGCCAGCGTCAGCAGCCCCAGCCCTTCGCTTTCACTGTCGTCGATGCGCACTCCAGCCAGCAGCACCACCATCGCGGCCACGGTGAGCACGACCATTGGCAGGATTGGCAGCCAGACGAAGTTGATTGCGGCCAGGTTAAAAGGACTCATCGTGCGGCCGCCGCCATCTCGGGTTCGCGGTTTGGTGTGTGCCGAGCCGGCAAAAGAGCAGCCAGACGATTCGGCTGTCGTTCAAGCTCGAGACGAGCCTGCGCGACATTTACTCTCGCGAGCATTGCAGTCACCGACGGTTCGATCCTGCTGATCAGCGGACGCGGGAAAAGTCCCATGAACAGCATCAAAGCGATCACCGGCGCCATCACGGCAATCTCGCGACCGCTCAGATCACCGATCGTTTCGTTCACCGCCCTGGTGATCGGTCCAAACATCACGCGCTCATAGGTCCAGAGCATGTAGAGCGCACCCAGGATCACGCCCACAACTGCGAAAACAGCAGCCAGCCTGATTCGCAGGAACGCCCCGAGCATGATCAGAAACTCGCCGATAAAGCCGTTGAGCCCGGGCAGGCCGATCGACGAGAGCATCACGACCATGAAGATTGCGGCGTAAACGGGCACATGCTTCCACAGGCCGCCGAACTCGGAAATCTCGCGCGTATGGCGCCTCATGTAGAGCATTCCAACCAGCAAAAATAATCCGCCGGTGGAAACGCCATGATTGAGCATCTGGTAAATCGCGCCATCGATACCCTCGGGGTTAAGCGCGAAAATTCCGAGCATCACGAACCCCAAGTGACTAACCGACGAGTATGCAATCAACCGCTTCAGGTCGGGCTGCATCATCGCGACCAACGCTCCGTAGATGATCCCGATTATGGCGAGCGCCATGAACAGCGGAATCGCCTCGACCGCGACGGTGGGGAACAGCGGAATGGCGAAGCGCAGGAAGCCGTAGGTGCCCATCTTGAGCATCACGCCGGCCAGAATGACCGAGCCGGCAGTCGGCGCGTTGGTATGAGCATCGGCCAGCCAGGTATGCACCGGCCACATCGGCACCTTAATCGCGAAAGCCAGCGCGAACGCCGCAAACAGCCAATGGCCCTCGGTAACAGTGAGCGGCACCTGGTAGAGCAGGGGCAGGTCGAAGCTGGTCCGGTTGAAATGCACGTGCGCCGAGTACACCAAATACAGGATCGCGACCAGCATCATCAGCGACCCAACCATCGTGAACAATACGAACTTGACGGCGGCGTAAATCTTGCGGCCATGTCCCCAAATGCCTATCAGGAAGTACATCGGAATCAGCATCACTTCCCAAAATATATAAAACAGGAACAGATCGACCGAGAGCAGCGCGCCGAGCAGCCCGGTTTCCAGCACGAGCATGAAGAAGCAGAATTCGCGCGGACGCTCCTCGATATCGCCGCCGCCAGAGTAAAGGATCGACAGAGTAATCAAAATAGTAGTCAGAAGAACCAGAAACAGGCTAATCCCGTCGATACCGACATGGTATGTAATGCCGAACGCGGGAATCCAGTCGTATTGCTCGGCGAACTGATAGTCCGCGACCTGCGGATTGAATTCCGCCAAAACATAGAAACTCAGCGCCAGCGGAAGCAGCGAAAAAATGAAGGCCGAGTTCCAAATCGCACGCTCTTCGCTCTGCATCAGGATGAAGAGCGCGCCGATCAGCGGCAGGAAAATCAAAGCTGTGAGCATGCCGCCGTTCATCAGCCCCTCACCAGGAACACGTAGTAAGCCACAATGCCCAGCGCGCCGAGCAGATAAACGAATGCATAGTGCTGGACGTTGCCGGTTTCAGCGCGGCGCGCTATCTGGCCCGAAGTCTGGACGGCAAGGCCGGCGCCGTCGGCGGCGCCATCGATCGCAAAGCTGTCGATCGCGCGGTTGAGCACATTGTTCGATACCCAGAACAGCGGACGCGTGACGATGAAATTATACAGTTGGTCGATATAGTACTTGTTGAGCAGCAAGTTGTAGAGATCCTGCAGCCGCCACGCGAGAAGCATCGGGACTCCCGGCAAGCGCAGATAGAACAGATATGCGAGCGCTATTCCGAGCGCCGAAGCGATGCTCGCGACGAGAGACAGGGAAGATGGGCTCGCCTCGACAATCGGCTTGAAGGCGCCGACGGCGGGCGTGAGGAATCGCACGAACGCATTTCCCCACAGCAGTCTCTCGGGAAGATTTACCCATCCGCCAACCGTCGCGAGAATAGCCAGTACGATCAACGGAATAGTCATTACGGCCGGCGACTCGTGCAGGTGATGCTCTTTTTCAGAATCGACGCGTGACTCGCCAAAGAACGTCATGAAGATCAGCCGGAACATGTAGAACGACGTGAGCCCGGCGGTGATCACGCCGGCGAACCAAAGCCACGAATGTCCCGAATCGTACGCGGCTTCGAGGATCAGGTCCTTGGAGAAGTAACCGGAGAACGGAGGCACGGCGGCGATCGCGAGCGTCGCGATAAACATCGTCCAGAAGGTGATGGGCAGCCTGCGCCGTAATCCGCCCATCTTGTTCATGTCCTGCTCGCCACCGAGCGCGTGAATCACCGAGCCGGCGCACAGGAACAGCAAGCCCTTGAAGAACGCGTGGGTCATGACGTGGAAGATGCCCGACGCATACGCGCCGGAGCCCACGCCGAGAAACATGTAACCGAGCTGGCTGATGGTCGAGTATGCGAGCACCTTCTTGATGTCGGGCTGGACGATCGCGATGGTCGCGGCAAACAGCGCGGTAACTGCGCCGATCGTCGCAACGAGAGCGAGCGCGCTGGGCGCCATCGTGTAGATAAAACCGAGCCGCGCGATCATGTACACGCCCGCGGTGACCATCGTCGCCGCGTGGATCAGCGCGCTGACAGGAGTCGGGCCGACCATCGCGTCGGGCAGCCATACGTAGAGCGGAATCTGCGCCGACTTGCCGGTCGCGCCGATGAAAAGCAGGAAGCCGGCTGCGGTGGCGGCGGCACCGCCAAGCAGAGCAGCGTGCTGGCGAAGCTCGACGAAGTCCAGCGTCCAGACGCCGTGCGCACCGAGCGTGGCGACGATGGTGAAGATCCCGAGCAGAAAGCCCGCGTCACCAATTCGGTTGACGACAAATGCCTTGCGGCCGTTATAGGCGTACTGGGGATTCGTGTACCAAAATGCGATTAGCAAGTAGGAACATAGCCCGACACCCTCCCATCCCACGAACATCATTAGCAAGTTGTTCGCAAGAATTAGTATGAGCATCGAGAACGCGAACAAGTTCATGTAGGTAAAGAAGCGCGCAAAGTCCTCGTCGTGCGCCATGTATCCGACTGAGTAAAGATGAATTAGTGCACCGACCCCGGTGACTATCATCACCATCACGCCCGACAACGCGTCGAGGCGCAGGCCGAACTCGGTGTGAAATTTCCCTGCCTCGATCCATCCCCACAGATGCACGGCAAGCGCGCCACCCGGGGGCATCGCGAGCAGCGTCAAAAATGCCCACGTCGCAACGCCGAACGCGGCGAACATGACACCCGGTCCGACGACGTTGACCGCGCCGCGTCCATACCTGGGCCCGAGGAACAGGTTGAATACGACGCCAAACGCCGGGAACAGCAGGATAAGCGCGAGTGCTGGAAACTCAACCGTCATTGGTATTGGTCACCATCTCATCAGAGTCAGGTCGTCGGCGTGGACGGTTTCACGATTGCGGAAAATCGAGATGATGATGCCCAGGCCAACCGCCGCTTCGGCCGCCGCGACCGTCATTACGAAGAAAACGATCACCTGGCCGTCCATCGAGCCGAGCCGGCTGCCGATCGCGATGAAGGCGAGATTTACGGCATTGAGCATCAACTCGATCGACATGAACATCACGAGAATGTTGCGGCGGATGATCACGCCGGCCACGCCAATCGCGAAGATGATCGCGCTCAGCGACATCATGTAGGTGAGCGGAATCATGATGCGATCTTCCTCGCAGCGCGCGGGTCATCCGTGCCCGGCAGTTTGCGCGCGAGCGCGACCGAGCCGACCACCGCGGCCAGCAGCAGCACTGAGGTCACCTCGAAGGCGACCAGGTAGTCGGTGAACAGCGTCCCGGCGAGGCTTGCGAGCGAACCATAGCCCACGGGTTCATGCGTGAACTTCACCTGCAGATGAGGGGGAGCGAGGATAAAAAACAGCTCAGTCACCAGCAGAGCCGCGGCGAGTGAGCCGAATAACTTGAGCGCGAGATGACCCGTCGGACCGGTCTCGACTTGAAGATTCAACAGCCAAATCACGAACAGGAATAGAACCATGATCGCGCCGGCATAGACGATGATTTGCAGAAAGCCGACCACGACGGCGTCCTCGCCAATGAACAGAATGGCGACGGTCATCAGCGTTGCGATCAAGGCGAGCAGCGAATGAATCGGATTGCGCTGGATGATGACGCCGAGCGCCGATACGACTGCCAACGCGCCTAGAAAAATATACAGGAACGGCGGCATCACTGGACTCTCCCGGTTGCCACCACGACGAATGCGGTCACCAGCACGTTGAACAGTCCGAGCGGCACCAGTCCTTTCCATCCCAGACGCATCAACTGATCGTAGCGGAAGCGCGGCAGAGTCCATCGTACCATGCCGAGAAACATGCACAGCGCGACGACCTTGACCAGGAATGCGACTACGCCCATCAGTGAGACCGCCAGTGCGGGGAGGGCAAGAAATGCGCCGCCCGGGAGATGGAATCCGTCGCGCATGAGCCACGGAATCTGCCATCCGCCGAGGAAAAATGTTGTCAGCAGCATCGCGACGAGCGCCTGCTCGGCAAAGTCGGTCAGCATGAAGACCGCCTGCTTGCCGCCGGAGTATTCAATGAAAAAACCCTGGATCAGTTCCGACTCGCTCTCCGGCAGGTCGAACGGAATGCGCTTGGTCTCCGCAGCGCCCGCCACGAGCAGGAGAACGAAGGCGAGCGGCTGCGTGAAAATTGCCCAGCGCGGCAAAAATCCGAACCACACACCGCCCTGCCCGCGCACAATTTCCTGCAAGTTCAAGGTGCCGAAGGTCATGATCACCGACACGATCGCGAGTCCCATCGCAAGCTCGTACGAGATCATCTGCGCTGTCGCGCGAATCCCGCCGAGCAGCGCCCATCGATTGTTCGAGGACCATCCGGCGAGCGCGGCACCATACACGCCAAGGCCGATCGTCGCGAGCAGATAGAGCGCGCCGGCGTTGAGGTTGGCTGCCTCGAGACCGATGCGATGGCCGGAAATCAAGATCGTGTCGCCAAACGGGATCACGACGAACGTGATCATAACCGGGAACAGCGACAGGAACGGCGCCAGCGTGTGCAGGAATTTGTCCGCGCCGGCCGGAATGAAGTCTTCCTTGGTGAACATTTTGACCGGGTCGGCGATGGTGGTGTTGATGATTCCGAGGTTGGGCATCCCCATGCGCTTGCCGAGTCCGGTTAGCGTGGCGCGATTCGATCCGATTCGGTCCTGGATCAGCGCGCTGCCCTTGCGCTCGAAATAGAGCAGGAACAGCGACAGACTCAATCCGGCCACGATCATCAGGATCGCTTTGATCGCGCCGGCGATTAGCTCAATTGTCACGGGCGGCAAGCTCGTCGATGAGTTTGAGGATGCTTTCTTCGGTGAGGTTCTCGACGTACGCGTCCTGATTGAGCTGGAGCATCGGCGCCGTCCCGCATGATGCCATGCATTCGGCCGAGCCCAGCGTGAACTTGCCGTCGGGCGTCGTCTCGCCGATCTCGATTTTCAGCCGGCGCCGGATGCAGCCCACGATTTTGTCTGCGCCGCGCAGCCGGCACGAGAGATTCGTGCACACGTCGAGCAGGTAGCGGCCGACCGGCTTGCGATGGAGCATCGTGTAGAATGACACTACCGCGCGCACGTGCGCGGGCGGCAGTTCCATCAGATGCGCGACATAGTCCAGCGTCTCATCGCTGAGCCATCCGAACTCGCGCTGCGCGATCCACAGCGTCGGCAGCAGCGCAGCCTGCCGCGTCGGGTAGCGACCGAGCAGTTGCCGGTACTCGGCAAGCGCGGCGTCGGGAAACTTGGGTTGCTGGTTTCCAGGCATGGCGCGAGTATTATTGATCCTTCAGCATCGAAGTTCTTGAGTTCAGAAATCTAATGATTGGTAGCTAAAATTTCGTCAATCCGCCAGAGGCGCAAGCTTGCGCGGCTTAACCTGACCGCGAACTTGCGGGATCCGGGTAGAACGGGTTATCTATCGTCCGCGACTTCGAGGCAAGAGGCGTTAGCCGATTCGATTAAATTGCGTTCGCCGGTTCGACTTGAAACGCGTTCGCCGATTCGATCGAAATACGCCTCGAAGAAAACTGATGCGATGCGAATTATTGCGGGACAAGCTCACGGCCGGCGGCTGAAAGCGCCGCGCGGCTTGCACACCCGGCCTACTTCGGCGCGGGCGCGCGAGTCGATTTTCTCGCGGCTGGCAGTGCGGATGGATCTTGGCGGGGTGCGCGTGCTCGACATCTTCGCCGGCAGCGGCTCGCTGGGAATCGAATCGCTCTCGCGCGGCGCCGCACACGTGACCTTTGTGGATTCCTCGCGCGACGCCGCCGCGGCGATTCGCGCCAATCTTGCCCAGCTTGAACTGGGCGATCGCGCCCGCATGGTCGTGTCCGACGTGCGTCGCGCACTCGGCGAACTCCAGCGCTCGCACGAGTCTTTCGACCTGGTCTTCGTTGACGCGCCGTTCAAGGACGACATGAGCGCGGAGGTCCTGGCGCTGCTTGGTGAATTCCAACTCGTCGCGCCCGGCGGATGGGTGGTAGTGGAACAATCGAAGCGCGCGCCCGCGGCGCCGCCCGCTCCCCAAGCCCATGAGCGCGCGTTTGTTGCAACCATCGGCGATCACCGGATCGCCTTTTACCGCCGCCTCAATCCGGCGCCGGGTGCACAGTGATGGCTTCAGGAAAATGACCAACAAAGGCAAAGAGCGTTCCCAGTTGATCGCGGTTTACCCCGGCAGCTTCGACCCGATCCACAACGGACACGTTGACGTCATCCGCCGCTGCGTCGCGATCTTCGACGAGGTGATCGTCGCGGTCACCTACAATCCGCACAAGGATGCGGCGTTGTTTTCCGCCGACGAACGCGTCGAAATGATCCGCGAAGTCATCCGCGACCTCGAGCCGCGCGCCCGCGTGGACAAGTTCAGCGGGCTGTCGGTCGATTACGCGGAACGAATCGGCGCCAAGGTGTTGATTCGTTCACTGCGCGCCGTGACGGATTTCGATTACGAGCTGCAGATGGCGCAGATGAACAAACAGATGAGCCCGAGCGTCGAAACCGTCTTCATGTTCTCCAATCCGCGGCTGTTCTTCAGTTCCTCGCACTTGATCAAGGAAGTCGCAGGATATGGCAAACGCTTGCCGGAGCTGGTCCCGGAACTCGTGATCGAGCGGCTGCGCGCCAAGCTCAAAGTCGCTTGAGCCGTGCGATCTGAAAAGCCTGCCGGCGCATCTCAGCAGGCGTTTTTTCAAACCGCCGGGAAAGATACAATCTGCCCGCGCCTGGCGAGCGCCATGCGCCGAACATTCTACATCTGGATCTAACCAATGCTGAAACTCAATCGCAGAATTGCCGCTATCAAACCGTCCGCGACATTGGCGGCCGACGCCCGCGCCACCGAAATGAGGCTCGCCGGAATCGACGTCATCTCGCTGGGTGCCGGCGAACCCGACTTCGACACCCCCGAGCGCATCAAGGCAGCCGCCGGGAAAGCGCTGGCCGCGGGCCAAACCAAGTACACGCCGGTGGGCGGAACCGCGGCGCTCAAAAATGCGATCAAGCTCAAGCTCAAGCGCGACAATAACCTCGACTACGAGCCGAGCGAGATAATCGCGTCGGCCGGATGCAAGCAGGCCGAGGCCAACGTGATCGCCGCGTTGTTCGACGAAGGCGATGAAGTGATCATCCCGACCCCGGCGTGGGTGAGTTTCGCCGCGATGGTCTCTCTGGCGGGCGCCGAGTCCAAGTTCGTGCCGTGCCCCGAAAAGACCGGCTTCATCCTCGAGCCCGAGGCTTTGCGCCGCGCGATTACGCCGCGCACGCGCGCAATCATGCTCAACTCGCCGTCGAATCCAACCGGCGCCGTGTACGGGCCCGAACAGCTCAAGGCCATCGCCAGCGTGCTGGTCGACACCGACATCTGGGTGATGTCCGACGACGTTTACGAGCACATCGTGTACGACGGGCTCGCGCCGCACATCTTCCATCTCGAGCCGCGGCTCAAGCGCCGCGGCATCGTGTTCAACTCGCTGTCGAAGACCTACGCGATGACGGGATGGCGGATCGGATTTGCGGCCGGGCCGAAAGAAGCGATCGCGGCTGCCGGACGCTTGCAGAGCCAGAACAGCGGCAATCCCAATTCCATCGCGCAAGCTGCCGCGATCGAGGCGCTGACCGGTCCGCAGGACGAGCTCAAACCGATGCTCGAGGCGTTCCGCAAACGCAACGCGCTGGTGGTCGAGCGCGTGCGGCGCATCCCGGGCTTCAAGCTGCCCAATATACCGCAGGGCGCGTTTTACGTTTTCCCCAACGTATCGGAGTTGCTCGGCAGCCGGTTTGGCGACAAGGAAATCACCGACGGCGACGGGCTCGCAGGGTTTTTGCTCGACCAGGCGCACGTTTCGCTGGTCGGCGGCAACGACTTCGGCGCGCCGGATCACGTCAGGATTTCGTACGCCACTTCGACTGAGAATCTGAACAAGGCATTCGATCGCATCGAACGCGCCGTCGCGAAGCTCAAGCGCTAGCAGCGATGGCCGAGCGCGCGGATTTGCGCATCTCTCTGCGCCAGATTCGCCGCGTGGTGAAGCTCGGCGGCTCGCGCCCTAGCGCTTACGCCAAGGAACCGGAAATTCAGAAGTCTCGAGCCAGCGCACGTAGTCGGCGAGAATCTCCGCGTGATCGAACGCGAGCGGAGTGGGCGGATTGCGCGGATCGCAGAGCCGGGCGTTCTTCGCGTCATCGGCGCCGCGCGGCGTCCCCGATGCGCGCGCGACATACACCACCGTGATCGTCTGGCCGCGCGGATCCCGATCGGGCCGCGAATACACACCAAGCAGCGCGCGAATCGCGACTTCGAGCGAGATCTCCTCGCGTGCCTCGCGAATCGCCGCATCCTCGACGGTCTCGCCAAAATCGACGAATCCGCCGGGAATTGCCCACCCTGGTGGAAAATTCCTGCGCTCGATCAAAACGACTTTGTCGCCGATCTCCGTGATTATGTCGGCGGCTATCGGAGGACATTTCGGCCGTGCCATGATGCGATTCTAACACGGCGCGTCGTTGGCGGGGCACGGCGGACTCTTGCGCGTGGCGTTGACAAGCGCGCGCGCGGACCACAAAGTTCCAACATCCCCGGTCCGCGACTCGGTAACTTTATGCAGGTAGCACGGCTCTACGATTTCGGCGACATCCGCGTCGAGGAAAGCCCCCGGCCCGAGGTCAGCGACGGCGACATTCTGATCCGCACGAGCGCATGCGGCATCTGCTCGGGCGACATCATGCCCTGGTACCTCAAGCGCAAGGCGCCGCTCGTGCTCGGCCACGAACCGGTCGGCGTCGTCGAGCAGATCGGCGCGGCGGTGCGCGGCTTCAAGACCGGTGACCGCGTTTTCGTGCACCATCATGCGCCCTGCTTTCAATGCGCGGCGTGCAGGCGCGGCGAATACGTACAGTGTGCGACCTGGCGCGCGACCAACATCGTTCCGGGCGGGATGGCGGAGTTTTTTCTCGTGAGCGCGGCCAATCAGCGCGACACGCTGCCGCTCCCCGACTCGATGGCCGACGCCGACGGCGTGCTCATCGAGCCCGCCGCCTGCGTCGTCAAGTCACTAAAGCGCTCGGGCCTGAAGGCCGGCGAGACAATTCTGATCATCGGTCTCGGCATCATGGGCATGATGCACGTGAAGTTGGCGCGGCATCTCGGCGCCGGGATGGTCATCGGCGCGGACCTGTTCCATTCGCGCGCCAACCGCGCGGTCGAACTCGGAGCGGATCGTGGAATCGTCGTCGAGGGCGACAACATGATCGAGCAGCTGCGCGAAATCACCAACGGCGCGATGGCTGACGTCGTGATCGTCGGGCCGGGCACTTCGAAAGCAATCGCCGCGGGCATCGCCGCCGCCGGAAGGGGCGCGACCGTCGTTCAATTCACGGCGACGCCGCCCGACGACGAACTGCTCGTCAAACCGCACGATCTCTACTTCAACGAGACCCGGCTCATTCCGAGCTATTCATGCGGACCCGACGAAACGCGCCGGGCATTGTCGATTGTCGAGCGCGGCGTGATCAACGCCGCCGAACTGGTGACGCATCGGTTTCCGCTGGCTCAGATCACCGACGCGTTTGCGACCGCGCAAAAGCCCGAATCGCTGAAAGTAATAGTCACCTTCGCGAGTTGAGGCAGCTCGCGGCCGAGCCGCGCGCGCGTGGCACTCACTAGTCAGCAACACTGAAGCCGTAACTGAGTAATCAGTCCGGCGAGGGAAGAGACAAGTCGAACGAGGGCGGTTGCTAATGCAACCGCCCTCGTGATTATCAAGCCTGAGCGAAATTACGGAGTAGCGGGAGCGGGAGCCGGAGCGGGCTCTGGAGCCGTCGCGCCGCCAGCCGCTGCACCTGCCTCTCCTCCTGCCGCTGCGCCTGCCTCAGCACCAGCTGCTGAGCCAGCCGCTGCGCCTGCTTCGGCCGCCCTCCTGTGGTGACGATGGCGCGCCTCATGATGACGTTCGTGTTCCGAAATCGTCTTCGACGCGATCGCCTCTGCACGGTCCGCAGCCGCCTTCGCATCGCTGGCCGCCTGCTCTACGCGGCTCGCAGCCGCCTGAGCCTGCGCAGCAGCCGCCGCGGATCTCTGGGCCGCCGCGTCCGCGCGGGCCGCAGCCTGATCAGCGCGGTTCGCCGCGTTGACGGCGCGCTGTGCCGGATCCGGCTCGTTCGACGCACATCCTGCGAGCAACGAAAGGGCCAACACAGCCCCGGCAAGACCGACCAGTTTTGAAGATTTTCTCATTAACCCTTCCATTTCTTCCTCCTAAGGAATGCGCAGGGGCCTTGCTAAGTGATTCGCGGCCCCTGCATTTAAGACACTCATTCTTGTCTCACAAACTCCCGGTACCTTGCAAGCCTTCATCGTGCGAAATGCCGGGGGAAAATACCATTGTTGGACTGGCTATATATATCTTGCGCGTCGCGACGGCGCGTTATGAAGACGCGATCAATAGTCACAGCTGAACCAGTGATGTCGATTCCATTTACGTCAACTCACAGCGGGATATTCCGCTTCATTGCTAATCTTCTCGCGCTCGGCAGAGTTGTCTGTAACTACTCTTGACAGTTTACAATGTAACTATAACGAGAACGCGAAAACGACGATTTGATGCATTGGTATATGGTTCCCGTCAAAATGCTTTCTTGGTTCCCACCGGCACCGTTCAACTGGTGATCGCCAATACCCGCCGCGCGACTAGAAGTCGTCGCCGTACTCGTCCATTCCGCCCATACCGCCGCCGCCCATGCCGCCCATACCACCCATGCCGCCGCCCATCCCACCGCCGCCAGGCATCCCCGCCATCGGCGCCGGCTTCTTGGGCGCTTCAGCCACGGCGGCCTCAGTCGTCAGCATCATCGATGCGGCGCTGGCCGCGTTTTCGAGCGCGGAACGGACCACCTTGGCCGGATCGATCACGCCCGCTTTGACGAGATCTTCGTAAACTTCGGTGGCGGCATTGAAACCGAAATCACCTTTGCCTTCGAGCACTGCGTTGAGAACGATTTCCGGTTCGTGACCGGCGTTACGCGCGATCTGCTTGAGCGGTTCCGCCATCGCAGCCGCAACGATTCCCGCGCCGGCCTTTTTGTTCTCATCGAGTCTGAGCGACTTCACCGCCGCGATCGCGCGCACCAGCGCAACGCCACCGCCGGGCACGATTCCCTCCTCGACCGCGGCGCGGAGCGCATGAACGGCATCGTCAACGCGCGCCTTTTTTTCCTTCATTTCGACTTCGGTCGCCGCGCCAACCTTGATCACGGCGACGCCGCCGGTGAGCTTGGCCAGCCGCTCCTGCAGCTTCTCGCGGTCGTAGTCGGAGGTGGTCTCTTCGATCTGGCGGCGGATCAATTCGATTCGTCCCTGGATTTCGGACTTCTTGCCGGCGCCGCCGATTATTGTCGTATTGTCCTTGTCGATCAGAACTTTCTTGCACTTGCCGAGCGCGGCGATCTCGACATTCTCGATCTTGGCGCCGAGTTCCTCGGCGATCAGAGTGCCGCCGGTCAGAATCGCCATGTCCTGCAGCATTTCCTTGCGTCGATCGCCGAAGCCCGGCGCCTTCACCGCCGCGACCTTGATCGTTCCGCGCAGTTTGTTGACGACCAGCGCGGCCAGCGCCTCGCTGTCGACGTCCTCCGCGATTATCAGAAGTTGGCGTCCGGTCTGCACAACGCTCTCGAGCAGCGGCAGGATTTCGCGCAGGTTCGAAAGTTTCTTTTCGTGGAACAGAATCAGCGGCTCGTCGAGTTCAACCGTCAACTTGTCGGCATTGGTGACGAAGTATGGCGACAGATAGCCGCGATCGAAGCGCATCCCTTCAACCAGATCGAGCACCGTATCCAGGCCGCGCGCCTCTTCGACGGTGATCACGCCTTCCTTGCCGACCTTGTCCATCGCGTCGGCGACAATTTTGCCAATCGAGTTATCGCCGTTGGCCGATACCGTCGCGACCTGCTCCAGCCGCTCGCGCTCCTTCACCGGCCGCGACATCTCCTTGATAGTTGCGACCGCCTTGACCACCGCGGCGTCGATTCCGCGCCGCAGTTCCATCGCGGGGAATCCCGCCGCCAGCAGCTTGATCCCCTCGCGCACGATCGCGCCCGCCAGCACCGTCGCGGTCGTGGTGCCGTCGCCGGCGACGTCGGAGGTCTTCTGCGCGACCTCGCGAATCAGCTTCGCGCCCATGTTCTCGAAGCGGTTCTCGAGTTCGATTTCCTTGACCACGGTCACGCCGTCCTTGGTTATGATCGGCGAGCCGAAGCTCCTCTGGATCATCACGTTGCGGCCCTTGGGGCCAAGCGTTACGCGCGCGGCTTCCATCACCAGCGTCGCGCCCTTGACAATTCCGGCCCGCGCTCTCTCGTGCAGCTCAACCGTTTTGGCTGGCATGTAGATATATCTCCGTCTTGCTATCTCGTCATGAATTCAGTCCGGCAGACCACCACGCTGGCGGTCGCAAGACCGTCTGGAACTTAAGCATCGCGTCAGGCAATGCAAGGGGACTGCTGTCAATCTGAGTATCTTTATGAAGTTCGCGCGGCGTGCAAGGATGGGTCGTCGCAAGGTGGTTGAATTTCTGGCGGAGGCTATCAAGGTGTACCAAATCAACGAGGCGATCGCAGGCAAGCGCGCGGGCGCGGCGATCGCGGTGATAGCGATAATCTGTGGAGCAATCGGGATGATGCCGGCTTCGCTCGCATGGTCGGCGCCGGTCGCGTCAACCGTCAGCTCTCGCCAGATTAAATCCCAACTTCAGAAGCAATCTCTTCAACTCGCAGCGCAGCCTGCGGCCCCAGTGGCCCAGGACGAGACCGACGACGAGGAAAAGGATGTTCCGCCCAGCCAGGTTGACAAGTACATCAGCGTTTACGAGGCGATGCAGAAAGACCACAACCTGACGGTCGAGCAGGCCGCTTCCAGACAAGGTCTCACGGTTGCGCAGTTCAGGCACCTCGAGGGACGAATCGAGCGCGACGACATGCTGCGCGAGCGGGTTCGCAAGGCGCTCAGGCGCGCGGTGAATCCCGCCGCTACAGACTCGTCGGATCAGTAACCGCGGCCCGAGCCAGTGAGCAGGGGTGACCCCTGCCCCAAGGTTAAGAAGATCGGCGCCGCCGCGGGATGCGGGCGGAGTTTATCCTGAGTACTCGAAGGGCCCGTTAGAATAGGGTAATCGGGAGAGCGGCGGCCGGGCGCCGTGCCGACGGCCGGCGCGACCGCGCGGGCAAGACTAAGCGGTGGCGAAAGGAGATTGCTCCTTCCGCCACCGCTTCAAATGGCTGGTTCCGTAACCAGGTCTGATCGATTACTTCGTAACCGAAGTCGAGAACGCCGCTTCGAGGCGCGACACTGCGTCGTTAGCACGACGGACCGCATCCTCTGCGCCGCTGGCCGCAGTCTCGGCCTGCTGAGCGGCAGTCGCAGCCTGATTGGCCGAAGCTTCCGCCGCGTTCGCCGATGCTTCCGACTTGGTCGCATCTGCTTCAGCACGTTCGCTGGCGTTGTTGATCGTCCTCATGTCAGGACCGCACGCGGTCATGAACGCTGTCACGGCCACGACACCAAACAACTTTACGATTGTCTTCATCCGATCTCTCCTCCAGTAGTTCAAGTCAACAGCCAGTCCCGGTACACTAGTTAGTACATATTCAATAGTCAGGGCTGGACGAGTAATCGCGGTAATACTTGCAAAACCGGTTTACGAACGCAAGACGATAGAGTCCCAAGCCGGTTCTCTTCGGAACCTCCCGCGCGCTACACCGTTTAGATGAATTGAATTGTGTGTGATTGACAGACAAAACTTTCAGCGGTTATGGTCAGCTTCGGCAAGCCAATGCTGTTGCGGGCTTTCCTTGTCAGGTCTTCCAACGTCATTTAACTGAGATTCGGTTACAAGATGGCGACGACGATCACGAACGAATGCATCAATTGCGGAGCGTGCGAGCCGGAATGCCCTAACTCGGCGATTTACGCAGGCGCAGTGCCGTGGGAGCTCGACGGCGCGAGCGGTCCTGCGATCGCACAGGACATCTATTACATCGTGCCGTCGAAGTGCACCGAATGCGTCGGCTTTTACGACCATGAAGCGTGCGCGGCGGTATGTCCGGTAGATTGCTGCATCCCCGACCCGGCCAACCTCGAGAGCGAAGCCGTGCTGCTCGCGCGCGCCCGCAAGTTGCATCCCGACGAGACGTTCCCCGATGACGCACCGTCGCGCTTTCGCAAACCGGCGGTCGCCACCGGCGCGGCAGCGCCCGCGGCCAATGCCGCAGCGGTCGCGTCCAAGCCCGTGCCAGCGCTGGCGGAGGCTGCGAAACCTGCGGTGGCACCGGCAGCAGTCGCACCCAAGCCCGCTGCGGCGGCTCCTCCGGTAGCGGCAGCACCCAAGCCTGCGGTCGCAGCAGGAGCGGTCGCACCCAAGCCCGCGCCGGTCGCGACAGTGAAGCCTGCAGCGGCGCCTGCAGCAGTCGCACCAGTAGCGGCCGCGCCGGGTCTCGCGATGATGCGTCTGCCGAAGGACATCAGTGCGTTGCCCGAACCAATGGGCGAGAAACATTTTCCCGGCGAGCTCGAAGCTGATTTCAATGCCGTCCTGGCTTCAGTTAACGCGTCGCCGGTTCGCACAGCGCCGGCGCCGGTGCGGATCGCGTTTCGGCTTGGCGAGCCGATTCTCGGCGCCATGCCGGTCGGCGTAAAGGTGCGACTCGAAGAGGCAGTCGGCAGCAGCGCAGCATTTTCGAGAGTCCGCTCGACGGCACTCAACTTGATTCTGAATCTGATTCTTTATCCCGCGATCCTGACTGCATTTGCGGTTGTGGTGCTCGGCGACTGGCTGTTTTCGCAAAGTACCGGCGGATGGATCATGCTCGGCATATTGATTGCGTCGGCCGAGGCCGCGTGGCGGTTGCGTGAGGGAGTGATTCACGCCAAGCCTGCCAGCGAGCTGACGTATCGTGGATGCTGGTACGGGCTCGCGCTCGCGCCGATCGGCTCCATCCTCGCAGGTGCGGGGGGCGCGGGCAGGAAGACAGAGCGCAAGGTGGCATTCGACGGGTTCGAGGGCACCATGCATGAAGACAAAACCGAGCGCGATCGCCGCTACGGGACCGTTTACACCGTCGCCGAGTATGCCAACGCGTACCTGGTTCGGCTCGAGATGCCGCGCAAGCTGCCGCTGTCATCGCTCAAGCGGTTGTGGAATCTGCCCGACGAGATGCCCGACTACGATTACAACATCATGCTCGGCGACAACGTGCTTGCGCTCAACGCGAGCGTGCGCGGCGAGACGATCCGCCGATTGTCCTACGTCTCGCCGGCGTTTCCGGCTGATTTCGAGACCCGAATCGAGTTTGGCAAGCCGGTGGGTGCGTTCAAACATCGGATGCGCCACAAGCTGCTCGAGGTCGTCGTTCTCAAGGCGGAGGCGGCCCAGTTTCAGCACGCCGCCTGAAAAATTCTCGCGAGCTTAAACCGACGGACGAGCTTGGACCGGCGGATTCGGAGCGCTGGCATTGCAGTTGAGTTTGGTTGAGATGGCGATCCACATTCGGGACGCCACAGATCGCGACCTGCCCCGTATCATCGAGATCGAGCGGCTCGCCTTCCCCGCCCCTTGGACGATTGCCTCCTTTCAACGTGAACTGACCCTGCCGTTCTCGCGCATCATGGTCGCGCTCCCGGTGGCAAGCCACGAGCATGGGCGGGACGACAACGACAACGGGAAGATTGCCGGCTTTCTCTGCCGATGGCTGATCGCCGACGAATGCCACGTCCTCAATATCGCCGTTCATCCTGACTCGCGCCGGCTCGGGATCGGCACCGTGTTGCTAACCGAAGCAATCGCCGAGGCAAGATCGACTGGCGCAGGCGTCGTTACGCTGGAAGTTCGCCGTTCAAATCTGCCTGCGCGGCAGCTTTATCGTAAATTTGAGTTCGAAGAACGGCGTTTGAGACGGCATTACTACGGCCCCGGTGAAGACGCGATCGTCATGGAACTGCGGTTCGACTGACCGGATTCGACGGTTAATTCCGAACATTGTTCTATCCAGTCCGGCCAGTTTTAGTTTCTTTTTGAGACTGGGGTTACAAATCAAGTAATTTTGTGTCATAATGCATTTACATTCCAGGCTGATCGGATCGGTGATGAACCCCGTGGTCATCAACCATGTCCGAAATCCAGAGCCTGCCATTGAGTGCCATTATCGCGATGAATTTGCCGTTCAAGAAGGGTGAAAAAGTGGTTTACCCCGCCCATGGGGTGGCCGTCATCGAAGACATCCAGATGCGGGTTATCTCCGGGACGGAGCGACGTTTTTACATGCTCCGAATCCTCGGCACCGAGAAGATGACCATCATGATCCCGACCGAGAACGTCGAGTCGGTCGGACTGCGACGCGTTATCGGAAAGGATATGGTGGAAAAAATTTACCGTATCCTGCGCCAGCGCAAGGTCGAGGTCGATACGCAAACCTGGAACCGCCGCTATCGCGAATATACGGAAAAGATCAAGACCGGTTCTCCGCTGGAAATCGCCAAGGTGCTGCGCGATCTGCTGGTGCTCAAGAGCGACAAGGAATTGTCGTTCGGCGAGCGCAAGATGCTCGACACGGCGCGATCCTTGCTCGTCAAGGAATTGTCGATCGCCAAGGCGCATCCCGAAGAGAAAATCATGGAAGAACTGAAGATGATCTTCGCGAACTAGCCGCCGCGACAATCCAATCGTGTGAAGAAGGCCGGGATTTTCTCCCGGCCTTTTCTTTTGTCGAAGGGGCCTGCGATTTTGTTGAACAGGTTCATCGAGTCTGCAAATCTGCACTGATGCCGAAGCGAATGTTTGTGCTGGGCGTTGTTTTCCTGGCCCTGACGATTTTCCCCGCTACTCGATGCGCGGCCAAAGCCAACGCCGAAGACTTGGCTGTCGATAATCTCTTCTCGGCGATCCGCGATGGCAACTTCAGCGCGGCTACCAGCCATTTCAACGCCAGGATGAAAGCATTGTCGCCGGCGGGGCTGAAGGGGTCGTGGAGCCAGGTTTACGCCGGCCAGGGTCCGCTGCTCAGCTGGAAAATTTTCGAGCGGCAGAATCTCACCAAGGGCGGCGACGAGGTTAGGGTGCAACTCAAGTTCCATCGCTCGACGGCGAATTCGGTCGTCGTGGTGGCCCCGCAGACCGGCGAGATTACGGGGCTTTGGTTCAAGCTGCCCGTGACCGCGCCCCCATATGCGGAGCAAAAAAGGTTTCACTTCGAGGATGTGACAGTTGGCACGTACAAGTTGCCCGGCACGCTGACGATTCCAAACGGCAAGGGTCCATTTCCAGCCGTCGTCCTGATCCATGGATCGGGCCCGAACGATCGCGACGAGACGGTCGGCGCCAATCATCCCTTCGCCGACATCGCGGAGGGACTCAGCTCACGGGGGATCGTCGTGCTCCGATACGACAAGCGCACCTATGCGTACCGAACTCTCGATCCGCAGAAGACTATGGTGGACGAGGAAGTCATCCAGGACGGCGTGGCCGCGGTGCGGCTGCTGCGGGCGCGGCGCGACGTGGCACAAGACAGGATCTTCGTCCTCGGGCACAGCCTCGGCGCGATGCTGGCGCCGGAGATTGCGAAGAAAGCGGGGCAGGTTGCGGGAATCGTGATGCTGGCGCCGCCGGGCCGCAAGCTGCCGCAGCTACTAGTTGAGCAGGCGCGATTTTTGGGCCAAGCGCCACCCGGAGAATTGACCCAGATCGAGCGGGATGCAGACGAACTTTCGGCGCACAAGATGCCGGCGACGCAGATTTTTATCGGCGCGCCCGCGTCGTACTACTACGACCTCGATGCGCGCGACGAAGTTGCAATCGCGCGCAGTCTCGACGTGCCGATCCTGATTCTGCACGGCTCGCCCGACTACCAGATAATCGACGAAGACATTCGGCATTGGCAAAACGGTCTCAAGGGCGACGCGAAGGTGCAGGTCGATACGCTCCCGGGGCTCGACCATCTATTCATCGCGGGCACGGGCAACCCCACGCCGGCCGAGTACTACGCACCGGGGCATGTTGACGTGGCGGTGATCGCAGCGATCACAAGCTTCATCGCAAACGCCGGCGGCGCGCCGGCGCCTCAAGCGCCGCCGAATTGAGAGCGTCGGCAATCATCGTCGCGGCGGGCAGCGGCGTGCGACTTGGGTCGGGCGTGCCCAAGGCGTTCGTGAAGATCGGCGGCCGTGCGATGCTCTGGTATTCGCTGGCCGCAGTTCAGCGAGTCAATTCGCGACTCCATTCGATAGACGAGGTTGTGATAACAGTGCCCGAGGGATTCGAAAGTGCGGCGCGCGCACAAGCCGCGGCGGCCGGACTCGCCGTGCCGGTCAAGATTACGCCGGGCGGCATCGAGCGTCAGGATTCGGTTCGAATCGCGCTCGGACTGACCAGTTCGGAGAGCGAACTGGTGATCGTGCACGACGCCGCGCGCCCGCTGGCGACGCCGGCAATTTTCGAGGCATGTCTAAGTGCCGCGGCGCGGGCCGGCGGTGCGATCGCCGCGATACCGGTGTCCGACACTTTGAAGCGCGTTGCTGACAGCGCGATCGCGGCGACCGTCGCGCGAACCGGGCTATGGCAAGCGCAAACTCCGCAGGCATTCCGCCGCGAGTTGATCGTCGCGGCGCATCGACGCGGATTCAGCGGGGGAATCGTCGCGACCGATGACGCGGATTTGGTCGAACGGACGGGAGTTCGCGTTGAAGTGGTCGAAGGCTCGACCGCCAACATCAAGATCACGACACCATCCGATCTCGCGATCGTCGAGGCAATCATCGCGGCGCGCAAATGAGTGCGGCCGCAGGCGCCTACGCCTGCTCGGGCTCGTAGCCTGCCCGCTCGATCAGCTCGCGGGTTCGCGACCAGTCCCATCCCGCGGTGGTCAGGTAGCCGTTGACGAAAATCGAGTTCACCGCGCTGAACAATTCGGCTTGGCGCGCGCCGACGTTGAGCTCGCGGCCGCCCGCCGCGCGAACCTCGCTGCGCGGATTGAGGATACGGAACAGGCACGCGGCCTTGAGACATTTCTCGGGCGTGAGCGCGCGCCTGGATTCGAGCGGGGTGCCCTTTATCGGATGCAGAAAATTCAGCGGCACCGAATCGATCGCAAGGCGCCGCGTCGAGTAGGCGAGATCGATTATGTCATCGTCGGTCTCGCCCATCCCGATAATCCCTCCCGAGCAAGTCGATAATCCCGCCGCGCGCACGTTCCCGATTGTCTCGACCCGATCGTCCCATGTGTGCGTGGTGCAAATTTCCGGATAGAAGCGGCGGCTGGTGTTGAGGTTGTGATTTATCCATCCCGCCCCCGCGCTCTTGACCTGGTTCGCCTGCTCTCGATTCATCAGGCCAATCGACAGGCACAGTTCCAGCCCCGGCAACTCGGTGCGGATTCGATCGCACGCCTCGCCCAGATGCTCGACATCGTGCGGCGCCGGACCGCGCATGCTGCAGACCATGCAGTAGCGACGTGCCCCGCTCTCGACCGCGATTCGCGCGCCCTCGATCAATTTGGCGGCGCTCTGCATCTTGTAAACCGGGATTTCGGCTTTCGAGACGCGCGATTGCGAGCAGTAGCCGCAATCCTCGGCGCAGATGCCGCTTTGCGCGTTGCGCAGCATGCAAATCTTCACCCGGCGGCCGAAGGCGGCCTCGCGCACGACGCTCGTCGCGGCAAGCAAATCAGCAAGCCGATCGTCGGGGCAATTCAGGATTGCCGCGGCGGTCTCGCGCGCGATTTCTTTTCCGGCGATAACTTCTTCGACCATGCGATCGAGTTCGATTTCCTCAAATTTCAACATCACCGATTCCTTGTGGCTTGAAAAAATGCGCGCGCCGCAGATTTAGAAGGTTTCCGAAGCTCGATCAAGGACTATTGCGCGCCGGTCGCATCGGATTCGCCGGATCTACTGCATTCGCAAACACTCCTTCGTTGAGCGATCCGGAGCGAAAGCCCTTCAGATCGATCGCGACGAATCGAAAGCCGATCTTTTTGAACTCGCGATCGATGGTCTCGCGAACCGCGGGCTCGACGATGCGCGCGATCTGGCTTTGCTCGACCTCCAACCGCGCGACCTCGCCATGGAAGCGCACGCGCGCGACTGCAAAACCCATCGAATGAAGCAGCTTCTCACCCGCCGCGACTTTCTTAAGCCCCTCGGGTGTTATCTCCGTGCCGTACGGAAAGCGCGACGACAGGCACGGCGACGCGGGACGATCCCAGGTCGGCAACCCCATCGAGCGCGAGAGCGCGCGAACATCGGCCTTGGTCATTTCGGCTTCGACGATCGGATGGCGCACGCGTTTCTCGCTGGCCGCCTGCATCCCGGGGCGATAGTCGTGCAGGTCGTCCAGATTAAGGCCGTCCGCTATCTCGTCGATACCAAGTTGCGCGGCCTTTGCCTCACAGACCGTAAACAGATTGTGTTTGCACAGGTAGCATCGGTTGAGCGGATTTGCCGCGTAGCCCGGAATCTCGAGTTCGTTGGATTCGACGACCAGGTGGCGCGCGCCGATCAGGAGTGCCATCGCAAGCGCCGAGTCGCGATCCTCGTCGGGCATCGTGGGCGAAGTCGTCGTCAGCGCAAGCACGGAGTCGCCAAGCGCGTCGTGCGCAACCTTCAGCACCAGGGTGGAATCGACGCCGCCGGAAAACGCCACGATCAGGCTGCGCATCGGCGCAAATATCGCGCGCATCCGCTCAAGCTTCGCGTCCGGCGTTTTCGATATGTCCATCGAATCAGCCTGTTAGATTCCCGCGGCCGGGAAAAGATCGGTCGTCAGATATCGCTCGCCGGTGTCGCAGAAAACCACGACCACGATGTTGCCCTTGCCAAGCCGCCTGGCTATCTGGATAGCCGCGCAGCCACTTGCGCCGGACGAGATGCCGACCAGGATGCCCTCTTCGCGCGCGAGACGGCGCGAGTACAGCACCGCATCCTCGTCGCTGACGGTGATTATCTCATCGTAAACTTTCGTGTCGAGATTGCCCGGCACGAAGCCGGCGCCGATTCCCTGAATCTTGTGAAAGCCCGGCTTGCCGCCCGACAACACCGGCGAGTTTTTCGGCTCGACGGCGACGATCAGGATTCTTTTTTCGAGATGCTCACGCAAATAGTGGCCCGCGCCGGTGATCGTTCCGCCCGTCCCCACCGCGGAGATGAACGCGTCGATACGCGGGAGCTGTTCGAGCAACTCGGGCCCGGTGGATCGATAGTGGATGTCGGGATTGGCGGCGTTGCTGAATTGCTGCGGCATGAAGTAGCCGGGATTCTCGCGGCACAGCTCCTCGGCCTTCGCGATCGCCCCGTGCATCCCGCGCGTGTCCGGCGTCAGCACCAGCTCCGCACCGTAAGCGACCAGCAACGAGCGCCGTTCCTCGCTCATCGTGTCGGGCATCGTAAGTATCAGCTTGTAGCCTTTCACCGCCGCGACCAGCGCCAGACCGATCCCGGTGTTGCCGGAGGTCGGCTCGACGATCGTAGCGCCCGGCTTTAGCCGGCCGGATTTCTCGGCCGCCTCGACCATCGCCAGGCAGATTCGGTCTTTGACGCTGCCGCCGGGATTGAAATTCTCGAGCTTCGCCCATACTTCGGCGTCGTCCTTGCCGGGGATGCGATTGAGCCGCACGACGGGCGTGTTGCCGATAAGTTCAAGCGGCGATTGCGCGACACTGATAGGCATGGCGGCGATTCTATCCGGAAAATACGGCTGGTTGCGAATCTTGCCAAGCAGGGTAATCGACACCCCGCGCGCGGTCTCTCCGTGTCATTCCGAGCTGCCGCAGCGAAGAATCTCGACGGGCGCTCCAGCGGCCGGCGCGCCGCAAACACGCGCTGGTGCGCGAGATCCTTCGCTGCGCTCAGGATGACACAAAAAAAGTTCTAACAGGCCGTCAGGCCGCATCTTCTCTTTTCACTTTTCACTTTTTCACTGGGTGCAGGGGTCACCCCTGCCCGTTGGCACGGCTGGCCAGTATTAAGAGACCTCGCGCCCGCGGGCAATCGCGCCGCAGCTGTCCCTCACCCGCGCCGGAGGCGCGGGGGTGTGTCCGTGACACCTCCTGTGGAATAACCGGCGAGGTACGATCCGGGTTCCTTCGCTGCGCTCAGGATGACACAAAAAAAGTTCTAACAGGCCGTCAGGCCGCATCTTTTCTTAACACTGAGTGCAGGGGTCACCCCTGCCCAAGGAGGTGCGGAACCCACGGTGGGTTCCGCATACAAGTGATACAGATACACTGTTCCCGATGACGCCGGAGAAAAAGGCCAGCCGCTCGATCCGGCGCGTGCTGGTCATTTTTCCCGGCGCGCTCGGCGACCTGATGTGCTTGATGCCGGCGCTGGCGGCGATCTCGCGGCGCCACCCGGGCGCTTCGGTCGAGCTGATGGCGCGTCTGGAACTGGCGCGGCTCGCAGCCGGAAGGACCGTCGTCGCACGCGGTCATTCGATAGACGCTCGCGAGGTCGGCGATTTGTTCACTGATGAGACTTCGGGCAACGCGCGCCGATTCTTCGCGGATTTCGATCGCATCTACTCGTTCTTCGCCTCGAACGACCGGCGTTTCCGCGCGCGATTGGCGGCTGCCACCGATGGGCTCGTCTCGTTTCATCCGTTTCGCCCCGGCGGTGACGGCCACGTATCAGCGGCCTACTTGCGGGCAACTGAAATTGAAATTGACGAGACCGCTCTGCCGGTGTATCCGCGGCTCGAACCGACCCCCGATGACCTCGCGGCAGCCGCGCGCGCGATTGTGCAATCGAAATGCGGTAGTTCGAATTTGATTGTGATTTTTCCCGGCAGCGGAAGTCCCGGCAAGAACTGGCCGGCTGAAAAGTTCGCGGTACTCGCGTCGAAATTGTCACTGTCGATATCGAATCGCTCGAGCGTCGCGGTCATCCTGGGGCCCGCCGAAATATCGCTGGAACCGATCTTTCGCGAGTCAGTCGCCGCGGTCCTGAAGCACCTCGATTTGCCGACGGTCGCGGCCATCGCGCGCGTCGCATCGGCCTTCGTCGGTAACGACTCGGGCGTGTCGCATCTGGCGGCCGCCGCCGGCGCGTCCGGTGTGGTGATCTTCGGGCCGACCGATCCCGCGCGATGGGCTCCGATGCCCGCGGCCGCTGATGGACAGATCATCATTCTGCGGCGCAACCCCATCGATTCCATCGAGCCCCATGAAGTCGCCGCCGCTGTCGGCAGGGGATGGCCGCAGGCCGTGGCGACGGCAGCGCAGCATTAAGCCGTTGGCAGGGGCCGCGCCCGCCAACGGCGGGCGGCCTTAATACTGCCCCCCGTGCCAACGGGTCGTCAGGATGAGGCAAGAATCACCTGCGCGGTGGGCGGTCGCTGCGGCGACGGCGCAACGTAAATCGCGGGATACGCGCAGCGCGTCTCTCGCTCTCGGCCGTGGGAGAAAAAGACGCATCTTGCGGATTTTTCGATTAACACTGGGTGCAGGGGGCACCCCTGCGGTCAGCCCTGCCGCGCGACAACGGAGCGCGGCCTTAACACTGGCCAGCCGTGCCAACGGCCCATCGCATAGTCGCGAAAAGATGCGCTGCGCAGATTTTCGCGTCTTCTCAATGCGGGTGCAGGGGCCGCAGCCCCTGCCGCCCACCGCGCAGGTGATTCTTCCCTCATGCCGCGCCCGCCAACGGCGGGCGGCCTTAACACTGGGTGCAGGGCTCAGCCCTGCGGTCACCCCTGCCAAAATTTGTGGCACAGCCTCAAAAATAATACCCTCAAAGGGGCATGTATCATCGGACAACATATGTAGGATCGCGAGAGAGAGAGCCGGAGCAGGCATTTAACCGCAGATTACGCAGATTACGCAGATTACGCGGTTAGGAAGTTTTCTGACGGAGGGGGAAATGAAAAGTGCGTGCGGAAAGGCAAGGCTGGGAACAGTTGCGATCCTGGCCGCCGCGACGATGCTGACGGCGGGGATTGCTGCCGCGCAGAGCGTGGCGCTATCCGGCAATCATCCGGAAGTGGCCCCGGAGTTGGCCACCCAGTTGACCTCGCGGGCGGCTGCGAATCGCCCGCTCGAGATTCGGCTTTCGTTTGCGCTGCGAAACCGGACCGAACTCGACAAGCTCCTGTCCGACCTGCAAGATCCGGCGTCGCCCCGCTACTATCATTGGCTCGCTCCCGCCGAGTTCGACGCGCGCTTCGCGCGCACGCCCGACGAAGTCCAGGCGGTCATAGAATGGCTCAAAAGCTCGGGCTTTCAGAACCTCCACGCCTCCGTCCATGAAGTAACAGCCAACGGGACGGTGGCAACCGCCGAGCGCGCCTTCGCGACCGCGATCGTAAGTTCTCCCGACGGCTCGGTTTACGCCAATGCGGCCGATCCGTGGATTCCCACACGATTCGCCGGCGTCGTCGGAGCGATTGTGGGCCTCGACAACACCCTTCATTCGCAGCCGGCCAGTCGTCTGCGGGCTTACCCCTCCTTGCCGGCGCCGCCCGATGCAACCGAGCCAGCCCCGGTCGCAAATTTTAATTCAGTCGGCTACGGTTTCGGTCCGGCCGACATCTACACTTTCTATGACGAGATCCCGCTTAAGAACGCCGGCACCAACGGCGGCGGCGGTGGCTGCATCGCTTTGGCCGAGGTCTCGGACTACCTCGACTCCGCAGTGAGCGATTTCGATGCCACCTTTGGGCTCCCCGCCTTTACCCCAAACCGCGTTTTTCCGGACAGAAGCAGCCCGGGCCCGACCGCCGCCGAGAACGAAGTGTTGCTCGATATCGAATGGGCGCACGCGGTCGCCCCCGGAGCACCGATCAGGGTCTATATTGGCAAGGGATCAAATGCACTGACTGATGCGATCAGGGGGGCTGTCACTAGCAACGCGTGCGATGCGATCAGCATCAGTTACAGTTTCTGCGGCGGCCCGGGCACCTTCTACACGAGCACGCTCGATGCGATGTTTGCGCAGGCCGCCACCCACGGACAGTCGGTCTTCGTTTCATCGGGCGACTCGGGTGTTGATATGTGCAACGAAGGCAGGCCTAACGTCAACGAGATGTCGGCCGACCCCAATGTCACCAGCGTCGGCGGCACGGAATTCGTACCCGACTATAATTCGTTCGGCAATGATGTCGGCAACGTGCCGGAAAGTGCGTGGAACGACAGCAGCGGCGCGACCGGCGGCGGCGCTAGCCGGGACTTCACCAAGCCAAAATGGCAGAAGGGTCCGGGCGTGCCTGGGGATCGCAAGCGCGACGTTCCCGACATCGCGCTCGGCGCGAGTCCTTATTCGCCCGGCTTCTACTGGGACACCGACAACGGCGGCAGCGCGCAGATGACCTGCTGCATCGGCGGCACCAGTATCGGCGCGCCGATGTGGGCGGGATTGTCAAAACTGATTGCGCAGACAACTAATCGCCGGCTGGGCAACATGAATCGGCGCATCTATTCGCTTGGCACGAATCAAATGCCGGGGCTTCGCGACGTCACCTCCGGGAACAACTCCTTCAATGGCGTGCCCGGCTTTAGCGCCGGTCCGGGGTACGATCAAGTAACCGGCTGGGGTTCGGCCGACATGGCAGATCTTGCGGCCTACTACCCGGTGCCGGTGACGCTCAAGATGGCGCCGCACACTCTCAAGTTTCCGAGGACTGCGGTCGGAACGACGAGCAACCCGAAAACGGTAAAGCTGTCCAATCCCAGGGGCAACAAGAAGCACCCGGGGCGGCCGGTCGTGATCTTCGAAATTTTACTTTACAGCGATAGTAAGCAGTTCAGCGAAACCAACAACTGTCCCCCGACTCTGGCGGCTGGCGCCACTTGTATGATCACGGTGACGTTTACTCCGAACTCGGCTACCCAGCAGTCCGGGTCAGTGAATGTCTTTGACGACGGTGGCTACGGCGCTCTATACGGGTCGGCTGGTACCTTGCTGGTCGGCACCGGGCAATAGCGGTTTAGTCCGAACGCGGCCACGAAGCAGACCGGAATGCTGACGATTACCGGCAGGGGATGACCCCTGGCCGTTGGCACGGCTGGCCAGTATTAAACCGAAGCAATGGCCGCGCCCGCCAACGGCGGGCGGCCTTAATACTGGGTGCAGGGGTCACCCCTGCCCGTTGTCGCGCGCGGCCCCTGCCAAAGGTTTGATACTGCGCTGCCGTCGCCACGGCCAGGGGTCACCCCTGCACCTTAGCGTTAAGCGCGAAATGTTGAGGACAACCTTTCGCTCTCAGGGTCGGGGGAAAAGTGGTGGCTCTGTTTTCGTGTCATTCTAGAGCGAAGCGAAGAATCCCGGATCTTTCCTTGCCTCTCCCTTGCAGGGAGGTGTCACAGACACACGGCCGACGCGAGTCGTCAAGCGTCGGGTGAGCGTTCCGAGTCTTACCTCGCCCCGGTTAGGATGTTGCGTTCCGCGCGACTTGTTACCCGCCTCGCCCGTTCAGTTACGGGAGAGGCCGCGCCTCCGGCGCGGGTGAGAGTCCAGGTTTTACGGGAGAGGCGGCCGGCCGCCCGGCGGCGGGTAGGTGAGGGTTCTGCGACGCCCAAGAAATGCCCGCATGCTCACCTTTTTGTGTCATCCCGAGCGAAGCCGAGGGACCCCGGATCTTTTCCGAACCTTCTCTCTTAATTCCCTCGCCCGTTGTCGGGAGAGGGTTTAGGGTGAGGGACATCTGTGCGGCGCGATTGTCTGATGCGCGCCCAGCAGGCGCCGCGCTCGCCGCGGCCGGCCGCCTGGCGGCCGGTAGGTGAGGGTGCAGGTTCTGCGGTCGCCTTATTTTTGTCCGTCATCCCGACCGAAGCGGAGGGACCCCGGATCTTTTTCCGGAGGTTATGGATCGCGAAGATGCGGCGTCCCTGCGGACGAAGGCCAAGACTCTTTTGCCTGGCGAAGCATGCCCGCCGCAGTGAGCTACCGATGCATGGGTTGGTCGGCTGGATGGCAGCTATTCAGGAAGAAAGCTAAGGAAACGCCGCGACTGCTTGCGCTACAGGGCGGGGTTGGGCTATCGGCATCGCTATCCGGGGCTCAAAACGGAAATCTCGGGCAAAAGATTTGAAAGAGGTTGCCTTGAACAATTCAGAAATTCTGGCCCTTGCCGAATCTGTGCTCGCTGATAGCTGGCGGCGGATGAAGGGGGACAAATGCTTTCGAGCGAAACCAGTTGGTTACGTAAACCGTCCCGAGGACAATCTGCTTTCCACCGTTTCTCTCGCGGACATCGAGCAGGATTATGCGGGTGCGGTGGGGCACGAACTGGAATACAAATTTTGCGCTGCATATTCGTCGGCGGCACTGGTGGCGAATTGTTTCGCGCCCTTTCGGAAACACGGGCCCATACCGAGCGTAGCGGGCGCGAACGGGTTAGTGTCGTTGCGTTTCGAGGATCGATTGCCTCACGGATTGCGAAGTCAGCCGCCGAATCTCGACGTCGTACTGAGAGGTTCAGACGTGCTGGTCGCGGTTGAATCGAAGTGCACTGAATACCTGCGCGGAAACCGCGGCGAATTTAAGCCTGCCTACAACCCACTCGAAGAGAAGATGGAAGCCGGGTGGCGCAAGGTCTTTCGAATCATTCGCGAGCAGGCGGATCACTTCGGCGGATTAGACGCTGCGCAACTAGTAAAGCATTATTTGGGTATTCGACACTCTGCAGCGGAGCACGGAGCCTGTCAATGAAAGTGAGACAGTCGGCATCCGAATTTAGTGTAGCGCCCGCAGCTGCGAGAGCGTGATCGACTTGGAGCAGACGCTGTTGTTGGGGGTATCGATGTCCTCACCTGGGT
>Ga0097691_1000463_pt1 | contig 35580 bp, 29 predicted proteins | sample NGESurdeep072012_8_FD_72858 | JGI IMG/M metagenome (GOLD analysis project Ga0097691, IMG submission 72858) | Arctic peat soil microbial communities from Barrow, Alaska - NGEE Surface sample 210-1 deep-072012 | ecosystem: Environmental > Terrestrial > Soil > Wetlands > Peat ... | reverse complement strand
CGCCCTCAAGCCCGATCGATCCGCCTGCCATCGTCAGCAGCCCGGCGATCATCCGCAGCAGCGAGGTCTTGCCTGATCCATTGGGGCCGGTGACGGCCAGCGCCTCGCCCGAGCAGGCTTCAAAATCGAGGCCGCAGAACACCTCCCGGCCGCCCCGCAACACCTAACGCCGCGTCCCAAGAGCCGCCTGTTGCCCTCTAAAGGGGTTGAAGAGGGAGTTGATGACGCATTGCTGCGGCACGATTGACGGTGTGGCGGTGCCACAGGAAAGATTCTATAAGCCGGAACTTGATGCAGCACACAATCCGCGGCTGCAAGCCATCCGACCAAGCCTTGCCAACGGTGTTTTGATACCCTCGCCGGGTATAACTATGAATTGGGATTGCCTCACATGACCTCGCTCGACAGCTTCAAATGCCAGAAGACCCTCAAGGTCGGCGGCAAGACCTACGTCTATTATAGCCTGCCCGCCGCCGAGAAAAACGGTCTGAAGGGAATCTCCCGGCTTCCTTATTCCATGAAGGTGCTGCTGGAAAACCTGCTGCGCAATGAAGACGGCCGCACCGTCAAGAAGGACGACATCGTTGCGGTCGCGAAGTGGCTGAAGAAGCGCGCGTTCGAGCATGAAATCGCATTCCGCCCGGCGCGGGTGCTGATGCAGGATTTCACCGGCGTGCCGGCGGTGGTCGATCTCGCGGCGATGCGCAATGCCATGCAGGCGCTCGGCGGCGATGCGGAGAAGATCAATCCGCTGGTGCCGGTCGATCTCGTGATCGACCACAGCGTGATCGTGAACTTCTTCGGCGACAACAAGGCGTTCGGCAAGAATGTCGTCGAGGAATACAAGCAGAATCAGGAGCGCTACGAGTTCCTGAAATGGGGCCAGAAGGCGTTCTCGAATTTCTCCGTGGTGCCGCCCGGCACCGGCATCTGCCATCAGGTCAATCTCGAATATCTCGCGCAGACGGTGTGGACCCGCAAGGAGAAGATGAAGGTCGGCAAGAAGACAGGCACCTTCGAGGTCGCTTATCCGGATTCGCTGGTCGGCACCGATTCGCACACCACCATGGTTAACGGCCTTGCGGTGCTCGGCTGGGGCGTCGGCGGCATCGAGGCGGAAGCCGCGATGCTCGGCCAGCCGCTGTCGATGCTGCTGCCGGAAGTGGTCGGCTTCAAGCTCAAGGGCCAGCTGAAGGAAGGCGTCACCGCCACCGATCTGGTGCTGACGGTGACGCAGATGCTGCGCAAGCAGGGCGTGGTCGGAAAATTCGTTGAATTTTTCGGCCCCGGTCTCGACCATCTCTCGGTGGCGGACAAGGCGACCATCGGCAATATGGCGCCGGAATATGGCGCGACCTGTGGCTTCTTCCCGGTCGATGCCGAGACCATCGACTATCTCAAGACCTCGGGCCGTGCACCGGCGCGTGTCGCGCTGGTGACCGCCTACGCCAAGGCGCAGGGTCTGTTCCGCACCGCCAAATCGCCCGATCCGGTGTTTACGGAAACGCTGACGCTCGATCTCGGCGACGTCGTGCCCTCGATGGCCGGGCCGAAACGCCCCGAGGGCCGCGTTGCGCTGCCCGTGGTCGCGGAAGGTTTTGCCGCGGCGATGACCAGCGAATACAAGAAGGCCGCCGATGCGTCGAAGCGCTATCCGGTCGAGAATCGCAATTTCGATCTCGGCCATGGCGATGTGGTGATCGCGGCAATCACGTCATGCACCAACACCTCCAATCCAAGCGTGCTGATCGGCGCGGGACTCTTGGCGCGCAACGCCGCCGCCAGGGGCCTCACCGCAAAACCCTGGGTCAAGACGTCGCTGGCGCCGGGCAGTCAGGTGGTTGCGGAATATCTTTCCAATTCCGGGCTGCAGCTCGATCTCGACAAGGTCGGATTCAATCTGGTCGGCTTCGGCTGCACCACCTGCATCGGCAATTCCGGGCCGCTGCCGGAAGAGATTTCGAAGTCGATCAACGACAACGGCATCATCGGCGCCGCAGTGCTGTCGGGTAACCGCAACTTCGAAGGTCGCGTCAGTCCGGACGTGCAGGCCAATTATCTGGCGTCGCCGCCGCTGGTGGTGGCCTATGCGCTGGCGGGAACGGTGACCAAGAATCTCGCGGTCGAGCCGATCGGCAACGGCAAGGACGGCAAGCCAGTTTATCTAAAGGACATCTGGCCGACGACGAAGGAAATCAACGCCTTGATGAAGAAGTTCGTGACCGCGGCGATCTTCAAGAAGCGCTATGCCAATGTGTTCAAGGGCGACACCAACTGGCGCAAGATCAAGACCGTCGAAAGCGAAACCTATCGCTGGAACATGAGTTCGACCTACGTTCAAAACCCGCCTTATTTCGAAGGCATGAAGAAAGAGCCGGAACCGATCGTCGACGTTGTCGATGCGCATATTCTGGCGATGTTCGGCGACAAGATCACCACCGATCACATCTCGCCGGCCGGCGCGATCAAGCTGACATCGCCTGCCGGGAAATATCTGTCCGAGCATCAGGTGCGCCCGGCCGACTTCAATCAATACGGCACGCGGCGCGGCAACCACGAAATCATGATGCGCGGCACCTTCGCCAATATCCGCATCAAGAACTTCATGCTGAAGGGCGCCGACGGCAATATTCCCGAAGGCGGCCTGACCAAGCACTGGCCCGACGGCGAGCAGATGTCGATCTACGATGCAGCGATGAAGTATCAGGCCGAGAAAGTGCCGCTGGTGGTGTTTGCCGGCGCCGAATACGGCAATGGCTCGTCGCGGGACTGGGCCGCGAAGGGAACGCGGCTGCTCGGCGTCCGCGCCGTGATTTGCCAAAGTTTTGAGCGTATCCATCGCTCCAATCTCGTTGGCATGGGCGTGCTGCCGCTCACCTTCGAGGACGGCGCATCATGGCCGTCGCTCGGGCTGAAGGGCGATGAGACGGTGACGATTCGCGGGCTGCAGGGCGATCTGAAACCGCGCCAGAAGCTGACGGCGGAGATCGTGTCCGGCGACGGCTCGCTGCGGCGCGTTTCGCTGCTGTGCCGGATCGATACGCTCGACGAGCTCGAATATTACCGAAACGGCGGCATCCTGCATTACGTGCTGCGCAAACTGGCGGCGTAATGCCAATTGTGATCGATGCCTCACCGCGAAGTGAGTAGCGGGTGGAGGGGAGGCGGCCTATGAAGGGTCGCCTTCTCGCGTTGGAAGGCCGGCACGGTCAAGTGCCGCAATGTATTAACGGCGACGATGCGGGAGTTTCTCGGTTTCCAGTATGACAGCGATCATGGCCCATAACTGTATTTCGCGATGGTCGGGTGCGCTCGGCGTCTGCGCGATCGTTGCAATCATCCGTCCGGCCCATGCCGAACCGCGCGCGGTGGTGGAGCTGTTCACATCGCAAGGATGCTCGTCATGCCCGCCCGCCGACAAGCTTCTCGGTGAACTGGCCAAGGATCCATCGGTCATCGCGCTGAGCATGCCGATCGACTACTGGGATTATCTCGGCTGGAAGGATACGCTGGCGGATGCGCGCTTCAGCGCGCGCCAGAAGGCCTATTCCCAGATGCGTGGCGATCGCGACGTTTACACGCCGCAGGTTGTCGTCAATGGATCTGCACATGTGATCGGCAGCGATCGCGCCGGTATCGAAAGCGCCATCGGCGCCACCAAAAAGGCCGATGGCGTGATGTCAGTGCCGGTCACGATGACGCTGGCCGGCAAGCAGATAACTGTTTCGGTAGCGGCCTCCAGCAAGGGTCCCGCCGCGATGCACGGCGAAGTCTGGATCGGTTCGATCTCGAAAGCGGTGCCGATTTCAATCGGTCGCGGGGAAAATCGCGGCCGCGAACTCACCTACTACAACGTGGTGCGTAACCTGCTCAAGGTAGGTGACTGGAACGGCAGTTCCGGCAGCTGGACGGTGCCGCTGGAGAATATTTCCCGCGAGGGCGTCGATGCCGCGGTGGTCTATGTCCAGGACGGCAATCGCGACAAGCCCGGCCCGATGCTCGGTGCGGCCTACACGTCGCTTCACTGATTGTCTCGTCGGCCTTTCTTGTGCCGGGAGACCGATGACTTGCTTTCAGCGGGGCGGTGCTATTGCTTCGTCATGGTGAATTTGCCGACGCCGTCCACATACGCCAGAATCGCGGTCGCGAACTCACCTGTCGCAATATTGTACATAATTGGCTGAAGTCGGCGGCTGGAATGTTGTCACGAGGCGATGGCGCGCCCGGCGCGGCGCAAAAAGACCACCGGTCAAATAGCTGTAGTCCAAAAGAAAAAGGACCAACTCTCGTTGGCCCAGTATGGGATAAGCTATGCTGCGAACAGGCCCGATCCCGACGACCCCGGGGGGCTGGGGGCTGAGGAATCCGGAACCGAAAGGACCGGGCCAACGCAGTGTTTTCTTGTCGCAAGCCAGCAGGGCGCCCGCTGGGCGGAAGTAGGGCGATATTATGATTCCGCTAACGATCCTGTGACGGTATGTTTCTGGCCGGACAGGGGGCACGGACAATCCGTCGCGTGAGAATTTAGGCGCTCTCGCCACGGCCCTCTTGCAGCGGCCCGCCGTTGGCGCGATCATGTCCGCACGGCATGGTCCTGAAAGGTGGAAACTGGCTTTCGAAAGAAGATCATGCCTGAGATATGACAGGAGGCGCTCCATGAGTTCGATGTCGGAGGAAGCCGATCCAAGCGAGAGTCGCGCAGCGGCGCGCAATGCCGCTGCGGGTCCTTTGCCAAGCCGGGTGACATTCAATCGTCTCGAACTCAATCGTATCCTGAATCTGTACGGGCGCATGGTCGCCGATGGCGAGTGGCGCGACTATGCCATCGACTTTCTCAGAGACCGCGCGGTGTTCTCGGTGTTCCGCCGCGCCTCGGAAGTGCCGATCTATCGCATCGAAAAAGATCCGCGGCTCGCGCGCAAGCAGGGCATCTACAGCGTGATCTCGGCGAGCGGGCTGATCCTGCGCCGCGGGCACGAGCTCGATCGCGTACTGCTGGTGATTGACCGCAAGCTGGCGGTGGTCTAGCGAGCTCCGAATTCAGTTTCACCTCTCTTATCGGGAGAGGGAGCGCAGCTCCGTTACCGGAATGTCGAAACTCTAACGCAGAGCGCCGTCAGCGGGCAGCGTGGTGGCGCCGTCGCCAAGCGCGCGCTGCATCATCACGGTATCGAGCCAGCGGCCGAACTTGAAGCCGACATTCGGATGTGTCCCGATCATCTGGAATCCGCACCTCGTGTGGACGCCGATCGATCCGGCGTTGGCGGAATCGCCGATCACCGCGATCATCTGCCGATAGCCGCGCGCCTCGCAGTCGTCGATCAGCCTTTGCAGCAATTGCAGGCCGATCCCGCGTCGATGGCGAGCAGGCTGAAGATAGACCGAATTCTCCACGGTGAAGCGATAGGCCGGCCGCGGCCGGTAGGCCCCCGCATAGGCGTATCCGACCACGCGGCCTTCGAGGGCGGCGACCAGATAGGGAAAGCCGCCGTCCATCAGCACGCCGAAGCGCCGCGTCATCTCGGCCAGATCCGGCGGGATCAGCTCGAACGTTGCGGTGCCGTAACGGACCGCGTGGTCGTAAATATCGGTAATGAAGGGGAGGTCGGCCGCGGCGGCGGGCCTGATTTCGAGCGAGGACATGGCGCGCAGACTATTTTTGCTTTCGGCAAAAGAAAAGCCCCGGCTGCAAGGCCGGGGCTTGAATTCGTCCGCCAATGCGGAAGCGATCAGTCGCGCTGGCCGAGCAGTTGCAGCAGCAGCGTGAACAGGTTGATGAAGTTGAGGTAGAGCGATAGCGCACCTGTGATCGCCGCACGTTCCGCCACGTCACCGCCCTGCGAGGCATAGCCGTAGATGTAGTCGTTCTTCAGCCGCTGGGTATCCCACGCGGTGAGGCCCGCAAACACCAGCACGCCGACCACCGACACGATGAACTGCAGCATCGAACTGGCAAGGAAGAGATTGACCAGGCTCGCGATGATGATGCCGATCAGGCCCATGAACAGGAACGATCCTATTCCGGTCATGTCACGCTTGGTGGTGTAGCCGTAGAGGCTCAGCGCGCCGAATGTGGCCGCGGTGATGAAGAACACCCGCACGATCGAGGTGTGCGTATACACCAGGAAGATCGACGACAGCGAAATGCCCATCAGCGCCGAGAACACCCAGAACAGCATCTGGGCCGTCGCGGGCTTGAGGCGGTCGATGCCGGCCGAGATCACCATCACCATCCCCAGCGGTGCCAGGATGAACAGCCATTTCAGCGGGCTCACGAACATCGCGTAGCCGAACGGCGTCAGGAAGGCGTTGCCGATCTTGGCCGCGGCGCCGGCCGGATCGGTTGTCACCGCCGCCATGTAGACGCCGAGCGCGGCGAGGCCGGTGATGGCCAGGCCGATGCTCATGTAGTTGTAGATGCGCAGCATGTAGGCGCGCAGACCGGCATCGACGGCCGCGGCGTCAGTACGCCCGGCGGCCCGGCCGAAAGGAGAAGCATAGTTACGGTCTAGGTCCGACATGGTCGAATTCCCGTTGGTTGTCCGGCGGAGCGCAAAGGGTTTGCGGCGCCGGCTAAGAAATCTATCCCAGATACCGCCATCTGCTGACATTAACTTTACGTCATCTAATCGGCATCTGACCCAAGCTGATATGTGGGAAACTAGCACATTCACTGCAAGCTTCCATGCGCGGCTGAATGTCGCTCCGCAAGCCAGGAATTCGGGCAAAGCGGACACCGCTGCCGCCAGCAACCGCCTGAAAGCCGGAATTGGCGCTGCGTCGGCGCCGGTTGCTTCAATTTGTCATAAATTCCGCAGCACCGTGGCCGGCTTCTGGTTCAGCGCCAGCAAAGTGCCGGCGAGGCCCAGTCCCACCGTGACGATCAGCGCCGCCACCACCACGCCGGCGGCGCTGCCGGCCTGCCAGATGAAGCTCAGCGTCATCAGCCGGGTCACGATCAGCCAGGCCGCGACGGAGCCTGCGATCACGCCGAAAATCGCGGTGGCAAAGCCGATCATCAGATATTCCAGCGCGTAGGCGCCGAGCAGCCGCGCCCGGGTTGCGCCGAGGGTCTTCAGGATCACCGCGTCGTAGACCCGATGGCGATGGCCGGCGGCGAGCGCTCCGCCCAGCACCAGAATGGCAGAGATCAACGTGACCGCGCTGGCGCCGCGGATCGCCAGCACCAGATTGGTGACCACCGTGCCGATGGTTTCCAGCGCCTCGCGGACCCGCACGCTCGTCACCATCGGGAAAGCGTCGGCCACCGATTTGATGATCCGGGCGTCGCCGGCGGAGTCCGGATGGGTCTCGGTCAGCGTTGCGATATGGGTATGCGGTGCACCCTTGAAGGCGTTGGGGGAGAACACCAGCACGAAATTGATGCCGAGGCTTTGCCAGTCCACGGTGCGCATATTGCCGATCGTGGCGGGGATATCGCGGCCGAGCACATTGACGACGACCTCGTCGCCGATCTTCAGCTTGAGCCCGTCGGCGATCTTCTTTTCCATCGAGACCAGCGGCGGACCGTCATAGTCGGCGCCCCACCATTTGCCCTCGACCACCTTCGAGCCCTTCGGGATTTCTCCGGTATAGGTCAGGCCGCGGTCGCTCTGCAGCACCCATTCGGCGTCGGTCGAAGGCTTGAGGTCTTCCGCCTTGACGCCGCGGGCTGCGACGATGCGCCCGCGCAGCATCGGCACGTCCTCGACGGTGGATTGCGGCGCGGTCTGTTTGAGGAATGCGCCGAAGCGGCCGGCTTCGGTGGTGGGAATATCGATGAAATAGAACGACGGCGCGCGGTCGGGCAGCGCGGCCATGAATTGCCGCCGCAGATTGCCGTCGATCTGCGTGATCGTGACCAGCACCGCCAAACCGAGGCCAAGCGACATCACCACCGACGGGGTCAGCGCGCCGGGCCGGTAGATATTGGCGATCGCCAATCGAAGCATGGTGATGCGGGTGCGCGGCAGACGTCGCGCCAGCGCCATCAGGCCGGCGGCGATGCCGCGCAGCAGCGCGAACACCACGATCGAGGATGCGACGAACACGGCCGCGACACGCTTGTCGTAGGCGAGCCCGATCGCCACCGCGATCAGTAACGCGATCACCACGGCCATCAAGGCCAGATAGCGCCAGCGCGGGCGATGCCACTCGCTGGTCACCGCTTCGCGAAACAGTGCCGCCACCGGCACGTCATGCACGCGGCCGAGCGGCCACAGCCCGAAGGCGAGCGCGGTCAAAAGACCGTAGACGAACGACAGTGCGAGTTCATCGGGATGCAGCGCCGGCACCACCGGCAGCGGCAGCAGCTTGCCGAACACGCCGACGATGATGAACGGCAGCGCCGCGCCGACGGCTAGCCCGATCACCGAACCGATCACGGCGAGCACGACGACTTGCGTGAGATAGATGGTGAAGACGTCGCGGCCGGTGGCGCCCAGCGCCTTGAACACGGCGATGACGTCGCGGCGTCGATCGATATGACTTTTGACGGCATTGGCGACGCCGACGCCGCCGACCAGCAGCGCGGCGAGGCCGACCAAAGTGAGAAACTGGGTGAAGCGGCTGATGGTGCGCTCGAGCTGCGGCGAGGCGTTGCTGCGACTGCGAATCTCCCAGCCGGCTTCCGGCAATGCGCTTCTCGCATCGTCAGTCAGCGCGGTCGCGGCGCGATCGTCGGCGGCGTTGTCCGGCAGCTTGACCCGATAGATCCAGCGCACCAGGCTGCCGGGCTGCAACAGCTCGGTCGCGCGCAGCCCGGCTTCGCTGACCAGAAACCGCGGACCCAGACCGACGCCGCCGGCGAGCTTGTCCGGCTCGGCGCCGACGACGCTGCGGATTTGAAACGTCGCGCTGCCGATGCTGACGCGGTCGCCGACCTTGAGATCGAGCCGCGCCAGCAAGGTCGAATCAACAGCCGCGCCGAACGCAGTGTCCGATGCTTCTTGCCGCTCGGCCAGCAGATCGGCCATCGGCATGGGGGGATCGAGCGTCAGCTCGCCCAGCATCGGGTAGGCAGCATCGACGGCCTTGAGTTCGACCAGTGCGAGCCGGCCGTCGCCGGTGCGCGCCATGGCGCGCAACGTCGCCGCGACAGAGACTTCGCCGCGCGAACGGAGAAACGCGACTTCACCCGGTTTGGCTTCGCGCTGGATCAGGGAAAATGCCACGTCGCCGCCAAGCAGGGTGCGGCCTTCGCGCGCCAGTCCCTCGCCGAGGCTTGCTGCGACCGAGCCGACGCCGGCAATCGCCATCACGCCGAGCGCGATGCAGGCGATGAAAACGTAAAAGCCGCGCAAGCCCCCGCGCAATTCGCGCAAGGCGTAACGCAAGGCAAGCGACGCCGCGCGGCCGCCTTGAATGGGTTCGGAAACAACGGTCATGAAGCGGCTTTGCGATCCGCAGGCTGTCCATCGATCCTGCCCGAGCGCAGCCGCACCACGCGATCGCAGCGCTGCGCCAGCGACGTGTCGTGGGTCACCAGCACCAGCGTCATGCCGCGCTCGGCGTGTTTGGTGAACAGCAGATCGACGATCTGCTTGCCGGTGGCTTCGTCGAGATTGCCGGTGGGCTCGTCGGCCACCAGGATGGCGGGATCGGGCGCCAGAGCGCGGGCAAGTGCGACGCGCTGCTGCTCGCCGCCGGACAATTGCGTGGGATAATGATGCAGGCGGTCGCCGAGACCGACCGATGTCAGTTCCTGCGCCGCGCGCTGTGACGCATCGGGATTGCCGGCCAGCTCCAGCGGTACCGCGACATTTTCCAGCGCCGTCATGGTCGGAATCAGATGAAACGACTGGAATACGATGCCGACCTGGCGGCCACGGAAGCGAGCGAGCGCGTCCTCGTCGAGGGCATTGAAAGGGGTGCCGTTGACCACCACTTCTCCGCTGTCGGGACGCTCCAGTCCCGCCATCACCATCAGCAAGGTGGATTTCCCCGAGCCTGAAGGCCCGATCAGGCCGAGCGCTTCACCTGATGCCACGCGCAGGCTGATATCCTTGAGGATGTGGACGCGCGCCGCGCCCGCGCCGAGCGAGAGGTTGACGTTCGAGATGGAGATGGTGTCCGGCTCAAGACCGGCCAGCGACGAGGGTTCGATGAGACTGTCCATGGCTCGGTCATATGGCACTTCCGGCAGCCGGGTCGAGAGGCAGGCAGCGATGTTCGTGCACATGCTTGTGTTGGGCCTGGTTCTGATGGCGGGAACAGCATTTGCCCAATCCCCGGCCGCCGCGATGACAAAACCGATCAAGCTGGTCATATTGGGCGATTCGCTGAGTGCGGGCCTTGGCCTTTCGGCGTCCTCGGCATTCCCGGAGCGGCTACAAAAATCTTTAGAAATCAAAGGGATAACGGTAGATATGATCAATGCCGGGGTCTCCGGCGACACCAGTTCTGGCGGTCGCGACCGGCTCGACTGGTCGGTGCCTGAGGGAACCCAGGCCGTCATCGTCGAACTCGGCGCCAACGATGCCCTGCGCGGCACCGATCCGGCGGTCACCCGCGCGGCGCTATCAGACATTCTGACGCGGCTGAAGGCGCGCAAGATCGCGGTTCTCTTGTGCGGGATGGTTGCGCCGCCGAATTACGGAAGTGACTATTCGGCCCGTTTCAACGCGATCTATCCGGATCTCGCGAAATCGTTTGGGGTGCCGCTGTATCCGTTTTTCCTGGAGGGCGTCGCTGCAGACGCCAGGCTCAATCAGTCGGACGGCTTGCATCCGACGGCGGAGGGCGTCGACGTGATCGTCAAGAATATCCTGCCTACCGTCGAGGCATTTCTTGGCGCGATATCCGGGCAACGCAGTTGAAAAACGGGCAGCGATAACCCTAATGCCGTGTTTTCCCGGAAGCTTTGCGTTCCGGAACCGCGGATGCTTCGCAGAGTCGCATAACTGCGGTAAAAATAATGATCGGTGATTCGTTACCGGACTTTGTTACAGGGCATGAAAACCGGTATCCACTTCTCGGGATCATGCCTTAGCATCGGGAGTCTTGCGATGCCGCGTTTGTTCACTGGACTGGAAATTCCGGCCGAGATCGGCCAGACGCTTTCCAATTTGCGTGGCGGCCTGCCGGGCGCGCGCTGGATCGATCCCGAAAATTATCACGTCACCTTGCGCTTCATCGGCGATATCGACGGCGTTGCGGCGAATGAAATCGCCTCGCTGCTGTTCCGGATCAATCGCAAGCCGTTCGACGTCGCGCTGCAGGGCCTGTCGAGCTTCGGCGGGCGCAAGCCGCGCGCGGTGGTGGCGTCCATCGTGCCGAGCCGGCCGTTGATCGAGCTGCAGGCCGAGCTCGAGCGATTGATGCAGCGTTTCGGGCTCGATCCGGAGGGGCGCAAATTCACGCCGCATGTAACGCTGGCGCGGCTGCGCGACGCCTCCAACCAGGACGTCGCCGATTATCTGTCGGTACGCGGGTATTTTCCGACCCGGGTGTTCACGGCGTCGCGATTTGTACTGTTCTCGTCGCGGGCGTCCACTGGCGGCGGGCCCTATGTGGTCGAGGATTCCTACGCGCTGAGCGCGTGATGTCCATGCTGCATTTCAGCTGTCATCGCCCGGCTTGACCGGGCGACCCGGTATTCCAGAGGCGCCGGTGATGGAATCGAAGCGCCGCGGCGTACTGGATACCCGCATTCGCGGGTATGACGGATTGCCGTAAACCGGGGCCGGCCCCCACCCCGACCCTCCCCCGCAAGCGGGAGAGGGGAAGACGCGCATAGCCCCTGCACCAATTCACGGCTTGCAATTTTCTCCGCGCTGGGGCCGTAAGGGGGGCCATGCTGTTCACCCCGCCCGCCTCGTTCCGCGCCCACTATCAGAGCCTCGTGTCCTCCGGCGCAATAGAGCCCGACGCCGCGCAGGCGGAGGCCGCCGAGGCGTTCGCCGGCCTTGAGCAGCGGCTGGCGCGCTACAAGCCGCTAAGCAAGCAAGGCCTGCTGGGCCGGTTGTTTGCGGACGACGCGCCGCCGCGCGGCCTCTACGTTCACGGCGAGGTCGGGCGCGGCAAGACCATGCTGATGGATCTGTTTTTTCAGCAAAGTCTGGTCGCGCACAAGCGCCGCGCCCACTTCCACGAATTCATGGCCGAGGTGCATGAGAGGATCTACGGCTTTCGTCAGAATATCGCGCGCGGCGAGATCGCCGACGGCGATGTGATCGCGCGCACCGCCGCGTCGATTTTCGACCAGGCCTGGCTTTTGTGCTTCGACGAATTTCATGTCACCGACATCGCCGACGCGATGATCCTGGGACGGCTGTTTTCAAAGCTGTTCGAACTCGGCACCGTGGTGGTGGCAACATCCAACGTCGCGCCCGAGGATCTCTACAAGGGAGGACTGAACCGGGCGCTGTTCCTGCCCTTCATCGCGCAGATAGCGGCGCATATGGATGTGCGGCAGCTGGATGCGCGCACCGATTTCCGGCTGGAAAAGCTCGCGGGCGTGAAAATGTGGCTGATGCCGGCGGACCGCGACGCCGATGCCGCGCTCGACAAAGCGTGGGCGACGATGACCGGTAATGCGCCCTGCAAGCCGCGCGATATTTCGATCAAGGGCCGAATTCTGCATGTGCCGTGCTCGGCGGATGGCGTCGCACGATTTTCGTTCGCGGATCTGTGCGAAAAGCCGCTCGCCGCGCCGGACTACCTTCGGCTCGCGCGCGACTATCACACCATCATGATCGACCGCATTCCTGTGATGGATTACGCCGAGCGCAACGCCGCCAAGCGGTTCATCGCGCTGATCGACGCGCTTTACGACAACGCGGTGAAGGTGATGGCATCGGCGGCGGCCAATCCGGTGTCACTGTATCTTGCGACCGAGGGCCATGAGGCGAACGAGTTCAAGCGGACCTCGTCGCGGCTGATCGAGATGAGTTCGGAATCCTATCTGGCGCTGCCCCACGGGCACAAGGATTCCGCGGCGAGCGGCTCCAGCACCGGATTGGTGGAGACGTAGACGGCGATTAATTGTCATTCCGGGGCCCGCGTAGCGCGAGCCCGGAATCCATACTCCCGGTCATGGTTATGGATTCCGGGTTCGCTCGCAAAGGGCTCACGCCCCGGAATGACAACGGCAGGATGGTCCTGATCGAAATCAAGGCAGGACCGACAATTGCGCATGGCGCGACTTGAACGGGTCGGTCGAAAGGGATAACCAGCCACTCAGCTTCCTTCCACCCTCCTTCTTCGTGTTCAAAGGACAGATTTCCCATGGCGCGCGACAAGATTGCTTTGATTGGCTCCGGCCAGATCGGCGGAACGTTGGCTCACCTCATCGGCCTGAAGGAACTGGGCGATGTCGTGATGTTCGACATCGCCGAGGGCGTGCCGCAGGGCAAATCGCTCGATATCGCGCAATCCTCACCCGTCGACGGGTTCGACGCGCATTTCACCGGCGCCAATTCCTATGAGGCGCTGGATAACGCCAAGGTCTGCATCGTCACCGCCGGCGTGCCGCGCAAGCCCGGCATGAGCCGCGACGATCTCCTGAGCATCAATCTCAAGGTGATGGAACAGGTCGGCGCCGGCATCAAGAAATATGCCCCCGACGCCTTCGTCATCTGCATCACCAATCCGCTCGATGCCATGGTGTGGGCGCTGCAGAAGGCCTCGGGAATGCCGCACAAGAAGGTAGTGGGCATGGCGGGCGTGCTGGATTCCTCGCGCTTCCGCTTTTTCCTTGCCGACGAGTTCAACGTCTCGGTCGAAGACGTCACCGCCTTCGTGCTTGGCGGCCATGGCGACACCATGGTGCCGCTGGTGCGATACTCCACGGTGGCCGGCATTCCGCTGCCCGATCTGGTGAAGATGGGCTGGACCTCGCAGGCGCGGATCGACGAGATCGTCGACCGCACCCGCAACGGCGGCGCCGAGATCGTCAACCTCTTGAAGACCGGATCGGCATTCTACGCGCCGGCCGCATCCGCGATTGCGATGGCCGAGAGCTACCTGCGCGACAAGAAGCGCGTGCTGCCCTGCGCCGCCTACCTCAACGGCGAATACGGCGTGAAGGACATGTATGTCGGCGTGCCCGTTGTGATCGGATCGAAAGGGGTCGAGCGCATTGTCGAGATCGAACTGGCCGGCAAGGACCGCGAAGCATTCGACAAGTCGGTCGGCGCGGTGCAGGGTCTGGTCGATGCCTGCAAGAAGATCGCGCCGGATCTGCTCGGCCGCTGATCGCGCTCAGGGTTAGCCAATCAATCGAAATCCATCGTTCGGGGCTTCGGGAGCCGTCACATGAATATTCACGAGTATCAGGCCAAGTCGCTGCTGCATGAATTCGGGGTGCCGATCTCGAAGGGCGTGCCGGTGCTGCGGGCTGCCGATTCTGATGCCGCCGCGAAAGCGCTCGGCGGTCCGGTCTGGGTGGTAAAGAGCCAGATCCACGCCGGCGGCCGCGGCAAGGGCAAGTTCAAGGAAGCCTCCGCCGGCGACAAGGGCGGCGTGCGCATCGCCAAGTCGGTTGCCGAGGTCAATGAATATGTAAAGCAGATGCTCGGCGCCACGCTGGTGACGGTGCAGACCGGGCCGCATGGCAAGCAGGTCAATCGTCTTTACATCGAGGAAGGCTCCGAGATCGACAAGGAGTTCTATCTCTCGATCCTGGTCAACCGCGAAACCTCCGAAGTGTCGTTCGTGGTCTCCACCGAAGGCGGCGTCAACATCGAGGACGTCGCGCACAGCACGCCGGAGAAGATCGTGACCTTCTCGGTCGATCCCGCGACCGGCATCATGGGCCACCACGGCCGCACCGTCGCCAAGGCTTTGGGCCTCAAGGGCGATCTCGCCAAACAGGCGGAAAGACTGGTGGCGCAGCTCTATACAGCCTTCGTCGCCAAGGACATGGCGATGCTCGAGATCAACCCGCTGGTCGTCACCAGGCAGGGCGATCTGCGGGTGCTCGACGCCAAGGTGTCGTTCGACGACAACGCGCTTTATCGTCACCCCGACGTGGTGGCGCTGCGCGACGAGACCGAGGAAGACGCCAAGGAAATCGAGGCGTCGAAATACGATCTCAATTACGTCACCCTCGACGGCAACATCGGCTGCATGGTCAATGGCGCAGGCCTTGCGATGGCGACGATGGACATCATCAAGCTCTATGGCATGGCGCCGGCGAACTTCCTCGACGTCGGCGGCGGCGCCGACAAGGCCAAGGTCACCGCGGCGTTCAAGATCATCACCGCCGACCCCAACGTGAAGGGCATCCTGATCAACATTTTCGGCGGCATCATGAAATGCGACATCATCGCCGAAGGCGTGGTCGCCGCGGTCAAGGAGGTCGGCCTGAAAGTGCCGCTGGTGGTGCGGTTAGAGGGCACCAACGTCGACGCCGGCAAGAAGATCATCCGGGAATCCGGCCTCAACGTGCTGTCCGCGGACGACCTCGACGATGCCGCGCAGAAGATCGTCAAGGCCGTGAAGGGGAGCTAGCCAATGGCCGAGGACCATCTCGCCGCGCCGACGCCGCTCGCTGAGCATCGCAAGCTCGCGGCGTTCGCGGGCGAGTGGAACGGGGAAGAGACGGTGCATCCGTCGCGCTGGGTCGCGGGAGGGCCCGCCACCTCGCATGTCGTCGCACGCATCGATCTCAACGGCTTTTATCTGATTCAGGATACCCGTCAGATGCGCGAGGGCAAGGAAACCTTCGCCACGCATGGCGTGTTCACCTACGATCGCGAGGACCGGCTCTACAAGCTGTTCTGGCACGATTCACTCGGCTACTACCCGCCGGCGCCGGCCTCCGGAGGCTGGAATGGCAAGACGTTGACCCTCGTGCGCGGCTCGCTGCGCGGCAACGCGCGCCATGTCTATGAAATTCTCGACGACAACACCTACACCATGAAAATCCAGTTTTCGCCTGACGCGGAAGGATGGGCCGACGTGCTCACCGGCGTTTATCGGCGGATCATCTGACCCCTTACCGACCGTTCGCGAAAGCAACCTCAACCATGTCCATCCTGATCGACAAGAATACAAAAGTCATCTGCCAGGGTTTTACCGGCAAGAACGGTACGTTTCATTCCGAAGCGGCGATCGCCTATGGCACCAAAATGGTCGGGGGCACCTCGCCGGGCAAAGGCGGTGCGGTGCATCTCGGGCTGCCGGTGTTCGACACCGTGGCCGAGGCGCGCGATAAGACCGGCGCCAATGCCAGCGTGATCTACGTGCCGCCGCCGGGTGCTGCGGACGCGATCTGCGAAGCCATCGACGCCGAAATCCCGCTGATCGTCTGCATCACCGAGGGCATTCCGGTGCTCGACATGGTGCGGGTGAAGCGCTCGCTATCCGGATCGAAATCGCGGCTGATCGGGCCGAATTGCCCGGGCGTGATGACCGCTGGCGAATGCAAGATCGGCATCATGCCGGCGAACATCTTCAAGCCGGGCAATGTCGGCATCGTTTCGCGCTCGGGCACGCTGACCTATGAGGCCGTGTTCCAGACCACCCAGGAGGGCCTCGGCCAGACCACCGCGGTCGGCATCGGCGGCGATCCGGTCAAGGGCACCGAATTCATCGACGTGCTCGAAATGTTCCTGGCCGACCCCAGGACGACCTCGATCGTCATGATCGGCGAAATCGGCGGTTCGGCCGAAGAAGACGCCGCGCAGTTCCTCAAGGACGAGGCCAGGCGCGGCCGCAAGAAACCGATGGTCGGCTTTATCGCAGGTGTTACGGCACCTCCCGGCCGCCGCATGGGCCACGCCGGTGCGATCATCTCCGGCGGCAAGGGCGACGCCGGCTCCAAGACCGCGGCGATGGAGGCTGCGGGAATCACGGTCTCGCCGTCGCCGGCCCGGCTCGGAAAGACCCTTGTCGAAAAATTGAAGTCATAATTCAATCTTTGGATCTTTTCGGGGCGAACATTCGCCCCAAATAGGGTAAAAGGCGCCTATCACGCTGATCTGATGCTCGGATTGGCTGTTTGCGCCGTATTCCATGCGCGAATCGAAATCACCAGGACGCAATCATGTCTCGCCAGGACGCGAACGCCGCATTTGCTCTCTCGTCGTTTCTCCAGGGCACGAACGCCCCCTACATCGATGATATCTACGCCCGCTACGAGAAAGACCCCGCCTCGGTCGACACCGAGTGGCGGGAGTTCTTCAAGAGCCTGAAGGACCAGCCGGCCGACGTCCGGAAAAACGCCGAGGGACCGTCTTGGGGCCGGGACAACTGGCCGCTGATGCCGCGCGACGATCTGACCTCCGCGCTTGATGGCAACTGGGCGGAAGTCGAAAAGGCTGTTGGCACCAAGCTCGCGGCCAAGGCGCAGGCCAAGGGCGCCGAGCTGACGGCGGCCGATATCCATCAGGCGACGCGGGATTCCGTGCGCGCCCTGATGCTGATTCGCGCCTACCGCATGCGCGGCCATTTCCACGCCAAGCTCGACCCGCTCGGGATCGAGCCGCCGCGCGATCGCGAGGAGCTCGATCCGCGCTCCTACAGCTTCGTGGAGGGCGATTTCGACCGCAAGATCTTCCTCGATCATGTGCTGGGCATGGAATACGCCAGCCTGCGCGAAATCGTCGCGATCTGCGAGCGCACCTACTGCCAGACGCTCGGCGTCGAGTTCATGCACATCACGAACGCCGCGCAGAAGGGCTGGATTCAGGAGCGCATCGAGGGTCCGGACAAGGAAATCAGTTTCACCCGCGAGGGCCGGCGCGCCATCCTGATGAAGCTGGTCGAGGCCGAGGGCTTCGAGAAATTCTGCGACCTCAAATTCACCGGCACCAAGCGGTTCGGGCTGGACGGCGCGGAATCGCTGATCCCGGCGCTTGAACAGATCATCAAGCGCGGCGGCAATCTTGGCGTAAAGGAAATCGTGGTGGGCATGCCGCATCGCGGGCGCCTCAACGTGCTGACGCAGGTGATGGGCAAGCCGCATCGCGCGCTGTTTCATGAATTCAAGGGCGGCTCGGCCAATCCCGACGCGGTCGAGGGCTCCGGCGACGTCAAGTATCATCTCGGTGCGTCGTCGGACCGCGAGTTCGACAACAACCGGATTCATCTGTCGCTGACGGCCAATCCGTCGCATCTGGAAATCGTCGATCCGGTGGTGCTCGGAAAAGTGCGCGCCAAGCAGGACCAGCATGGCGATCCGCCGGACCAGCGCATCTCGGTGTTGCCGCTCTTGATGCACGGCGATGCCGCGTTCGCCGGACAGGGCGTGGTGGCTGAATGCTTCGGCCTGTCCGACCTGAAAGGCTACCGCACCGGCGGTTCGCTGCATTTCATCGTCAACAACCAGATCGGCTTCACCACCTATCCGCGCTATTCACGCTCCTCGCCGTATCCGTCCGATGTCGCGAAGATGATTGACGCGCCGATCTTCCATGTGAACGGCGACGATCCGGAAGCCGTGGTGTTCGCGGCCAAGGTGGCGATCGAATTCCGGCAGAAATTCCACAAGCCGGTCGTCATCGACATGTTCTGCTATCGCAGGCATGGCCATAACGAAGGCGACGAGCCGGCGTTCACCCAGCCGGTGATGTACAAGAAGATCGCGACGCATCCGACCACGCTCGAGATTTACTCCAGGCGGCTGATCGCCGAAGGGGTAATGACCGAAGGCGAAGTCGACAAGGCTAAGGCCGACTGGCGCGCGCGGCTCGATGCCGAGCTCGAGGCCGGTTCGGGCTACAAGCCCAACAAGGCGGACTGGCTGGACGGCAAATGGGCCGGCTTCAAGTCTGCCGATGCGGAAGAAGATCCGCGCCGCGGCATCACCGGCGTCGATGTCGCGGAGCTCAGGGATATCGGCCGCAAGATCACCAAAGTGGCCGATGGCTTTCGGGTTCACCGCACCGTGCAGCGGTTTCTGGAAAACCGCGCCAAGGCGATCGAGAGCGGCGCCGGGATCGACTGGGCGACCGGCGAGGCGCTGGCGTTCTGCACGCTGCTGCAGGAAGGCCATCACGTCCGGCTGTCGGGGCAGGACAGCGAGCGCGGCACCTTCTCGCAGCGGCATTCGGTGCTGATCGACCAGGAAGACGAGAGCCGCTACACGCCGTTCAATCATCTCGGCGGCGATCAGGGCCATTACGAAGTCATCAATTCGCTGCTCTCGGAAGAAGCCGTGCTCGGCTTCGAGTACGGCTATTCGCTGGCGGAGCCGAAGGCGCTGACGGTCTGGGAAGCGCAGTTCGGCGATTTCGCCAACGGCGCGCAGGTGCTGTTCGATCAGTTCATCTCGTCGGGCGAACGCAAATGGCTGCGCATGTCCGGGCTGGTTTGCATGCTGCCGCATGGCTATGAAGGGCAGGGACCGGAGCATTCCTCCGCGCGGCTCGAACGCTTCCTGCAGATGTGCGCCGAAGACAACATGCAGGTGGTCCATGCCACCACGTCCGCCAATTTCTTCCACGTGCTGCGGCGTCAATTGCATCGCGAGATTCGCAAGCCCCTTATCCTGATGACGCCGAAGTCGCTGCTGCGGCACAAGCGCGCGGTCTCGAGGCTGGATGAACTGGGCGCCAACACCACGTTCCATCGCATTCTCTACGATGACGCGGTGATGCTGCCCGACGAGAAGATCAAGCTGGTGCCGGACGACAAGATCCGCCGCGTCGTGCTGTGCTCGGGCAAGGTCTATTACGATCTTTACGAGGAGCGCGAAAAACGCGGCATCGACGACGTCTACATCATGCGCGTCGAGCAGCTCTATCCGGTGCCGCTGAAGGCGCTGGTGCAGGAACTCGGACGCTTCAAGAATGCCGAACTGGTCTGGTGTCAGGAAGAGCCGCGCAACATGGGCGCGTGGCATTTCATCGAACCCTATCTCGAATGGGTGCTGAACCAGATCCACGCGCCGAACAAGCGTCCGCGTTACGCCGGACGCGCAGCCGCCGCGGCGACGGCCACCGGTTTGATGTCGAAGCATTTGGCGCAGCTCAAGGCTTTGCTGGACGAGGCGCTGAGCTGAAGGAAATTGAATTCGTCATGCCCCGCGAAAGCGGGGCATCCAGCAACCCGCGCCTTTTTCCAGATCAGGATCGTCACGGATTACTGGATCGTCCGCTTTCGCGGACCATGACCAGACAGGATATTTGAGGAAACCAACAATGACTGAAATTCGCGTTCCGACGCTCGGTGAATCCGTGACCGAGGCCACCATCGGCCGCTGGTTCAAGAAGGCCGGCGACGCCGTCGCGGTGGATGAGCCGCTGGTCGAGCTCGAGACCGACAAGGTCACCATCGAAGTGCCGGCGCCGTCAGCGGGCACCCTCGGCGAAATCATCGCCAAGGATGGCGAGACCGTCGCGGTCGGCGCGTTGCTCGGACAGATCAATGAAGGCGCGGCGGGGGCCGCCGCCAGGCCGGCTGCTGCGCCCGCTAGGGCTGCGGCCCCGGCTGCTCCGCCGTCGCCGCCCCCCGCCGCGGCTCAGAAGGCGCCGCCGGCCGACGCGCCGCTGGCGCCTTCGGTGCGCAAGATCTCAGCCGAAAGCGGCATCGATGCCGCCACCGTCCCGGGATCTGGCAAGGATGGCCGGGTGACCAAGGGCGACATGCTCGCCGCGATCGAGAAGGCAGCGTCGGCGCCGACGCCGGTCAATCAGCCCGCCGCCGCGGTGCAGGTTCGCGCTCTCTCGCCGGCCGACGATGCCGCGCGCGAAGAACGCGTGAAGATGACGCGGCTGCGCCAGACCATCGCCCGCCGCCTGAAAGACGTACAAAACACTGCCGCGATGCTCACGACCTTCAACGAGGTCGACATGAGCCACATCATGGCGATGCGGACCCAGTACAAGGACGTGTTCGAGAAGAAGCACGGCAGCAAATTGGGATTTATGGGCTTTTTCACCAAGGCCTGCGTGCAGGCGCTGAAGGACATTCCGGCGGCGAACGCCGAGATCGACGGCACCGACCTGATCTACAAGAATTATTATCACATCGGCGTCGCGGTCGGCACCGACAAGGGCCTGGTGGTGCCGGTGGTGCGCGACAGCGACCGCAAGTCGATCGCCGAAATCGAAAAGAGCATCGCCGATTTCGGACGGCGGGCGCGCGACGGGCAGCTCAAGATCGACGAGATGCAGGGCGGTACCTTCACCATTACCAATGGCGGCATCTACGGTTCGCTGATGTCGACGCCGATCCTGAACGCGCCGCAGTCCGCCATTCTCGGCATGCACAAGATTCAGGATCGCCCGGTTGCGGTCGCCGGCAAGGTCGAGATCCGCCCGATGATGTATCTGGCGCTGTCCTACGATCACCGCGTCATCGACGGCAAGGAAGCAGTGACGTTCCTAGTGCGGGTCAAGGAAAGCCTGGAAGATCCGGCGCGGCTGGTGCTGGATCTGTGATGGGTTTCGGCTCTTGATGTCGGGGCTCAATGGCGGCGTCGCGAGCAAGCGCTTGACCGAGGGGGAATGATGCAGCCGTTGCCGACGGAAATCGTGATGCTCGCACTCGGCGCGGTGCTGCAGCTGTTCCTGCAATCGATTTCCTCGACCGTGGAGATGGGCGGCGACTACAAGGCCGGTCCGCGCGACGAAGCGAGGGTGCTGCGGGGCATATTCGCGGGGCGCGCCGATCGCGCATTTCGCAATCTGCTGGAGACTTTTCCGATTTTTGCCGCCCTTGCGCTGGCGCTGGTCGTCACGGGGCGGAATGGCGGCCTCGGTGCGCTCGGCGCGCAGGTGTGGGTGGTCACGCGCACGCTTTATGTGCCGCTCTATTTTATCCAGATTCCGTTCGCGCGCAGCCTGATATGGTTCGTTTCGATTTTTGCACTGGTCGCGATGCTGGTGCGGCTTTTCCAGTAGAATGCATCCGGATTTGGGGAGAAGATTTTGACCGACAAAGTTGTGATCATCACCGGCGGAAGCCGCGGCATCGGCCGCGCCACCGCGATTGCCGCCGCTGCCCGGGGTTTTCGGGTGTGCGTCGGCTATGCCAGCAATGAAGCCGCGGCGCACAGCGTGGTCTCCGCCATCAAGGCGAAGAACGGCAAGGCGATCGCGGTGAAGTGCGATGTCGGCAACGAGAGCGATATCATCGCGCTGTTCAAGGCGGCCGACAAGTTCGGAACGCTCGGCGCGCTCATCAACAACGCGGGCATCGTTGGGCCGACGTCGCGCGTCGACGAGATGTCCGCCGAGCGCATTCAGCGCATGATGGCCGTCAACGTCACCGGCAGCATGCTGTGCGCGCGCGAGGCGGTGAAGCGGATGTCGACGCGCCACGGCGGCAAGGGCGGCGTCATCGTCAATCTGTCGTCGGTGGCGGCGAAGCTCGGTTCGCCCAATACCTATGTCGATTACGCGGCATCCAAAGGCGCCATCGATTCCTTCACGATCGGCCTCGGATACGAAGTTGCCGGCGAGGGTATCCGCGTCGCGGCGATCCGGCCCGGGCTGATCGATACCGAAATCCACGCCAGCGGCGGCGAGCCTGACCGTGCCCATCGGCTCAGCCACATGGTGCCGATGAAGCGCGTCGGCACCGCCGACGAAATCGCCAACGCCATCGTCTGGCTGATGTCGGACGAGGCCTCCTACGTGACCAGCGCCATCCTCGATGTGTCGGGCGGGCGCTAAAACCTGTCACAGTCTTCAGCTACAGGACTTCAATCATGGCCACTTACGATCTCGTCGTCATCGGCTCGGGTCCGGGCGGATATGTCTGCGCGGTGCGCGCGGCGCAACTCGGCATGAAGGTCGCCGTGGTCGAGAAAAACGCGACGCTCGGCGGCACCTGCCTCAATGTCGGGTGCATGCCGTCGAAGGCGTTGCTGCACGCCTCTGAAATGTTCGAGGAGGCCGGCCACTCGTTTGCGAAAATGGGCGTCAGCGTCTCGGCGCCGAAACTCGATCTGCCCTCGATGATGAATTTCAAGCAGCAGGGCATCGACGGCAACGTCAAGGGTGTCGAATTCCTGATGAAGAAGAACAAGATCGACGTCATCAGCGGCAAGGGAAAGATACTCGGCACCGGCAAGGTCGAGGTGTCAGGCGGCGGCGGCAAGACGCAGGCCGTCGAGACCAAGAACATCGTCATCGCCACCGGTTCAGATGTCGCGCGACTGAAAGGCATCGAGATCGACGAGAAGCGCATCGTGTCGTCGACCGGCGCGCTTGCGCTCGACAAGGTGCCTTCGAAATTGCTGATCGTCGGCGCCGGCGTGATCGGGCTCGAGCTCGGCTCGGTGTGGCACCGGCTCGGCGCGCAGGTCACCGTAGTCGAATTTCTCGACCGCATCCTGCCCGGCATGGACGGCGAGGTGGCAAAACAATTCCAGCGCATCCTCGAGAAGCAGGGGTTCGCGTTCAAGCTCGGCGCCAAGGTCACCGGCGTCGACACCTCAGGCAAGACGCTGTCAGCGCAGATCGAGCCTGCCGCGGGCGGCAAGCCGGAAACCCTGGAAGCCGATGTGGTGCTGGTGGCGATCGGCCGCGTTCCCTACACCGAGGGTCTCGGCCTGAAGGAAGCCGGCGTCGCGCTCGACGATCGCGGACGCGTGCAGATCGATGCGCATTTCGCGACCAGCGTGAAGGGCGTCTATGCGATCGGCGATGTGGTCGCTGGACCGATGCTTGCCCACAAGGCCGAGGACGAAGGCGTCGCGGTTGCGGAAATTCTCGCCGGACAGGCCGGGCATGTGAACTACGACGTCATTCCAGGTGTTGTGTATACCACGCCGGAAGTGTCGGCGGTCGGCAAGACCGAAGAAGAGCTGAAGCAGGCCGGGGTGGCCTATACCGTCGGCAAGTTCCCCTTCACCGCCAATGGCCGCTCCAAGGTCAACCAGACCACCGAGGGATTCGTGAAGGTTCTCGCAGATGCGAAAACCGATCGGGTGCTCGGCGTGCACATTGTCGGCCGCGAAGCGGGCGAAATGATCCACGAAGCGGCGGTGTTGATGGAATTCGGCGGTTCCGCCGAGGATCTGGCGCGCACCTGCCATGCGCACCCGACCCGTTCGGAGGCCATCAAGGAAGCCGCGCTTGCAGTTGGCAAGCGCGCGATACATATGTGATCAACGCCCGGGGGAACATGGGGCGGGGACAATATCGATGATGCGCCGCCTTCTTCAACCGGTCTGGGTTCTGCTCGCGGTCATCTTTTTGATCGAGGCCTGGCTGTGGGATCACCTCGAGCCGATCGTGGCGTGGGTGGTGGCGCGCATTCCGCTGCGCGCCTTCAAGCATTGGCTCGCCGAACGCGTCGATACGCTGTCGCCGGCGATGACGCTGATCGTCTTCATCGTGCCGGTGATTCCGCTGTTTCCGCTGAAGCTGGTCGGGCTCTGGCTGCTCGCCCATGAATATTGGATCAGCGCCATCCTCACCATCATCTTCGCGAAATTCCTCGGCGTCGGCGTCGCCGCTTTTATCTTCGACGTAACGCGCGATAAGCTCTTGGAAATGGATTGGTTCGAAAGGCTCTATGACTTTGTCATCGAGCTGCGGGCCAAGGCGACCGCGCTGGTCGAGCCGATCAAATTGCGAATCAGGGGCGCACTACGCGGCGACGGTAGCGGATGGTCATCGCGCACGCTGCGGCTGATCCAGCGCTTCCGCAAAAGCGTGCACGAAGCGCGTTAGTCTCTGCAAACTTCCTGTGGATAAATTACGCAGAAGGAAGCGTTGCCGATGCACTCTCGTCAATGCAGGTGCGCTCCCTCTCCCGTTGGGAGAGGGTTGGGGGTGAGGCTTACGCTCTGTCGACAGGCCGTAACCCCTCACCCGGATTGCTGCGCAATCCGACCTCTCCCAACGGGAGAGGCAGAAAACAACCAGAGCTACAGCAGATGCACCGCATGCGGCGCGAACAGGCCGATCGCGGTAAATGCGATGCCGGTCAGCGCCAGCAGGCCCGATATCCACGCCAGCGCGATTATGCCGGTGATGATGGTTGCCGAAGCCAGCACGATGCCGATCTGAAACGCAGCAGAGGCGAGTTCGAAGTGATGATACTTTGCCGTCGCAAGGTCGCGCTCTTCCTCGGCATGCCTGGCGCGCTCGGACAGTTGCTCCGACCCTTCGCCGGTTTCCGGCTCCGAGCGGTAGCGCGCCGCGGTCTTCTGCCATTCGTCGATCTGCTTTTGCAGCGCCGCCTTGGCGGCATCGTCGCCCATGACGCCGAGGCTTAATCTGGCCTGATCCGACGTGGCCTGAACTACCGTGCGGCGGATGCTCTTGGCCTGAAAGAACGCCCACAGGTTCGAACTTTCGACATTCTTGCTGATGGATTCGGTCTGGGCGCCCTTGCCCAGCGTCTCCGACAGCGCAAGAAACAGCGCGATCACGGCAATCAGCAGCGCGATCTTCTTGTTCTCGCCGGAGGCGTGCTCGGCGTGCTCCGCCTGCTCCATACTTTCATGTGCACTCATGGTTCCCTCCCGCTTGATAGACCCACGATTGACCGAACAACACCGTCTGCGCAAGAGGCAAGCGGATGTGACCGGACTGTGTCGGGATCGAGAGCGGAGCGATATCAGGCGCGGGGATGCGCGGTGCGGTAGACTTCAAGCAGCCGCTCGGTATCGATGCCGGTGTAAATCTGCGTGGTCGAGAGCGAAGCGTGGCCAAGCAACTCCTGGATCGCGCGCAGATCGCCCCCACGGTTAAGAAGGTGGGTTGCGAAAGAATGCCGCAGCGCATGCGGCGTCGCACTGTCGGGAAGGCCGAGCGTGCCGCGCAGCCGTTCCATGGTGAGTTGAATGATTCGGGCCTTGAGCGGTCCGCCACGGGCGCCGACAAAGATCGGTCCTTCTGATGGCAGCGGATGCGGACACATCGCCACATAATCCTGCACCAGCGTCAGCACGTTTTGCAGCACCGGCACCATGCGGGTCTTGTTGCCCTTGCCGGTCACGATCAACACGTCACCTTTGCCGGGCAAAGGCACGTCGCGGCGTTTCAGCCCGAGCGCTTCGGAAATGCGCAGACCGGAGCCGTACAACAGCGCCATGACGGCGGCGTCGCGTGCCCAGATCCAGGGATCGCGGGCTTCGCCGGCGCGCTCGCCGGCGTCTGTGAAACGCTTGGCCGCTGCCATCTGGATCGGTTTCGGCAGGCTCTTTCCGACCTTGGGCGCGCGGATCGCCGATAGAGCGCCGACCTTGCCCTTGCCTTCCTGTTCGAGGAAGCGCCCAAACGAACGCAAACCTGCCAGCGCCCGCATCAGGGAACGCCCGCCAATATCGCCGGCCCGCCGCATCGCCATGAAAGCCCTGACGTCGCTGGCCTCAAGCGCTGCGAAACGGGGAAGCGTCACCAATGTGCCCCAGTGCTCGCCGAGGAAGATAAGACATTGGCGGACGTCGCGGGCATAGGCCTCGAGCGTCTTCGGCGACAGCCTTCGTTCGCTGCGCAGATGCGACAGCCAACGCGTCATCTGAAGCGCAATATCGTCGGCGGCGCAGGCGAGTTCGATCGGCTGAACTGCGGGAACTGGCTTGGACACAGGGCTGTCCTTGGGGCTCTCGGGAGGCTCGAATGCGCGATACTATCACATCCCGGTCGTTTACCTTTGGTGAACCGCGCCTGTTAGTTCGGATATTCGCCCCACCGCCGGGCCGTGTTGCTGGCTCCGAACGGCTGGTGGCCTTAAATTGAGTCCAAGCACCCTTCGAGTCTGATTCTGCAATGGACCATTCCACGCGCGCCGGCACCTCATCCGCATCGTCGACACGCGTGGTCGATGTGCTGGTGCCGGTCGCGCTCAACCAGGCCTATTCCTACCGGGTGCCGCGCGGCATGGAGCTAAAGCCGGGCGATGTGGTGTGCGTGCCGCTCGGACCGCGCGAGGTGGTCGCGGTGGTATGGGCCGAAAACGCCAATCCCGATCCGCGCCTGCACAATCGCCTCAAGGACGTTGGCGAAAAGCTCGACGTGCCGCCGTTGAAAGAGGAACTGCGCAGCCTGGTGGACTGGGTCGCCAGTTACACGCTGTCCGCGCGCGGCATGGTGCTGCGGATGACTTTGCGGATGGGTGAACATCTCGGGCCCGAGCGGGTGCGGATGGGCGTGCGGTTGATAGGCGAGCCGCCGCGGCGCATGACCCCGGCACGGCGCCGGCTGATCGATATTCTGTCGGACGGTCTATTGCATGGCAAATCCGAAGCCGCGAAAGAAGCCGGCGTCAGCGCCGGCGTGGTCGATGGCCTTGTAGACGAGGGTACGCTCGCCACCGAGCCGATGCCGCGCGCGCTGGCGCCGCCGCCGCCCGATCCGTCATTCGCCGAACCTGACTTTTCGCGCCAGCAGGGCACGGCGGTGGACGCCATGCGGGCGCTGGCGGCGAACGGCAGTTTTCACGTCGCGCTGCTCGATGGCGTCACCGGCTCGGGCAAGACCGAAGTCTATTTCGAGGCCGTCGCCGAGATCATCCGCCGCGGCAAGCAGTCGCTGATCCTGATGCCGGAGATCGCGCTGACCGGCCAGTTCCTCGACCGCTTCGCGCAGCGCTTCGGCGTGCGGCCGCTGGAATGGCACTCCGAGCTGACGCCGCGCACCCGGGCGCGCAACTGGGCCGCGATCGCGGCGGGCGAAGCGGCGGTCGTGGTGGGTGCGCGCTCCGCGCTGTTTCTGCCCTATGCCAATCTTGGATTGATCATCGTCGATGAGGAGCACGACCAGGCCTACAAGCAGGACGAAGGCGCGCACTACCACGCCCGCGACATGGCGGTGGTGCGCGCGCATATCGCCAAGATCCCGATCGTGCTGGCGTCGGCGACGCCGTCGGTCGAGACCGAAGTCAACGCCCGCAAGGGCCGCTATCAGCGTATTGTGCTGCCGTCGCGGTTCGGAGGCCAGCACATGCCGCATATCGAGGCGATCGATCTGCGGCGCGAAGCGCCGCCGCGCGGCCGTTTCATCTCGCCGCGGCTCGCGGAGCAGATCCAGATCGCGATCGAGCGGCGCGAGCAGGCGCTGCTGTTCCTCAACCGTCGCGGCTACGCGCCGCTGACATTATGCCGGGCCTGCGGGCATCGCTTTGCCTGCACGATCTGCGACGCCTGGCTGGTCGATCATCGGTTCCGCCAGCGCCTGGTCTGCCATCACTGCGGCTTCTCGATGCCGCGCCCGCATGTCTGTCCGCACTGCGCGGCGGAGCAATCGCTGGTCGCGGTCGGCCCTGGCGTCGAACGCTTGCAGGAAGAAGCCGCAAACCTGTTTCCCGATGCGCGCACCATGGTGCTGTCGAGCGATCTGATCACGTCGATCGAGACCATGCGCACCGAGTTGAACGAGATCGCGGAGGGGCGGGTCGATATCATCATCGGCACCCAGCTGGTGGCGAAGGGCCATAATTTTCCGCGGCTCAACCTGGTTGGCGTGGTCGATGCCGATCTCGGGCTCGGCAATGGCGATCCGCGCGCCGCCGAGCGGACGTTTCAGCTGCTCAACCAGGTGATCGGGCGCGCCGGGCGCGATCAGGGCCGCGGTGTCGGCTATCTGCAGACCCACCAGCCCGAACATCCCGTGATGAAGGCGCTGGTGGCGTGCGACCGCGAGGCGTTCTATGCCAGCGAGATCGAGGCCCGCGAGCGCGCCGGCTATCCGCCGTTCGGCCGGCTGGCGAGCCTGATCATTTCCGCGGGCGATCGTCCCTCCGCGGAAAGCTTTGCGCGCCGGCTCGCTGCAATCGCGCCGATCGACGAGCGGATCCAGGTATTGGGGCCTGCCGAAGCGCCGCTTGCGGTGATCAAGGGCCGCTATCGTTTCCGGCTCTTGGTGAAATCGCTGCGCAATGTCGACCTGTCGGAATATCTGCGCGAATGGCTCGCGGCCGGTCCCAAGACCAAGGGCAATCTCAAGCTCGAGATCGACGTCGATCCGCAAAGCTTCTTGTAGCTTCAGTTCGATCAAGTGAGCTGAATCACAAGCAATCGTCATTCCCCGACGCGCCAATTGGCACGTCCTCAGATGTGCAATTGCACATCGGGGAATGACGAACCATGGATCAATAAGAAAAAGCCTGCCGTCATTTGCGACGGCAGGCTGGATTTCGGCGTGCAGGAAGTTCTGCGGCCGTACTGGACGCAACGCTTACCAGATTTGATGGCGAACGGGCGTTCAGATGCCCGAAGAGGTCACATGACCTCGGCGACCACGTGGCCGACGCCGGCGCTGGTCAGGCCGACTGCGCGCGCAGCGGCGGTCGAAAGGTCGAGAACCCGGCCGTGAACGAACGGCCCGCGGTCGTTGATGGTGACGACGACGCTGCGGTCGCCATGGGTCACCTTGAGCTTGGTACCGAACGGCAGGCTGCGGTGGGCTGCGGTCATGGCGTTCTCATTGAAACGCTGGCCGGACGCGGTCTTGCTGCCGGATTCGTTGCCGTAAAAGGAGGCGATCCCGGAGAAGCTGTGTCCGAAGCCCGACGAAGGGGCGATCGCGGCATTGGCGTCGCGCCAGGAACTGCTGGAAGAGCCACTGTGAGACTTGCTTGCGTGATGGGAATGGCGATGGCCGTCGTGATGTCCATGGGATTTGGCCGAGGCTTCGGTGACGCTTCCACCGATCAGAAGAGTTGCGGCGAAAAGAGCTATCGCCGTGCGCGACTGGGTTACATTTCCCAGTGCCGGATTTTTAGATGTCAGCATAGTATTAGTCCCTCAAGAAAGTATTGCCACATATGTGGCAAGTGGAACCCCCGTCCCGTTTTCAAGGGCTGCCGTTTGGTGGCCTAATGAGGCATAATATAGGCAGTAGACTGTTTTGTATCTCGCTGAAACATCTTGTGACCGACTGCAGCTAATCCATAAACATTCCGTAATAGTACGTGGTAATGATTTATTAACTTACCTATTACTTGCGAATACTGACAAGCAAAGACATCGCCCGTTACGACGAGGTTTGAGTAAGTAATGCGACGATGGAATGATTCCGCGGGCCCCGCCGTTCCTGCACACGGCTCATGCAGCGGAGGCATCAGAGGCGGAACAAATGTCCAAGTCGGGGACCTGCAAAGCGTTAGTTTCGTCGGGGGTGGGCAGGTGAATTTGCGCGGCAGATTCGCCTGAAAATGGCATTCAGGAATCGCTGCTGAATGACATGCGACAAGGCATCGCCAGCCACCGCCGTCATGTTGCACCTGCGCTCTTGCTATGTTAGCAAAGCCGCGATTTTGACGTTGCCGATACAGTCCGTACCGGTCGAAAATCGAAGTCCCTCTTGAATTCCAAGGGCTTGGATCGCTAGGCGCCGCATCGTGGCGACGGTTTTTCCCTTGCGAGTTTGACACCTAAAAGAGCGCGCTTGTGGCTGCTGAAGATCCGTCCGTTTCGGGAGTGTCCGGCCGTTATGCAACGGCCTTGTTCGAGTTGGCGCGCGATGAAAAATCCATCGACTCGGTAAAGGCCGATCTCGACAGGTTCGACGCCATGCTGGCGGACAGCGCCGATTTGAAGCGCCTGGTCCGCAGCCCGGTGTTTTCGGCGGATTCGCAGTCGAGGGCACTGACGGCGGTGCTCGACAAGGCCGGCATTTCAGGCATTTCCGCGAAATTCCTGAAAGTCCTGACCGCCAACCGCCGGCTGTTCGCCGTCAGCGACGTGATCCGCGCGTTCCGCGCGCTGGTGGCCAGGTTCAAGGGCGAGGCGACGGCCGACGTCACCGTTGCCGAAAAGCTCAGCGACAAGAATCTCGACGCCCTGAAGACCGCGCTGAAATCGGTGACGGGCAAGGATGTCGCGCTCAATGTGAAAGTCGATCCCTCGATCATCGGCGGCCTTGTGGTCAAGCTGGGCAGCCGCATGGTGGATAGTTCGCTTCGCACCAAACTCAACTCGATCAAGCACGCGATGAAAGAGGCAGGCTGATGGACATCCGCGCCGCGGAAATTTCCGCGATTCTCAAGGACCAGATCAAGAATTTCGGCCAGGAGGCTGAGGTTTCCGAAGTCGGACAGGTGTTGTCCGTCGGCGACGGCATTGCCCGCGTCTACGGCCTCGACAACGTCCAGTCCGGCGAGATGGTCGAGTTCGAGAACGGCACCCGCGGCATGGCGCTCAATCTCGAAACCGACAATGTCGGTATCGTGATCTTCGGCGCCGACCGCGAGATCAAGGAAGGCCAGACCGTCAAGCGCACCGGCGCCATCGTCGATACCCCGGTGGGTAAGGGCCTGCTCGGCCGCGTGGTCGATGCGCTCGGCAATCCGATCGACGGCAAGGGTCCGATCCAGGCGACCGAGCGCAAGCGCGTCGACGTCAAGGCGCCCGGCATCATTCCGCGCAAATCGGTCAACGAGCCGATGGCGACCGGCCTCAAGGCCATCGATGCGCTGATCCCGATCGGCCGCGGCCAGCGCGAGTTGATCATCGGCGACCGCCAGACCGGCAAGACCGCGATCGCGCTCGACGCGATCCTGAACCAGAAGCCGCTCAACGCCACCGGCGACGAGAAGATCAAGCTATATTGTGTCTACGTCGCGATCGGGCAGAAGCGCTCGACCGTCGCGCAGTTCGTGAAGGTGCTGGAAGAGCAGGGCGCGCTGGAATATTCGATCATTGTCGCGGCCACCGCGTCCGATCCGGCGCCGATGCAGTACATCGCGCCGTTCACCGGCTGCACCATGGGCGAATATTTCCGCGACAACGGCATGCATGCGGTCATCATCTATGACGATCTGTCAAAACAGGCCGTCGCCTATCGTCAGATGTCGCTGCTGCTGCGCCGCCCGCCGGGCCGCGAAGCCTATCCCGGCGACGTGTTCTATCTGCATTCGCGCCTGCTCGAGCGCGCGGCGAAACTCAACGACGATCATGGCTCGGGATCGCTCACGGCGTTGCCGATCATCGAAACCCAGGCCAACGACGTGTCGGCCTATATTCCGACCAACGTGATCTCGATTACCGACGGTCAGATCTTTCTCGAGACCGATCTGTTCTTCCAGGGCATTCGTCCCGCTGTCAACGTCGGTCTGTCGGTGTCGCGCGTCGGATCGTCGGCGCAGACCAAGGCGATGAAGAAGGTCGCCGGCAGGATCAAGGGCGAACTCGCGCAGTACCGCGAAATGGCGGCGTTCGCGCAGTTCGGCTCCGACCTCGATGCCTCGACGCAGCGCCTGCTGGCGCGCGGCTCGCGCCTCACCGAACTTCTGAAGCAGCCGCAATTCTCGCCGCTGAAGATGGAAGAGCAGGTCGTGGTGATCTATGCCGGCGTCAACGGCTACCTCGATGGCATTCCGGTCGCCAAGGTGCATGCGTTCGAGGATGGCCTGCTGTCGCTGCTGCGCGGCAAGAATGTCGACATTCTCAACACCATCCGCGACAGCCGGGACCTTGCCGACGATGTCGCCGCCAAGCTGAAGACGGTGGTCGAGGGTTACACCAAGACGTTTGCTTAATTTCTTCACCTCTCCCCTTGCGGGGGAGGTCGACCGGCGAAACCGGTCGGGAGGGGGCTGTTCTCATACGCGCTGGGCCCCCACCCCGACCCTCCCCCGCAGGCGGGGGAGGGTGTCGCAACCGAGGTGCTGTGAGTTAAACTGGAATGGCTTCACTTAAAGACATGCGGGTCCGCATCGCCTCCACCAAGGCGACGCAGAAGATCACCAAGGCCATGCAGATGGTCGCGGCGTCAAAGCTGCGCCGCGCGCAGAACTCCGCCGAGGCGGCGCGGCCCTATGCCGAGCGAATGGATGCGGTGATTTCGAATATCGCAAGCTCGGCCGCGGGCTCGCCCGGAGCGCCGGCGCTGCTGGCCGGAACCGGCAATGACAGAGTGCATCTGCTGCTGGTTTGTACCGGCGAACGCGGCCTGTGCGGTGCATTCAACTCCTCGATCGTGCGGTTGGCCCGCGAGCGGGCGCTGGCGCTGATCAATCAGGGCAAAGAGGTCAAGTTTTTCTGCGTCGGGCGCAAGGGATTCGAGCAGCTGCGCCGCACCTTCGAGAAGCAGATCGTCGAGAACGTCGAGCTGCGCTCGGTTCGCCAGCTTGGCTTCGTCAACGCCGAGGACATCGCGAAGAAGGTCATCGCGCGCTTCGAGGCCGGCGAGTTCGACGTCTGTACGCTGTTCTTTTCGCGCTTCAAATCTGTCATCGCGCAGGTTCCGACCGCGCAGCAGATCATTCCGCTGGTGGTGGAAGCCCCCGCCGCCAAGGCGGGCCCGGCGACAGCTTACGAATATGAGCCGGAAGAAGAAGAAATTCTGAACGCGCTGCTGCCGCGCAATCTCGCGGTGCAGATCTTCCGCGCGCTGCTGGAGAACAACGCCTCTTTCTACGGCGCGCAGATGAGCGCGATGGACAACGCCACCCGCAACGCCGGCGACATGATCCGCAAGCAGACCCTGATCTACAATCGAACCCGCCAGGCGATGATCACCAAGGAGCTGATTGAAATCATCTCCGGCGCCGAGGCGCTCCGATAGCCGGGGCAATATCGCCGTCAAATTGACCGTCGTTTGAGATAGAATTCGAAGGAGAGAGTTTTCATGGCTACCCCCGCCAACCAGACCGGACGCATCACGCAAGTCATCGGCGCCGTCGTCGACGTGCAGTTCGAAGGACATCTGCCGGCCATTCTCAACGCGCTCGAGACGCAGAACGGCGGCAATCGCCTGGTGCTCGAAGTCGCGCAGCATCTCGGTGAATCCACGGTGCGCACCGTTGCGATGGATACAGCCGAAGGCCTGGTCCGCGGCCAGGAAGTCAGCGACACCGGCAACCCGATCATGGTGCCGGTTGGTCTCGGCACGCTCGGCCGCATCATGAATGTGATCGGCGAGCCTGTCGATGAAGCCGGGCCGATCAAATCGGAAGGCAACCGTGCCATCCATCAGCCGGCGCCGGCCTATACCGAACAGTCGACCGAATCGGAAATTCTCGTCACCGGCATCAAGGTCGTCGATCTTTTGGCGCCATACGCCAAGGGCGGCAAGATCGGCCTGTTCGGCGGCGCCGGCGTCGGCAAGACCGTGCTGATTCAGGAATTGATCAACAATGTTGCGAAGGCGCATGGCGGCTATTCGGTGTTCGCCGGCGTCGGCGAGCGCACTCGCGAAGGCAACGACCTGTATCACGAGTTCATCGAATCCGGCGTCAACAAGAAGGGCGGCGGCGAAGGCTCCAAATGCGCACTGGTGTACGGCCAGATGAACGAGCCCCCGGGGGCGCGCGCGCGGGTCGGCCTCACCGGCCTCACGGTCGCCGAGCATTTCCGCGATCAGGGCCAGGACGTGCTGTTTTTCGTCGACAACATCTTCCGTTTCACGCAGGCAGGTTCGGAAGTGTCGGCGCTGTTGGGCCGCATTCCCTCGGCCGTCGGCTATCAGCCGACGCTCGCGACCGACATGGGTGCGATGCAGGAGCGCATCACCACCACCACCAAGGGCTCGATCACGTCGATTCAGGCGATTTACGTTCCCGCGGATGACTATACCGATCCGGCGCCAGCGACGACGTTTGCCCATCTCGACGCAACGACCAACCTCGATCGCGCGATCTCGGAGAAGGGCATCTATCCGGCGGTCAACCCGCTGGATTCAACATCGCGGATGCTGTCGCCGCTGATCGTCGGCGAGGAGCATTACCAGACCGCGCGCATGGTTCAGCAGATACTGCAGAAATACAAGTCGCTGCAGGACATCATCGCCATTCTCGGCATGGATGAACTGAATGAAGAGGACAAGATCGCGGTGGCACGGGCGCGCAAGATCGAGCGCTTCCTGTCGCAGCCGTTCTTTGTCGCCGAAGTGTTCACGGGATCGCCGGGCAAGTTTGTCGACCTCGCCGACACCATCAAGGGTTTCCGCGGACTTTGCGAAGGCAAGTACGACCACCTGCCCGAGCAGGCCTTCTACATGGTCGGCACCATCGAAGAGGCCGTCGAGAAGGGCAAGAAGCTCGCGGCTGAGGCAGCCTAAGGAAAACTCCCTCTCCCGCTTGCGGGGGAGGGTTGGGGAGGGGGCTTCTGCCTTCTCCCGAAAGTGAGACCCCCACCCGACCGGCTACGCTGGTCGACCTCCCCCGCAAGCGGGAGAGGTGAAGCAGGCAGAGACACCATGGCCACCTTCCACTTCGATCTGGTTTCGCCGGAAAAACTCGCCTTCTCCGGCGAGGTCGATCAGGTCGACGTTCCCGGCATCGAGGGCGATTTCGGCGTGCTCGCCGGACATGCGCCGGTCGTGGCCGTGATCCGGCCGGGAATCCTGACGGTGACGTCGGGCGGCACGCAGCAGAAGATCATCGTACTCGGCGGTCTTGCCGAAATGTCCGACAAGGGCCTCTCCGTGCTGGCGGATGTCGCCACCTCGCTGGAAGATTTGGACCGGGCCGGGTTTGCCGACACGATTTCCGGCATGGAAGCCAAGCTTACGGAGAAAGAAGGTTCGGAGCTCGACCGCGCGATCGAGCGGCTCGATCATTTCAAGAGCATCCAGAACCAGCTCAATTCCACGGCGATGCACTAGTCGCCAGCTTCAATTAATTTGAAAGGATAAGGATTTTGTGATTCGATTCTGTCGCGACGCAAGCGACGGAGACAATCATGGCTGCGAAGGAGATTTCGGTAAAGAAGTATGTTGTGCGGCTGAGCGGCGAGGAACGCGAGCAACTCGAAGCGCTGATACGAAAAGGCAAGAGCGCAGCGCAGCG
>Ga0097691_1000462_pt1 | contig 35591 bp, 38 predicted proteins | sample NGESurdeep072012_8_FD_72858 | JGI IMG/M metagenome (GOLD analysis project Ga0097691, IMG submission 72858) | Arctic peat soil microbial communities from Barrow, Alaska - NGEE Surface sample 210-1 deep-072012 | ecosystem: Environmental > Terrestrial > Soil > Wetlands > Peat ... | reverse complement strand
TGTCTGCTACCGGCGTGAAATCACTTTTGCTGGACGCCGTCTTCTCATAACCGGGAGATGCTATTAGCGGTCAAGCCGACGGGGGCCAGCGAAAGTCTGCGTAAAGCGGCAAGACGCAGCAAGCGATGATATTCGACGGCTGGCGCCGCTCCCGCCGCGAAGGTATTGCACGCGGGCAATTGCTATCAGCTAACCCGCAGTCTGGCCAGCCAGCCCGAGGGTGCGGCATCTGCTTGATCCGGCGCCTGCGCAGTTCCTCCGACCACCGCGCCGAACGCGGCAAAGAACTCGCCGGCGAGTTTCTTTGCCGTTGAATCGATCAGCCGCTGGCCCAGTTGCGCGAGCTTGCCGCCGATCTGCGCATCGACGTCGTAATGCAGGATCGTGACGTCAGGACTTTCGGATTCCAGACGCACCGCGGCGCCGCCTTTGGCGAAGCCCGCGACACCTCCGGAACCTTCGCCGGAAATACGATAGCTGTTCGGCGGATCGAGATCGGATAGTGTGACCTTGCCGCCGAAGGTCGCCTTGACCGGCCCGACCCTGAACACCACCGTCGCGGTCATCTCGGTCGGCGAGGACATTTCGAGATTCTGACATCCCGGAATGCATTGCTTCAGCACCTGCGGATCGTTGAGCGCCGCCCACACCTTTTCCTTGGAGGCGGGGATGCGCTGGCTGTCGTTCATTTGCATGATTGAATTTCCCTAAGGGGTTTGCGAAGTCACTGCGGCGCGCTGTCCTCGCCGCCGCAGGGTGGTGATCTCGGCCAAAATCGACATCGCGATTTCTTCGGGCGTGATGGCGCCGAGATCGAGACCGGCGGGCGCCTTGATGCGATCGAGCGCGGATGCGGCGATGCCTTCGCCGATCAGTTTGTCGCGAAGTGCTGCCATCTTGCGGCGACTGCCGACGAAGGCGCGATAGGCGGCATCGGTGGATGCCGCCGTGCGCAACGCGGCCTCGTCGCCCTTGCCCTGCGTCGACACCACGATGAAACGCCGCGCCTCGTGCAGCCTGCCGAGCGCAAAGCCGTCGATCAACGCATCCGCATCGGGCGTGTTCGTCAGGTCGGAGGCGGGCGCGGCGAGGGTGACGTGGTAGCCGAGCTGGCGTGCCTGCGCCGCCAGCGACAGCGCGACCGGGCTGCCGCCGAGGACAATCAATGAAGGATGCGGCAGCACCGGTTCGACGAACACGTCCATGGTGCCTTTGCTCGGGCACATGTTCTGCGCAAAGCGCACGCCGTCGCGGTTCTCGCCGGGCTTGACGCCGAGCTCGGCGAGAAGATCCTCCGGCTGCACCGAGACCATGCGCGGCTCGCCGTCGGCGAGCGCTTCGCGCGCGGCCTTGAGCACCGCACCGCGGGCGCAGCCGCCGCCGATCCAGCCGGCCACGATCGTGCCATCGAGGCGGATGATCGCCTTGGCGCCGGCCTTGGCCGCGGTCACCGACACCGTGCGCACCACGGTGGCGAGAACGAAGGTTTCCTCGGCGGCCTTGAGCCGGGCCACCAGATCCATCACTTCGACATGGGCGGTCATTCCTCGGTCTCCCTCAGAGTTTCGCCAGATAGGGTTCAAGCGCGGTCAGGCTTTTCAGCGTGTTGGCGGGCGCATAGAGATCGACGTGCGGCAGCGCGGCCTTGATGCCCGCGGCCTCGGGCGCATAGCCCTCCCACGCCAGCATCGGATTGAGCCAGACGATGCGGCGGCAGCGTCTGCCGAGCGCGGCCATCTCGCGGCCAAGCAGCGCGGCGTCGCCGGTTTCGTAACCGTCGGACACGATCATCACGCAGCTGCGCGAATGGATCACGCGCGCGGCGTGCCAGCGGTTGAAGGTTTGCAGGCTTTCGCCGATCCTGGTGCCGCCGCCCGCGCCCTGCGCCATGATCGACAGACGATCGAGCGCGCGCGCGGGATCCTTTTCCTTCATCGCGTCGGACACGTAAGCGAGCCTGGTGTGGAACAGGAAGGCCTCGGCTTCGCGAAATTCATCCAGCACACCGTGGATGAATCGGAGAAACACGCCAGTGTACATGCTCATCGAGCCGGAGGCATCGAGCAGCATCACCAGCCGCAGCGGCTTTTCCTTGCGCTGCCGCTTGATGAGGCTGATCGGCACGCCGCCATGGCTGATATTGTTGTGGATGGTACGGCGCAGGTCGAGCCGGTAGCCGCGCCGCCGCGCCAGATCGCGGCGGGTCAGCCGCGTGCGCATGGTCTTCGCCAGCCGCGCCGCGACGGCGTGGGCTTGCTCGATCTGCTCGGGGTCCGCCATGTTGCGGAAATCGATCTCGGCGAGATTGTCGGCGCGTGAGGCGCCTTCCATGCGGCCTTCGCCGGCGCGATCCTGCGGCGCATCGTCGGCCGATGGAATCTGGTCGGTCGCGGCTTCGCTTCCGGTCCGTTCGGCCTTGTTGTCCTGCAGGCTTTTCAGCGACGGACTATTGGCCGGCTTCGCCGAGCCCATGGTCATCGAGCGCGATTTCACCCGCTTGCCGAGCCAGAACGCGTCGAAAATGCCGTCGAACTTTTCCCAGTCGGATTTCCGCGCCGAAAACAGATGCTTGAACGCCGATCGCAACAGGCCGGACTTTTCAACATAGCCCGCCGCCATCAATGCAGCCGCGTCCCGGCCTTCGTGCAGACCGACTGCGAAACCGCTGTCGCGCAGGGTCTTGAGAAACGCCGCGAGTTTTGCGGCGACGAGGCGGGAGACTTCGTCGATCTCGTCATATCCCGGGTTGGTGCCGCAACAGCTCATGCGACCTTCCCCAGCAATCGTTCCGTGACCTCGCGCGTCACGCGTGACTTGTCCTCATGGGTCTTGAGCAGGCACATCAGGGTTTCGTGCACCGTCTCGGGGGAGTCGTGGAGGTCGCGCACGCCGATCCCGACCAATGCCGCCGCCCAGTCCAGCGTCTCCGCGACGCCCGGGACCTTGCGAAGCTCCTCCTTGCGGATGTTTTCGACCATGCGCGCGATCTGCAGCGACAGCGACGCACCGGCACCAACGATCCGCGCCATGATGATGCGCGCCTCGCGATCCACATCGGGATAATCGACGTAGTGATAGAGGCAGCGGCGGCGCAGCGCGTCGGACAGTTCGCGGGTGCCGTTCGAGGTCAGAATCACATGCGGTATGGTGATTGCGGAAATCGTCCCCAGTTCGGGTATCGAAACCTGAAAGTCGGACAGCAGTTCGAGCAGGAACGCCTCGAACTCGTCGTCGGCGCGGTCGATCTCGTCGATCAGCAGCACCGGCGGCTTGTTGCGGCGGATCGCGGCCAGCAGCGGCCGCTCAAGCAGATATTTTTCCGAAAAGATCTGATCCTCGATCGCATCGGCATCCTCGCCGCGATGCGCCTGGATCGCGAGCAACTGCCGCTGGTAGTTCCATTCATAGAGCGCGGCCGATTGATCGAGGCCCTCATAGCACTGCAGGCGGATCAGCTCGGTCCCATGCACCGCGGCCAGCGCCTTGGCGACCTCGGTCTTGCCGACGCCCGCTTCGCCCTCGAGCAGCAGCGGGCGCCTGAGCAACTGCATCAGCGAGATCGCGGTCGCAAGTTCACCGTCGGCGATATAGCCGCAGGCGGCCAGACGCTGCGCGATCTCTTCGCGGTCTTTCATCGTTACGCGAACACTCCCAAATTCTTCGCCGCCCGCCAGTTGCGCCAGTAGTCGTGCGGCATCTGGATGTGGGTCGAGCCGAGGAACGAGAAGGCGTCGTTGACGGCGTTGGAAAACGCCGGCACGCCGCCGACATTGGGGCTCTCGCCGACGCCCTTGGCGCCGATCGGGTGATGGGGCGATGGCGTGACCGTGAAGTCGGTCTCCCAGTGCGGCGTCTCCACCGCGGTCGGCATGAAGAAATCCATGAACGAACCGGTTACTACGTTTCCGGCGTCATCGTAGCGGATTTCCTGGCCCATCGCGATCGCGAAGGCTTCGGTCAGTCCGCCATGCACCTGGCCCTCGATGATCATCGGGTTGATGCGCGTGCCGCAGTCGTCGAGCGCGTAGAAGCGGCGCACCTTGTAGACCCCGGTATCGACGTCGATGTTCATCACGCAGATATAGGCGCCGAACGGATAAGTCATGTTGGGCGGATCGTAATAGCTCACCGCCTCCAGGCCCGGCTCCATGCCCGGCGGCACCGAGTTGTAGGCCGCCCAACAGATGTCCTTCATGGACATGGATTTCTCCGGCAGTCCCTTCACCCGGAAACCGTCGATATCCCATTCGAGGTCACCCTCGTGCACCTCGAGCTTGTAGGCGGCGATCATCTGCGCCTTGGCCTTGATCTTGCGCGCGGCCATGGCGATCGCGGCCCCCGCCACCGGCGTCGAACGCGAACCGTAGGTGCCGAGCCCGTAGGGCGCGGTATCGGTGTTGCCTTCCTCGACCATGATATTGTCGGCGGGAATGCCGATCTCGGTGGCGATGATCTGCGCCCAGGTGGTCTCGTGACCCTGGCCGGTACTTTTCGTCCCGACCCGGGCAATGCCGGCGCCGGTCGGATGCAGCCTGATCTCGCAGGAATCAAACATCGCGATGCCCAGGATGTCGCAGTTCTTCGACGGGCCGGCGCCGACGATCTCGGTGAAGAAGGAAACGCCGAGGCCCATGATCTCGCGGGTCTCGCCGCGCTTGAACGCCGCGCGCTTTGCCGCCTGCTCCTTGCGCAGGCCGGCATAATCGACCGATTCCATCATCTTGCGCATGGCGGTGTGGTAGTCGCCGGAATCGTATTCCCAGCCGAGCGCGGAGTGATACGGGAATTGTTCCGGCTTGATGAAGTTCTTCAGCCGCAATTCCGCCGGATCCATCCCGAGCTTCTGGGCGAGAATGTCCATCCCGCGCTCGATGCAATAGGCCGCCTCCGTCACCCGGAACGAGCAGCGATAGGCGACGCCGCCCGGCGCCTTGTTGGTGTAGATGCCGTCCACCGACACATGCGCCGTCGGGAAATCATAGGAGCCGGTGACGATGTTGAAGAAGCCGGCCGGCCATTTCGACGGGTCGGCGCAGGCGTCGAACGCGCCGTGGTCGGCCAGCACGTGAACGCGAAGGCCGGTGACCTTGCCTTCCTTGGTCGCCGCGATCTCGGTCGTCATGTGGTAGTCGCGGGCGAAGGAAGTGGCGGTCAGATTCTCGATGCGGTCCTCGACCCACTTCACCGGCTTGCCGGTGACGATCGAAGCGACGGCGGCACAAATGTAGCCGGGATAGGCGCCGACCTTGTTGCCAAAACCGCCGCCGACGTCGGGCGAGATCACATGGATCTTGTGTTCCGGAATCTTGGCGATCAGCGCCACCACGGTGCGGATCACATGCGGCGCCTGGAAGGTGCCCCAGATCGATAGTTCGCCCCTGATCTTGTCGAACGAGCACACGCACTGGCAGGTCTCCAGCGGCGACGGATGGGTGCGATGATAGGAGAGCATCTCCTTGATCGTCACATCCGCCTTGCGGAAGGCGGCGTCGGTGAGGTCCTTGTCGCCGACTGTCCACTCGAAGATGTGATTGTGATGCTTGCGCGGCCCGTGCGCGCCTGTGGTCTTGCCGGCGAGATCCTCGCGCAGCACCGGCGCGTCGGCATCCATTGCCTTGAACGGATCGATCACGACCGGAAGCGCTTCGTATTCGACCTGGACCTTGTTGATGCCGTCATCGGCAGCATAGCGGTCGGTGGCGACCACGAAGGCTACTTCCTGATTCTGGAACAGCACCTTGCCGTCGGCCAGCACCATCTGCACGTCGCCGGCCAGCGTCGGCATCCAGGCGAGGTTGACGGTTTTCAGCGTTTCCGCCGTGATCACCGCCAGCACGCCCGGCACCTTCAGCGCCTCTTCGGAGTTGATCGACTTGACGCGCGCATGGGCGTGGGGCGAGCGGACGAAATCGCCGTGCAACATGCCCGGCAGCTTCAAATCGTCGACGTAATTGCCCTTGCCCTGGGTGAAGCGGGCATCCTCGACGCGCTTGCGCTTGCAGCCCATGCCTTCGAGTTTGCCTTCACGTTGTTCCCGCGTGGGAGTCATGTCGTTCATTCCGCAGCCTCCTGGAATTCGACGCCATTGATCTTGGCGGCGGCGTACTGGATCGCCTTGACGATGTTCTGATAGCCGGTGCAGCGGCAAATATTGCCTGAAATGCCCATCCGGATTTCCGCCTCGGACGGCGAGGGGTTCTCCTGGAGCAGCCGCTGCGCGCGCAGGATCATGCCGGGGGTGCAGAAGCCGCATTGCAGCCCGTGCATCATGCGGAAACCCTCCTGCAACGCCGACAGCGAACCGTCGGCATTGGCCACGCCCTCGATCGTGGTGATCTCGGAGCCCTGGGCCTGCACCGCGAACAATGTGCAGCTTTTCACCGACATGCCGTCGAGATCGATGGTGCAGGCGCCGCAATGGGTGGTCTCGCAGCCGATATGGGTGCCGGTGAGTTGCAGGTTCTCGCGGATGAAATGCACCAGCAGCGTGCGCGGTTCGACGAGGCCTTCGACCTCGGCGCCGTTCACCTTCATGGTCACATGAGTCTTTGCCATTTTTTATTCCCTCCCCTTAACCGGCGCGGCCGGCGGCGCGGGTCAGCGCCCGCGTCACCATGATGCCGCCGACATGCTTGCGGTATTCGATCGGCCCGCGGGCGTCCGCGGCCGGCGACATGATCGCCACGGCCGCCGCGGCGGCCTTCTTCAGCGTCGCAGCATCGAGGCTGGTTCCGATCACGGCCTTCGCCGCCTCCGTCGCGAGCAGCGGCGTTTCGTGGAGATTGGTGAGGCCGATCGCGCAACTGGCGACCTTGCCGCCGGACATCGTGAGCACGACCGCGGCCGCAGCGGTGGCGTAGTCGCCGATCTTGCGTTTCAGCTTCTCGTAGGCGTAGCCGTGACCGGCCGCAGGCGCGGGAATTGAGATCGCAGTCAGGATTTCGCCGGGCTCGAGTGCGGTGAAATAGGCGCCCTGATAGAATTCGGAAGCCGCGATATCGCGGGCCCCCGCGGGCCCTTCGAGCCGGTAGCTCGCGCCCAGCGTCATCATCAGCGCCGGCATGTCGTTGCCGGGATCGCCATTGGCGACATTGCCGCCGATCGTGCCCATGTAGCGCACCTGCGGATCGGCGATCAAAAGCGCGGTCTCATGCAGGATCGGCAGCGATTTTGCGATTTCGTCCGAAGCGAGCAGCTCGTGCTGGGTGGTCATCGCACCGATCGCGATGCGGTTGCCGTCGCGGCGGATACCTTTCAGGGCGGCGATGCCGTGCAGATCGACCAGATGTTCGGGGGTGGCAAGCCGAAGCTTCATCATCGGGACCAGACTGTGGCCGCCGGCAAGGGGGCGAGCCTCGTCGCCCAGGGTCGCGAGCAACTTGACCGCATCGGCCACGGTCGCAGGCCGGTGATAGCTGAATGGGCCAGGAATCATCGTCTCCTCCATGCGTCTTTGATTTTTTGGCGCGTATTCCGGTCGCAAAACCGGAATTCCACTTTTGCGGAATACGCGCTTAAGTGCAGACGTTGGGTGGAGGCTGTTCCGGGAATTTTTCGCAAGCAAGGCGAAGGCGGCCACCGGGTCACAAGGCCGAAGATTTCGCACGAAATGCGGATTCGGGAGCACGAAATGCGTCAGGCTTGGCGACCTATCTGCCGGCGATGCGCTCTGTCTGCGCATGGCGCCTTGCGAGACCAAGCCGCGCCTTGACCTCGGCGATCTTGGCGCGGCTCACGGGGACGCGATGCGGTGACGGGCCATCGAGCTCGATGATCGCGCCGTCACCTTCCCTGCGGACGAAGCTGACATGCGGAATCGCCACGATGTGGCTGCGGTGCACCCGGACGAACAGACCGGGATCGAGCTGGGCTTCGGCCTCGGAGATCGACCACGGGCACATCCGCTCGCGGGTGCCGTCATGGACCCTGGTATAATGCGCATCGGCCCGAACGCTCCGCACATCCGCGGTATCGATGAAATGTGTGCCATTCGCGCCCTCGACCGGGAGACGTACGGCCGGCGCGGCGCGGGGCGGCTGGCCGAGTCCGCCCAGCGGCGCCGACATCAGCCGCGGGAATGGCGCGACAAGCGGGCCCGGTTCGGGGAGTGACGCCTGCGCGGCGATGGCGGCTTGCGCAACCGGATCGATCGTGGCCGCGGCCGCTGGCACCGTTTGCCGGCGCGGATCCGGCACCAGCGACAGCAGGAAGCCGGCCGCGATCACGAAGCAGAGCAGTGTTACGACAAGCGAGAGGACTTGCTGCGACGCCGCCAGCCCTCCGGCATGGTGATGCGCCTCTCCCGACAGCGGAACGAAATGCATGCCGTACATGGCGGTGTAGTGCATCCCCGACACCGCGACACCGAAGGCGATCGAGCTTGCGATCAACCGGATGCCGTCCTGCCGGGCAAGGAACGCGCGCAGGCCGCCATAGGCCGTGACGATCGCGATCAAAATCGACAACAAGATCATCGGGGTATCGTGCTCGATCGCAAAATTGCCGGCCAGGCCGTGAATGCCGACATAATGCATGCTGGCGATGCCGGCTCCGAGCAGCACCGCGGAGGAGATCACGCGCCGCAGCGAAGGTTCGCCAATGCTGACGAAAAACAGCGATATGCCGACCACCAGCGCGCAGATCAGGAACGATATGATGGTGGGAAGAACCAGATAGACCGTATCCGGCGGTAACGGCGCGGCCAGCATGCCGACGAAATGCATGGTCCAGATGCCGACCGCGAGGAACGCGGCCGCGCCGGCAAGCAGCAGGCGACGGCTCACGCCCGGCGTCCCGCGGATGCGTGCCGCGAGGCCAAAGCCCGTGTAACCACCCAGGATCGCGATCACCACCGAGAGCGCGACGAGATAGGGATCGTGTCCTGCTAACATGATCGTCTCGGCCGCCCGTCTCCACGGGCGTGCCTCCTCCCGCCGCCGAGTTTACATGCCCGGCGGCGGAAATGACAATCGACCCGTCCAGAGCTTGCTTTGCTTGAAATCGCCCTGCTTTGCTTACGTAATCCCCGCCGCGACCTGACCGCGCAGCCGCTCCAGACTGAGCAGCGTGTTGGCGCAGGCCTCCGCGACCTCGATGCCCTTGGTGGCAAAGTGCTTGCGGAAGAAATCGAAATGCGCCGCGGTCTCATGGAACTGCTGCGGCGTCAGCACCGCCGAGAATACCGGCACTTCGGTGCGCAACTGCACATCCATCAGCGCCTTGATCACGGTGTCCGCGACAAATTCATGGCGGTAGATGCCGCCATCGACCACGAGCCCCGCCGCAACGATCGCGGTGTAGCGCCGGGTCTTGGCGAGCAGTTGCGCGTGCAGCGGGATTTCGAACGACCCGGGCACCTCGAACAGATCGATTTGCGCGCGCGCGATGTTGCGCGCCTCGATCTCCTTGAGGAATGCGAGGCGGCATTCCTCGACCACCTCGCGATGCCAGCAGGACTGCACGAAGGCGACCCGCTGCGGTTTTGCGAATCGCGGGTGCGCGGCAACGGGCGGACGATCGATAGTTTCGGAAGAAACTCTTGCTTCGGTAGGCTCTTGCACCATCTGATTCATGGCTTTCCTCTTTCAGGACCAGAATCAGGGCATACGGAACGACCAACCGCGCGGAATGCGGCTGTCGCGACCGTTCTCTTTCATCCGGACTTTAACCGTCGGCTTCGGAATCACACCGAATCTGCTGACCCTTCCTCAAGGGTGAGGAAGGCGCTCGCGGGCTTGGGCTTGTCCACCCTTACCGCCGGTGGGGACTTTCACCCCGCCCTGAGAACATTAGCCGCCCGGTATGAGCGGCCGAGGGAACTATGACGAATGGCCGGGACGCCAGCAAGGACCTTCCCTATGGGGAATCTGCATGTCCCCATGACCCCAAAGCGAGACTCCAGGCGGGGAAATTGACGATTGGGGCGGGCCGGCCGGCTCGCTGGACGCGAATTCGGCGCTCCGGACTCGCGCCGCGCGAATCCGATTCCGGTTTGTTCTGATATTAATAATTATGGCGCGCGATCAGCTGTGGACGAGCGCGCTTTGCCTGTGGATGGACTCCTGGTGCGGTTGCGCGGATTCCGCAAATCACATCACTTGATCCCGGCAGGCCTTGATCCCAACAAGCTTTGGGCCATCAGGGGATTGCAGTTCGCAGCGACGCGTCATGTCAGCGCGTGTCGGCCTGCTGCGTGCGTATCACAATCGTATCTGAATTTTGCAAAGGCAAGGTCGAGACGGCATGTCCCTCCTCGAAGGCATCATCGATTCCCCGAACAACCCGCTCGCGGTGGTCGAGGATATCGCCGCAGATAATAACTGGTCGTTCGAGCGCTCCGGCGAAGACGAGGTCACGATCGTCTCCAAGGGCGACTGGACCGATTACCAGCTGTCCTTCACCTGGATGACCGAAATCGAGGCGCTGCATCTGGCCTGCGCGTTCGACATGAAAATTCCCGCGCCGCGCCGCGCCGAGGTGCAGCGACTGATCGCGTCCATCAACGAACAATTGTGGGTCGGGCATTTCGATATCTGGACCCACACCGGCATGATCATGTACCGGCAGGCGCTGGTGCTGCCGGGCGGGCTCACCGCTTCGACCGCGCAATGCGAGAGCATGCTGGTCGGCGCCATCCACGCCTGCGAACGCTATTATCCGGCGTTCCAGTTCGTGGTGTGGGCCGGCAAATCAGCCTCGGAAGCCATGAGCGCGGCGATGTTCGACACCGAAGGCGAGGCGTAGGGCGTCTTTCGCCGCGGCGATTCACCCCATTGCGTCGTCCCTGCGAACGCAGGGACCCATACGCCGTGACGCCGGCGTTCGGGTAAAATGCTTGTGGCCCGTCTTTCGCCTCATTAGAACCCCCTGTGGTTATGGGTCCCCGCGTTCGCGGGGACGACGAGAGAGTATTTTTCAATGTCGTCGTCCGTCACTACCGCTCAACCGCTCACGCAGATCAAAGGCACCATCGTCCTCGCCGGCGCGGGGAAGATGGGCGGCGCGATGCTATCGGGCTGGCTGGCGCGGGGACTCGACGCAAAGCACGTCGTGGTGATCGAGCCGCACCCCTCCGGCGAGATCAGCGCGCTGGCGACAAGAGGCATTCGCCTCAATCCATCGCCAAAGGATGTCGGCGCCGTCGCCACGCTGGTGATCGCGCTGAAGCCGCAGACGTTCCGCGAAGCCGGGGCGATGCTGAAATCCTTCGCCGGACCTTCCACGCTGGTGGTCTCGATCATGGCGGGCACGACCATCGCATCGCTCGAACAGGTCTGCGGCGGCATGGTGGTGCGCGCCATGCCCAACACCCCGGCCGCGATCGGCCGCGGCATCACGGTCGCGGTGGCGGCGAACAATGTCAGCGCAGCACAGCGCGCAGTCGCCGACGCGCTGTTGCGCGCCACCGGATCGGTGGAGTGGATCGATGATGAGAATCTGATGGACGCGGTGACCGCGGTCTCCGGTTCCGGTCCGGCCTATATTTTTCTGCTCGCCGAGGAACTGGCGCGCGCCGGCGTTGAAGCCGGCCTGCCGGCGGATCTCGCGACCAAGCTGGCGCGCGAAACCGTCGCCGGCTCCGGCGAATTGCTGCATCGCTCCGAGCTTGCCTCCGCCACGCTGCGCCAGAACGTGACCTCGCCCGGCGGCACCACGGCCGCGGCGCTGGAGGTGCTGATGGGACCGGACGGCCTGCAGTCGCTGCTGACGCGCGCGGTCGCCGCGGCGACGCGGCGCTCGAAAGAGCTGGCGAAGTAATTAACCCGCCCCGAAGCGCTTGTTGAAAGTCGCGAGGTTGACGAGACCGCGGGCATGGCGGCCCTCGCCGATGCGGCGCTCGCCGTCGAAGGCCTCGACCTCGAACCGGATCACCCGGCGCTCCACCGCGATCACCCGCGCCGTGGTCCGGATCACCGCGCCGACCGCCGACGCGGCGAGGTGGCGGATATCGACCTCGGTGCCGACCGTGATCCAGCCCGGTTCCAGATAACGGTTGATGGCGTCACCGGATGCCATCTCCATTTCCAGGATCATCATCGGGGTCGCATAGACCATCGGCATTCCCCGGACAAAATGCCCCACGGTGCGCTCGGGCGGCACGACCAGCGTGCGCTCGGCGCTCAAGCCGACCTTGATGATTTCGCGTGCATCCATGGATTTGCCCTGCAGCCCGCATCGCCTCTACAACGTCGTCCCGGCGAACGCCGGGACCCATACCGCGTGAAGCCGCAATGGGGCAGGAAGGCCGACACCTTCCAAAACAATCAACGCCAGGGGTTTTGGGTCCCCGCTCCCGTGCGCAATTGCGCACCAGGCGGGGACGACCAGCGGTGAGGACTCGCGCTACTTCTTCGCGGCCCGCTCCACAAAAGTTTTGCCGCCCTTCATCTTGTGCGCCAGCGGCGCTTCGTTGATCTGGATGACGACGGCATCGGCGTCGACGCCGAGGTTCTTCACCAGCGCCTGGGTGATGTCGCGCATCATGCCGGCCTTCTGTTCATCGGTGCGGCCGGCGGCCATGCTGATGGTAATTTCAGGCATTTTGGTCTCTCCCTTTTCTCTTGCTACGTTGTCTCTTGCCAAGAATGCTAACCTCATCCTGAGGGGGCCGCGCATCTTGCACCGACGTCATCATCCGCGAAAGCGGATGATCCAGTATTCCGCGCCGTCTCGGTTCAACTTTGGCGTCACGGAGTACTGGATGCCCGCTTTCGCGGGCATGACGGCTATTTCCACTTCACTCCATGTCTATCAAGAATCTTGCGTACTTCGTCGACCAGCGAGGCCTGCGGCACCTTGGTCTGGGCCTCACCCTGCTTCTGCAAATACTCGTCGCGGTCCTTTTCGAGCTTTGCGAGTTCGGCGCCAAGAATGAGATCCTTCAGCACAACCTGCGGGCCCGCTGGATCGTCCTTTTCATCCGAACCCTGAATAATCACGCAAGGCGAATTGCGCTTGTCGGCATATTTGAGCTGATTGCCCATGTTCTTGGGATTGCCGAGATACAACTCGGCGCGGATGTTGGCGGCGCGCAACGCCGCGACCATCTTCTGATAGTCGGCGACGCGATCGCGGTCGAATACGGTGACGACGACGGGACCGAATTCCGGCGTGGTGTCGAGCTTGCCGAGCATGGTGAGCGCGGCCTGAAGCCGCGACACGCCGATGGAGAATCCGGTCGCTGGCACCGGCTCGCCGCGAAACCGCGACACGAGGCCATCATAGCGCCCGCCGCCGCCGACCGAGCCGAAGCGCGCCAGACCATCATTCTCTTTGGGCGTAAGCGTGAGCAGAGATTCTTCTGGCTGGAAAGTCAGTTCAACTTCAAAAACTGGACCCGTGTAATATTCGAGACCGCGAACCACAGAAACATCTATCTTTATTCGACGTGTGCCATATCCAGCGCTCCTGACAATATCAGAGATACTGCGCAGTTCAGCAATGGCAGCTAACACCAACGGGGAGTCTCGAAAGACTGTTTCGTAAGTGTCGAGGAATCGAGGATCTGCAACTACGTAACGATTTCCGCCGCTGCCAATGAGAGTTGAGTCATCGCTTGAGGCAGGGTCAACCTGGGTGCGAGCCATGAAGAAATCTTGAGATCGCGTGGCTTGGTGACCGTACAGTTTTTCAAGTATTTCGATTTGTTTTTCAGTTAGCTCCGCGCCCTTTGTAAAGTCACCGCTTTCGTCTTTCCGGCCTCTTCCGAGAAGTTGCCTGACGCCTTCAACACCAAGCCGATCCAGCTTATCGATCGCCCGCAGCACCGTGAGCCGCTTACCCGCATTCTCCTCACCACCGAGGCCGATGCTTTCCATCACCCCATCAAGCACCTTGCGGTTATTCACCTTCACCACATAGCTGCCGCGCGGAATGCCCAGCGCTTCCATGGTGTCGGCCGCCATCATGCACATCTCGGCGTCGGCGGCGGGAGACGCGCTGCCGACCGTGTCGGCGTCGAACTGCATGAACTGGCGGAAGCGGCCGGGGCCCGGCTTCTCGTTGCGATAGACATAGCCTTCGCGGTAGCTGCGATAGGGTTTCGGCAGACTGTCAAAGTTCTCGGCGACGTAGCGCGCCAGCGGCGCGGTCAAATCGTAACGCAGACTGATCCACTGCTCATCGTCGTCCTGGAACGAAAACACGCCCTCATTGGGCCGGTCCTGGTCGGGCAGGAATTTGCCGAGCGCGTCGGTATATTCCATCGCAGGGGTTTCCACCGGCTCGAAGCCGTAGCGCTCGAAAACCTCGCGGATCTTCTTGACCATCGCCCGGGTCGCCGCGATCTCGGCGGGGCCGCGATCGGCGAGCCCGCGCGGCAAGCGCGCACGGAGTTTCTGCGGTTTTTTGGGTTTATCGGCCATGGGCGGCGTTGGTACCAGCGCAGGCCGCACGCGGCAACCGGGCTTCTTCCTTACCTCGCCCCGCTTGCGGGGAGAGCATAGGCCGCCTTCGGCGGCCGTTCTTAGAAAAGAACGCCGAAGCGCCGGGTGAGGGGGGCTATCCGCAAGTCGTGCTGATTGAGAGAGCCAGAAGCGCGCGACCGTCGCGGAAGCGGCGGAATAATTCCGCCGCCGGTCACAGCACCTTTCTGATCCAGTTGTGCGGGTCGGCCGCGCGACCGTACTGGATGTCGACCAGCTTCTTGCGCAGCCCCATGGCGACGGGGCCGGCCGCGCCGCCGCTGACGAGAAAATCGCCGCTCGCGGAACTCACCTTGCCGATCGGCGAGATGACGGCCGCCGTGCCGCAGGCGAAGGCCTCTTTCAGCTTTCCGCTGGCGGCGTCGGCGCGCCACTGGTCGATCGTGTAGGCCTCCTCGCGCACGCGCGTGCCGGAATCCTTCGCGAGCGCGATGATCGAATCGCGGGTGATGCCCGGCAGGATCGTGCCGAGCGGCGGCGTCAGCAGCGAACCATCGTCGAACACGAAGAAGACGTTCATGCCGCCAAGTTCCTCGATGTAGCGGCGCTCGACCGCATCGAGGAAAACGACCTGATCGCAGCCGTGATCGATGGCCTCGGCCTGCGCGCGCAGGCTCGCGGCGTAATTGCCGCCGCATTTGACGGCGCCGGTGCCGCCGATCGCGGCGCGCGTGTAGTTCTCCGACACCCAGATCGACACGGGCGCAGGTCCGCCCTTGAAATAGGAGCCGACCGGCGAGGCGATGACGGCGAAGATGTATTCCGCGGAAGGCTTCACGCCGAGGAAGACCTCGCTCGCGATCATGAAGGGCCGCAGGTAGAGACTGCCCTCGCCGCCTGGCATCCAGGCGCGGTCGATGCGCACGAGCTGCTCGACCGCTTCGATGAACACAGGCTCGGGCAGCGGCGCCATGGCCATGCGCTCAGCCGAATTCCAGAATCGCCGGGCATTGGCGTCGGGGCGGAACAGGTTCACGCCGCCGTCGTCGCGCTTGTAGGCCTTGAGGCCTTCGAAAATCTCCTGCGCGTAGTGCAGGACGGCTACGGCCGGATCGAGCGTGAAATTCGCGCGGGATTCGACGCGCGCGCCATGCCAGCCCTTCGCCTGATTGTAGCGGACCACAGCCATGTGATCGGTGAAAATCCGGCCGAAGCCCGGATCCACGAGCCTTGCCGCGCGCTCCTTCTCGGACGTCGGGTTCGTCGCAGGCTGGATTTCGAATTGCAAACTCATTCCCTTGCTTCCCGCTGTCGGAAGCGGCGCGATTTCTGGCGCCGGCCTGTCTCTCCGGGCCTGCTCGAACGAAACTCCCATAGGCCCTCTCCCGGATTGACGCGGTTCCGCGCCTCGCGCCGTGGCGCTGTTTAATACGCCTAGCCCCCGGCCTGCCAGCCCTGCGGCCGGCCTCCGCCCGGCAGGTCCTTGAGGACATGCTTTTGCGGAATGCGGAAGTCCAGTATGTTTGCCGAAATGCCGCTCGACAATCGCACGGTAGACAAATTTGCGGCCGCCGCCACCTTTGGCTTTCTCCGGCCGTTTGAAAGGTAACTGCGAACGAAACGACTTAATGTTTCGCCGTAGCTGGCAGTTTTGTAACATTGAACCCAAGATATGTCAATATGGCTGACGTAATAACTATCTCTGGCGCATCCCCTGACCCCGATTCGAGGGCGACCGAAGGGCGATTCCCTGCCCCGCGGCTCGGCGATTTGCGCTGGGATATCATCGAGCTTTTGTTTTTTGCCTATCGGGATTTCGTCGGTGACGCCGATCATGAGCTGGAGGCTTTCGGTTTCGGCCGGGCGCATCACCGGGTGCTGCATTTCGTCCACCGCTATCCCGGCTTGAAGGTGGCCGATCTGCTGGACGTGCTGCGCATCACCAAGCAGTCGCTGGGGCGGGTTCTCAAGCAATTGCTCGATGAAGGGTATATCGTGCAGAAGACCGGCAACAACGACCGGCGGCAGCGCCTTCTTTTCGCCACCGCAAAGGGCGAGGCGCTGGTAGCGAAGCTTGCCGGCCTGCAGACCGATCGGATCAACCGCGCGCTGCGGGACATCGGGCCATCAGGCGCGGATACGGTCCGGCTGTTCCTGCGCGCGATGATCGATCACGACGATCCCGACAAGGTGCTGGAAACCATCCTCAGGCCCGGCATCGCCACCGCAAAGGAATGATCGTGATACAGGCTGCAAGCATCGCCCGAACGCCGCCGCGACCGGCCGACGACGCCCCGCATCTGCTGCTGGTCGATGACGACCGCCGCATCCGCGATCTCCTGTCGCGCTTTCTCTGCGGCGAGGGCTACCGCGTCACCACCGCGATGAGCGCGAAAGACGCCCGCGCCAAGCTGCTCGGCCTGCATTTCGATCTCTTGATCCTCGACGTGATGATGCCGGGCGAAACCGGGTTCGATCTCGCCCGCTTCATCCGCACCTCGTCGTCGGTGCCGATCATCATGCTGACGGCGCGCCATGAAGCGGAAAGCCGCATCGAGGGCCTGCAAATCGGCGCCGACGATTATGTCGCCAAGCCGTTCGAGCCGCGCGAACTGGTCTTGAGAATCGGCAATATTCTCAAGCGCACCGCGCCGCCGCCGGTGGAGACGCTGGAGCAGGTCGCGTTCGGACCCTACGTCTATCATCTGGATCGCGGCGAGTTGCGCCAGGGCGAAGAGGTGATCCATCTCACCGACCGCGAGCGCGACATGTTGCGCGTCCTCGCCGCGACGCCGGGCGAGACCGTGCCGCGCGGCGCGCTGACCGGCGGGGACGGCACCGTCAATGAGCGCGCGGTCGACGTGCAGATCAACCGGCTGCGGCGCAAGATCGAGCGCGATCCGGCCAATCCGCTGTTCCTGCAGGCGGTGCGCGGCATCGGCTACCGCCTGGTCGCAGCGCCATGAGCCATTATAGATGAGCACGCTCGACACCGGTCTCACGCTGATCCGCACCGCATCGCGGCGCGTCTCCGCGGCCAACGGCTGGATGGGCAACGCGTTCAAGGGCTGGATGCCGACGGGGCTCTATGCCCGCGCGCTGCTGATCATGATCGTGCCGATGGTCATCCTGCAGACCGTGGTCGCGTTCGTGTTCATGGAGCGGCACTGGAACACGGTCACGCGGCGGCTTTCCGCCGCTGTCGTGCAGGACATTGCCGGCCTGATCGACGTCTACAAGAGTTATCCGCAGGACAAGGACCGCGCGCAGCTGCGGCGCATCGCCCAGCGGCTGCAGCTGGTGGTGGATTTCCTCCCCGTCGGCGACATGCCCCCGCCCGGCCCGAAGCCGTTTTTCTCGCTGCTCGACCAGACCCTCTCGGTGCAGCTCGGCCGGCAAATTGCAAAACCGTTCTGGATCGATACGGTCGGCCGCTCCAATCTGGTGGAAATCCGCATCCAGCTCGACAACGCTGTCATGCGCATCTACGCCCAGCGCAGTGCGGCCTATGCCTCGAATTCGGAGATTTTCATCTTCTGGATGCTGGGGACGTCGTCGATCCTGCTGATCGTCTCGGTGCTGTTCCTGCGCAACCAGATCAAGCCGATCCTGCGGCTCGCCGACGCCGCCGAAAGCTTCGGCAAGGGCCGCGAGGCGCCAAATTTTCGTCCCCGCGGGGCGCGGGAAGTGCGCCGCGCCGCGTACGCGTTCCTTGAGATGAAAGCGCGCATCGAGCGCTCAATCGAGCAGCGGACCGCGATGCTGGCCGGCGTCTCGCACGATCTGCGCACCATCCTGACCCGCTTCAAGTTAGAGCTGGAGTTGATCGGCGACAGTCCCGAGGTCGACGGCATGCGCAGGGATGTCGACGAGATGTCCGGCATGCTGGAGGACTATCTCGCCTTCGCGCGCGGCGACAGCGGCGAGCACGCGCAGCCGACCGACATGGCGGTGGCGCTGGAGGAGTTGCGCAGCGACGCCGAACGCAACGGCCATGCCGCGACCGTGACGTTCCACGGACTGCCGGTGGTGACGGTGAAGCCAGCGGCGTTCAAGCGTTGCCTCGCCAACCTCGTGTCCAACGCGGCGCGGCATGCCAACGCGATTTCGATCACGGGCCACCGCGATCACCGCTATCTGACTGTCACGGTCGACGACGACGGACCGGGCATTCCGCCTGACATGCGCGAGGAAGTGTTCAAGCCGTTCCTGCGGCTGGATGACGCCCGCAACCAGGACGAGGGCGGCACCGGGCTCGGCCTCGCCATCGCCCGCGACATCGCGCGCTCGCACGGCGGCGACATCACGCTCGGCGACAGCCCGATGGGCGGGCTTCGCGCCGCGGTGCGGATACCGGTGTAACGACGGCTGCAGGGCCGCTACTTCGGCATCAGGCCTTTCAGCTTTTCCATGTCCTTGACGTTCAACTTGAAGCCGCCGGGCATCACGATGTCGCCGGGCTTCTGATCGGGCTTGCAGGCGCCAAGCCATTTCGCCTCGATCGTCGTCGTCGAATCACGCGGCACGCTGGCGGGGCCGCCCTCATTGTGGGATGTGGACTTGACCGTGTAGCCGGAGTTGAAATCGCCGACAATGTCCGAATGCGACGTTATCGACATGGCGCCGACCTTGCAGACGGAATCGCTGGCGTAACCAGTCGCGGTCTTCTGGATATCCTGCTTGGAGCACACTTCCTTCGCCATCGGCGAGAACGTGGTGCTCATCTCCTTGTCGGTGCTCTCGTCGGTGCAATGCTGCATCGTCATCTCCGGCACCGGAGAGCCGGTCCGCATCACCTTCATTTCCCACAGGCCCGCCTTGCGAATCGGCATTTCCACCGCGCGGGCATCGAGCACCGGCAGCAGCGTCAGAAGGCAGGTCGCCAAACAAATTGAAAGAAACAGCCGCGTCATGCTCCGCACTCCCGGTGAATCGTTCGCATCGATGGGATGGGCCGGCTCAGTAATAGGTGCGCAGCGCCCGTTCGTTGGCGCCATACGGCACCCAGCGGCAGGCGAAGGAAATGTAGCCGCCGTATTGAGCATCAACAGCAAGGAATTTCACCACCTTGCCGTAAGACGCACAGTGATCGATCGCGAGCGTACGAATATCCATCTGGCCGGCCAGCGAATAGGCAATAATGCCGCCGGTGTCGTTGCCCCTGAACGGCGGCACGCTATCGGCCCGCGCCGGCGCGCACGCCAGCATCCCGCATACGGCAACCAGGCTCGCGGCCCCCATCATTCGCATCGCAGACTCCATTTGGCTCCAACACACCTTAAAGCGCATCGGTCGCCATGGAAAGAACGGCTGACGGTTCGACGCCGACTTATCGGCAGGTGTTGCAGCGTTGCACTTGACCTCGTCGGGGCTTCGCGGCACCGTCTGGCCTTGGTTCTACCGGCGGATTGCCCATGCGCGACCTCTTCACATGCTTGAAAAGACTCAGTCCTGGCGCCGCGCTCGGCGCTCTGTTCGGCCTGCTGGCCTTTGGCCAGGCGGCCGAGGCAGCCAATCCGCTGGAGTTGAATTTCGGGCTGTTCGGCCCCCGCTATGACGGGCGGGTCAAGGCTTGCGAAGCCGCGCTGGGGACCATCACCTCGCAGTTCCAGGAGAAGGAAAGCAAGTTCTGGAATTCCTCGCTGCAGATCACCGCCTATGGCCAGATCCATGAAACCGCGTTCCGGCCCTGGCAGTCCGACAGCATTCCGCGCCGTTATTGCAGCGCCGACGTCATGCTGAGCGACGGCAAGCTGCGCACCGTGCATTATTCGATCATCGAGGACGGCGGTTTTGCCGGCTTCGGCCAGGGCGTCGAATGGTGCGTGACCGGGCTCGACCGCAACTGGGCCTACAATCCGGGCTGCAAGGCCGCCCGGCCCTGATTTCCGGGGCCGGTTTTTCAAGAGCCTGACCTTCGCCGCGGTCTCTCTTTAGCCTTTCCTTATTTTGTTCTTGAAATGTTCTCCTCCCCTGCTAGGCTCCCAACCCGTCTGGGTAATGGGAGCGTAGCCATGTTTCATTTTCGATCGGTTTGGATTGCGCGGTTTTTGATCTCATTTGGCCTGCTCGCCTTTGCGGCATTGATCGGCATCGCGACGGCGGCGTCGGCGCAGGATCGCCGGCAGAACGCCGCCGGCGAGTTCGATTTTTACGTGCTGTCGCTGTCGTGGTCGCCTTCCTACTGCGAGGAGGCGTCGGAACGCGGCAGCGGCGGGCGTTCGCAGCAGGCCCAATGCGGCGGGCGGCCGTTTTCCTTCGTGGTCCATGGCCTGTGGCCCCAATACGAGCACGGCTTTCCCGACTATTGCCAACGGCCGTCACCGCGGCTTGACCGCAACATCATGTCGTCGATGCTGGATCTGATGCCGGCGCCCGGGCTGATCTTCAGCGAGTGGGACAAGCACGGCACCTGCTCGGGACTGGGCGCGAAGGCCTATTTCGAAACCATCCGCAAGGCGCGCTCCGCCGTGAAAATTCCCGAAGAATATCTCGAATTGTCGGCTCCGAAGACCGTTGCGCCGGCCGAGATCGAGGATGCCTTCATCAAGGCCAATCCGGGCCTCAGCACTTCCGCGATCGCGGTGACCTGCAACAGAACGCGGCTCAGCGAAGTGCGGATCTGCATGAGCAAGGAGCTGCAATTCCGCGCCTGCGAGGAAATCGACCGCCGCGCCTGCCGGCGCGACGAGGTGGTGATGCCGCCCATGCGGGGCGGCTGATTTTCCCGCCGTCATGGCCGGGACAAGCCCGGCCATGACGAGTAGAAGACGCGTGCGTCTTCTTCCAAGCGGGGCTGCAAGTCTCCCATGAACTACCGTCACGCCTTTCATGCCGGCGGCTTTGCCGACGTCATCAAGCACATCGTGCTGGTGCGCATTCTCACCTATCTGCAGGACAAGCCGGCGGCGTTCCGCGTCATCGACACCCATGCCGGCGCGGGGGTCTACGATCTCACCGGGGATGAAGCGCGCCGCGGCGAAGAGTGGCTCACCGGAATCGCACGGATAATGCAGGCGCGATTTTCGGAAACCACGGCGCCGCTGGTCAAGCCCTATCTCGACATTGTCAGAGCCTTCAATCCGCAGCGCGACCTTGAGGCCTACCCCGGATCGCCGCTGATCGCGCGCGCGCTGCTGCGGCCGCAGGATCGCCTGACCGCGTGCGAAGTCGAACCAAAGGCGCGCAAGCGCCTGATCGACGCGCTGCGCCGCGACACCCAGGCCCGCGTGGTCGACCTCGACGGCTGGGTGGCGTTGCCGGCTTTCGTGCCGCCGAAGGAGCGCCGCGGCCTGGTCCTGATCGATCCGCCTTACGAGAAGAAGGACGAGTTCGAACGGATGGCCGAGGGTTTTGCCGAGGCCTTCGCGAAATGGCCGACTGGCAGCTACATGCTGTGGTATCCGGTGAAAAGCCGGCGCGCCACCGACAGCCTTGCGCGGCATGTCGCTGGCGTGGTCGGCGCCGGGGCGCCTCCCGGAAAATGCCTGCGTCTGGAGTTCAGCGTCGCGCCCCAGTCAGCCGAGGCCGGCCTGATCTCGGCCGGTCTCTTGATCGTCAATCCACCATGGAAGCTATTGGGCGAACTCCGGGCGATCCTGCCCGAGCTTGAAAAGCCGCTCGGCCGGGGCGGCGCCGGCCGGTTCAGGCTTGAGACGCCCAAACCTTAGCCTGGTCGCCGCTCCACAGGCGCCGCGAAAAGTCCGATTTGAGCGGTAGGCAATTTGCGGGGAACCGTATTATGCTTGAGGCCATTAGGACCGGCTTTACGTTCCGCTTCCGCGAATGGTAGCGGCGGAGTGACAAGGCCTCAAATATTTTAAAGGCGGATCGGCGATATCGCCCTGTCCGCCCAGGTGGCCAAGCTTTCCGGCAGCGAATGTCCGGTCGGGCCGATACGCAGGGCGCGTAGCGGCGGAGCAGTGCGGGGGAGGAGTTTCCCGATGGCCATGACTGGGACGGTCAAGTTCTTCAATGGAGAACGTGGCTATGGCTTCATCAAGCCAGATGACGGCGGCCGCGATGTGTTCGTTCACATCACCGCGGTGGAGCAGGCCGGGTTGAAGGATCTGACCGAAGGACAGCGCATCACATTCGAAGTCGAACCGGACAAGAAGGGCAAGGGCCCCAAGGCGGTCAACCTGGTGATTTCATCCTAGAGCATGATCCGGAAAAGTCGTCACCGGTTTTCCGAAAAGATCATGCTCAAACAAAGAGATGAGATCAGATCCGATCCAGTCTAATCGGATCATGATCTAAAGCGCGCGGGCGAAAAAAATCCCGGCCGCGAAGCGGCCGGGAGGTTGCGACAGGATGTTTTCTTGTTGCTATCAGAAGTGATAGTTCACGCCGGCGCGCACCAGTCCGAACCGGTAACCGTTCGACACGCCGGTGACGGTGAAGGCACTGTCCGCGAGATCGACGTAAAGATATTCGATCTTGGCGCTCCAGTTCTGGGCGAAGCCGAATTCGGCGCCGACGCCCGCGGTCCAGCCCGCTGACATATGGGATTCCGACAGGCCGAATGTCTCGCCGCGCAATTCGCCGAACGCCAGACCGCCGGTGCCGTAGAACAAAATGTTGCTGAAAGCATAGCCGGCCCGGCCGCGCACGGTGCCGAACCACGGGTTCGAGAATTTCCAGGGAGCAAAGGTATCTTCAGCGCCGGTAGCCTCGATGTCGCCTTCGACGCCGAACACCCACGGACCGGTTTGCCAGTTGTAGCCGCCCTGGACGCCGCCGGCGAAACCCGACGGCTTGGTCGGATTGTTGCCGACGGAGCCCCAGGCATAGCCGAGATTGGCGCCGAGATAGGGACCGGCCCAGCTATAGACATTGAGCGGCTGATTGACGGTGTAGGGAGCGCGCGATCCATAAGGAAGGTCGGCCGCCTGCGCCGACATCGTCCAACCTGCAGCGATCACCGCCACTGCGCCTAAAACCAATCTGTTCATCTTACTCTCCCAACGCTACTGCCGTGACCGCCGGTTCGCACGCCCAACGCATGGCGCGATGCGAGCCCGCATGGTTACGGAATTCCACTTTTTACCGATAAGATTTATCGAGACTTTTAAGTTAAAGGCTTGTTAAGGCCGCTGTCGGTCGCTTCGCATTCTTAAGAAAGTGTTACCTGGGGGTCCCGACGGATTGCGTTCGCCGCCCGCGCGTCGCGCCTTCCGTCACCGCCGCCCCGCTGGCGATGCACGATCCCGGCGCTTAAGTTTAGGCTCATGAATAACGACTCGACCGATAACCCGAAGGCGCCCGGTCCGCGGATGGCGCGGCGCGGTTCCGAAGCGGCCCAACAACCGGATTTGCCGCCGCAAGACCCGGCCTTGGGGGATATCGACCCCGCAACGTCAGGCACTGAGGAGGACGACGAGGCGCGGCTGCCGGAGATTCCCGAGGAACTCGGCGAGGCGGTACCGGAAGGCCCGCTGGCGGTCGGCCAAGCCGCGATCGAACACGCGGTGCGTCATGCCCCGACCTCGCCCGGCGTCTATCGCATGCTCAATGCGGCGAACGACGTGCTCTATGTCGGCAAGGCGAAAAATGTCCGCAAGCGGCTCGCCTCCTATGCGCGGCCCACCGGCCAGGTGATGCGCATCGCCCGCATGATCGCAGCGACCGTGGTGGTGGAAATCATCTCGACCGCGACCGAGACCGAGGCGCTGCTGCTCGAAGCCAACCTGATCAAGCAGCTGCGCCCGCGCTTCAACGTGCAGCTGCGCGACGACAAGTCGTTTCCCTATATCCTGATCACGGGGGATCACTGGGCGCCGCAGATCCTCAAACATCGCGGCGCGCAATCGCGGCCCGGGCGATATTTCGGACCGTTCGCCTCGGTCGGTGCGGTCAATCGCACCATCACGGCGCTGCAGCGCGCCTTTCTGGTGCGCTCCTGCACCGACGCGTTTTTTGAAAGCCGCACGCGGCCCTGCCTGCTCTATCAAATCCGGCGCTGTTCGGGGCCTTGCACCGGCGAGATCGATTTTCCCGGCTATACCGAGCTGGTGCGCGAGGCGAAGGATTTCCTTTCCGGCCGCAGCCGCCTGGTGAAGCAGGAGCTGGCCGGTGAAATGGAAAAGGCCTCGGCCGAGCTCGCGTTTGAAACCGCCGCACTTTACCGCGACCGCCTCGCGGCGCTGTCCGCGATCCAGTCGCAGCAGGGCATCAATCCGCGCACCGTGGAGGAAGCCGACGTGTTCGCCATCCATCAGGAGGGCGGATATTCCTGTGTCGAGGTCTTCTTCTTTCGCACCGGACAGAACTGGGGCAACCGCGCCTATTTTCCACGCGCGGAGAAATCGTTCACCGCGGAAGAGGTGCTGGCCTCGTTCCTGGCGCAGTTCTACGACGACAAGCCGCCGCCGAAACTGGTCCTGCTGTCGCACCAGATCGAGGAATCCGAGCTCTTGGCCGATGCGCTCTCCATCAAGGCCGGCTCCAAGGTGGAAGTCTCCACGCCCCGCCGCGGCGAGAAGAAGGAATTGATCGCGCACGCGCTCACCAACGCGCGCGAGGCGCTCGGCCGCAAGCTGGCCGATACCGCGACCCAAGGCCGGCTGCTGCAGGGACTGGTCGCCACGCTCGGGCTGCCGCATCCGCCGAAGCGGATCGAGGTCTACGACAACAGCCATATCCAGGGCACCAACGCGGTGGGCGCCATGATCGTGGCGGGGCCGGACGGCTTTATCAAAAACCAGTATCGCAAGTTCAACATCAAGTCCGAAGGCCTGACGCCGGGCGACGATTACGCGATGATGCGCGAGGTGCTGCAGCGGCGCTTCAAGCGGCTGTTGGCGCCTGCGGCGGAAGGCGATGCCGCCAAACCCAAGGCGGACGACGATTCGTTTCCACAATGGCCCGACCTCGTCATCATCGATGGCGGCCGCGGCCAGCTCAACGCGGTCCGCGAGATCTTCGAGGGGTTGGGGCTGACGCAGGTGTCGCTGCTGGCGGTCGCCAAGGGGCCGGACCGCGACGCCGGCCGCGAAACCCTGTTCATGCTGGACCGCGAGCCGCTCAAGCTCGAGCCGCGCGATCCGGTGCTGTATTTCATCCAGCGGCTGCGCGACGAGGCGCATCGCTTCGTGATCGGCTCGCACCGCAAACTGCGCAAAAAGGACATTCGCGAAGCGGGGCTGCAGGAGATTCCCGGCATCGGCCCGTCACGCAAACGTGCCTTGCTGCATCATTTCGGAACATTGAAGGAGATCGAGCGGGCGTCGATCGCCGATCTCGGCAAGGTTCCCGGCGTCAGCGCGGAAAGCGCGCGCAAGATTTTCGAGTTTTTCCACGCCCAGCCGGGCTAGCCGGGCTAAAGGTGGGTTTCGAGTCATTTTGGTGTCGTCTCCAACAGATCATGTGCGCCGCACGGTTGACCTTCATGCTTCAGCGGTATTGGTAAGACGGATGAACATTGCCACGACAAAAGGGTCGGCGAAGAGCTCGCTGTCCCTCCCGAATATCCTGACCTACGCCAGAATCGCCGCCATCCCGGTGGTGGTTGGCTGCATCTATGCGCAGGCCATCCTGGACGGGCCGCTGTGGCTACGGTGGGTGGCGCTGGCCGTGTTCATCGCCGCGGGAGTTACTGATTTTCTCGATGGCTACTATGCGCGAATCTGGGACCAGCATTCGGCGTTCGGCCGGATGCTCGATCCGATCGCCGACAAGCTGCTGGTAGCATCCTGCCTGTTGATGCTGGCTGCCGACGGGATCATTCACGGCTGGACGCTATGGGCCGCCATCGTGATCCTGTGCCGCGAAATCCTGGTGTCGGGATTGCGGGAATATCTCGCCGCGCTGCGGGTCAGCGTGCCCGTGACCAAGCTCGCCAAATGGAAAACCACGATTCAGCTGGTAGCGATCGGATTTCTGCTGGCGGGCGAGGCCGGCGATCAGGTGATCCCGATCACCACCCAGATGGGCCTGCTGCTGCTGTGGATCTCGGCGATTTTCACCATCTACACCGGCTGGGACTATTTCCGCGCCGGCATTCACCACCTCATCGAGGAGGATGAGGCATGAAAGTCAAGTATTTCGCCTGGGTGCGCGAACGGGTCGGCAAAGCAGAGGAAACGGTCGAGCCGCCGGCAAGCGTTCGCACCGTTGACGATCTGATCGCCTGGCTGGCGAAGCGCGGCGACGCCTATGCCCACGCCTTCGAGACGCCGCGCGTGATCCGTGCCGCGATCGACCACGCCCACGTCAAATCAGATACAATGATTGCCGGCGCCCGCGAGATTGCCTTCTTCCCGCCGATGACCGGCGGTTAAACCGTTTGACAGGCATGGCGATGATCTCATGACCGCCAATGTGACCATCCTCATTCAAGAAGCCGATTTCGACATTGCGCGGGAGATCGCCGCGCTCACGAAAGGGCGCACGGATATCGGCGCCGTCGTGAGTTTCAGCGGCATTTGCCGGGGCAGCGAAGGCAGCGGGACCATCGCGGCGTTGACGCTTGAACACTATCCTGAAATGGCGGAGGCCGAAATTGCGCGACATGCCGAGAGCGCGATGTCGCGTTGGCCGTTGACCGGGCTGACCGTCATTCATCGCGTCGGCCGCATCGTCCCCGGCGAAAATATCGTGCTGGTGCTGACGGCCTCGATGCATCGGCAGGCGGCGTTCCATGCGGCGGAGTTCTTGATGGATTATCTGAAGGCCGACGCGCCGTTCTGGAAGCGCGAGGAAAGCGCTGATGGAACCAGCTGGGTCGATGCGCGCCATCACGATGATGCTGCCGCCGCGCGCTGGACCAAATCCTGATGGCGAGGCGCGCGAAACCGGCGGCGTCGCGCGGCCGCGCTGCATCGAAAGGTCCGAGGGTCGCATCCACTGAGCTGCTGACGCTGGTCGATTTCGTCCGCTATGCGACGAGCCGCTTCATCGAGGCAAAACTGGTGTTCGCGCACGGCACCACCGATCCCGTGGCCGAGGCTGCGTTCCTGGTCTGCGAAACCTTGCATCTGCATCCCGACCAGTTCGAGATGTTCGCGACCGCGCGGGTCACCGCGGCAGAAGCCAAAGCGATTCTCGATGTGATTGCGCGCCGCGTCACCACGCGGAAGCCCGCGGCCTACCTGGTCAACAAAATCTACATGCGCGGCCTGCCCTTCTATGTCGACGAGCGCGTGATCGTGCCGCGCTCCTTCATCGGGGAGTTGCTGGACTCTCACTTTCGCGGCGAGAGCGACGAAGACAGCGGCTCGCTGATGTCAGATCCGGCGTCGGTGGAGAACGTGCTCGACCTCTGCACCGGCTCGGGATGCCTCGCTGTCCTCGCGAGCCGGAATTTTCCAAATGCCCATATCGATGCGGTGGACATTTCCCGGGATGCGCTCGATGTCGCCGCGCGCAATATTGCCGAGTACGGGCTTGGAGACCGGGTGACGTTGCATCGGGGCGACTTGTTTGGGCCACTTGGCGACAGGCGTTACGACCTGATTATCTCCAATCCGCCCTATGTCGACGCCCAGGGCATGGCGGAGCTGCCGCGCGAATGCCGCGCCGAGCCGAAGCTCGCCTTCGACGGCGGCGCCGACGGGCTCACTATCGTCCGGCGCATCCTGGAGGAGGCCGGCCGGCACCTGACGCCGCAGGGCGGGCTGTTGTGCGAGATCGGCCGTGGCCGCGAGCCGCTCGAAGCCGCATTTCCGCACTTGCCCCTGTTATGGCTCGAAACCGAGGACTCCGACGGCGAGGTGTTCTGGATCGGCGCTGCCGATTTATGAATTCCCGCCGCAAGGCCTTCTTACTTACAAGGCCCTCTCGTTCATATGTCCGGTACCGGGAAAAGTGACGTGCGCAAGCCGGATGATGTTCATTTTCTGGGCTTTCGTTTCCGCTGCGGGAAGGAGGGCGACGTCGTCATTGTCCTGTCAAACTATGATAACAACGCCCAACACCAACCGAAATGGAAGTCCTTCGGGGCTATGTGATCGATGGCCGGCCCCGCTGTTCCACAGGAATTTCTAAAGGCCGAAAATGTCGGCCTCCGCCTGCTGCTTGAGCAGGCCAGCATCGATGCCGAGGCGTTGCTGGCGCAGGCCGGTATCGACGCCGAGCAGCGTGAGGCCGCCGACAAGCTGCAAAAGCTCATTCTGGAAGAACTGCACCACCGCATCAAGAACACGCTGGCAACGGTGAGCGCCATCGCCGCGCAGAGCCTGCGCACCGCAACCAGCATCGAGCACGGCCAGCATTCAATCGAAAGCCGGCTGCAGGCCCTCGGGCGCGCTCACGATCTGTTGCTGCAGGCGCGATGGTCGAGTGCCAATCTTGCGCATATCGTCAGGGGGGCGACCGAGCCTTATGACAGTGAGGGCGAGGGAAAATTCTCGATTCAAGGCCCCGACCTCAAGATTACGTCCGGCGCGGTGATCGCGCTGGCGATGACGCTCAACGAACTCTGCACCAACACCACGAAATTCGGCGCGCTGTCGGTGCCCGCGGGACGTATCGAGATCGTCTGGACCATCGATCAGAAGAATCAGCGGCTGCATCTGACCTGGACCGAAAAAGGCGGCCCGGCGGTCCACACGCCGACCCGGCGAAGCTTCGGAACCCGGCTGATCGAGACGCTTGGCAAGCAATTGAACGGCGCGGTCGAACTGTCCTACGATCCAAAAGGCTTGATCTACGCCCTGGACGTCCCCCTGAGCTCCCTCAAACCGCCCGATTGAGTTGAAATATGGGCCGGACTTGTCGGTTTCCGTCGTCGGGCGAAGCTGGTAGCTTGCGCGCAACCATCGCGCCGGAAAAAGCAAGAGGCACCCCATGTTAGACAAGAGCCCACGCCCAGCCGCCGTCAACGTCCCGAACGACCTCGCCGCGTACTGGATGCCGTTCACCGCCAACCGCGCCTTCAAGCGTGCGCCGCGGATGCTCGCCGGCGCCAAGGACATGCACTATTTCACCACCGACGGCCGCAAGATTATCGATGCCGCGTCCGGCATGTGGTGCACCAATGCCGGCCACGGCCGCACCCAGATATCCGCCGCGATTTCCAGGCAGGCCGAGGCGCTGGACTACGCGCCGCCGTTCCAGTTCGGCATTCCGCAGGCGTTCGAGCTCGCGACCCGCATCGCCGACCTCGCCCCGGCCGGGCTGGATCACGTGTTCTTCTGCAATTCCGGATCGGAGGCCGCCGATACCGCGCTCAAGATGGCGCTGGCCTATCATCAGATCCAGGGCCAGGGCACCCGCACCCGCCTGATCGGCCGCGAGCGCGGCTATCACGGCGTCGGCTTCGGCGGCACTTCGGTGGGCGGCATCGGCAACAACCGCAAGATGTTCGGGACGCTGCTGGCCGGGGTCGATCATCTTCCCCACACCTACGACCGCGAGAAGCAGGCCTTCAGCAAGGGCGAGCCGGAATACGGCGCGCATTTCGCCGACGAACTGGAACAACTGGTCAACCTGCACGGCGCCTCGACCATTGCCGCCGTCATCGTCGAACCGATGGCGGGATCGACCGGCGTGCTGCCGGCGCCGAAGGGCTACCTCAAGCGGCTGCGCGAGATCACCCAGAAGCACGGCATTCTCCTGATTTTCGACGAGGTCATCACCGGCTACGGCCGGCTCGGCTTCGCCTTCGCCGCGGAACGTTACGGCGTGCTGCCGGACATGCTCACCTTTGCCAAGGGCATCACCAACGGCGCGGCGCCGATGGGGGGCGTGATCGTGCGCGACACCATCCACGACGCCTTCATGAGCGGCCCGGAGCACGTCGTGGAACTCACCCACGGCTATACCTATTCGGCGCACCCATTGGCCTGCGCCGCGGGCCTCGCAACGCTCGATATCTACCGCGACGAAAAGCTGTTCGAGCGCGCCCACAAGCTCGAGCCCAAATTCGCCGACGCCGTGATGTCGCTGAAAGGCGAACCGAACGTGGTGGATATCCGCACCGTGGGGCTTACGGCGGGCATCGACCTCGCACCGCGCCCGGACCTGCCCGGCAAGCGCGGCTTCGACGGGCTGAACAGCGCGTTCCACGACAACGACCTGATGCTGCGCGTCGCCGGCGACACCCTGGCGCTGACGCCGCCGCTGATCGTCAGCGAAGATCAGATCAGCGAGATCATCGAGAAGGTCGCCAAGGTGATCCGCGCGGTGGCCTGACGGAGCGCGGTTCCCGGCACAGGGAAAACAAGAAGACTCGTCCGCCGAATCAAACAATGGTGCTAGGATTGAAGGTACTGCGCGTATTCCGCGAAAGTGGGCACCGGTTCCGGGGGGACGTTTGCGTTAGATGATCCGCATTTCCACGATTTTCATCGCCATCTGCATGGTGCTGGTCGCAGCATCCCTCGGTCTGATCCTGTATTCCGTGGCCGGTATCAACGGATCCGAATCCGCGATCGTCGCACTCACCGCGCTGACCTTCCTGATCCTCTACAACGCCGTGTCGATGCGGCTGCGCGATCGCACCGACGTCGGCGGCCAGATCGCGGATTTGTCGCGCGGTACCGCTGACCTCGCGCGCCAGGTCGCCGAATTTGGCCGCCGGCTCGCTGCCGTCGAGGGCCGGGTGGTGTTGGCAAATTCTGCAGCCGCGGACCGCATCCAGGCTGTCGTCGGCGAGATCAACGAACTGGGCGTGCTGGTCAAGCAGCTCGCGGTCTCCATCGCAAACCATGACGACATGCTGTCCTCCGGTGCGATAGCCGCCGCGCCCGCGGCTGCGGGCAAACCGGATAATGAACAGCAAACGGACCTGCCGTTCTCCGCCGAAGACACGGGCATTATGGCATCAGCGGTAGCGCCGGCTGTTATCAAGGAGCCCTCCGCACCCTCCCGCAGCCAGGCGCAAGTCCTTGCCGCGGTGAAAAGCGCGGTGGAGGAAAACCGGATCGATATCTATCTGCAGCCGATGGTGACCTTGCCGCAGCGCAAGGTACGCTTCTACGAGGCGGTGACGCGGCTGCGCGACGACAAGGATCAGCTTCTTGCCGCCGACGATTTCATCGCCGTCGCGGAAGCCGCCGGGCTGATCGGGCGGATTGATCACATGGTGATGCTGCGGTGTGTGCAGGTGCTGCGCCGGCTGATGGTGCGCAACAAGGATGTCGGGGTATTCTGCAACGTCGCCGCGGCGACGTTGGGCAATCCGACCATCTTCGCGCAATGCCTCGATTTCCTCGAGGCCAATCGCGCGCTGGCGCCGTCCTTCGTGCTCGAATTCAAGCAGGCGACGTTTCGAAATCTGGGTCCAGTCGAAACCGAGCATCTCGCGGCCCTGGCGCAGCGCGGCTTCCGTTTCTCCATCGATCACGTCAGCGATCTCAGGATCGAGCCGCGCGAACTTGCCGACCGCGGCGTCCGCTTCATCAAGGTGCCCGCGGCATTGCTGCTCGATCAAAAGCAGGGCTCGACGTCCGACATTCATCCATCCGACCTTTCGGATCTGCTCGGCCGCTTCGGCATCGATCTGATCGCCGAACGGATCGAAGGGGAACGCGCGGTGGTCGATCTGCTCGACTTCGATGTGCGGTTCGGGCAGGGATTTCTGTTTGCACCACCCCGGCCGTTGCGGCCCGAGGGGGCATCTGCTACCGGCGGGGCCTCTCCGAACAAGGCGCAGGAATCCCATGGCTCCGGCAAGACCGCTACCGTCGATGGTCCGGGAATCGATTCCCCGCGGGCGAGTGGCAACGCCGCGCTGGCGCGGCGCGCCGCTGGGCCGGGCTGACCGGCACTCCATACCATGACGGCGCTCCGGTTTGTCGAGAAACTGCGCGACCTCGTGGGCGGCGTGGATGTCGTGCTCAGCGATATCTGGGGTGTGGTTCACAACGGCCTCGTTGCATTTCCCGAAGCCTGCGAGGCCCTGCATAGCTTTCGCGCCCAGGGCGGCACCGTGATCCTCATAACCAACGCGCCGCGGCCCGCGGATTCGGTGCAGCGGCAGTTGCGCAAGCTTGGCGTCGCGGACGAGACCTATGACGCCATCGTCAGTTCAGGCGATCTGACCCGGCATTACGTCGCCGACCACCCCGGCCGGAAAGTGTTCTGGCTCGGCCCGGAGCGCGATAATTCGATCTACCGCGGACTGGATCCGGTGCTCGCGCCGCTGGAGCAGGCCGATTACATCGTTTGCACCGGCCTGTTCGACGACGAAACCGAATCCGCCGAAGACTATCGCTCCATGATGATGCAGGCGCGCGAGCGCCGGCTGACGCTGATCTGTGCCAATCCCGACATCGTCGTCGAACGCGGCGACCGCCTGATCTTTTGCGCGGGCGCGATCGCCGAACTCTATCGCGAACTCGGCGGCGAAGTGATCTTTTACGGCAAGCCGCACCGGCCGATCTATGAACGCGCCATGGCGCTTGCCGCCGAGCGCCACGGCCATGCGATGCAGCTCAACCGCGTACTTGCGATCGGGGATTCCGTGCGGACGGATCTGGCGGGCGCCCACGGCTTCGGGATCGATTGCCTGTTCGTGACGCGGGGCATCCACGCCGAGGACTTCGAAGGCATCGATCAGCTGGACCCCGCCTCGGTGAAGGAATTGTTCGGCCATCCGCCGCGGGCGCTGACGCGGGAATTAAGATGGTGAGCGGGCGGTGACGTCTCTTCTCCCTCGCCCCGCTTGCGGGGTCGAGACGAGCGAAGCTCGCTCTTAGAGGGTTGGGGTGAGCGGCTCTTGCGGCCAACTCTGAAGATGGTGGTGAGAGCGGTACCCCCTCACCCAGCGCTGCGCGCCGACCTCTCCCCGCAAGCGGGGCGAGGTGAAGAGCACGAGAGCGCTTTACGCGCTCGCCATGTCCGGAAACACCGCCTCGATCTTGGTCTTCAGCGTGGCGGCATTGAACGGCTTGACGATATAGTTGTTCACGCCGGCCTTCTTGGCGGCGATCACGTTCTCGGTCTTGGATTCCGCCGTGATCATGATGAACGGGGTAGTGGCGAGATTGGGGTCGGCCCGTACCTCCCGCAGCAAGTCGTAGCCGGTCATCGGCTCCATGTTCCAGTCGGAGATCACCAGCCCATATTTCTTGCCGCGCATCTTGTTCAGCGCCGCCGATCCGTCGCTGGCGTCGTCGATATTCTCGAAGCCAAGCTGCTTCAGGAGATTTCTGATGATGCGGATCATGGTGTTGTAATCATCCACGACCAGAACCGACATCGACAAATCAATCGCCATTCTTGGCTCCCCCCACGACACTCAACGCCGCAAACCATCAACGAACCTGCGCACAAGGCCAAAACGCCCTGCAGTCCGTCCCAAGCACTAGCATCAGCCGTTAAACAGCTCGTTAACCTGAGAGTCCATTAAGCATTGTTAAGACCCGTTAACTAACGATAGAAAATGCCCCTCATTGCTTGCCTTCTTTGTTAAGCGCCTTAACTTCCCATTAACCCCAATTAAGGGGCAAACATTAGTTGAGCGCTAGTTGGGAAGGGCGTTAACAATGGCGCGATCAGAGCCTAACAAGCACAAGCTGAGCGACCTCTACATCAAGGGGCTGCAGCCGAAGCCGCATGCATTTCTTGTCTGGGACACTTTCCAGCGCGGCCTCGCGGTTCAGGTGCAGCCGACCGGGCGCAAGAGTTGGAAGGTCATCTATCGGCATCACGGTCGGCCACGCTGGTATCACATCGCCGACGTTGCGGCGATTGGCCTTGCTGATGCCCGCAAGCTGGCCAGCCGCACCATGTTTGAAGTTGCGCAAGGCAATGATCCACAGGCTGAGCGCAAGGCGGCACGCAGCTCCGGCACCTTCGAAGAGCTAGCGGCGCGCTACGCCAGATATGCCGAAGGCAAGAACAAGTCATGGCAGCATACCGACAAGTTGGTGCGGCGGAACCTGTTGCCAAAGTGGGCGAAGCTGCGCGCTGCCGACATCACCAGAGGCGATGTCAAGGCAATGATGGCGAAGATCGATGCGCCTGTAACTGCCAATCAGGTGCTGGCGTCGGCGTCGGCCATCTTCAGCTGGGCAATCCGCGAGGAAATCGCGGGCATCAAACTCAATCCCTGCGTCGGCGTCGAGCGCAATGAGATGAAATCCCGCGAGCGCGTGCTGTCCGATTCCGAGATCCCGCGCTTCTGGGCAGCGTTCGATTCCGCCGGGCTGATATCGAGCATGGCGCTGAAAATGATTCTCTTGGCCGGCCAGCGCCCCGGCGAAGTCGCGCACATGAGAACCGAGCACATCGAGGATGGCTGGTGGACCCTGCCCGGCGCGCCAGTTCCTGCGCTCGACTGGCCCGGCACCAAGAATGCTGAGTCGCACCGGGTATGGCTGCCCGCGGCGGCGCAGACACTGCTGGCAGATCTGGACAGCACTGGGCTGGTGTTTGTCGGGCCGTGCGGCAAGGCCGCCGGTGGCCTCGACAGGGCGATGCGCACGATCTGCACGAAGCTGGGCGTCGAGCGCGCCACGCCGCATGATTTGCGCCGGACGCACGGCACCATGATCACTCGGCTCGGCTTTGGCCGCGACGCCATGAACAGGGTGCAGAATCATAAGGAAGGCGGCATCGCGTCAGTTTACGACAGGCACCAATATGCCGAAGAAAACCGGCGTGTGATGGAAGCGGTGGCGTCGAAAATCATGTCGTTGATCGAGGGCGGTACTGACAACGTGATCGCGTTCGGCAGGGGAAAAAACGCTTAAATTAAAGCTTGCACTGGCCCTGCGTAAGGGTGTATTGCGCCAATATTGGGGTGGCTCCCCAACACGTCACAGGATAAGGAGCCGCACTGATGCCTTTCAACAAGGCGTCGGCGCGGCATTTTTTTTAGCCGTACGGCGCTCCGTAACCGGAGAGTCTCCTGCGATGACCACCAAAGCCAAAACCAAGCTATTCGAATCAACTCCCCTTTCCCCCGCCACACCGCAAGCTGTCGAAGTCCGGCTTTTGTCGAAAGCCGAAGTGCTGGAACGCGTAGGCGTTACTTTCCCGACGATTTGGAAATGGCAGCAGGAAGGCAAATTCCCGCGCTCCCGCGAACTCGGCGGTAAAGTCGCCTGGTTCGAGCACGAAGTGACCGAGTGGATATTGGCTCGGCCTGTTAGTCGTCTCAAATGCGACGACCTCTCCTAAATGATTACAAAAAAATGCCGGACCCTAGGTGGCAGCCTAGCAGCCTGTCGGACTTAACGGGATAGGAATCGTTTGGGATAGAATCGGTGCGATGATTCTCCATTGCAGCGAATGTCGTCCCGATGAATAATTTCCGCACGATTGACCGCCAGACCGGAT
>Ga0097691_1000461_pt1 | contig 35643 bp, 24 predicted proteins | sample NGESurdeep072012_8_FD_72858 | JGI IMG/M metagenome (GOLD analysis project Ga0097691, IMG submission 72858) | Arctic peat soil microbial communities from Barrow, Alaska - NGEE Surface sample 210-1 deep-072012 | ecosystem: Environmental > Terrestrial > Soil > Wetlands > Peat ... | reverse complement strand
GGTCAGCAACGGCCCAAGCTCGAGGATGATCGACTGCCTTGATATGAGCCCCACAACGGAGAGCTGTACGCCTCCGAAAAGCTGGTAGCGTGTCTGGAACGCCGTCACCGCTCCGATGAACGCAGCGACGATCGCCGCCAGCGGCACGGAGTCGACACCGATGTTCCGCATCTGACGAATTGTCTCGCGGCCGTAGGTCGACGGATCGAGGAGTCCGCGGCCGATGTCGCGCATGAAGTATCCGCGCTCTCCGATCTGCGCGAACAGCGCCGACACACGCCCGATCAAGTTCTCACGCGCGCGAAGAGAATGAGCCCGATGATCCCGAAGAAGATGCTTGGCACCCAGGCAGCCACCTCGGCGGGAATCATGCCGTGGCCGCCGACTGCCTTGGTCATCTGCACCAGCATAACGAAGATCACGGTTGTCGCAAGTGAGATGCCAACTCCGTATGCGGCGCCGCCGCGCTGGGTGCTCGTCGCCAGCGGCGCGCCGAAAAGAAGAATAACCATGCTCGTCACCGGGATGACGATCTTGAGCATCCTCTCCACCTTGAGTTCGTCAACGTCACCACCTGAGCGCTCCATTGCGTTGATGAAGCGGCCGAGCTCGCGGTACTCCATGTCGCTTGGCGCACGCGCCGCCACGGTTAGCTCCTGTGGCCGCTCAGTGAACCGGAAATCGCGAAGCGAGTCGAACCTGTAGGTGATGTTGTGAGTCGAGTCCGTGAGTACGTGCATCGTCCCCTTGGTGAGCTTCCATCCCTTGTGCTGGTCGTAGATCGCACTGCCGGCGGAAACGATGTATGAAGGATAAGCCGGACCTTTACCCTTCCGCTCGATCGTGACTCCGTCCATGGACCTCGCCTGGACGTGCAGCGCCTGCACCTTGTAGACCCGGCCGGCGTCCGCTGAGTACGCGAAGTTGTAGCGTTCGCTCGACGCCGAGAACCTCTCGGCCTCGAGGAGGGCCATCTTGTGACTGTTGGCCCGCGGGTTGATTTCTCCGAGCACGAGCCCGGCGACGGTTGCGAGCACGGCGCCGAGGAAGATCGGCGCAATGAAACGGTAGAAGCTCACGCCCGACGCTTTGGCCGCGGTGATCTCGGAGTGACGCGTAAGCGATCCAATCGAAAAGACAGTCGCGAACAGCACGGCCGCCGGCAGGATCATGAACATGTAGTCGGGCAGCGAATAAACGTAGCTGAGAGCGACGTTCGTCAGCGGAAGCTTTCGCGCCAGGTATTTGTCGAGGTTGTCCGTGATGTCGAAGATGATGAGCAGCAGCGGAAAGCCGAACGTCGTGGCGATGAAGATCTTCCAGAACTCGGAGAAGACGTACCGGTCCAGCGGCCTTACGAGACTCACGATGCGGATGGGCGGGGTGAAGCGACGGCTCTGATGCGCCGGTTGCGGCGCTGCCTCAGCCGCCGCCTGATGGCGGCCACGGCCTCACGCAAATCACCGCCGCGGCCCGAGGTGTTCTCGTTGCCCATGCGTGCCAGCAGGAACAGGGCAAGCACGGTGAAGATGATATTGGCGCCCCACATCGAGATGAATGGCGGCATGAGGCCCCTCCGCGCCAGCGATTCTCCGGCAATCAATCCCACGTAGTACAACGCAAACACCACGAGACTCACGCCGATGGTCAGGCCCACGCCGCCTCGCGGAAAGCGCAGCGCGATGGGAGCGCCGAGGAGAACGAACACAAAGCAGGCAGCGGCCAGAGCGAACTTCTTCTGGATCTCCACCTCATAGCCGTTTGCGCTGGTCCGCGCATCCATCACGCGCATGCGAAGGCCTTCCATCTCGGCCGGTATCGCGGCGTCGGCTGACTGGAGTGCGGTGGCGTTGGGTCTTTGAGGTGTCCCCGCAATGGTCGGGCTCTTCCCAAACGGGCCAACCACCTTTGCCTTGCCCGGAGTCTGCGCGCCCAGTGACTTCACGCCGATGTCCTTGAGCAGCGAGCAGTAGGCCGTTCCGAGACCGATCGTGAGCGGGTCGTTCACCGCTGTCGTGCGCACGTCCTCGCTGAGCTTGACTTTCCGCCGTTTTGCTTCTGCGAGCTTGACCAGGAATTCCTTCCGCGCCAGGGCGAGAGTGCGGCGGGCGGCAATCGCGTTCTTCTCCATCTCGCACACCGACATTTCCCGTTCACCCTTGAAGTTGTCGTTCCGGGTTTGCTGGAATTCGTTGCCGACTCCCTTGACGCGAATGAGCTCCGTGTTGAAGTAAACCCGCTGGAGCTGGTCGAGCGTCGCTGTCGGAACATCCTCTACTGTGCCGCTGTATAGCGTGAGTTGGAGGTCAGTGTGATTGGGTGACATCGCCATGTTGCCGCTGTCGGCGTAAACGGTGCGGTGACGGCTCGCGTCTCCCACGTCGTAGATGGTTATTTCCCGCATCTTGTTCGACGTCTGGCTCAGATGTCCGGCGCGGAGATACAGCTTGCCCGGACTCACTTCGTTGATCACCTGCTCGCGTAATCCGAAAGTGGGTTTCTTCTGGGCGATGTCGCCCTGAAGCGTGCGCAGCCGATGGTTGGCCAGTGGGAGGACCTGATCGTTGAATGCGACCATGAACAGTGTTACGCCAACGGCCGCCACTATCACCGGCATCAGAACGCTTCGCAGACTTACGCCGCCGGCCTTCATTGCCGTAATCTCGGTGTCCGCGGCAAGCCGGCTGAACGCATACAGTGTCGAGACCAGAACTGCCATCGGCATGGACAGCGCCACCGTAAGCGGCACCGAAAGCCCGAGAAACTCAGCAATGATACTCCACGACAAGCCCTTCCCGACGAGCTCGCCGAACCGCTTCGCGATGTACTGCAGAAGCAGCAGCGAGGTCAGCGCCGTCATGGCGAAGACAAGCGGCCCGACGTGCTCCTTGAGGACGTATTTGTGGAGTATCTTCACGGGGTGAAATATACGGGAGGCTCGTCGGACTGTGACCCGGCGGCGACTGTAGACTCCGGCAATCGACTCTCTGGCCCCGCGAAAGGCAGTCGATGGTGGCTTTTGCGCCGCCGCAACTGTTGTTCGTCCGTCAATGATCTACACCGGTGGGCGTTTTCAGTGTCGCTCATGGCCGCGGCCGCGGCACCCGGCGTCGGCGCCCAACAGCCGGCGAGGGATACGATTCCGGCGCCCAGGGACACCATACGGACTCCTTCAGACACCGTGCGGGTGCCCGCAGATACATTGCGCGCGCCGATCGACACTGCGAGAAGACTTCCGGGCGTCCGCATTCGTCTTGGCGGCGATTCTCTCGCCCTCAAGCTGCCGCCGGTGCTGTCGCGCGCCGACCGGGAAAGCTACCGCCAGGCGGCCGCCCAGATCGAGGCGGCGCGGGCGACAGCGTTTCAACAGAATCGACGCGCGATCATTGAGGCGGTCTGGGGGCAGGTGGCGACATCGAGCTTCGCCACCGCCGCGCAGCCGCCGTCATACGCAGGTGAAGCTGCCAAGCCACCGAAGACCGTTGCTGCGCGCGCCGGCGATATCATTGCCGAGCATACCGACCTGGGCCTGCAGCTCAACGGGCGGATGGAATTCCGCGGCGAGAAAAACGAAAGTGCTCAATGCGCGGCGGGAGGGTTCAACGCGGTTTTCAACTGCCGCAGCGCGTTCGAGCCGCTCATCGACTTCCAGTTCAACACGCGCTCCGGCGGCGTCATTGCAGACCGCGTTCACGTTGACGTCGATTACGACACCCAGCGCGAATTCGACGGGTCGAACAACATCTCGATCAACTACGAGGGGAAGGGAAATGAATTACTCCAACGCCTCGAGATCGGCAACGTCACCTTTCAGCCTCCGGTGTCACGTTTCATAACCGCCGGCATTCCGAGCGGCAACTACGGCATCCAGGCAATCACTCAGCTCGGCCCCGCCCGCGTCCGGGCGATATTCGCTGAGCAGAAGGGGAATATCGTCAGCGACAGGGTGTTCACAGTCGGCGCGCAAACGCTGCAGGCAGTCGACAGACGAATCGAGGACCACCAGTTCGAGCCTCGCCGGTTCTTTTTCACTGTATCGCCGAAGCTGTTCGGAGCCGCGTATCCCAACATCGACATCCTCGACAGCCGGCACATGACGACCCTGGCGATGTCACTGCCTGATACGCTCCGTCCGACGAAGATCTTTCTCTATCGCCTTCTCATCGGTGGCCAGCCGCCATCGCCCAATGGGCCGCAGTTCCGCATTCTCGGCGATCCGCTGTCGCGCCGCGGGCAGGTGTACGAGCGGCTTCGCGAAGGGGTGGACTATTACGTGGACCCATCGCAGTTGTGGGTGGCCCTGGTACGCCCGCTGTCACTCAACAGCGAGCGGCTCGTAGTCGCTTACCGCGTGAAAGTAAACGGTCGCGATACCGTCCACGTCACCACCGGAGGAACTCCTGATCTCGAGTTCCGCGCCGAGGCGGAACAGTTCGCCAATCTTCTCTGGGATCCGCGCGTGACGCCTGGAGACGCGGCGTTCGACCGCGAAATTCGCAGCGTCTACCGGCTTGGCGGACCCGAAGTGCGGCGGCAGAGCGTGGTGGTAAAAATCGTAGCCGGCATCGGCGACGACCAGGAGAAGACGGCAGATGCGACATTGAGCGGCGCAGAAACCTACCTTCAGCTTTTTGGGCTCGCCCAGAAGACCAACAGCTCCACTTTCGATCTCGAGAACCGTCTCTGGCCGCGGCCCGCCGATCCGAACTTCGAGCTGAGCCTTGGCGCCTCGTTGTCCCACATGATCCGGGATCAGTTTCTCGTATTCCCATCGCTCCGGCCGTTCGCAAGTGATGGCCTGGCAGGCCGGCTGAACCCGAGCAATGACACCATTTACTCGACTCCATCGGAGTACGTGAACTCGGCGCAGCGACCGCTGTCGGTCTATCACATCCGCGCCCGCTATCAAGCCGAAGGCAACGGCGAAGGTGGCACGCTCATGCTCGGCGCAGTTCAGGTGCGGCCCAACTCCGAGCGGCTGCTCATCGACGGCATCCCGCTCGTGCGTGGCACGGACTACACTGTCGACTACGATCTCGGGCGGGTTTCGTTCGCGCGTCCCGACACGCTGTTTCCCCGACCGCGCCAGGTGACTGTGCAGTTCGAGGAAAATCCGGTATTTGCGGAGACGCCGACGTCAATTCTTGGCGCGACGGCGGAAATTCCGTTCCCAAGTGGAAGCCTCGATTTCACTGCCATCTCCCAGACGCAGAAGACGACGTTCAACCGTCCCCCGCTCGGATTTGAACCGGCGGGTTCCCTGGTTGCGGGAGTGACCGCGCTCTTCAATTTCGACGCGTCGCCACTGACGTCGCTCGTCTCGCGGCTGCCGTACGGCGAAACCACGGCCCCCTCGCGCGTCAGTGTATCCGGCGAATTCGCTGCCAGCCGGCCGCAGCCGAACGCCGCCGGCCAGGCATACATCGAGTCGTTCGAGGGAGAGGGCGGAATCCAGATACCGCTGCTCGACGCCCAGTGGTACTACAGCAGCCAGCCCGCGCTCGGCCGCCAGTTTCCCTTTCGTTACGGGGCACAGTCCCTCGATCTCACTCGCGCCGCGACTCTCGCATGGCAGAGTGACGGGCTCGACGCCTCGGGGAGTGCAGTGCGTTATACAATCGAGCAGATCGATCCTCTAACGACACTCATTGGCACCGGACTCTCCGGCCCCGAGCCGATACTATGGATGACGCTTTATCCCCTGGGAATCGGCGGTCTGCGAGGGGAAGGGGACTTCAAATGGACTGTCGGCAACATGCCGACAGGCCGGCGATGGCGCTCCATACGCACGCCGCTCGGCCCGAGCGGATCCGACCTGTCCCATGTGGAGAGCATCGAATTCTGGGCTCAGATCAGCGTATTGCCTGCAAAGCGCAGCAAGAACCCTCTGCTGATGCTCGATTTCGGTGATGTGTCCGAGAACTCTGTCGCATTCTCTCCGGACACACTTACCGTTCGCCGGATCGCGGGCACGCCCGACGGACGTGACAGCGTCTACACGGGGCGGAAGATCCAGGGATTCGATCGCCTCGACAGCGAGCGCGATCCGTTTTCCCGGGCGTTCAACGTCGGCGCCAACGACAACGGCCTTCCCGGCGACGTCGCCAGCGAGATCACGGTCATCACCGACACTCTTCCCGGCGTTCCACCCCACGTCACGTCAGTCGCCAACTTTCCCACTTGCAAGGGCGGATACTCGTTCGTCCGCGTTCTTGGCGACTCTCGCGTGGACTGCACGATTGGGAACAATCGCCTCGACGAGGAAGACATAGACGGCGACAATGTGCTCAACCTCACCAGCGCCGAACGGGAACAGGAACAGCTGCGCCGCTACATCGTGAATCTCGCGGACGAATCGAAATACAATCGCATCGGCAAGTGCTCGCTGCCCAAGCGCGTGGTCGTTGGACCGCCGCCCGACAGCGTCTGCTGGGTTCTGTTCCGGATTCCGTTCCGGGCACCCGACGACTCGCTCGGCGCGCCGCTTCTCCGGCGCATCCGCGCTCTGCGCATCACGATGCTCTCCGGCGACGGCGCGACGGACAGCGACTTCAGCCAGGTAGCGATCGCGCGGCTCCGTCTCACTGGCGCTCCGTGGATCAAGCGCCGGGACACCGGACTTCGCGGAATTGGCGCGGAGCTGGCGGGCACGGGATTCGTCAACGCCGGCGTGATCGGCACGCAGGACCGCGGCCTCGCTTCGGGTATCAGCTACGAGTCCCCGCCTGGCGTGGTGGACCAGCCGGACATCAAGCAGACCAATTTTCAGACGAATCTGGTTCAGGTGAACGAGCGATCCCTCCGGCTGACAGCGGGCGATCTTGGTTTATATGATCGCGCCGAGGCCTACTTCCGGTTCCCCGAGGGCGACAAGAACTTCATGGCCTACAAGGAGATGCGGCTCTGGGCGCGGGGAGTCCGCAACGGCTGGGGCCTTGGCGGAGACCTGCAGTTCTTCGTCAAGATTGGCCGCGATCCCAATAACTTCTATCTCTATCGCACCCCGTTGAGCGGCGGCAGCGGACGAGACGCCTGGTTGCCGGAAATCCGCGTCGATTTCCGGGAGCTTTTCAACCTGCGCGCCGAGATTCAGAACGCGTATCTCCAGGGCCGCACGCGAAACAGCTGCACCGGTATCGATTCCGTCCTCATCGCCAACACGCCCGCTCCACCCGGTGGCATCCGGTACGTCGCCTGCGCGAATGGATACATCGCGTACACGTCCGACCCGGGCGTCAGCCCTCCCAACCTCGCCGCGGTGCAGGAGCTGTCCGTCGGAATGATCCGCACCGGGGTGGCAAACTCCTCCCGTCCCATCGCACCGGGCGATACTCTCGAGCTATGGGTAGATGACATTCGGCTCGGAGGAGTCGTGGATGCCGCGGGCTTCGCGGGACAAATGGCTGTCTCCGTTCTTGCGGGCGACTTTGCCGACATTCGTCTCAACCTGAGCCGGCGCGATCCGAACTTCAGGCAGCTCGCCGAGCAACCGACCTTTCTCACCGACAACAGCGTCAACATTTCATCCGCGTTCCATCTCGAGAAGCTGCTGCCGCGCTCGTTCGGCGTGGCGATTCCGTTCACCGTCAACTACACGTCGGCGTCAATCGATCCGCTGTTTGTTTCCGGCTCGGATGTGGAGGCGGACATTGTTGACGGACTCCGCACGCCGCGCTCGAGCGCCACTTCGCTCACGCTCGCGATTGCGCGTGCGACACCGCTCAAGGACTCTCGTCTCGCGCCGCTATGGAACAACCTGAGCCTGATGAGCACCTACACATCGGCGTCGGCGCGGAGCGAATATGAGGATGGAAAGGCCCACAACTTCACGGTTGGGCTCGACTACAACCTATCCAACGCCCTGCTGCCCGGGATGTCGCGATGGGCGCCGGCCGAGCTTCATCTGACGAGCGTCTACACAAATGGCAGCGACCAGCGGTTGGCTTTTCTGAAGCCCGCATTCGCGCGGGACGACAGCCCGCGACGGATCCACGGCCTGACGAACAGCTGGCGCAACGGCACTTCATTCCAGCTTCGCCCCACGAAGACCTTGAGCGGGCGACTGGATTTCAGCTCAGTGCGTGATCTTAGGGGGTATGGCCTCGATTCTCCGCTTGGCATAATCACCACCGGTGAGCGCGACAGGATTCTCGGTGCCGATGCCGGCCTGGAACGTGAGCGCGACATGCAGGCCGCCATCAACTTCACGCCTCTCATCTCGTCGTGGCTCAAGCCGCGGCTCGACATCGGCAGCACCTTCAACCTGCTGCGTGACCCGAATGCGCTGAGCTTCGAGCGAGCGAGCGACACGACTGGCGCGTTAAGTCTCCCCCTTCGGCTGGCCAGCTCGCAGACCACAACCGCAGGTTTGACAATCGACCTGCCTCGAGCGGCACGTCTGCACCTCGACAGCACCGGGCTCCTGCACCGGATCTTCACTGCAATCCAGCCCATCGACATCAACTACAACCGGAGCGTCGTCTCAGCGTTCGAGGGAACCCCGATATCACCCCCGCTTTCGTATCAGTTCGCGCTGGGCGGGATAGGCGGCCTGAGGGAGCTTGGCGGCCGGAAGGCCACGAGTGCAGGGCTCATCGACCAGATTTCGGCGACGCATTCGATTCTGCTCCCATTTGGTGCCAGCATTTCCAACCGGTATCAGCTGATAAATGCTCGTAACTGGACCCAGCGCGCGGATAGCACCAATGCAATCACCGATGGAACGCAGCTGATTTTTCCGGACGTCTCGCTGCGGTGGAGTTTCAAGCCAGACCGGCTGCGGCGGGTCATTGCAAGCGTCGGCGGGAGCGCGAGGGCGGTGCAGACCCGCCAGATCAATTCTCTGGAGCCCGACATTCAGACCACCGCAACCGAAGCTGCGCTGCCGGCGGCAAGCGCCGTTGTTCCTGACAGAGGAGAGATTGTAGTGACGAGCTTTCCGGCCAATCTTTCCCTGGTCTTCGCGGGTGACAAGGCCGTTTCGACGACGGTGGGGTATGCGCTTTCACGTCGCCGCGAAATTCGGCCTGGTCTCAGCGCGAAAAGCGCTGACGCCGACGTCAACGTCGAAATCTCCAAGCCGTGGACTCTTCCACCATCGTGGAAGCCGCGCAGCGATCTCCGCACGCGCATCAGCTATCAGGACACCCATGGCGACAATTTCGTTCTCAACCCGCTCTCCATCAGCCGGGAGAGTCGCCTGAGCGACAGTGGACGACGGGCGTTCAGTTTCAGCGCGGACACCGACGTCGCCGAAAATCTCTCGTCGAGCTTCGTCGTGTCGCGAGTGGCAAGCTTTGACAAGAACCTCAACCGCCGCTTTACCCAGACCGTTCTGAGTGCCGTGCTGCACCTCCAATTCTATGCCGGAGAAATGAAATGAAAGTGGTGGTTGGAGAACGCAACTTGCGCTCGCTTCGGCTTGTTTTTGGCGCGCTCGCGCTCATTCTCGCTGCAGCGTGCGAGCGAGGCGGCCCGCATCCGGGAAAATTCGACGGCGAGTCGGCGCTACGTTATGCCAGGGCGCAGGTGGACATTGGGACTCGCATTCCGGGAACGCCGGGCGGGCAGCGCGGCGGCGACTGGATCATAGCCCGGATGCGGGAGCGCGCCGACACGGTGATCGTGCAGAGCTGGACGCAGACTCTTTCCGACGGCCGGCAGCTCCCGCTGCGGAACATACTGGCGCGCTTCCGCCCGGACCTTCCGGATCGCGTGCTCTATGTGACTCACTGGGATACCCGGCCGGTAAGCGACGGTGAGGAGGATCCGGCGCGCCGGAAGCTGCCAATGCCCGGCGCCAATGACGGCGCCTCCGGAGTCGGCCTCTTCGTGGCGCTCGGCGACGCACTGAAAAAGACGCCCCCGGCGGTCGGCGTCGATCTCCTGTTCGTCGACGGAGAAGACTACGGAAGCTTCGACACGATGAAGGATGTTCTGATGGGCTCGACGTATTTCGCGGCGCATCTGCCGAGGCCGGGGTATCGTCCAATCTTCGGAATTCTGTGGGACATGATTGGAGACAACGATTTGGCTCTCAAGCAGGAGCAGAACTCGGTGGCGCAGGCCCCCGAGGTCGTCAGGCGAGTGTGGGATCAGGCGAAAGAGCTGGGGCACGATGACGTGTTCGTCGAGCAGCAGACGGCCTATCCAATCACCGACGATCACATCCCGCTGCTCAATGCCGGGCTGCGCGTGATAGACGTGATCGACCTCGAGTATCCGTATCACCACCGGCCTACTGACACGATGGACAAGATCTCGGCGCGATCGTTGTCAATTGTTGGCGACGTTGCGGAGGCGCTGGTCCGGTAACCGCTACCCGGGCAGCGGGAAGCGGAAACGATGACGGTCCCGCTAATCCGGTACTGCTCAATCGCGGGGGGATGCTTATCGCTTAGCCCCATGCCAACCCCGGGCGAGCGCAAAGCCCTTCTTTTCCTTGGAACTGTAGTTGCCCTCGGCGCTGCCGCGCGGGGTGTGGCGGCGCTCCATGGGCCGGCTCAGCCTGACGCCGCCGCACGTAGCGCTCTCGATACCCAGATCGGGGCCGTGGATTCGGCGCGACACGGCAAGTCAGCTCGAAAGGGAACAGCCAGGAAGAAGCGGGCAAAGGGCGCCGACCACCTGTCGAGCCCGGAGTTTGACTCCCCGGCCGGCCAGAACGAGTCCCCGCCCGCAGCTCCGGCGATTGTCGATCTCGACGTCGCCAGCGCAGCCGAGATCGAGACGCTCCGGGGTATTGGGCCGGCGCTGGCCGCAAGAATCGTCGCCGACCGCGATTCCCTTGGCCCGTTTGGCAGCACTGGCGAGCTCCAGCGGGTGCGGGGGATCGGCACGCGTCTGGCCGAAAAAATCGGCCCGCAGGTAACCTTTTCGCTCCTTCCGCGTCATCCCCGTACAGCAGGCGACGAGACGTCCGCACCACCCAGGGGCAGACGGAAATCTCGCCGGGGGGAATCGCACAATTGACAGCTCCAGCAGCCAATTCCGAGCGCGTCGGCGAGATGCTCGTTCGGGAAGGGCTAATCACGCGCGATCAGCTCAACCTCGCCCTTCAGGACCAGCGAGACAGCGGAACACGACTGGGCTATAGCCTGGTCGCGCTCGGTTTCGTAAAGGAAATCGACCTCACCAGAACGCTGGCGCGTCAGTACCACATGCCCGCTGTCGACCTCACGAATTTCGAGGTCGATCCGCGCATCGCGCGTCTCATCCCGAGCGAGATGGCGTCCAAGCACCTCGTGCTCCCCCTCAAGCGCGACGGACGCACGCTCACAGTCGCCATGGCCGACCCCACGAGCACCGGCGTGCTCGACGACCTCAAGTTCATCACCCGCTGCGACATCTTCCCCGTCATCGCCGGCGAGTACACGATCCGTAATGCCATTGAGCGCTATTACGAGTCGAACGAAGCGCAGATGGAGAATCTGCTCAAGGACATCGCGAAGTTCGGTGATACCGACATCGAGCTCGTCGAGCAGATAGAAGAGGACATGACGGCGGCGGCGCTGTCAATTGCCGTCCAGGAAGCGCCGGTCGTAAAGCTGATCAATGCTCTCCTCACGGATGCGGTCACCCGCGGGGCGTCGGACATTCACTTCGAGTGCTTCGAGCACGAGCTCCGCGTGCGATACCGCATTGATGGAGTCCTGCAGGAGATCATGAAGCCGCCACTCAAGCTCCGGTCGGCGCTGATCTCCCGGTTCAAGATCATGGCGAATCTCAACATCTCCGAGCGCCGCATTCCGCAGGACGGACGCATCAAGCTCAAGATCATGAATCGCGTGATCGACTATCGTGTGTCGACGCTCCCGACATTGTTTGGCGAAAAAGTCGTTCTCCGAATTCTCGACAAGGGCAACCTGAACCTCGATCTCACGACGTTCGGCCTCGAGCCCCGCGCCGAGCGCGAGATCATGGAGGCGATCGCCAATCCCTACGGGATGCTGCTGGTCACCGGACCCACGGGCTCGGGGAAGACGACGACGCTTTATTCCGCGCTCTCCAAGGTCAACAGCATCCACGTCAACATCATGACGGCGGAAGACCCGGTCGAGTACAACCTGTTCGGAATCAACCAGGTGCTGGTGCGGTCGGAGGTCGGCATGACGTTTCCCGCTGCCCTCCGGGCGTTCCTGCGGCAGGATCCGAACATCATCATGGTCGGCGAAATCCGAGACTTGGAGACGGCGGGCATCGCCATCAAGGCCGCGCTCACCGGTCACCTGGTGCTTTCCACTCTCCACACCAACTCCGCTCCGGAGACGGTCACCCGACTGATGGACATGGGGATGGAGGGCTTCAACGTCGCGTCAGCCGTCAACCTCATCGTCGCCCAGCGGCTGGTGCCACGCATCTGCCTTCACTGCGCCGAGAAATTCATTCCGGGGGATGAGGAGCTGGCGGCAGCCAAGGTCGGCCCGCTGACGACGCTCCGGGAGCTCGAGTTCACCGATGTCGCCCTGGCCGAGATCAAGCCACGCGCAACGAAGCACGCCTTCCCGTATCTGCAGAAGGTCACGCTCGACACGCCCATCAAGGACCTGCCCTTCTTCCGCGGCGTTGGCTGCGAAAACTGCCAGGGTACGGGGCTCAAGGGACGGCAGGGATTGTACGAGACGATGAACATGACCCCCCGGCTGCGCAAGCTGATCATGCAGAACGCCGGCGCGACGGAAATCGCAAAGGCGGCAATCGCCGAGGGAATGCTGACCCTTCGCATGGACGGCTGGCTCAAGGTCATCAAGGGAATCACCACCCTCGACCAGGTTGTCCGCGAGACGAGCGTCTGATGCAGATCACCGGACGGGCTTACCGAAACCCACCGACAATCGTCCCTCTGGCGGGACTACCGGTTCAGGAGACTTGACGATGACCGCAACACAGCCGCCCGTGGCGCTGCTGGATCTGCCCGCCATGCCGGGCTCGGCTGGCGCACCCGCGGGAGCCGCTCTGGCCCCTTCGGAGCCACCGCCACCGCATCCGGTGGCAGGGCGGGCGCCGCCGGCCTTGGGGCTCAACCTCCGCACTCTCCTCGACGAGATGGTCGCGATGAATGCGTCTGACCTTCACATCGTGGCCGGCGAGCATCCAAAGCTGAGAATCGACGGTGAGATTACGAATGCAGCCACCGGCGGCATTCTGACCACCAAGGATACGATGCAGCTCGCGTATTCGGTGCTCACCGAAAACCAGAAGAAGCGGTTCGAGACTGAGGACGAGCTCGACTTCTCGTTCGGCATCGCCAACCTGGCGCGCTTTCGCGGCAACTGCTTCCGGCAGCGCGGCTGCGTCTCGATGGTCATCCGCCAGATCCCGTTCCGGATCAAGAGTTTCCAGGAGCTCGGTCTTCCCAACGCAATCGCAAAGATGGCGGAGAAGCCGCGCGGCCTCGTGCTCGTCACGGGTCCGACCGGGTCAGGCAAGTCAACGACGCTGGCGGCAGTGATTGACAAGATCAATCGCGAGCGCAAAGGCCACATCATCACCGTCGAAGACCCAATCGAGTTCATCCACAAGCACCAGGGCTGCCTCATCAACCAGCGTGAGGTGGGCACCGACACCAAATCGTTCGCGAACGCGCTGAAATACGCGCTGCGAGAGGATCCGGATGTGATCCTCATAGGTGAGATGCGCGATCTGGAGACGATTCAGGCGGCGCTCACAATCGCCGAAACAGGTCACCTCGCGTTTGCGACACTGCATACGAATTCGGCCGCTGAGGCGATCAACCGCATCATCGATGTTTTTCCGCCGCATCAGCAGTCGCAGGTGCGGGCGCAGCTGGCGTTTGTGCTCCAGGGAATCGTGACGCAGACGCTGGTGCAGAAAGCAACGGGTCGCGGGCGCTCGATGGCGGCTGAGGTGCTGGTGGTGACGCCTGCCATCCGCGCACTGATCAGGGACGACAAGGTTCACCAGATCTACTCGTCAATGCAGTCGGGCAAGAAGTTCGGGATGCAGACACTCAACGATTCGCTGTATGCGCTGTACATCAGCCGCGAGATAACGGCCGAGGAGGCGTTGAGGGTAACGAGTGCGCCGAACGAGTTCTTGCGCATGATTGGCCGCACCACGGACGAACACGACGTGCCGCCACCCCCGCCGACGCGCCCTCAGGTGGCATCAGGCGCTCGGCGGTAGTTAGCGGGCACGGGTAGCGGGTAGCGGGCAGCGGGTAGCGGGCAGCGGGTAGCGGGCACGGGTAGCAGGTACCGGGCAGCAGATAACGGTTTTTTAATAGGGAAGATCTCAATGGCGAGTTTTACATATACTGCGCGCTCATTCTCGGGTGACTTGCGTACAGCCACGCTTGAAGCGTCGTCCCGTGACGACGTAGTAGCGCAGCTACGGCGCCAGCGTCTGAGCGTGGTCAAGATCGACGAAGCGACGGCGGCGAAGAAGCCGCGTCGCGGTCACATCAAGATGCGCGACGTCGTCATCTTCACGCGGCAGTTCTCGACGATGATCAACGCCGGCTTGCCGCTGGTGCAGGCGCTCACGATTCTCGCCGAACAGAGCCAGAACAAGGTCTTGGCCGACATCACGCGCAAGGTTGTGTTCGACGTGGAGTCCGGCAATACCGTTGCCGACGCAATGACTAAACACCCGCAGGCGTTCAGCCCGTTGTACGTGAACATGGTGGCGGCTGGTGAGGCCGGTGGTATTCTGGACACGATTCTGATGCGCCTTGCGACGTTCATGGAGAAGAACGACGCGCTCGTCAGGAAGGTGAAGGGCGCAATGATCTATCCGAGTGTCATCATGAGCGTGGCCGGCATTGCGGTGACCGTGTTGCTCATTTTCGTCATTCCGGTGTTCGAGAACCTGTTCAGCTCCGCGGGGCTGGCGTTGCCGCTGCCGACGCGAATCGTGATGGGAGCGTCGAGGTTCCTCAAAGGTTACTGGTATATCATCATCGGCATCGTGGTTGCGGCCTGGTTCGCTTACAAGCGGTATGCGGCGACGTCAGACGGGCGGCTCAAGATCGACCGGGTGCTTCTCCAGGTGCCGGTCTTGGGAGACGTGCTGCGGAAATCGGCAGTGTCGCGGTTCACGCGCACGCTGGGCACGCTCGTGAGTTCCGGTGTGAGCATACTCGACGGTCTGGAGATCACAGCCAGGACGGCGGGAAATCGGGTGGTTCAGGACGCGATCATGGAGTCGCGTTCGTCGATTGCCGGTGGCGATACAATCGCCGCGCCACTCAAGAAGTCAGGCGTGTTTCCGCCGATGGTGATCTCGATGATATCGGTTGGAGAGCAGACGGGAGGACTCGACGAGATGCTGTCGAAAATCGCCGATTTCTATGACGACGAGGTCGACGCGGCGGTGGGAAACCTGTTGAGCCTGCTCGAGCCGTTGATGATCGTGTTTCTGGGAGTCGTGGTGGGCGGCATGGTGGTGAGCATGTACCTGCCGATCTTCGACATGATCAACGCGGTGCAATAGGCAGCGCTCACATCGATCAACCTCAGCCGCCAAGTCGTGAGAGCTGCACTCTGTGTGCTTCTCGCCGGGCTTATCGGCTGCGCGTCTGCGTCAGTCACGCGTGAAGAGGCGGCACCGTCTGAATTCGCGGGCTCGTTTTACGAGAATGCTCAGGAAAGCATTTTCTTTCCCTGTGGCGTCAAGCTCTCTGAAGACGGATGGTGGGTCCGCTTCAGCGAGGGAGCTCAGGCAGACCGGATCCGCTACCAGTACAAGGGATCAGGCTTTCCGACGGCGAGCCACGATGTGCGTGTGCGAGGCCACCTTACTCCCGTTCAACGGATTCAACCACCGGTTCGTTACGGGACAGGGTTTCACACGCGCGAGCTCGTCATCGATGAAGTCCTCGAGGTCCGGGATCCCGGCATGATCTGCGCGAGTTACGAGAAGAAGCCGGCGGTCTGGAATGGCGCAGGCCCGACGGCTTCAAGAATCATGGGAGCCGCGGCAACGGACGATAAGTCCCTCGTTGCGATTATGGAGTTCAATGGCGACGTGACCCTTTGGAAGTCCGCAACGGGAACACTTGTCCAGCGGTTTAAGAGTGGCCACACCTTCGGGGAGTCTCAGGGTCCAGATGTACGGATGTGGTTCAATCCGCAGGCGACTCTTCTGGCGGAGGCGGGCAATGACGGATACGTGCGCGTCTGGGGGGTTCCTGATGGCGAGCTTCGCTGGAAGCTCGCCCATTCAACCACGCCCGATTCCCTGATGGATTCGACGGGACGTGTAACCGTCGGTTTTAGCCGTGGGCCAGTGTCTCGCGTCGCATTCGCTCCAAACGGCGAGGCGCTCGTCAGCGTCGGTGCCTGGCGTGCATTCACCTGGTCGATGAAGACCGGGAAAGTAGTCAACACCCTTCACGGAGTTGGTCTGGATGGGTTGGCGGCACCGGCGCAGGCGGTCGTCGCCCGCAGTCCGCCCCGGATCATTGCAACCGGTGAGGATGGGTTGTTACGGGGATACATGTTGACATCCGAGGGCCGGCCCATCTTCGCGGCCAAGGCGGACCATGTCGGCCGCGGCGAAATGATCATTAGCCCCGACAACCGCTGGATCGCGATTCTAGTGGGTCGGGATTCCGTTTCGCTCTGGTCTCTCAGTGAGGGGAGGATCACGCAAACGCTGGTTATCCCGCATTTCTTCAATGGCGGAATGGCATTCAGTCCCGACAGCAAGCGCCTCGCAGTTGCCGGCGGCAGCGGGGCCATCTTCATCTGGGATGTTGCATCGGGAACGCCCTTCAGGAGCATTCACGGATTGCCTAGCTGGGCGATCAGAATGTGGTTCAATGCTCGCGGCGACTCGATTGTGTTCAGCTCGGTATTCGGGAAGGAGCTTTACGTGGTTCCTGTAGTCACTGACCCGCGAGATATTCTTCGGTCGCGCGTGAGGTAGGCGGCTGGTACATCTCAGGTGCGGCTACGGTCGCCGGTCTTTGCGGGATTGCCCTCGAGGCGGAGCTTCAGCTCTGCAGCCGACTTTTCATCGAATCGCCCGTCTGCGCGCCAGTGCACCCTTCCGTCCCGGTCGACAAGGAGAACGTATATACGATCCTCGTCGGCCAGCTTCAGCGCTTTTCGAAACGGCGACTTGTCGATGTACAGAGTTATTGTCGCCGAACGCACGGCCTGGTCTGGAATCCCGCTCCGCATCCCGCGGTCAATAAATGACCGCATCAGCCGGTAGCGGCGTCCCAATGTGGGGATCTCATAGATCCGCAGGTCGCCGCGCGCGCCGGCCATCGTCTTTAGCGCCGGCATCCAGCTGTCGACATCGCTCTGCTGCTCCCGCTTGAAAGCAACGAGCACCACGTTGAGCTCGCCCTTGAAATCCGAGGGCAGCGCGAAACGCTCGCCTTCGAGATTGCTTCCCTCGACGTGCGGGAATCGTCCAAGGCTGTTGGCGGTGGAGAAGGGAATGATCGTGTCGGCTGACTGTGGTCTCGTCGCAAGGGCGGCTACGAGGAGCACGTACATGGCTGGTCGCAACATGGTGTAAAACGAGTGAAAGAGGAAAGCTAAGTTACGCGTGGCGGCGCCATCCACGTACCTGCCGATCTTCGACATGATCAACGCGGTGCAATAAGCCTGGCTCTCCCTGAGATTGATCCTGATTTTGCATGAGGGTTGACTGGAGCGAGAAAGCGCGCTAATATCTAGCGCATGAAAACGAACCAACTATTGAAGCGGAGTGTCAAAGCGCGGAAACCGCGCCGCAACCCCCTATCCGAAAACAGCAAGCTTCGTTTGCTGGGGTTACCCGCTTCGCTCATCAAGGTCATTCAGTTCTTTGCTCTTCACCCAGACGAGAAGATTCGATTTCGCGAGTTGCAGCGCCGACTGGACCTTGGAAGCGCCTCGCTCCAGCGGGACCTGGACCGGCTCATAATTCTGGGAGTGGTTCGGCGAATAGTGGATCAGGATTCGCTGACTCACTACTCGGCTGCACCGCACTCTGGGCTATGGGTAGCCTTGCTGGGATTGGTGCGCGAGTTATCCGAACCGGAGGTCTTGGTTAGAGAAGCCGTGAGGGATGTGCCAGGGATTGACGCCGCGTTCATCTACGGTTCGGTTGCCCACAAGACCGCCCGACCGGACAGCGATATAGACCTCTTCGTGGTGGCCGACAACCTGGATAGACACGTTTTTTACCGAAACGTGGCGGAGTTGGGGCAGGTAACGGGGAAGGAAGTAAACGCGATCCAGTATTCGAAAGCTGAGTTTGCCAAAAGGCTCGCGGGGAATACTCGATTTGTTCGCGAGGTTCTCGAGGGTGAAAAAGTATGGGTCGTTGGCGATGGGACTGAGCTCGCGCCAATCGCCATTGCTGCGGGCTTGACCGAGTCGTCGGTCCGGTCAGGGCGGTCCGGCACCAACGTCTAAGGGAATCCCTATGCGGCCCGAAAGAATCGACTGGATGATAAAGAGTGGTGCCTTACGAGAAGGCTCTTTCTCGGAGGGTGAGGTAGTGAATCTCTGGAGTAAGGCAGTGAGCTACGCAAAGGATGCGCAGATTGCGGATCTCAGTATCGATGGCGCGATCCAATCAGGCTACGCGGCGGTCTTCAATGCGTGCCTTGCCGTCCTTGCCTATCATCGACTTCGCACCGGGACGACAAAGAATCATCACGAGAACGTGTTCGCGGGAGTGAATGCCTACGACATTCCAGGTTTGGAGAATCTGATCCCGGAATCCACGGAAATCCGAAGCCTCCGCAAAGGCTCCATGTATGATCCCGTTTTGGCGGACGAGACTGACCGTGCTAACACGATCAAGTGGATGCTGGACTCGTTGCCGAAGATGCACAGTGCCTTCGTAAAGTGGTCACCGCACCTCGGAGCCGGTCTAGCTCAGCCGTAGTATCGCTGGATCAGGTTGCCCAGGGTCCATCGGGACATTGTACCCTCCGATCCGGCAAGGTCGAGCCGCGCGGCTGACATAGCGCGCACACTCTGTGAAGAGAAAGCATTGCGTGAGTGTCCGCAGGTCATAGCTTCGACGAACATGCGAGCGAAGATTCGTTGGGTCGTTGCGGTTCTCTCCCCCCTCGCTGCGCTTGCACAAGCGCAGTCACCCACTACCCAGCTCTACGTTCATGTTCTGACAAGCAGCGGATCTGCTGTTGAAGGTGCTCTCGTTGCGCTGATCGATCAAAACAATCAGGTAGTGTCGGAAGGCTTGAGCTCGGCGAGCGGGCGCAGGGTGCTCGCTGCGTTGCCGGGGTCCTATCGAGTACGAGTCAGGAGAATTGGGTTCGCCCCATTCTTCTCTGACCCTGTGTCCATTCCCAGAAGCGGTACACTGGTTCTTCAGATTGCGACCGAGCGAATCTTGCTGAACACCGTTGTCGTTACGGGGGACGGCCAATGCCGGCAATTGACCGCTGACGCTGCAACGTTGGCAATCCTTTGGGCGGAGATTGTGAAAGCGTTGCAAGCCAGTCAACTCACACTGGGAGATCTCACTGGAATTGGAAAAGCGCGCGTCTTCAACAAAGAAACCGGCATGCAGGGAGAAGTTTTTCTCGACGAATCCAGGATCATCCCTGTTGTAAATCGGCGGCCTTTCGGGATCGTTGAACCCGGTGCTCTCGCAAAAAAAGGATACGTGCGCGGTGACATGTACAGCGGATGGGAATTCTACGGGCCTGACGAGAGCGTCTTACTGTCACCGGAATTTGCCAATACGCACTGCTTTACTGTCGTCCGTGACACCAACAGAAAGGGTCAGGTTGGGCTCGGGTTTAGGCCGGTACGTAAGAGAAAGATTTCCGACATCAAAGGAGTGCTATGGCTGGATGAAGCGTCGGCAGAGCTTCGCGACATGACCTTTCAGTACGTGAATGCGCAGTTGCCGGCTGGTATTACCGGCGGAGGCCAAACCAGATTCCGTCGTCTGGCCTCAGGAGCATGGATCGTAGACGAATGGAAGTTGACGATGCCGCGTGTGGAGCAGCGGCGTAGAACCATCGAACAATTCAGGATCAACAACTCCGAGTTCGTGCAAGTGGGAGTCACCGAAACCGGCGGTTCGCTAGTCGTTGGTTTGGATGCTTTGCCCGCCGACGGGCGTACTACGAGCGTCACCGGAGTCATCTACGACAGCCTGAACGACAGACCTCTTTCACGTGCCGGCGTTACTATGGACGACGTTACAGTGCGTTCGGACAAGGAGGGCAAGTTCAGTTTCCCAGGTGTATCGGTGGGGGCGCACAACATTTCCTTCAGTCATCCCGCGTTGAAATCGCTTGGGCTGACTGCTATCGAGCGCGAATTCGAGGCAACAGCTCAAGAGACCGAACTATTCCTGGCTGTTCCTTCCCTGGGAGCGGTGTGGCCGCGACTATGCCGCGACACTGCCTCAACCCTGAAAGGTAATGATCGCCGTGGAGTGCTCCATGGTACCTTGCGAGACCCTGAAGGAAAACCTGTAGATGGCGGCCGCGTCCGCATTACCTGGCGCGAAGTGGTCAGCATCGGTGAAGTGCGGGCAATGGGGCAACCCGATCTCAAGTTGGAGGTCGTAACGGACAACACGGGGCAATACGCCGCCTGTGGCTTCTCGTCAAAGACGCGGGGCACCGTAGAGGTAATGGTTGGGAAACGCCCCATTACTCGTAACGGATTCGATTTCGCCAAAGGTTCGGTTTTACAGCTCGATCTGCTCTTTCCAAAAACCGCGCCGAAGCGAAGCGTCCTGGTCTCAGGGACAATTCGCGATCGCGTCGGTCAGCCGATCCCATATACCTACATCTTGGATCGCTCGAGCAAAGAATCGGCCGTCTCCGATAGCCTTGGCGTCTTTCGCCTCACGAGTTTTCCCGTCGGTGGAACCATACCGCTAAGCATCCGACGCGCCGATTACCTGGCTCGCGATACAATCGCTGAACCGGGAAATGCAAACGCAATCCTGGTGCGAATTCATCTCGACAGCGCACACGCGAACGACACACTGCGTACTGAGCCCCCGGCAGCCGGATATTTCGAGGCTCTTGATCGAAATGGTTATTATCGACGGAGATCTCTCGCAGGGGAGGGAACTTTCATAACCACAGACGCAATCGACCGGCGGAGTCCCCACCGTATCACGGAAATGCTGCGGGAGATACCCAATATCGAAGTGATCTCACCGCGTGGAATGAGCGGCGAAGAGGATTTTCCAGCGACCGCTGACAGTGGTTGCACTTTGCCTCTCGTTTTGGATGGTCAACCAATCAGGTACTACACCGGTGATGCACTGGATTCAAGTTCGCGTCCCCAGGTAAACGCTGTAAAAGCCGCGGCATCAGGTCAGGCTGATTCCACTCGTTCGATAGACACGTTTGCGGCGCTAGTCCCTCCCGATCTGATCGTTGGCATAGAAGTGTACTCACGGCCTTCAGCAGTGCCTAAAGAACTTCAGCGGTACGCAGGAGACTGCGGCCTCGTTATCGCTTGGACAAAATCCCGATAGTCATGCGCGCTCGTTCGCAGTCAATACCGGTTTGCGTCGTCGCGATGTTGTTGAGGGGCGTGCCTGCAACGTCGCCTCTCGCACGCTCGGACGCGCGTGTGTTCCTCGCGTCTCAGACGTCTCAACGAGGATCCCACTCGAACATGACTGACATGTTCGAATTTGCCGCGCCATATTAGCATCCGCCCAACCACAAGTTATGCAATGATGATTCTATGCAGAAAAAGATTGTACAGGCCTTGATGCCGAAATCCTTCAATCGGAATAGACTCGTGCGCCAGTCCAGTGCTATTGCCGTTTTTGTCCTCACCTCGGCGTGGCTGACGGCATGTACATCCGCCTACATGCGGCCGGCCAGTGCATCTCGCGCCGACTCGGCCGCCATCCGCCGGGACGTTGAATTCCTCGCCAGCGACGCTCTGGAGGGCCGTCTCGCCGGAACTCCCGGCAACGACTCCGCCGCAGCCTATCTCGCCCGGCGCTACAAATCGCTTCGTCTTTCCGCGTTTACCGCCGGATATCTCCAGCCCTTCGACGCGCGCTCAGCCGAAGACGCGCACATGGGCCGCACCGAGGGGCGTCAAACCGAAAACGTGATTGCGCTTCTTCGTGGAACCGACCCCGTTCTCCGTAATGAATACGTCGTCATTGGAGCACACTTCGACCACCTCGGCCGCTCGTCCACTTTCGCCCAGGACCCAGAGGCAAAAGACGCCATCCGGAACGGCGCTGACGACAACGCGTCGGGAACGGCCGCAGTGGTTGAGCTCGCGCGGCTGTTCGCTGCCAGACCGACGCGCCGCTCGATTGTCTTCGCCAACTTCAGCGGGGAGGAGCTCGGACTGCTCGGCTCGCTCTGGTTCGTTGGCCATCCGCCGGTGCCTCTCGACCACGTGGTGGCGATGCTCAACTTCGACATGGTTGGGCGATTGCGTAACGACAAACTGATCGTTTACGGAACGTCGACAGCCACCGAGCTCAAGGCGATTCTCGACAGCGCCAACGCCGTTTCCGGTGCCGAGGCGCTGAAGGTCACCGGAATCGGCGACGGATACGGCCCGTCGGATCAGACGTCGTTCTACGCCAAAGACATTCCCGTGTTGCATTTCTTCACTGATCTGCACGAGGACTATCACCGGGCGACCGACGACGCCGACAAGGTGAGCGCTGCCGGTGAAGCGCGCGTCGTCGATCTCGCCCTGCGCGTCGCGCGCACAATCGCCGATCGCCCATCACACCTGACTTTCGTCAAGATGGCCGCCCCGGCTCCGTCCGCGACGAGCCGGGAAGGATCTCAGACCTACCTTGGATCGGTTCCCGACATGGCGGCGGGCGATGTCGTGGGACTACGGCTGGTGGGCGTGCGCCCCGACAGCCCCGCCGATAAAGGCGGCCTGAAGGCAGGGGACGTAATTGTAGAGTTCGGCGGCCTGGCGGTGAAGGATCTCTACAGCTACACCGACGCACTCTACAAGCACAAACCGGGCGATGTGGTGAAGGTCGTCGTGCTCCGCGCTGGTCAGCGCGTCGAGCTGACCGTCACGCTGGGGAAGAGAGGGGGCTGAGCGCGCTACTGCCCGGTCTTCCCCTCGGGTAGCAGCACGAACCTCGCATAATTCGCCGTATTGAAGTACTGCTTTGCCGCCTTTTGCAGTTGCGCTGCCGTAAGCTGCTTCACCATTTCGTCGTACTGGCTAGTCAGCCCGCCAAGATCCTCTCCCGCTTCGTCGCGCGCGACGATGTTGCCGAGCCAATAGGAGTTCTGCCGAACCTCCACCTCGCGCGTGCGAAGTATCTGCTCCTTCACTTTATCGACGTCGGCCTGGGAGGGCGGATTCGCCTTAAGTGAATCGATCAGCGCAAACGTTGCCTTCGACAGCAGGTCGACATTCTCGGGCGACGAGCCGAATGCAATCTGCACTGCATATTCCTTTCGCGGCTCCCGGCTGCACCCTCCGCCGACGTTCGGGCTGTAGGTGCCCCCCAGCTTCTCGCGTAGCGTCTCGTTCAATCTCATCTGCACGAGAGTCGTGAGCGCCCGCAGCGTGAAGCGGCTCTCGGGGGATGATTCGCAGGCGCCAGTGAACTCGATCACGGTATTGGCCTTTGGCTCCGTGCCCTTGTTCACCACGCGCTGAACCACGCCTTTGGGCGGTGAGGTGCCGGTGTCGCGCCACGTTTCCTTGCGACCAATCGAAGGCAGACTCCCCAGGTAGCGTTCGACGAGCGGCTTGAGATTCGTCGTGTCGACGTTACCCACGAAGACGAACGTGAAGTCGCTGGCATCGGCGAACCGATCCTTGTAGAACGCGAACGCCTTGTCCGGATTTACCTCGGCGAATACTGCCGGCGTGACAGGACGTGAGCGAAAGCTGTGTTGCGACATCGTCACCTGCACCGTGTCCTGGAATACCGCGTCAGGCGACGCGCCACGGTTGGCGAGAAAAGGACCGACTTGCGCGCGGAAGGCATTGTATGCCGTCGTGTCGAGTCGCGGCGAGGTGAAGTCCAGGTAGATGAGCTGAAACAGCGTCTCCAGGTCCTTAATTGAGCTGTGACCGCTGAAGCCTTCGGTGGTTTCGCCGATCGTCGGCGCCACGCCCACATCCTTCCCGCTCAGCTTCTTCGCCAGGTCGACGCGGTTGAAGGTGCCGGCACCCCCGAGTCCGACGATCTGCGACGCGAGCTGGGCGGACATGATGTCGGCGTCAGATGCGAGCGACGTGCCTCCTCTGCTGTATGCTCCAACAAGAACCTCGTCGGCCTTGAAGTCCGTTGGCTTGACGATCACGCGCACTCCATTCGATAGCTTCCACTGCGTCGCAGCGATGCTGGCGATGGGAGTCGACGAGACGATCTTGCCGCCGGCCGGAACCTTGTCGACGAGCGCGTCGCTGGAAAGGTTCTCGGTGTAGGCGACGATCGGCGCCTTCGCCGCGCGGTCGAACACGGCAAGAAGCCCGCTTTCCGTCGGCACTGGAACACCGGCTTTGAGCGGAGTCTGGGAGATGATCACGCGATTACTGTCAGTGATCCAGCTGCTCGCCAGCTTGTTGACGTCGGCGAGCGTGATGGTTGGAAGGAGGGTGTGCGCCAGCATGTTCTCATAGGCAATGCCGGGAATCGTCTCGTCCTCGAGGAAGTTCCGGATGTATTCCCCCGCCAGCGACACCGATGGTGTCTTGTCACGCTCGGTATAGGCCTGCTCGTATCCGCGCAGAATATCCTGCTTTGCGCGATCCAGCTCCGGCGGCAGAAATCCAAACTCATCAACGCGCCGGGCCTCGATGAGCAGCGCCTCGAGGCCGTGTTCCACGCCGCCGTCCTTCACGATCGCGTCGAGGGCGAAGCCGTCGGTGGTGCGCGCGAAGAAGCTGGACTTTGACGCTCCCGCCCCGAGAAAGGGCGCGTCCGGCTTCTGCGTCATCTCGGCAAAGCGGCTGTTGATCATCTGCAGGTAGAGATTCTGAATCAGATCGCGGCGGTATTCACCGACCGTCTTCGTTACCGACTTGGGAAGCTTGAAGATCAGGTTGACGCTCGAGCTCGTGGCTTCCTTGTCGCTGGCGATGGCCACCAGGGGTGCCTGGTTGTCGGGAACGCTGTAAATGGGCCGCTTGGGCGGGTTCGACCTGCCGGGAATGCCGCTGAAATGTTTTTTGATCTGCGCCTCGATGTCGGCCGGATTGAAGTCGCCGACGGCGACTACAGCCATCAGGTCAGGGCGATACCAGTCGCGATAGAACGGGCGCAGTTTGGACGGCGTGACACCCATTATGCTTGGCTCCGTTCCAATGGGCAGCCGGGTTGCGTAGCGCGATCCCTTGAACGCGATCGGCAGCCACGTCTGGAGCATCCGGTCGCCGGCGCCCTTTCGTCCCCGCCACTCCTCGCGCACCACTCCGCGCTCGTTCATCACTTCGGTGGAGTCGAACGTCTGGCCGTGCGCCCAGTCCTCGAGGATCGTAAAGGCCTGCTCGACGATTCGCGCGGTGTCTGTGGGGACGGGCAGTATGTACACCGTCTCGTCGAAGCTCGTGTACGCGTTCAGATCCGCTCCGAACCGCACACCGATCGACTCGAGATATTTGATCAGGTCATTCTTCGCGAAATGAGTGGTGCCGTTGAACGCGGTGTGCTCGATGACATGGGCGTACCCGAGCTGGTTGTCGGTCTCGAGTATGGAGCCGGCATTGACGATGAGGCGAAGCTCGGCCCGCTTCTCGGGCTTGAGGTTCTGGCGTATGTAGTAGCGCAAGCCGTTCGAAAGCGTGCCGATCTTCACGTTCGAGTCGGTCGGCAGCACAGTGGTCAGCGGCGGCGCCGCCTGTGGGCTGGCAGCCGGGGCGCCCTGCTGGCCGAAACTCACCGCGGGCAAGCAAACAAGAACGACAGCAGCGATTCTGCGAATGATGGACATGGGTGGCGAATGAGTGGGAATAACCTGAGCGCCGCTAATCTGACGCCAACTCAGAATATACGATGTCAGGGTGAATTAGTGGGAAACTCGCTTTGCACGGCCCGAAGGCGGTACTGCCTATCGGACTCTGCTTGTCAGGTCGAGCGCCGCACGCAGGCCTTCAGCGATTGCAGCAGCGTCACCCTCGCCCCAGAAATGCATGAAGAAGAGTCGTGGCGTTTCTCCCAGCATGTGACTGTGCAGGGCCGTCACTTCGACATTGTGCGCGCGGAGCGCGCGGATCACTCCGCTGACCTCGCTGTCGAGTAGTACAAGGTCGCCGGTCGCCACCGCACCGCCCCCGCCTGTAGGCTGAAAGTTGATTGCCGTCGCCACTCCCATTGACGGCGGAATGACGTGGCCCTCAATGCGAATGGTGTCTGCCCGCGGGATTGTCACCTGATACACGATGCCGTTGACCTTGCCCGGCTGTCCGAGCAGCCGCGCGATCGCCGCAGTATCCAGGTCCATTCGTTCGAAGGCAGGCGCGGACGGCGCGGCGGCAGCAGGAGTTCCAGTCAGCGCCAGCGCCGCGTGCATCGCACGGGCAATCGTCTGCGGCTTGCCGTGCGCCATCACGTGCATGTACATCACGCGCGGAGAATCTCCGCGAAGATGATTGTGCAGCGCGCTCGGCTCCACTCCACCTTCCTGAAGAGCGCGCATGACGGGACCGATTTCGTCCTCGGTGAGCACGAGGTCGCCCATTACGAGCGCATCAGCCGGGCCAATCGGCAGAAAGCCGAGCCACGAGCCAAGGGCGAGGGCGGGTTTGAGCTGGAGGCCGCCGATGACGACGTTCAGATCAGAGCGCGGTAAACTGAATTTGTAGACGCCTCCGGGCTGAAGTGCTCCGGCACGTCCAATGGCGGAGTCAACTGAAGGTGCCCATGCCGGCGTCTGCGCGCCGGCCACGGCCGTCGCTACCGCCACTGCCAACACGCACGCGACAGTCAGAGCTACCTGGTTCCGATGCCCCCGCATGAGACCTCCTCGCACAATCGGTGCTTTCGGCGGAAAGCTCACGCGAGAGAATTCCCGGCAGCGATCCTGAAGTTTGTCCCCCATGGATCCGTGACGACCCAGCTTTCCTTTTCGGGCTTAACGGCGTAGCCGCCAGACTCGAGACTCCGCGCTGCTGCCGCTGCCTCCTGGACAGAGGGAACGAGAACGGTCCACTCGAGCAGTCGCGCATCGTTGTTCTCCGCTCGGGGCGCTTCTGCCGCCCATGTATTGGTGCCGAGGTGGTGGTGATAGCCGCCGGCGGAAAGAAAGAGCGCACCGGGATAGCTCCACACGACCTTGTCGAGGCCGAGCCCCTGATGATAGAACGCCTCTGCCTCGGCGATGTCGGCAACGTGAAGGTGAACGTGGCCAATCACCGTCCCCTTGGGCATCCCTGTCCAACGCTCATCACGGGCGGCCTTTATCAGGCTGTCCACGTCGAGCGGATTGGTGGCCATCGCGAGCTGCCGGCCCTCGTGACGCCATGCGCTGCGCGGGCGGTCGGCGTACACCTCGATGCCGAGCCCGTCGGGATCGGTGAGGTAGAGCGCCTCGCTTACGAAGTGATCGGACATCCCCGCATACGCGCCGATCTCGGCCAGATGCGCGACGAAGCGTCCGAGTGAAGCGCGATCGGGGAGAAGAATGGCGTAGTGGTAGAGTCCAAGCCGTCCGCGACGGGACACCGGCCGCGCGCCGGGAAGCTCGCGCAGCTCAACAATGACGTTCTCATCGTCATGAGGAGCAAGCGAAGCGCCGCCGGCAGCTCGACCGGCAACGCGGAGTCCCAGCACCCGCTCGTACCACGCCAGCGACCGCTCGAGGTCGGCAATCTGAAGCCGCACCGGACCCAGTCGCGTGGCATCCGGGAGCCGATAGCCTTTTGGCGCGACTCCATATGGAAGTTGGCTGCGACTCTTGCCGATTCCTTCAAGAGGCGCCCCACCGGTCTTGAGATCGTTTGCCGTCACTTGTCGTTCCTCCGTCGCGCTTTGGCGAGCAATGCGATCAGCGATCGCAGCTCCGCCTTGTTCAGGTGACCCAGTTGTTCTTGGTGCACTTTTTCGACCGGGCCATCGAGATCGTCGAGAAGGCGCAATCCCTTGGGGGTGACGCGCGTCGTCACCAGCCGGCGGTCGAGGGTGTCGCGCTCGCGGACAACCAGTCCGGCCTGCTCCATCCTGTCGAGGAGTCGTGTCACGTCGGGGACTTCTGCGATCAGCCGCGACCGGATGTCCTCCCGGCAGAGCCCGGCGGGCCTCACTCCCCGAAGAATTCGCAGGACGTTGTACTGCGTTGGCGTCACGCCGAACGGCTTGAGCGCCTCGATTGCGGAGTAGCCGAGAACGGCGTTGGTTCGCTGGATGCTGAGCATTGCTTCCTGCTCCAGGCTGCCGAACGGTTTGGACTGCTTGAGCTCGTCTTTCAGGCGCAGTGTCATGACCCGAAATGTATGTGTTATAACACCAATGTCAACGTTATTCCAAGTGCTCCCCGGCCGGTCCGAAAGTCTTTATTGATTCCGCAGGGTTCCCGATTTAATGTCGCTGCGCGCCCGCACGCGGGCCGGAACCTGAGCGTCGCTGGCGCAGTACTCCATTCGGCGTCAGCGTTACCCGCGGGCCGGCCGCTCGTCTGTCATAGACAGAAGAGCAATTCGCCGGCCTTTTTCTGTTGTCCTCTTCATTCGTTACCGCATGAGACACTTTGGCTTTTCATCCATCGCCGCGGCGCTTGTGCTCGCAGGCTGCGCGAAGGAAACCACTGCTCCGGTCCAGCCCGCATCCGTAACGCTCCGCGCGACTATCACTCCAGACAACCGGTGTACGGTCGAGACCCTGGGCCAGACCTATACGTCCATCGGCCAGGTGCGGGGGGTAGTGCTGCCGGCATTCTCCGGAAACCTCGAGAATGATGGATACCATGCGGTCGGCTGCTGGGTTGCTGCCCCCGATGGCACGGACGGCGATCTCGTGGTGCTGTTTGCCGGCAACTCGTTTCAGAAACAGTTCGAGACGGGCACTTTCCAGCCTCGTTTCGAGCCGCCCTTTGGCGCCACCGACAAGATCGTGAGCGTCTCGTTCAGGGCCGCGGTTCTCACGAATCAACGGCTGGCGACGGTTGATCAATCGACGGGATCGGTAGTTGTGGACAGCGATGCGAAGGGTAACCGCACCGTTCGCGTGGACGTTACCGCCGTCAAGTACGATCTGTAGATCGGACCAGAACCTCTTAAGAAGCGCCTCGCTCACGACGGGGCGTTTTTCTTGTTTGCCTGAAAGCCAATAGCAGGGCAGGGCAGGACGTTGCTTCCATAGCGGGAAGTCAGTCCTGATGATGTGAGAACCGCCTTCCGTAGCACCATTTTGACAATGAGCGGAGTCGTCGCTGCGCTGGCGGTGCTCGAGGTTGGCCTGCGTCCGCTCGCAACCGCGGACCTGCCGCCGCAGGCTCGCCCTGCTGCCGATTCATTCGGCGCTCCGGTCGTCACGAGCCGGCAGCTCGAAGAGGGAATCGCTGAATCTCATTTTTCCAGTGCCGGTGCGCGCCTCACGGGTAATCCAGTAGTTGCCGGTGCGCCGCTCGTCGTGATCCTTGGCGACTCGCATGTGGTGGCGCGCGAAGTTGGCGACACGCAGACAATGGGCGCGTGGGTGGAGCGGCTTGCACGGCGGGACCGGTCTCCCGTGAACGTGCGGCAGTATGGATGGCGGGGAGCATCGCCGCCGCAGTACCTGATGGTCGCCCACGACGTCATGGAGCATTGGCATCCATCGCAGGTGGTGATCGTGCTCGATGGCGATGACCTCGGTCCCGATCCCCTTAACCGCCAATTTCCCCGCATGCGCATCGGGCGAAACGATGTCGCTCAGCTCGTGCGAGGCCCGCGACGAGATGATCCACTCGCCGCCTCGGTTCATCACCGGTTCACTCTGGCGACGCTTGCTCGTATCCGCTGGCAGCGCGTCGTCGAGCGCGCGCCGAAAAGCCTGCGTCCATGGCTCAGTCCGCCCACTGAAACAAACGGCACCACGCCAGCGGCATCGCTGGTGGCGGCCGTACCTCGAGTCGAAGTAAAGGCGCTGGCCCGCGCATTCGGGCAAAATCTTCTCATTGTTTATACAGCCGACGTCAGAGCAGCCGGCGGGTATAAGCCGGACGCCGGAGAAGAGCGCCTTCTCACCGCCTGCTCAGCGCAGCATGTCCGGTGCGTGTCGATGCGCCCGCTGATGCTTGCCGCGCGTCGGGCAGGGTACGTCGTTCGCGGATTTTCCACGACCACGCTCGGCGTCGGCCACATGAACGCAATGGGTCACGAGCTCGTCGGCCGGGAGATCTGGCGGGAGCTCGGACCGACCATGCCGCGGAACACATCCCAACTGGCCGAGCGGTAAAAAACTCGCAGGATGCTTTTCATCTCGTGGGAGTTCGTTGTTTTCCTGGCGCTCGTTCTCGCCGGGCTCCGGCTCATGCCCAGTCGCACGTCGCGGCAGGCCCTTCTCCTCGTGGCGAGTGGCGTGTTCTATGGTTCGCACACGCCCTGGCACCTGCTGATTCTCGCGACGCCGAGCCTCATCGATTTCGCATGCGCTGCTCGAATCGAGGACAGCGAGGATCCAGCAGCCAGGAAACGCTGGCTGATGCTGAGCCTCGTCTCGAATCTTGGACTGCTCGGGTACTTCAAGTACGCGGATTTCTTCGCTGACTCGATCGGTGCGCTCATCGGCGTTACGACAGTGCCGCTCGGGCTGGCGCTCCCGCTCGGCATTTCGTTCTTCACATTCAAGACGCTCAGCTATACGATCGATGTGTACCGTCGCGAGATACCGGCGTGCCGGAGCATGTGGCGATACGCGATGTTCGTCTCGTATTTCCCCGAGCTGGTAGCTGGCCCTATTGTGAGGGCGTCGGTGTTCCTGCCGCAGATGGACCGAAAGCTCGAGCCGTCGCGCGAACGCGCCATGATCGGCCTCCAGCTCATTCTCCTCGGCGTGACCAAGAAGCTCTTCGTGGCGGACCGGCTGGCAACGCTTGTGAACCCTGTGTTCGCCGCACCCGAGGCGTACTCGCAGCTCACGGTCGCTTCAGCGGTCGTCGCGTATTCGCTGCAGATCTACTGCGACTTCTCGGGATACTCCGACATGGCGATAGGCGTTTCGCGAATCATCGGGTTCGATTTGCCCGAGAACTTCAACATGCCATACATCGCGACGTCGATCACGGAGTTCTGGCGACGCTGGCACATAACGCTTTCCCAATGGCTGCGCGACTACCTGTACATCCCGCTCGGCGGGAATCGCAAGGGTGCGCGGCGGACCTACATAAACCTGATGATCACCATGCTCCTCGGCGGCCTGTGGCATGGTGCGGCGTGGACGTTCGTGGTGTGGGGCCTGCTTCATGGGGTCGGGCTCGCTGTTCACAAGCTCTGGTCGCAGCACGTGTCACATGAGCGACGGCCGTTTCATGGAGTCGTCGGCTGGCTGCTGACCTACTCGTTCGTGTGCCTGGCGTGGGTGTTTTTCCGCGCGCCGGATTTCTCGACGGCAATGCTGATGCTGAAGAAGATCGCCGGCCTCGAGCCGGGCGGAGCAACCTGGGTTTACCTGCCGCTGTTCCTGGTCCTTCCGCTCGTCGTCGCCGCACATGCGGCAGGGATGTGGATTGCGTCACAGGAGAAGAAGACCGGAACGGCGCCTGAGCAGTGGGTTCCCGCTCCTGGTTTTGCGTCTCGGATCTATGACGCGGCCGGGCGTGGAATTGGGCTGAGGCCCCATCGTGCCGCGGGGTTGTACATGCTCCTTCCAAGGCCGGGATTTGTGAGTGCGTTCGTTCTCACCATCTGGCTCTTCGGGCTGTTCCTTTTTTCTCCGGTCCACACGCGCCCGTTCATCTACTTCCAGTTCTGATTTGCCACCGAGACACCGAGGCAGCGAGAACTGCAGTCTGATTAATGGGAACTGCACGCGATTCCCTTGGGCCGCCCCAGTACGCCCTGGGCGACTGACGCGAGACGGTCAGCGGTCAGCGGTCAGCGGTTAGCGGTCAGCGGGCACGGGTAGCAGGTACCGGGTTGCGGGTGCAGTTCTCCAGCCAGTGACATTGCCGCATATTTGACTTGGTACCGCCCCCCAAAGGAAGGCCCAAGAAGATGTCCATCCTCTCGCTCCATCACATCACCGTAGTCTGCGCATCAGCGCAGCGAACCGCCGACTTCTACACCCGCGTCCTTGGTCTGCGGCTGGTCAAGAAGACCGTCAACTTCGACGCCCCGAGCACATACCATCTTTACTTCGGCAATGAAAACGCCGAGCCGTCGTCGCTGGTGACATTCTTCGAATGGCCGAATGCGACGCGCGGCGCTCCGGGAATTGGTGGGACGCATCATTTCGCTTTCCACGTGGCGGACTACGACGGCCTGCTCATGTGGAAGCGGCGGCTCACCGACCTGGGAATTGCGGTGAACGGCCCGCTCGACCGCCATTACTTCACCAGCATCTACATCAGCGATCCCGACGGCACGATCGTCGAGATCGCGACACGTGGGCCGGGATGGACTCGTGATGAGCCGGCGGAATCACTTGGCACGACTCACCGGACGCCGCCGGCCGAGATGCTCACCGGCAACCGTGACAAGGCGAAGATTCAGGCGATCAACTGGCCCGAGCCCGTTCCCGAAATCATGCCCAATATGCGGCTCGAGTTTGGCCTTCATCACATTACGGCCATCGGAAATGACATCGAGCGGACCCAGGATTTTTTTGGCGGGCTGCTTGGAATGCGACTGGTCAAGCGCACGAACAATTTCGACGACCCGAAGTCATTCCACTGGTACTGGGGGGTTGGGGATGGGCGCCCGGGGACGCTGGTCACATACTTCGAGCGCGACCCCTCGCGCGAAAAGCCTGTTCGAATGGGCGCTGGTCAGACTCATCATTTCGCGGTGGCCGTGGCGGACGACGATGCTCAGCTCGAGTGGCGGGACCGGCTCATGTCGGCGGGAGTGCAGGTGACGTCGGTGATGGATCGGGTCTACTTCAAGAGCATCTACATGCACGACCCAGACGGTCAGATTGTCGAGATCGCGACGCTGGGCCCCGGCTTCACAGTGGATGAGCCACTCGAGTCGCTTGGGGAGAATCTTCAATTGCCGCCATGGCTGGCGCGAAGCCGCGACCGGCTCGAGGGAGCGCTCCAGCCAGTGTCGGTTGCGCCGTGGAATGTGAACGGTAACTCCGGCACTCGCGCCACCACCGGTGCGGGTGAGACGGCCGCGGAAGCGGAGACGACTGTCGCCGGATGACTCCAACCAGCTTCCGGGACGGAGCCGCTTCACCGCACCAGGGGCAGCCGGTTCGAACAGCCGGCACCAAACTGGAATCCGCGATCGCGGCGATGGTGATGATTCACGGAAGAAGCGCCACGGCCGAGACCATTCTGTCGCTCGTTCCGGCAATCGACACTCCGGGCTTCGCCTACCTGGCGCCGCAGGCCGACGGGAACACCTGGTATCCGAACTCGTTTCTGGCTCCCATCCCCAGCAACGAGCCCGGCATCTCGTCCGGCATCGCCGCAATTACCGACGTCCTGCTTCGAATCGCCGAGGCCGGAATTCCACCGGAGCGCACGATGCTGCTCGGCTTTTCGCAGGGCGCTTGTCTGTCTCTTGAATATTCTGCGAGAAACGCACGGCGGTATGGCGGCGTTGCCGGGCTGAGCGGCGGACTCATCGGGCCGGACGAAACGCCACGCGATTATCCCGGATCGTTCGCCGGCACCCCGATCTTCATCGGCTGCAGCGATGTAGACTCCCACATTCCCGCAGAGCGAGTGAAGGACTCGGCGCGCATCCTGGGCGAAATGGGAGCGAGCGTCACGATGCGGCTTTATCCCGGAATGGGTCACCTCGTCAATGACGACGAAGTAAGCACAGTGAGGACGATGATGGCGGCGGTCGTCGGCGCCGCGTAAATGGAATTCGTTTTCGAGCCGGCTCGGTCGCGAGTCGTGTTCGGGGCTGGATGCATCGCGAGGCTCGGGGCAGAGGCCGACCTGCTCGGTGTCAGCCGGATTCTCATCGTTGGGACACCGGGAAGGTCGGAGCTGCTCGGCCGCGCGCGGGATCTGCTTGCCGGCAGGGTCGCCGGCACTTTCGGCGGAGCGGCAGTCCACGTTCCCGGAAAGGTCGCCGAGGACGCGCGGGAATCTGCGAGCGCCCACCGCGCCGATGCGATACTCGCCGTCGGCGGCGGCTCGGCGATTGGGGCCGCCAAGGCAATCGCGCTGACGACTGACCTTCCGATAATCGCGCTTCCCACGACCTACAGCGGCTCCGAGATGACTCCTCTCTGGGGCCTCACGCAGGACGGAGCCAAGCGAACGGGGCGGGATTTGCGGGTGCAGCCTCGCACGGTGCTCTATGATCCTGAGCTGAGCCTGGATCTCCCCGTGTCAGTTTCGGCCACCAGCGGCATGAACGCCATTGCCCACTGTGTCGAGGCGTTGTACGCGCCGGACGCGAACCCCGTGACTTCGTGGATGGCGGAAGAAGGCATTCGTTCGCTCGCCGCGTCGCTGCCGGCGATCGCTGTCTCGCCCCGCGATCTCGCCGCGCGAACGCAGGCGATGTACGGCGCCTGGCTTGCCGGCTCCGCGCTGGGTGCCGTGCAGATGGGGCTTCACCACAAGCTCTGCCACACCCTCGGCGGCAGCTTCAACCTTCCCCATGCCGAGACTCATTCGGTGCTTCTCCCGTACACCGCCGCATACAATATGAGTTCGGCCGGTGAAGCGATGCGGACGGTCGAGCGAGCCCTTGGCGAGAGTCCTGCTCCGCGCGCGCTCTACGACCTCGAGCGCCGACTGGGAACGCCGGAATCGCTGGCCGCTATCGGATTGAGTTCAGACGACCTCGAGCGCGCCGCGGATCTCGCCGTGGAGCGCCCATACCCGAATCCGCGTCCGGTGACCCGCGAAGGAGTGCTCACTCTTCTGCAGCGCGCCTTTAAAGGTTCGCCGGCAGGGTAACGCTCGACGCCCAACCATCAACACCAACCCTCAAGGCTCAGCGCTTAATCGGCAACGCGTTACGCTCTCCATACTAGATTCAAGAACTCAAACGGATTTCACGGGTCAAATGGCAGCAAAGCCTTCGAAGAAGATCAATTACAACCGGGCGTGGGCCGAAGCACGGGAGCTCGTCCGGCGCCATCGCCGATCGCTGTCAATCGGACTGGCACTGATGCTCGTGAATCGCGGCGCGGGGTTCGTCATTCCAGGGAGCTCCAAGTTTTTTCTCGATAATGTCATCGGAAAGCACCGCGCCGACCTTCTCGTGCCCCTGGCCATTGGGGCGGCCGTGGCTGTCATAATTCAGGCGATAACAACCTACGCTCTGTCGCAGATCGTGAGCATCGCCGCCCAACGCGCGATTTCCGACATGCGAGAGGACGTCCAGTCGCACGTCCTTCACCTGCCCGTTTCTTATTTCGATTCCACCAAAACAGGCGTGCTGATTTCACGCATCATGACCGATGCGGAAGGTGTCCGGAATCTTGTCGGAACCGGACTGATTCAGCTGGTCGGGGGAATCCTCACTGCAGTCGTCGGACTCGGCGTTCTCTTCTATCTGAACTGGAGACTGACGGCGATTACGATCTTCGTGCTCCTCGCCTTCGGAGCGATGATGGCCGTCGCGTTCGCGCGCTTGCGTCCGCTCTTCCGCGATCGCG
>Ga0097691_1000460_pt1 | contig 35670 bp, 42 predicted proteins | sample NGESurdeep072012_8_FD_72858 | JGI IMG/M metagenome (GOLD analysis project Ga0097691, IMG submission 72858) | Arctic peat soil microbial communities from Barrow, Alaska - NGEE Surface sample 210-1 deep-072012 | ecosystem: Environmental > Terrestrial > Soil > Wetlands > Peat ... | reverse complement strand
TACGACCAGATGCCGGAGCCGCGCTACGTGATCTCGATGGGATCGTGCGCCAATGGCGGCGGCTACTATCATTATTCGTATTCGGTGGTGCGCGGCTGCGACCGCATCGTGCCCGTCGACATCTACGTGCCCGGCTGCCCACCGACGGCGGAAGCGCTGCTCTACGGCGTGATGCTGCTGCAGAAGAAGATCCGGCGCACCGGAACCATCGAACGCTAAGGTTTTTGCAATGGACGACGGCAGGCTCGACGCCTTGGGGCAGACGATTGTTAGCGCGCTTCCGGATGCTGTGACGGGTCATTCGATCGCGTTCAATCAGCTCACGGTGACGGTGCAGGCCGACCGAATCGTCGATGTCGTGCGTTTCCTGCGTGATGATCCAGGCTGCCGCTTTGTCAGCCTCATCGATGTGACAGCGGTGGACTATCCCGGGCGCGAGAAGCGCTTCGACGTGACCTATCACTTTCTGTCTCCGACGCTGAACGCGCGCATCCGTCTGCGCGCGGAAGCCGGTGAGACGACCCAGGTGCCGTCGATCATCGAGGTGTATCCAGGTGCCGACTGGTTCGAGCGTGAGACCTACGATCTCTACGGCGTGATCTTCACTGGGCATCCGGACATGCGGCGGCTGCTGACCGATTACGGCTTTGACGGCCATCCGCTGCGCAAGGATTTCCCGCTCACCGGCTTCGTCGAGGTCCGCTACGACGATCAGGAGAAGAGGGTGCTCTACGAACCTGTCCGACTCAATCAGGAATTCCGCAAATTCGATTTTCTCTCGCCTTGGGAAGGCGCGGACTATCCGCTGCCGGGCGATGAGAAGGCGACAGACAAGGCGGGCGGCTAATGGCTGAAGCAGCACTCCGCAACTTCACCATCAATTTCGGTCCGCAGCATCCCGCCGCCCACGGCGTGTTGCGTCTGGTGCTGGAGCTTGACGGCGAAGTGGTCGCGCGGGTCGATCCGCATATCGGCTTGCTTCATCGCGGCACCGAGAAGCTGATCGAGCACAAAACCTATCTGCAGGCGATCCCGTATTTCGACCGGCTCGACTATGTCGCGCCGATGAATCAGGAGCACGCGTTCTGTCTGGCGGCGGAAAAGCTGCTCGGCATCGCCGTGCCGCGCCGCGGGCAACTGATCCGGGTTTTGTACTGCGAGATCGGCCGCATCCTGTCGCATCTTCTCAACGTCACCACGCAGGCGTTGGACGTCGGCGCGCTGACCCCGCCGCTGTGGGGCTTTGAAGAGCGCGAAAAGCTGATGGTGTTCTACGAGCGCGCGTCCGGCTCGCGGATGCACGCGGCCTATTTCCGGATCGGCGGCGTGCACCAGGACCTGCCGCCGAAACTGATCGACGATATCGAAGCCTGGTGCGATCCGTTCCTCGGAGTCGTCGCCGATCTCGAAGTTCTGCTCACCGGCAACCGGATCTTCAAGCAGCGCAACGTCGACATCGGCGTGGTGTCGCTCAAGCAGGCATGGGAGTGGGGCTTCTCCGGCGTGATGGTGCGCGGCTCCGGCGCTGCCTGGGATCTGCGCAAGGCGCAGCCCTACGAATGCTACGCCGAGATGGATTTCGACATTCCGATCGGCAAGAACGGCGACTGCTACGACCGCTACTGCATCCGGATGGAAGAAATGCGCCAGTCCGTGCGCATCATGAAACAATGCATCGAGAAGCTGCGCGCCGCCGACGGGCAGGGGCCTGTCGCCGTCGAGGATAACAAGATCTTCCCGCCGCGCCGGGGCGAGATGAAGCGCTCGATGGAGGCGCTGATCCATCACTTCAAGCTCTACACCGAGGGCTTCCATGTGCCGGCCGGCGAAGTCTACGCCGCGGTCGAGGCGCCGAAGGGAGAGTTCGGCGTCTATCTGGTCGCCGACGGCAGCAACAAGCCCTACAAATGCAAGATCCGCGCGCCCGGTTTCGCGCATCTGCAGGCGATGGATTTCATCTGCAAGGGCCATCTGCTGGCCGACGTCTCGGCCATCCTCGGCTCGCTCGACATCGTGTTCGGGGAGGTCGACCGGTGATGGCGATGCCGCCCATCCAGTTTGACCGGGCCACCGGCGCTCTAGAGGGCGCAAATACGTGGGAGCGTTTGGCTGCGGTCGCTTTGTCGTCGGGCTCGGAGGTGGCGTCGATGTTTTCGCATCGCGGCTACAACCACTGCGCCAATCTCCTGCGCAAGACGCTGCCTGAGCGCGACATCGCGATCAAACTCAATTCCGATGCTACGTTCGAGTTTCCCTATGGCGACGGATACTGGAGCAGGCTGCTCAACCGTTCGTTCAGCTACGAAGATGAGCTGGAATTGCTGTTCCGGGATTCCGCCAACGTCGACTACACGCTGATCGATTGCGGCGCGAATTTCGGCTACTGGTCGGTGCTGATCTCAAGCGCGCCCTACGGTTCGCACAAGGCGATCGCGATCGAGCCGTCGTCGCAGAATTTTGCCAAGCTGGCGAACAACGCCGAAATCAACGGCAACCGCTTTGAAGTCATGAAGTGCGCGATCGGTGCGGCGCGCGGCACCGCGCGGCTGTCCGGCACCAAGCATGAGGCGTTCAGCATCGCAGGCAGCGGGGGCGGCCGCGGCGAGGACGTACCGGCCATCGCGCTCGATAATTTGCTCGATGACGGCAAGATCTCGCCTGACGGAAAATACCTGATCAAGCTTGACGTCGAAGGCGTCGAGATCGAGGCCATCAAGGGCGGCGCTCGGCTGTTGCAGGGCGACAGCGTCTTGTTGTGCGAGGAACACGGCAACGATCCCAGTCATACCGTGTCGCGCTACATCCTCGAACGGACGCCGCTCAAGCTGATTGTCTACGATCCGCGCAGCAATCGCCTGGAGACCGTCACCGAGCTTTCAATTCTCGACCGCATCAAGGTTTCATCCCACGTCGGCTATAACGTATTCGGCACCGCAAGCGCATTCTGGCAAAACCGGATTAGCGCCCTGAACGCGAGCGCCGCGCGCCGCATGCAATGAGAGACTGAACGACAATGTCCGTCCGCCGCCTCGCACCGAAGGAACAGCAGCCCGCGAACTTTACGTTCTCAGCGGAGAACCTCGCTTGGGCCAAAGAGCAGATCGCCAAATTTCCGGAAGGCCGCCAGGCCTCGGCGGTGATACCGATCCTGTGGCGGGTCCAGGAACAGCACGACGGCTGGGTTTCGGAAGCGGCGATCCGAGCCGTCGCAGATTTGCTCGACATGCCCTACATCCGCGCGCTGGAGATCGCGACCTTCTACACGATGTTCCAGCTGCAGCCGGTCGGCCAGAAGGCGCACGTCCAGGTCTGCGGTACCACGCCGTGCCGGCTGCGCGGCGCCGGCGATCTCATCGAAGTGTGCCAGAGCCGCATCCATCACGATCCCTTTCATCTGTGCAAGGATGGCAATTTCAGCTGGGAAGAAGTCGAGTGTCTCGGCGCCTGCGTGAATGCGCCGATGGTGCTGATCTGGAAGGATACCTACGAGGATCTGACCAAGGAGAGCTTCGGCAAGGTGCTGGATGGCTTTGCCTCCGGCAACCTTCCGAAGACTGGACCGCAGAACGGCCGCCAGTTCTCTGCGCCGGTGGGCGGACCGACCACGTTGAAGGAAAACACATGAAGCGTGACCGCACCTTGCAAGCGGCCGGGCCGGGGAGTGTCGGTACCATGAAGCACTGGCCCTATATCGCTCTGCATGCCGTGACGGCCGCTGCATTCATTTTCCTGCTGCAGCGCTACGGGCTGAGTGCGTCGCTTGATTCAAGCCTGCTATGGGCACTGACCTTCGGCGGATGCGCCGCCGGGCTCGCCTACATGCAGTCCAACCGCTGATCGGGAAGTTTCAATCCATGCTCGACGACAAGGACCGCATCTTCCGCAATCTCTACGGCCTTCAGGACTGGGGCCTCGAAGGTGCGCGCCGCCGTGGCGCCTGGGACGGCACCAAGGCGATCATCGACAAGGGCCGCGACTGGATTATCAACGAGATGAAGGCTTCGGGCCTGCGCGGGCGCGGCGGGGCGGGTTTTCCGACCGGCCTGAAATGGTCGTTCATGCCGAAGGAATCGACCGACGGCCGACCGAGCTATCTGGTGGTCAATGCCGACGAGTCCGAACCCGGCACCTGCAAGGACCGCGAGATCATGCGGCACGACCCGCATCTTCTGGTCGAGGGCTGCCTGCTCGCGAGCTTCGCGATGGGTGCACACGCCTGCTATATTTACGTGCGCGGCGAATTTATCCGCGAGCGCGAGCATCTGCAGGCCGCGGTCGATCAGGCCTATGAGGCCAGGCTGATCGGCAAGGACAATATCCATGGCTTTCCGTTCGACATTTACGTGACCCACGGCGCGGGCGCCTATATCTGCGGCGAAGAGACGGCGCTGCTGGAAAGCCTCGAAGGCAAGAAGGGCATGCCGCGGCTGAAACCGCCGTTTCCGGCCAATGTCGGTCTCTACGGCTGCCCGACCACGGTCAACAATGTCGAGTCGATCGCGGTCGCTCCGGATATTCTGCGACGCGGCGCGGCGTGGTTCGCCGCCATCGGCCGGCCCAACAATGTCGGCACCAAGCTGTTCTGCATCTCCGGCCATGTCGAGCGCCCCTGCAACGTCGAAGAGGCGATGGGGGTCCCGTTCCGGGAACTGATCGAGCGTCATTGCGGCGGCGTCCGCGGCGGCTGGGATAATCTCAAGGCGGTGATCCCCGGCGGTTCCTCCGTGCGCATGGTGCCGGCCGAACAGATCATCGATACGCCGATGGATTTCGACAGCCTGGGCAAGCTGCGCTCCGGTCTCGGCACCGCCGCCGTGATCGTGATGGACAAATCGACCGACCTGATCCGCGCGATCGCGCGGATTTCCTATTTTTACAAGCACGAGAGCTGCGGCCAGTGCACGCCGTGCCGCGAGGGCACCGGCTGGATGTGGCGCGTCTTGACCCGGATGGCCGAGGGCCGCGCCCACAAGCGCGAGATCGACATGCTGCTGGAGGTCACCACGCAGGTCGAGGGTCACACCATCTGCGCGCTCGGCGACGCCGCGGCGTGGCCGATCCAGGGCCTGATCGCGCATTTCCGTCACGAGATCGAGCAACGGATCGACGAGTATTCGCGTAAGTCCGATGTCGACGATGCCGGCATTCTCGATCCCGCGCACATGGTCGCGGCGGAGTAGGGCTGATGGCAATGACCAAACTCATCGTCGATGGCAAAGAGATCGATGTTCCCGCGGAATTTACGCTGCTGCAGGCGTGCGAAGCCGCGGGCGCCGAAATTCCGCGCTTTTGCTACCACGAACGGCTGTCGATCGCCGGCAATTGCCGGATGTGCCTGGTCGAGATCAAGGGCGGTCCGAAGCCGGTCGCGAGCTGCGCCTGGGCCGTTCGCGATTGCCGTCCCGGTCCCAAGGGCGAGCCGCCGGAAATCTCGACGCGCTCGCCGATGGTGAAGAAGGCGCGCGAAGGCGTGATGGAATTCCTGCTGATCAACCATCCCCTGGATTGCCCGATCTGCGATCAGGGCGGGGAGTGCGACCTGCAGGATCAGGCGATGGGCTACGGCGTCGACACCAGCCGCTTCGCCGAAAACAAGCGCGCGGTCGAGGACAAATATATTGGCGCGCTGGTCAAGACCTCGATGAACCGCTGCATCCAGTGCACGCGCTGCGTCCGCTTCGCCGCCGAAGTCTGCGGCGTGCCGGAAATGGGCGCGACCGGTCGCGGCGAGGACATGGAGATCACCACCTATCTCGAGTCGGCGCTGACCTCGGAACTGCAGGGCAATCTCGTCGATATCTGTCCGGTGGGTGCGCTGACCTCGAAGCCCTACGCGTTCGCGGCGCGGCCCTGGGAGCTCGGCAAGACCCAGTCGATCGATGTGATGGATGGCGTCGGCTCGGCGATCCGGATCGATACCCGCGGCCGCGAGGTGATGCGCATCCTGCCGCGCGTCAACGAGGCGGTAAACGAGGAGTGGATTTCCGACAAGACCCGGCACATTGTCGACGGCCTGCGCACGCAGCGGCTCGATCGACCCTATATCCGGCAGAACGGCCAGCTCCGCGCGGCGTCATGGTCTGAAGCGTTCGGCGCGATCGCAGCGAAAGCCGGCCGCATTGACGGCAAGCGGATCGGCGCCATCGCTGGCGACCTCGCCGCGGTGGAAGAGATGTTCGCGCTGAAGGAACTGCTGGCGAAATGCGGCTCGGTCAATCTGGCGACCGAGGGCGGCCACGTCTTCAATCCGAAAGCCGGTCGCGCTTCCTACATTTTCAATCCGACCATCGCCGGCATCGAGCAGGCCGACGCGCTCCTGATCGTGGGCTCGAACCCGCGCAAGGAGGCCGCTGTTCTCAACGCGCGCATCCGCAAACGCTGGCGCAGCGGCCAACTCAAGATCGGTCTGATCGGCGCCAAGGCCGATCTCACCTACACGTACGACTATCTCGGCGCCGGCACCGATTCGCTCAGCGAACTCGCTGCCGGCAAGCATTCCTTCGCGGATGTGCTCAAGGGCGCGAAAAACCCGCTTGTGCTGGTCGGGGCCGGTGCGGCCGCGCGGCATGACGGCGCTGCAGTGCTCGCGCTCGCGGCAAAGCTCGCGCTGGATTTCGGCGCGGTCAAGGACGGCTGGAACGGGTTCGGCGTTCTGCACGACGCGGCCTCGCGCGTCGGCGCGCTTGATATCGGCTTTGCGGGGGGCGCGGGTGGCCTGAGCGCGGCGCAGATGACGACGTTCGGTACCCTCGACGTCTTGTTCTTGCTCGGCGCCGATGAGACCAAGGTGCCTGACGGCACCTTCGTGGTTTACATCGGAACCCACGGCGATCGCGGTGCCCATCGCGCCGACGTGATCCTGCCGGGCGCGGCCTATACCGAAAAATCCGGAATCCATGTCAACACCGAAGGCCGGGTGCAGATGGCCAACCGCGCGGCGTTCCCCCCGGGCGAGGCGCGTGAGGACTGGGCGATCATCCGCGCGCTGTCGGACGTTCTTGGCAAGAAGCTGCCTTACGATTCGCTTGGGGCATTGCGGCAGGCCATCTTTAAGGCCGCGCCACATCTGATGCGCGTCGACCGGATCGAAGCTGGCAATGCGGCCGATATCAAGACACTCGCCGGCAAGGGCGGCAGCGTCGAGAAGGCGCCGTTCAAGGCATCCGTTGAGGATTTTTACCTGACCAACCCGATCGCGCGCGCGTCAGCGGTCATGGCGGAATGTTCCCGCCTGGCCTCCGGGCAGATGCTGACGGCGGCGGAGTGAGCGTGACCTGATGGCTGAATTCTTCGCAAGCGCATTCTGGACTGGCTTCCTTTGGCCGCTGATCATCATGGTCGCGGAGAGCGTGCTGCTGCTCGTGGTCCTCTTGATAGCGATCGCCTACATCCTGCTGGCCGACCGCAAAATCTGGGCCGCGGTGCAGATCCGGCGCGGCCCCAACGTCGTCGGCCCCTGGGGCCTGTTCCAGTCCTTCGCCGACTTTTTGAAGTTCTTGGTGAAGGAGCCGATCATTCCTTCCGGCGCCAACAAGGGCGTGTTCCTGCTGGCGCCGCTGGTGAGTTGCGTGCTGCCGCTCGCAGCCTGGGCTGTGATCCCGACGAATCTGGGCTGGGTGATCTCGGACATCAATGTCGGCATCCTCTACATCTTCGCGATCTCGTCGCTGTCGATCTACGGCATCATCATGGCCGGCTGGTCGTCGAACTCGAAATATCCGTTCCTCGCCGCACTTCGCTCCGCGGCGCAGATGGTGAGTTACGAAGTCTCGATCGGCTTCGTCATCATCACCGTTTTGCTGTGCGCGGGATCGCTGAACCTGTCGGCCGTGGTCGAGGCGCAGAACACACGTGGTCTCGCCAGCCTGATCGGATTGCCGTGGCTGACGTTCCTGAACTGGTACTGGTTGCCGCTTTTTCCGATGTTCGTGATCTTCTATGTCTCGGCGCTGGCGGAAACCAATCGTCCGCCGTTCGATCTGGTGGAAGCCGAATCCGAGCTGGTTGCGGGCTTCATGGTTGAATACGGCTCGACACCGTATCTGTTGTTCATGCTCGGCGAATACGTCGCGATCACCACGATGTGCGCGATGGCCTCGATCCTGTTCCTGGGCGGCTGGTTGCCGCCGATCGCGGTGGCGCCGTTCACCTGGGTGCCCGGCGTGATCTGGTTCACGCTCAAGGTATTTTTCATGTTCTTCATGTTTGCGATGGCGAAGGCAATCGTGCCGCGCTACCGCTACGACCAATTGATGCGGCTCGGCTGGAAGGTGTTCCTGCCGTTATCGCTGGCGATGGTGGTGATCGTCGCCGGCGTGCTGCACTTCGCGGGGATCGCGCCGAAATGAGGTCGCTATGAGTGTAAATATCAACGCCACAGCCCGCTCGCTTCTGCTGTCCGAATTCGTGTCGGCGTTCTTTCTCGCCATGCGCTATTTCTTCAAGCCGAAGCCGACGCTGAATTATCCGTTTGAGAAAGGCCCGATCTCGCCGCGCTTCCGTGGCGAGCATGCCTTGCGGCGATATCCCAACGGCGAGGAGCGCTGCATCGCCTGCAAGCTGTGCGAGGCGATCTGTCCGGCGCAGGCGATCACCATCGAGGCCGGCCCGCGCCGCAACGACGGCACAAGGCGCACCGTGCGCTACGACATCGACATGGTGAAATGCATCTATTGCGGCCTGTGCCAGGAGGCCTGTCCAGTCGATGCCATCGTCGAGGGACCAAATTTCGAATTCGCCACCGAGACGCGCGAGGAACTCTATTATGACAAGGCGAAACTTCTCGCCAACGGCGACCGCTGGGAGCGCGAGATTGCGAAATCCATCGAACTCGACGCGCCGTACCGGTGAGGTGAGGGCATGATTCTTCCCGCGCTGTTCTTCTATCTGTTCGCCGGCATCTGCGTTGCATCGGCGGTCATGGTGATTGTGTCGCGCAATCCCGTGCATTCCGTGCTGTTTCTCATCCTGGCGTTCGTCAACGCGTCCGGCCTGTTCGTGCTGATGGGCGCCGAGTTCCTCGCAATGGTTCTGGTCGTGGTCTATGTCGGCGCGGTCGCGGTGTTGTTTCTGTTCGTGATCATGATGCTCGACGTCGATTTCAGCGAACTGCGCGAGGGTTTTCTGGAATACCTGCCGATCGGTCTTGTGATCGGCGCGGTGTTTCTCGCCGAACTGCTGATGGTCGGAGGCGGCTGGGTCATCAACCCCGGCGTCGCAAAATCGATTACCGCGGCGATTCCCGCCAACATCAGCAACACCGAGGCGCTCGGCCTCGTGCTGTACACGCGCTACATCCATTACTTCCAGCTTGCCGGCATGGTGCTGCTTGTCGCGATGATCGGCGCCATCGTGCTGACCCTGCGCCACAAGGTTAGCGTCAAGCGGCAGGATATCAATGTGCAGAACGCGCGGACGCCCGAACTCGCGATGAGCGTGCGCACGGTGGCGTCAGGGCAGGGCCTGCAGGACACGGACGCGCCGGAGTGGGTGCAATGACGATCGGTCTCGGACACTATCTCTCGGTCGGCGCGATCCTGTTCACGCTCGGGATTCTCGGCATCTTTCTCAACCGCAAGAACATCATCGTCATCCTGATGTCGATCGAACTGATCCTGCTCGCGGTCAATATCAACCTGGTGGCGTTCTCGACCTTCCTGGGCGACATCGTGGGTCAGGTGTTCGCGCTGCTGGTGCTCACGGTGGCGGCGGCGGAGGCGGCGATCGGTCTTGCGGTGCTGGTCGTGTACTATCGCAATCGCGGCTCGATCGCGGTTGAAGACGTCAATCTGATGAAGGGTTAACGCATGATCCGGAAAAGTGGACACCGGTTTTCCGAAAAGATCATGCGCAAAGAGGCGCGCCAATGATCCAGGCAATCGTCTTTCTGCCACTGATCGGCGCGATTCTCGCGGGCCTGATCTCCGTGTTTGGCGCGCATGCGCGCAACCCAAGCGGCGACACGGTCGAGCGTCACGGCGACGCACACGGCGCCGATTCCCACGCGTCGGATGCCCATGACGAGCATGACGCCGGCGACCACGGCCACGACGATCATGCGGTCGAGCCGGCGGCGGCGGGATCGCGCGCCGCCGAGCTGATCACCACCGGACTGCTGCTGGTTTCGGCGGGGTTATCCTGGGTAGCGCTGGTCGACGTCGGCTTCATGCATCATGACATCAGGATCGCGCTGTTCCCATGGATCAATTCCGGCGATCTGCAGGTCGTCTGGTCGCTCCGGGTCGATACGCTTACCGCCGTGATGCTGGTCGTGGTCAATACCATTTCGTCGCTCGTGCATCTCTATTCGATCGGTTACATGGACGAGGATCCGTACCGGCCGCGGTTCTTCAGCTATCTGTCGCTGTTCACCTTCGCGATGCTGATGCTGGTGACCGCCGATAATCTGGTGCAGCTGTTCTTCGGCTGGGAAGGCGTCGGCCTCATGAGCTACCTGCTGATCGGGTTCTGGTACCAGAAGCCGTCGGCGAATGCGGCGGCGATCAAGGCCTTCGTGGTCAACCGGGTCGGCGATTTCGGCTTTGCGCTGGGCATCTTTGCAATTTTCATGCTGATCGGCTCGACCGACTTCGAGACCATTTTCGCTGGCGCGCCGGGCCTGACCGGCAAGACCATCGACTTCTTCGGCTGGCACGCCGACGCGCTTACGCTGACCTGCCTGCTATTGTTCATGGGCGCGATGGGCAAATCGGCCCAGTTCCTGCTGCACACCTGGTTGCCGGACGCCATGGAAGGTCCGACGCCGGTCTCGGCACTGATCCACGCCGCGACCATGGTGACCGCGGGAGTCTTCATGGTGGCGCGGCTGTCGCCTTTGTTCGAGCTGGCGCCGAACGCGCAGGCGGTGGTGATGTTCTTCGGCGCGACCACCGCGTTTTTCGCGGCGACCGTCGGCCTGGTGCAGAACGACATCAAGCGCATCGTGGCGTATTCGACCTGTTCGCAGCTCGGCTACATGTTCGTGGCGATGGGGGCGGGGGCTTATTCCGTCGGCATATTCCATCTGTTCACGCACGCCTTCTTCAAGGCGTTGCTGTTCCTGGGTTCCGGCTCGGTGATTTATGCGATGCATCACGAGCAGGACATCCGCAAGATGGGCGGACTATGGCGGAGGATTCCGTTCACGTTCTTTGTGATGTGCATTGGTACGATGTCATTGACCGGCTTTCCGTTCTTCGCTGGTTATTTCTCGAAGGACGCGATCATCGAATCCGCATTCGCCTCGCACAATCCGTTGGCGTTCTATGGCTTCCTGATGACGGTGATCGCGGCCGGACTGACCTCGTTCTACTCGTGGCGGCTGATCATCAAGACCTTCCTGGGAGAGCCGCACGACCAGGAGCACTATGAAGCCGCGCACGAAAGCCCGCTGTGGATGCTGATCCCGATCGGTGTTCTTGCAGCCGGATCGATCCTCGCGGGCTTCCCGTTCAGGGACCTGTTCGCAGGTCACGGCGTGGAAGAATTCTTCCGCGAGTCGGTGAAGATGAACCCGCACATCATCGAGGACATGGAAAGTATCCCGGAGGCGATAAAATTGCTGCCGTTCGTGATGATGGTGATCGGCGCAGTGGTGTCTTACGTCTTCTATATTCGCCGGCCCTATGTTCCCGTCGAACTCGCCCGCCAGCACCAGCTGCTTTATCAATTCCTGCTCAACAAATGGTATTTCGACGAGCTCTACGATCTGATTTTCGTGCGCCCGGCGAAGTGGATCGGACGTTTCCTGTGGAAAATCGGCGACGGTTATGTGATCGATGGCTTCGGCCCCGACGGCGTTTCGGCGCGGGTGCTTGATATTACCCGCAACGCCGTCAAGCTGCAGACCGGCTATCTCTATCACTACGCCTTCGCGATGCTGATCGGCGTCGCCGGATTGATCACCTGGTTCATGTTCGGCTTGGGAGGCCAGTGATGACAACCTGGCCCATTCTCTCCGTCGTCACGTTCCTGCCGGTGGTCGGCGCGCTGCTGGTCTATATCAGCCGCGGTGACGACGAAGCCGCCAAGCGTAATTCGCGCTGGATTGCGCTGTGGACCACGCTGATCACCTTTGGCGTGTCGCTGATCCTGGTCTGGCGCTTCGATCCCGCGCAGCCGGACTTCCAGTTCGTCGAAAAGGCGCCGTGGCTCGCCAATGCCATCACCTATCACATGGGCGTGGACGGCATTTCGCTGCCGTTCGTGATCCTCACCACCGCCCTGATGCCGTTCTGCATCATCGCGAGCTGGAAATCGGTGACAATGCGGGTGCGCGAATACATGATGGCGTTCCTGATCCTGGAAACGCTGATGGTCGGCACCTTCGCCGCGCTCGACCTCGTGCTGTTCTACCTGTTCTTCGAGGGCGGCCTGATCCCGATGTTCCTGATTATCGGGGTGTGGGGCGGGCCGCGCCGGGTCTATGCCTCCTTCAAGTTCTTCCTCTACACGCTGCTCGGCTCGGTGCTGATGCTGCTGGCGATCATGGCGCTGTACTGGAACGCCGGCACCACCGACATTCCGGCGTTGATGCACACCGCCGTGCCGCACAGCCTGCAGACCTGGGCGTGGCTGGCGTTCTTCGCCTCTTTCGCAGTGAAGTTGCCGATGTGGCCGGTTCATACCTGGTTGCCGGACGCCCATGTCGAGGCGCCGACCGCGGGATCGGTGATCCTGGCCTCGATCCTGCTGAAGATGGGCGGCTACGGCTTCCTGCGGTTCTCGCTGCCGATGTTTCCGATGGCGTCGCACGATTTCGCGCCGCTGATCTTCTCGCTCTCGGTCATTGCCATCATCTACACCTCGCTGGTGGCGCTGATGCAGGAAGACATCAAGAAGCTGATCGCCTATTCCTCGGTGGCCCATATGGGCTTCGTCACCATGGGGATTTTCGCCGGAACCACCCAGGGCGTCGCCGGCGGCGTGTTCCAGATGATCTCGCACGGCATCGTGGCGGGCGCGCTGTTCCTCTGCGTCGGCATCGTCTACGACCGCCTGCATACCCGCGAGATCACGGCCTATGGAGGCCTGGTCAACCGTATGCCGCTTTACGCGGTGGTGTTCATGGTTTTCACCATGGCCAATGTCGGTCTGCCCGGCACGTCCGGCTTCGTCGGTGAATTCATGACGCTGATCGGCACCTTCAAGGTCTCCATACCGACCGCCACGATCGCGACAACAGGCGTGATCCTGTCGGCATGCTATGCGCTGTGGCTCTATCGCAAGGTGGTGTTCGGCGCGCTGGTCAAGCCGTCGCTGGCGAGCATCAAGGATCTAACATTCCGCGAGAGCCTCACGCTGATCCCGCTGGTGTTTCTCACTATCCTGTTCGGGGTTTACCCGAAGCCGGTACTCGATATGTCGGCGGCGTCGGTGCAGCAACTCGTTACCAATTACAGCCAAGCGGTGACTGCCATGAAGGCAGCCGCACTGCTGCAGTGAACGCAGCAGGTCAGGACAACGCGCCATGAGCTTTGAGAGTGCAAGTTATCAGTTGCTGCCCGTGCTGCCGGAGCTTGTGCTGGCCGTGGGCGCCATGGTGCTGCTGATATTGGGGGCCTATCGGGGGACGACGCAGACCACCCGCCTCGTCACCGGGCTTGCGGTTTGTCTGCTGGTGCTTACCGGCGTGCTGGAGCTGTTGCTGCCTGCCGGGAGACTCACGACCTTCAGCGGCAGCTTCATCGTCGACGACTTTGCCCGGTTCCTGAAAATCCTGGCGCTGATCGGTTCAGCGGCGACGTTGATTCTTTCAGTGGAATTTCTGGCGGATCCGTCCCGGCGGATCTTCGAATACTCGATCCTGGTGCTGCTCTCGACGCTCGGCATGATGGTGCTGATCTCGGCAGGCGACCTGATCATGCTCTATCTCGGGCTCGAGCTGATGAGTCTCGCCCTCTACGTGGTGGCGGCGAGCAATCGCGACAACGCGAAATCGACCGAAGCCGGGTTGAAGTATTTCGTGCTGGGCGCGCTGTCGTCGGGCATGCTGCTGTACGGCGCCTCGTTGATCTACGGTTTCACCGGCACCGTCAGCTTCGTTGGCATCGCGGCGGCCGTGAAAACCGGCAGCGTCGGCATCGTGTTCGGACTGGTGTTTCTGTTGGCAGGGCTGTGCTTCAAGATTTCGGCCGTGCCGTTCCACATGTGGACGCCCGACGTCTACGAGGGCGCACCGACGCCGGTGACCGCGTTCTTCGCCTCCGCGCCGAAGGTCGCCGCACTTGCGATGTTCACCCGAGTGACGCTCACCGCATTCCCGGGCATTGTCTCGCAATGGCAACAGATCGTGGTGTTCGTTTCGATCGCCTCGATGGTGCTGGGAGCGTTCGCCGCCATCGGTCAGAAGAACATCAAGCGACTGATGGCCTATTCGTCGATCGGCCATATGGGTTTCGCACTGGTTGGCCTGGCCGCCGGGACCGTCGAGGGCGCCCAGGGCGTGCTGGTCTATATCTCGATCTATGTCGCAATGACGCTCGGCGCCTTCACGGTGATCCTGACCATGAAGCGCAACGGTCAGCATTTCGAGAACATCAGCGACTTCGCCGGATTGTCGCGCACCAATCCGTTGCTGGCGTTCTTCTTCGCGATGCTGCTATTTTCGCTGGCGGGCGTTCCGCCGCTGGCGGGCTTCTTCGCGAAATTCTATGTATTCGTCGCGGCAATCAAGGCGGGGTTGTTCACGCTGGCCGTGGTCGGCGTGCTGGCGAGCGTGGTTGGCGCGTATTACTATCTCACCATCATCAAGGTGATGTATTTCGACGAGCCGCTTGCCCAACTCGACCCGGTGCGCATGGAATTGCGCACGGTGCTGGCGGTCGCTGGTCTCTTCAACATCTTCTTCTTCGTCTATCCGGGACCGCTGGTCAGCGTGGCGACGGTCGCGGCGAAGTCGCTCTTTTAGATGACATTCTCGCTCGGCCCGCGAGCCGCGTCGGCGGGGTACCGGCTCGCTGCCTTCGAGAGCATCGGTTCGACCAACGCGGAAGCCATGGCGTGCGCGCGCGACGGCGAGCGTGGTCCGATGTGGTTTGTGACATCTGAGCAGACCGCAGGGCGCGGACGACGGCATCGCCCCTGGATCGCGCCGCGTGGTAACCTCGCCAGCAGCATCCTCGAGGTGATCGACGTCTCGCCATCCGTCGCGGCGACCCTGGGCTTTGCCGCGGGGCTTGCACTCGAGACGGCACTGCGAACGGTGAGCATCGAAGCATCGCTGAGGTCAGCGGGATCGGACGATATGAAGTTTTCGCTGAAATGGCCCAACGACGTCCTGGCGGGGCGACAAAAGCTCGCCGGTATCCTGCTCGAAGCGGAAGCCGTGGCTGACGATCGCCTGGCCGTCGTGGTTGGGATCGGTACCAACGTGGTCGCTGCGCCCGAGGGCACGCCGACGCCGGCGACCTCGTTGGCGGCGCTGGGCGTCAATATCGGCGCGGAGGAACTGTTCGGCGCGCTGTCGGACGCATGGGCGGAATTCCGCGGCATCTGGGACAATGGACGTGGCTTTGGCGAGATCCGGCGGCTCTGGCTGGAGCGCGCGGCCGGACTTGGACAGCCGGTCGCGATCCACACAGGCGCCTCGACCGTGGAAGGAATCTTCGACACCATCGATGCGTCGGGCTGCTTGATCGTCCGGACATCGGACGGCAAGCGGGTCCCGGTAGCAGCGGGCGACGTCTATTTCGGCTCAGCCGCATCGGCAGGGGCGGCATGATGGCGCGACCGGATGAACTGACCTTTGCGCCGCTCGGCGGCGTCGGCGAGATCGGCATGAACCTGTCGATTTACGGCCTCGGTAACCGCCATCAGCGCAGCTGGCTCGCGGTCGATCTCGGCGTGTCCTTTGGCGACGAGGAGCATCTGCCCGGCATCGATCTCATCATGCCCGACATCCGCTTTCTCGAAAAAGAGCGCAAGAATCTGATCGGGTTGGTGCTGACCCACGCCCATGAGGACCACTTCGGCGCCATCATGGATCTGTGGCCGAAGTTGAAGTGCCCGATCTATGCCACCAAGTTCAGCGCCGCATTGTTCGAGGCCAAATGCGCTTCGGAACGCAATCCGCCGAAAATTCCGGTCACGGTCGTACCATCAGGCGGCCGCATCGATCTCGGGCCGTTCAGTGTCGAGTTCATTCCGGTGGCGCATTCGATTCCGGAATCCCACGCGCTGGCGATCCGCACTTCAGCCGGCACCGTGCTGCATACCGGGGACTGGAAAATCGATCCGACGCCGATCATCGGCGTGCCGACCGACGAGCGGCGGCTGCGCGAACTCGGCGACGCCGGCGTGCTGGCGCTGATCGGCGATTCCACCAATGCGGTGCGGGAAGGCCGCTCGCCGTCGGAAGCCGAAGTCGCCAAGACCATCGCCGAGTTGGTGAAGGCGGCGAAGGGCCGGGTCGCCGTGACTACCTTTGCTTCCAACGTCGCGCGGCTGCGCGCTGTCGCCGATGCGGCAAAAGCCGCCGGGCGCGAGGTCGTGGTGGTCGGACGCGCCATGGAGCGCGTGGTGCAGGTGGCGCGCGAAACCGGCCATCTCGACGGCGTGCAGAATTTCCGTGGCGCCGATCTTTACGGCCATTTTCCGCCGGACAAGGTGCTGGCGCTGTGCACGGGAAGCCAGGGCGAACCGCGCGCGGCGCTGTCGCGTATCGCCAATGACGATCATCCGCAGGTGACGCTGAACAAGGGCGATTGCGTGATCTTTTCCTCACGCACCATTCCCGGCAACGAGAAGGCCGTCGGCGCCATCATCAACGGCCTGATCAATCAGGGCATCGAGGTCATTACCGACCGCACCCAGCTCGTCCATGTCTCCGGCCATCCGCGCCGCGACGAACTCCGCGACATGATTTCGTGGGTGCGACCGCAGCTGCTGATCCCCGTTCATGGCGAAGCGCTGCATCTGTTCGAACACGCCAAGCTGGCGCGGGCCGCGGGCGTGCCGAAGGTTCTGATCTGCCGCAACGGCGATCTGGTCAGGCTGGGACCGGGCGAACCCTCAATCATCGAGGAACTGCCGTCGGGGCGGCTCTACAAGGATGGCTCTATCCTGGAGGATGCCAAGTCGCGCGCGGTCGTCGAACGGAAGAAATTGGCCTTTGCCGGTTGCGCCTTCGTGGCGATTGCGGTGACCGACAAAGGCGAACTGGCCGACGATCCCGAGGTTGATCTTGTGGGCATACCCGAGAAGAATACGGCGGGAGAGGTGATCGACGAGATCGTGTTCGACGTGGTGGTGTCGACCGTGGAGGGCCTGCCGCGGGCGCGGCGGCGCGATCCCGACGCGATCGCGGAATCGGTGCGCCGCGCAGTGCGCGCCACGATCAACCAGCATTGGGGCAAGAAGCCGATCTGCTACGTTCACGTTCTGACAGTCTGAGGTAGCGCGTGTTCCGCAAAAGTGGATACCGGTTTTGCGATCAGAACACGCGCAAGTTATTAAGGTAGCGCGGAGGAGGGTCATGCTGGGCCGGCTCAATCATGTGGCGATCGCGGTCAGGGATGCCGAGAAGGCCGCCAAAATCTATGGCGCGGCGTTCGGCGCCGACATTTCCGCGGCGGTGCCGCTGCCGGAGCATGGCGTCATTACCGTGTTCGTGACGCTGCCCAACACCAAGATCGAATTCATCCAGCCGCTCGGCGAAGCCTCGCCGATATCAAAATTTCTCGAGCGCAATGCCGACGGCGGCATTCATCACATTTGCTATGACGTGCCCGACATCATCGCGGCGCGCGACACCCTGATCAAAGAGGGCGCGCGGGTGCTCGGTGACGGGAAGCCCAAGATCGGCGCCCACGGCAAGCCGGTGCTGTTTCTGCATCCGAAGGATTTTTCCGGCGCGCTCGTCGAAATCGAGCAGGCCTGAGCCGCAATGGTCTATACAATCTCAACCGCGTTCGCGATCTACTTTGTAATGTGGTGGATCGTGCTGTTCCTGACGCTGCCGTTCGGCGTGCGCAGCCAGCACGAAGACGGCGAGGGCGCTCCCGGCACCGACCCCGGCGCGCCGGTCGCGACCCGGATGGGCCGCAAACTGATCTGGACCACCGTGCTATCGGCGGTCATTTTCGCCGCGGCGTGGCTTGCCTATAATGCGGGCTATCTGAATGTCGAGCGGCTGTCGAAGCTGATGGGGGTTCCTTGGTAGGATATTCCGGTATCTTCCGAAGGCGTCTAGTTCGCCTTTTATTGCAGGCATTTCTTTCAAAGAATGTTCTAGACACGTCCGGTAGCTTCCGGCTAAATCCGATAGTTATTTGTCGGTAGATGTGTGGGCGGTATCGAAGCGGAGAAAATTAGTGCCGCGAGAACTGAACAAGCTTAGCGCAAAATTCGTCGATACTGTTAGCAAGCCGGGCCGATATGCCGACGGCGGCGGCCTCTATCTTCAGGTCAGCAAGGGCACGTCCGGCGTCACGAAGTCGTGGCTGTTTCGATATATGAACGGCGGCTCTATGTCCCGGGCGATGGGACTGGGCGCCGTAAGCACTCGCAATGGCGACGGATACACAACGCTGGTTAAAGCCCGCCAGAAGCGCACCAAGGCGCGCGAAATGCTGGAGTCGGGTATTGATCCCCTGCAATCGAAACGCGCTGGGCGGACTGCTGAAAGCCTAGAGAAGGCCCGGTTAGTAACCTTCACCCAATGTGCGGAGCAATACATCGATAGCCACGAGGCGGGGTGGAAGGGCAGGAAGCACGCTAGGGACTGGCGGGGAAGTCTCGCTAAGTACGCTTACCCGATTATTGGGGGACTGCCGGTCGCCGCTATCGACTTAGCGCTGACGAAGAAGGTTTTGGAACCGATCTGGAAAACCAAAACCAAAACAGCGGTCGACGTTCGCTCACGCATCGAGTTGGTGCTGAATTGGGCAAAAATCCACGGTTATCGTGACGGCGAGAATCCTGCCCGATGGAAGGGCCATCTTGAAAATGTGCTCCCCAAGCCCTCGAAGATCGCCAAGGTAAAGCACCACGCAGCCATGCCCTACGCAGAGGTGCCGGCCTTCATGGTCGCGCTGCGCGAGAAAACTGTAGTAGGTGCTCGCGCCTTAGAATGGACAATCCTAAGTGCAGCAAGAAGCGAAGAGACGCTCGCGGCAGAGTGGTCCGAGATCGACGTCGGTAAGAAGATTTGGACGATTCCGGCATCGCGGATGAAAGCTGATGCCGACCATCGCGTTCCGTTAACTGGCCAGATGCTTGAAATTCTCAAATCACTGCCTCGCGGTGGTAAGTACGTGTTTTCCGGTCAAGCACCATCCAAGAGAGCTTCGGGCGCAGTGATGTGGTTTTTACTGCGCGGCATGACGTCGTCAGGTGAGACGGTGCACGGCTTCAGATCCAGCTTCAGGGATTGGGCTGCCGAGCAAACCGCCTATCCGAGCGATGTAATTGAGATGGCGCTTGCGCATACGATCGCCAACAAAGTCGAGGCCGCGTACCGCCGCAGCGACCTATTCGAAAAACGCCAGCGTCTGATGGAGGATTGGGCGGCCTATTGTGGTCGAGGTGCATCATTATGAGCAAACCCAATTCGAAAGAGGCCCTCGCCGCAGCTATAAAATACCTCAAGGCAGATCGTTGGCTTGGTGTTTGGCTCAAGGATAGCGAGAGTCGAGTAGATGTCAGGCGCACGAGCCTTATGCAACAGGCCGGCTGTGATGTAATTGAGGGGCAGGATGGAATTCCCGAAGTTAAATACACAGGGAAAAACGCCAAAAATCTCATTACGCTCGCCAATACTGGCGACCAAATCGCTCATCAAGCACTTTGTGCCATTGCCCAACGACTGACGGTTAACGGGGAGACGCTGCCCCGACAGTTGCAGTTTTATGTCGTTGCCGCTGCATCTGAACTAAAACGAGGAAAGCGAGGCAAGCGGGTCCAAGTGTTCAATGACTTGCGTGACGGTGCCATTTTTAACGCGTTGGAAGTTGTCATGACGTTCGGATTTAATGCGACACGAAATGCTGAACACAAAGAGGGAGTCGAATCCGCCTGCTCAATCGTATCTGAGGCACTGGGCAAAAGCGGCGCGCCGCTTTCTGAATCGCAGGTAGCGAAGATAATGGATGCACAACTCGATGGATGGACGAAGGCCGGCGTCATCCTGATGCCTGTTTGGGAAGAGTACCTCAAAAGCAAATCGGCGCGCCGCCTGGCCGGAGCCCGGCCAGGCGGAGGCCCCGGCCCAAAGAGGGGCAGGCCCTAAAAAGTATTTGGGATGACAATACTTCCGCGGCCCCGTCTCACGTTTCCATCAAATACCTTGATTTAAACAATACGACATTCATCCGTTTTCGCCGCATCTATCCTAGACGCTCCGGAATCGACCGGAGCCGTCACAGATGGTGCAACGATGCTCGAAACGTTTATCCGCCCCCGGCAAGTTCAAGCCGCAATGGGCTGGAGCCGCTCAACACTCTACCAGAAGATTAGCGAGGGCCTATTTCCCGCACCGGTGAAGCTTGACGCGAGCGGTCGGGCGGTAGGTTGGCCGGAGCGTGAGATCGCCGCATATCAGCAGGATCGCATCAAGGCTCGCGACCAAGCGAAGGCTGCATTTCACCGAATGATCGATCGGCCGGCGAAGGCGTCGTGATCGATGGGATCCATAGAAACGGCGAAGGACGCACACCGCGGGAACGGTGACGTCCTTCTGAATAGTGAGCAGTTTTGCCGGCCGCTCGACAATCACGATACGCGAAGCCTTAGCGAACTTCAAGCCTTTCGGCTGAATCGTCGTTTCGGCTTCGCCTTCGACACCGCAGCCGTCATTGCATCCCTTGCATGGGGGATCGCGCGATGACCGGCACATTCCCTTTGGCGTTACCTGATCCGGTAGTGCCATTCAATTACGATGCTGTTAGGCACCGGCCGATTTCAATGATGGTAGTGAGGGTGGACCTCTCCATCTTACATGCGCGCTATCTAGTCGAGATGATGGGCAAATTTCATACGTGGGAAATTTTCCGCGACCTCAGGGAGGCTGTGCATGTTGGTGAGCTTTCTCGCGGCGAGGGCTCACAATGAGAATCACCTTCGACCAGATACTAGACATCACACATGATCGTTACGGCGTCGTTGACTCGGTCTGCCCGCTTTGCAGTCATCTTCGGAAGCCAGCGAAGCAGCGCTTGAAGGTGTTGCGGGTTTATCGCGACGCACCAGACTTCGCGCGGTTTCATTGCGCGCATTGTGAAGCAAAGGGCTGGGTGTCGGACCGCGTCGACGCCACCACCGCAAAACGGTTGCCAGCAGCCGAGATCGAAAAGATCAAAGCCGACATCAACGCGCGGGAATTAGAACATGAACTCGCTCGCCGGCTGAAGGCGCTGGGGCTCTGGCGACGGGGCGAACCGGTGCCGAATACGCCGGTTGAGCGATACCTGACATTGGCCCGTGGTTACCGCGGTCGAATTCCGGCAACAATTCGCTTCCTTCCAACCTCGCGGGGCTTCGCTCCGGCAATGATTGCCGCGATCGGCTTGGCTGATGAGGTCGAGCCTGGAGTCGTTGCAATATCCGATCAGGCTATTCGTGGCGTTCATATCACGTCGCTGAAATCAGACGGATTGGCGAAGGCCGGTACCGATCGCGACAAAATCATGATCGGCAAATCAATCGGCTCGCCGATCGTGTTGGCGCCGCCGAATGACGGACTTGGCCTCGCCATCACCGAAGGCATCGAAGATGCGTTCAGCGTGCACGAGGCGACCGGCCTTGGCGCATGGGCGGTCGGCTCGGCATCACGCATGCCGGCGTTGGCAGGGGCGGTGCCGGACTATATCGAATGCGTCACCATAGTAGCCGATGCCGACGACGCCGGCAGGACAAATGCTCGAAAACTGGCCGACGCCTTAGCGCCGCGTGGCTGCGACGTTCGCCTCATTACGCCCTCAAAAGATAGGAGGGCAGCTTGACCCTTGACGCAAACGCGATTGCTCGTGAACATGGCCATGATGTTCTGAGGGATATTCTTGACGTGTCGATTCCAATCGCGCGATTGGCATCGAGTGGTTTCGGTCCGGCACAGCGCCGCTCTCGAATAAAGTTCGAGCGGACTAGCACCAATACGATTATGTCGACGAAGTATCCGCCCATAAAATGGGTGATACCTGGTTATGTCAGTGAAGGTTTTATCGTTCTCGCCGGACGGCAGAAGCTCGGCAAGACGTGGCTGGCGATCGATTGGGCTTTGGCCGTTGCGACCGGTGGTGTCGCCATGGGCTCTATAGATTGCCAACAGGGCGATGTTCTCTATATCGACATGGAGAACGGCCCGCGCCGGATACAGGGCCGAGTCAATACGCTCTATCCCGATGAGCGGAACCGTCCCGACCTTTCCAGGCTGGAATGGGTGACGAAAGCTCCGCAGATCGACGCCGGGTTTATCGATGAGTTGGAGCGCTGGCGGGTTTCGGTGCCGGCGCCGCGCCTTGTCAGTATCGACGTGCTCCAGCGGATCAAGCCAGCCGGTCAGATGGCGCGCAACGCATATGAGAACGATTATGTCATTTGGGCGCCGCTGCAGGATTGGGCGACGCATCACGGCATCGCTGTGCTCGGGCTGCACCATACCAAGAAGGGCGGCGCCGACGATCCACTGGAGGCCCTTAGCGGCTCGAACGGGCTCGGGGCCTGCGCCGATACGGTGCTGGTGCTGGATAGCGACCAGAACGGCAAGACGCTTTATGTCCGAGGTCGCGACGTTGAGGAGAAAGAGACCGCGGTTATCTTCACTGCTGGCGCGTGGACAGTGCTGGGCGAGGCCTCCGATGTGCGCCGGTCTGACGAGCGCTCGGTTATCATCGAAGCGTTGAAGGATAACCGAGAGCCTATGACGCCGACTGAGGTCGCCGCCGTTCTCGGAAAACAAACCAACAATATCAAGCAGTTGTTGTTCAAGATGGCTAAGGCCGGCGAGCTTTTCCGCGTTGGAAAAGGTCGATATTGGACCGAATACGTACACCCCCATAACCCCGATAACCGCGGTAACTCCATCGAGGGGGACGACGATGAATGACCGTCACGGTTATCGGGTTATCGCGGTTATGGGGGTCTGAGAGAACAAAGCAAAACGGGACCGGCAACACCGCAACGAAGCGAATCCACCACCAGAGAACCAAAGGGACAACCGAATGACGGCAACTGAAAAAAGCACCGCAATGCAAATGGCAGACGCGCTGCGCAAGATGCACGGTTTAGAAACAGGCGAGGCCCTGAAGCGTCTCGGAGCGCAATTTCCAGATGCTGGTCGCACCGACGTGATCCGCGCGTTCGGCATTGCGCAGGATCGAGTGCACCTATCAATGCAACTCGATTGCGAAGCGGATGAGGCGGAGGCGTTCCGTGACGGGGCGCAAGCATGAGCAACCTGACCGCCGAAGACGCGCAACTCTACGTGGAGCGAACGATTCGCCGTCCTACCGAAAGATGAAGCGCGTTCCGCAGTGCGCCAGATTCGCGGGAGCGCGAACTGACGTGACAGCCAATCATCGCCTGGGTGCCGTTGAATATGCCGTGAAGGTTAAGGCGCTGGCTGAGCTGGCGCGCGAAATCGGAATCGGAGAGGCTTTGGCAGTGATCGGCGCCGCGAAGGCCGCCTCCGATGATGAGAGGGCAACGCCGCGCGAACTCGCTGCAGCCGGCCGCCATGCCTACCGCGCGCAGGTGGTCGCCGATATCGCGCGTTTTGAGAAGGAAGGGCGCGCCCGGGATGCGGTGTTGTTCGTGGCGCGCACGAACGCGGCGGACAAGCATGACCCGATCGAAGTCGAAACGCTCAAAAATAAGTTCCGCCGCTGGCGCCGTGCGGAATTGAAGCGGGCATGTGCCCGTCTGCCGGCCCATAAATCGAATAGAGGTTAATCATGGCTACGAAAAACACAGAGATCCACGCTCTCACGACCGCTGAAATTGGCCGCCAGGTCAAGATTCACAGCGACCGGAGTAGGCAAATTATAAACGAGCGTGCGGCTATGTACGCGAACGCGCTGAAAAACGGCGGCGGCGGCGACACTCCCATTGTCGACGCCGACGAAAGAGCCGCGCGCGAGCATGCCAAGAGTTTGCTAAATGGTTCTGCTCCCGAATCGCTTTCTTTGCCGCCGGAGATCACGCGAGATCGCATGCTTCTCCGTGAGCAGCGAGGAATCGAAATCGTTTTGAAAATTCTCGCGGACAAAGGCGTCGCCGCGCGAGCGTCTGAGGCAGTCTTTTGGGCGGAGGAACACAGCAGCCAATGGCGCGCGCTTTGCCGCGACGTCACGCTGACGGCGATCAAGCTTGATGCGCTGGAGCGCGCCACCCAAGAAATGATCGGACAATGCCCCGACATTTTCGCCGTGAATCTTCCGATGGGCCGATTCGTCGGAGGTCGCGCGATCTCCGAAAAGCCCATCGGCGATTTAACAGACGCCGCATTGGCAGAGGGCGTCGTCACCCAAGCGGAAATCAGAAAGGCACAAACATGTTGAATAATAGATCGCGGGTGCGGGCCTTCACCGGGCCGGGGGCGGAGGAGCGCGCCGAGAAAGTCGGGCATTACTTAAAGGCGCTCGCCGGCAACGACGCCTCGCGAAAGTTTTGCGTCGATCGCGGCATCGGCCTGACGAGAGCGACCAACGAAAGCGGCAACACAGCCGGTGGGTTTCTGGCGCCGCAGGATTTCGACGCAGCGATCATAAGCGTCCGCGAAACGGTTGGCGCGTTCCGCCAGGGTGCGGAAATTAGACCTACGCGTTCCGACGGCCAAGTCCGGCCGCGCCGCATCGGGGGCCTGACGGCGAACTTCGTTCCAGAGGGCGCGATCATCCCGGAATCGTCATTCCAGTTGGACGCGATCGAAAGCGCACAGAAAAAGTTCGCAATCCTGGGTCGCTCATCCTCCGAGCTTTTTGAGGACAGCGCATCAGATCTCGGCGAATTCTTGACTTCGGAAATCGGCTACGCCTTCGCGGGCAAGGAAGACGACGTGGCCTTCAACGGAGATGGAACTTCGGCCTACGTGGGGATTAGCGGACTCGCGACGAAATTGATTGGTTTGAAATCATCCGTTGCCGCAGCATCCGGGCATAATACGTTTCTCACCATCGATGCCGCGGCCGATATCCCTAATTTGATGGCTGGCGTTTTGGCGGCGGCGCTCCCCGGTTCTGCATGGTACGCCTCCGCTACTGCCTACGCACAGACCATCTGCAGACTGGCGGCTGTAAGCGGCGGCCTGACTGCGACGATGAGGCCGGACGGGACGATCGCCGCTAACTATCTCGGCTTCCCGGTGCGTTTCAGCGGCAAGTTGCCGGACGTTTCGACAAGTCTCACGGGCAAGGCAATGTTGTTTTTCGGTAACTTGTCCATGTCGAGCGTTTTGGTCGAGCGGCAGCAACAGACGATCATCGCCATCAGCCGCGATCGTGCTCTCGATACCGATCAGATCTTGGTCCGCGGCGTCCAGCGCTGCGACATTATCAACCACACCGTCGGCGACGCCAGTACGCGCGGACCGATGGCGATGCTGGTAGGGACAACGTAAATGGCAAAGCAAAGGCACAAGCTGATTCCACTCAAAAAAAGTAATCCGCTGGCGATGCGGCTGAAAAGCGGGACCATCGTTCGCATGAGCGATGGCTGGCGGGGACGTGTACATCGCGACGATGGTGACGCCGTGTCCCTGATCCGAGATGGAGAGCAAATGAACGCATCGTTCAAAGGGCATCGAGGGTTTTTGCGACGCTCGATCAAGATGGGCGGTATTCCGATGATCAGCCGAAGTCAGGTCGTCGATCTTCGCGCGCGGGAGGTGATGGGCTGCACCGTGATGGTCATCGATCGCGCGCGGCTCGAAGCCGAATGGGACGCCTCTGACGCGCGGGATTATTGATCCAATGCCGCGGTTTCGGTTTTATCAGGCCGCGAACAAGCTTGGCGATGAGGAAAATTTTGCGCGTGTTTGCTCGTCCGCGCGCACGGGCCAGTCGCGGCGTGCCCGTGAAAACAACAGCGACAACGCGGCGGAGGCTTCCTACCTCGCGGCCGAATTCGAGAGCGGAAGACTACGCGGGCTGGGACTATGTCTCGGCCCGCATCTCGAACATATCCCTGCGATGTTCGACGCCGAGAACCCGGGACGTGCGGGCGGCCTCGCAGGCGAAAGTTACGCATCCGTGTTGGAAAATCATGAGCGATACCCAAGCCTGCGCAGCGCTCGCGACGCGGCGTTGCTGGCGCGATTGGATCGCGCCGTTGAGCAGCAAATCAAAAACTTCGCCGCGTTGTTGTTGCCGCCGCTGGGATTCGACGAGGCCGGCATTCGGCAATATCAATCGGCCGCAATCGGCGCCTTTCGCGCGGTGCTTCCGACTAATTGAAAACAGAGGTGATTTAGAAATGTCGACGGGCAGAATTTCACATTATGACGAGGGCCGCGGATTCGGATTTATTATTCCTGACGACGGCGGAGCCGACGTCTTCGTTCATGCAAATTATATTGTGAACGCTGATTTCCTTCGAAAAGATCAGAAGGTTTCGTTCGAGGTCGTCAATGATGATCGCCGCGGCAAGCAGCGCGCCGATCGGGTCAGGGTGATCTGACGTGCGCTCCGTGATCGACAACACGAACCATTCCGAATTGAGAAATCTAGCAGCACATTGCGAAACCATCTTTTCAAAGGAGAGCTAAACAATGCCGGTATTTACAACAGTGATCGCGACGCTGGTCGAGGCCGGCCTCTCAACTTACTTTGCAACCGCCCTCGTAACGCCCACGCTTGGCGGCGCGTTTTCTGAATTTGACTCTAACGACATTAAATCGAAAGATGAATCATGAGCGCGCTCAACTGTTTTCTAACGCCCGACGCGGCGCATGTGTTCACTGACGCAGCGCTCTATGAACCCGAGAAAATCAAGGTCGGAGCATTCGCAAGTAAAGTGACACTGTTGCCGCAGTACAATGCGGTGATTGGGTCCACCGGTCGCTATTATAATCAGATGTTGCTTAGCTTCGCATTTGCCGAGCTCCAATACGACAATTTTGATTGTCTGGCCGCCGACTTTGCCCCGTTGGTCAAAAGAGCCGTCGCGAAAACCAATCTTATCGCTCCGAACGGCGCCTATATGTGGGGCGAATATACGTTTGGTCTCGCCGGATGGTCACCGAAGCAGAATTCGCCGGCTTTCTTTGTAGTCGCCTCCGGCCCAGGTAAAGAAGTCGCTGCGGTTCCTGCAACAAAATACTACTCCCCGGCCGCCGTGTTTGACGGCGTCGACGACAGCATCACTAGATTTAAGTTCGATCCAGAACGGCCCGGCGAATCCGGCTTGGCGATTATGCGCGCCCAGCGGTTGAAGAAGTTTTCCCCGTTGGGCAACGTCGGCGTTAAGCACAGTCTTTATCATGCGATAGCCGGTTTTTGCCAACACACTATTGTTTCGCGTGACGGGATCAGCGTCAAAATTTTGGAGCGGTGGCCAGACAAAATAGGCGCAGCGGTGATGCCCGTGATGCCCGAGCCAGGCAGCATGATGGGCGGAACCTTCGGCGGACGATGATGGCAATGCGAACCAGCCGGCCGCGCGCCGACAAGGTACGCGTGTTGTCATGCCCCTAGGGGGGATTTTCGCTGCCGCATTGAGCGCCCGGACACCGGTTCCATAATCCAACGTTAAATTCCGCAGGTTTTAAGAGAAGGTCGAAAACGAATGCTTAGGCGAAGAGGCGGGCAACTAGGCAATCAGAATGCCGTAACGCACGGTCGCTTTAGCGAGCCGGTACGCGCGGCGCGCCGGGTGGCTGCCGAACAGCGCAGGGAGCAGCATGAGGAATGGGTCAAGTCACTCCCGAAGACGGATTACGCAGCGATCTGTGATGCAATCAGATGCTGGAACGGAAAGCACGCAGGGGCGCGATGATGGCACTGCGAACCAGCCGGCCGCTCCTGGCCGTCCACGATACCAGGACAGCCAAGCCCAGGAGCAAGCAAGCTGATGCACAGTTGCTCACGCCGGAGCATCGGGCTTGGCGCCTTGCAGTATGCCGCAGGGCTGGTTGGCGTTGTGAATGGATTGACGACGGCCTGCAATGCCGAGCTACCCATGCCGGCGGCTACAGTATGATTGCTGACCACATTGTTGAGCGCGCTGATGGTGGTGCGTTGTACGACGCAGACAACGGGCAGTGCCTGTGCGTGTCTCACAACACACTCAAGGGCAACTCAGCTCGAAGAGCGCGCGTATAGTGTAGGTAACGGGGTATGGGGTATGTTCCGCTGAATAGGTTTTAAGGAGCGGAACCGCATGGTTCGGCACCGACGCAACTTTTCCCCCCGGGGCAACTGAGAAAGGAAAAGCCGCAGTGCGGAAAAGAGAAAAATATTCTTTTGGTTGGATTGAGGCGCGGAAGCAATTTGAGACTTCTGATATATCTTTCAGACAGTTAGCGACTAAACTCAAGGTCGACGAAAAGACGGTTCGCCGCCGCGCCAAGAGTGAGGTGTGGACTCGAAATGCCGCACAAATGCCGCAGCGGCGGCCTGGTGCGGCATTTCAAGTAACCGTTGCGCCACAGCCGCATTCGACGCCGGCCGCCCATGAAATTCCGCACCAAATGCCGCACCCTGCCGAGATTGCCGTTGCGACCTGCGGCATTTTGAACGCTTTACGCGCCAACTTGGACACCGTCGTCCAGAACCTTCACCTCGTCCGCGAGCTCGCCGACGCTGAGACTTCGGGCGGTAAGAACCCGGCGCGCGCCAGATTGGTTGAGAAGATTCTTTCTCTGCCGGCGTTGATCAAGTCAGCCAACGATTTGACGTCGTCCATCGCCCGCCTGGCCGATCTCGGCCCCGGAAAAAAGGCGGGCGCCATGGATCTGGCGAAAGCCGCCGACAGCGGTTTGTTTGCCACGCCGCCGGCCCCTAATAGGACGCTACAATGAACTGGACCACAGCCTGCCCAGATTGGTCCGAAAGGATTATCCGGGGAGATTCGCTCATCCCGTTCGGCCCAATTTTCCCGCAAGAAGCGGACGATGCGCTCAAGGTTTTCAAAAGTCTCACGATCGCAGACGCGGTGGGAAGTCCAACGATCGGCGACGCGTGCCTGCCTTGGGTCACCGACTTCGCCGGCGCGATCTTCGGCGCCTATGATGCCGCGACCGGGAGGCGGCACGTCCGCGAATTCCTGCTTCTTGTCAGTAAAAAGAACTCCAAATCCACCATAGCAGCTGGGATCATGTTGGTTGCCTTGATAAGAAATTGGAGAAAGTCGGCACAGTTCCTAATCATCGCGCCAACGATTGAAATCGCTGATAACAGCTTCAAACCGGTGGCGGATATGGTCCGCGCCAACTCCGAGTTAAGCGCGCTTCTGCACGTCCAGCCAAACTTCAGGCTAATCACTCATCGCATTACAGGTGCCACGCTTAAGGTAGTGGCGGCCGACAACGAAACGGTTAGCGGAAAAAAAGCGACCGGGGTTTTTATCGACGAACTCTGGCTATTCGGCAAACGTGCCAACGCAGAGAATATGATCCGCGAGGCTGTCGGCGGGCTGGTGTCCCGCCCGGAAGGCTTTGTGATTTACGCGTCGACGCAGTCAGATGCACCGCCGACCGGCATCTTCAAGAAGAAGCTGGACTATTTTCGTGGCGTTCGCGACGGCGCGATCAAGGATCCGAAAAGCCTAGGCGTCCTTTTCGAATTCCCGGACAAGATGATCGAGGAAAAGGCGTACCTCGACCCAGACAATTTCTACGTCACAAACCCCAACCTCGGAATTTCGGTCGATCGCCAGTGGCTCGTCGAGGAACTTGAGAAAGCAAAGATCGGGGGGCCGGAATCGATGGTCGGCTTCGCGGCGAAGCACCTCAATATAGAGATCACTCAGGGGTTGAGGAGCGACGGCTGGTCTGGCGCCGCCGAGTGGCCCAAAGGAGACGAAAAAGGCCTAACGCTCTCCGAAGTTATCCGCCGATCGGAGGCTCTGGTCGTATCGACCGACGGCGGGGGGACTGAAGACCTTTATGGGATTTTTGTCCTAGGCCGCGAAAAGGGCACGTCAGTATGGCTGGGCTGGGCTCACGCTTTCATCTCGCCGCAAGGCTGGGAACGTCGCAAGGCCAATCAGACAGTTTACCAGGATTTCATCACGGATGGCGATCTGACGTTGATCGAGAGATTGCCCGACGATATCACTGCGATCGTCGATATTGTGAAGCAGTGTTTGGACTCCGGAAAACTTGCGAAGGTCGGCGCTGATCCTGCGGGAATCGGCACCCTCGTCGACGAACTCGCGAAAATTGGTGTGACCACGCGCGAGAACGGCACTGGAATGCTCGTGGGCGTGCGCCAGGGCGTCGCATTGATGGGCGCAATCAAAGTTATGGAGAGGAAATTGATCGACGGAAGTTTCAAGCACCGTCTGAGCAGAATGATGACATGGTGCGCCGGGAATGCGGTCACTCAGCAGACAGGGACCGGAATGCGCATCGCGCGTGACGCGTCGGGCTATGGCAAGATCGATCCATTGGTCGCTGGCTTTATGTGCTTTGCTGAGATGATGCTCAACCCTAAGCCTGAGAACGGGCCGAGCTGCTATGAAACTCGCGATCTGATGATGGTGTAAAAATGACGAACGAACTACCGAAATTTACCGACGAAGAAAAGCTCGCGTCCACCGAGGCGCACGCGGCGCATTGGGAAAACGAAGCGCGCTACAGCCCGGCTGATGTTGCGTTTCATTGTCGAGACTATGCGGCGCACCTCCGCACGATCGCTGAGTGTTTGCGGATGGACATGCTAGACCGTGAAGTGAAGATTCGTGATTAGGCTGGCGGCCATTGCCATAATTTCAAGGGCCGCACAGGCGACCCGCCCGGCACCATAATTTCCTCGATCGTTTTTCCGTACATGCAGCGCCAGCCATCCGGCGTAATGCGCCAGCCGATCACATAGTATCGTTGTGAGGGGCCGGTCTCAGCGAGTCCAAGGCTGACCAAGGAAGCTAGGGTTGCGGCCCCGATCCCGATAAGCTGACCCTTTATCAGAAAATCGTTGTGATCGTCGCTGAGTTTAATAAGCGCCTTCCGTTCGCGGGGGTTTAGAACGTAGCTCACTTTGGTTTTACCTTCAGCCCAAGCTCGACAAGTTGGCGGAATGCCTCGGCCTCGGACCTGGTGGCGGAGTTTTTGTTTTTTGCGGCAAAACCCAACGACGTGACTGCATATCGATCCAGGACATCCGTCCAGATGAGTGCGTTACTCTTGGCCCATTGCCACGCCCAACGCTCGCGGACCATCGAGTCGCGGCTTCGCTGATGCCGGCCAAGGATGTGCCCGATCTCGTGGAGCGCAGTCCCGTAGGAGATCGCCGATTTTATCGGCGGTATGCCAATTTCGCTTAAGTCCCAAATTGCCCAAGCCTCGGTCGGACGGCGACACTCAAAGCAGGCAATCTCGTGTTCAGAGCACAGGCCCATGACGTGCTGACGCATGTCTTGAATGCTGAGAACCGTCATCTTCACTTCCCCTTCGCCTTCAGCCCGCTGCACCTCGACTTCGGCGAAAAAGTCGCACCCGCTCAATTCTGCTGCACAGGTCACAACGATATTGAATGATGTCCCTACCTTCAGCGTCGGGAGCGCTTTTCTCCAGCTTCATCGTCCGCTTACATACGATGCAGGTCAACAGATCGATCAGGGGGCTTTTGTCGTCATTAAAATGACGTCCGCTCTCTTTGTCGGAGGACTGCAGGAAAACCTTTTGCGCCCGCTCCAGCTCAGCAAGGGCTTCGTGCGCGCGAAGTTTCCGCACTCTCTGACGAGCGAGCCTGGTCGCTACGTTGTTCCCTCGGTTCTTCATTTCTTCGCCCTCAGCCCGGCAACCTGCTCGTCGCGTACCACATTAGCAGCTCTTTCTCGGGAATCTCAGGATAGTACCCATAAAGGAATTTCAGAATTTCCGCTTTGTGGTCATCCAAGGTGCCAGTGTGAGCGATCTTACCAATCTCATTGAAGCAACGGCCCATCCGTTCAATGGATTCTCCACTGGACTCACGAACCGTCATGCCGTCCGGCATGACGAAGTCCATCATTTTATCTTTTTTTGTGCGCCTCTTTTTTCTGGCGGCGGTCATTTCTTCGCCTTCAGTCCCAACTCGACCAGGCGGCGGATGGCCTCGGGGCGGGACATATCTGGCGCGTGCTTTTTGATCCAAGCGTCGAGCGTGGCGACGTCGGCCGGTGGCACCCTCACGCCGATAAGGATTGCTCCAACCGGGGGGCGTCCAATCCTCTTCTTGTTACTGTTATCAGATAGTGTTGACTTGGCCATTCCTATCTGTTATCAGAAAAGCAAGCCGAGGGGAAGCGCAAACTTCCGCCCCGGCTCTAACCCCCAACATGAGGTGAACCATGTCAAAGGCTAATCATCTAGATACCACACGCCGCCGATTTCTCGCGTCCGCCGCGGTGGCTGGCGTGGCTTTATCGTCTACGCTCCATGGCTCAGCGGAGGCCGCACCGCTCCCGGCACCGACGGCCGCGCTGGCTAGGTGGCCTGAAGTCGACGGGGCATTGATGCACGCGTCTTGCGATCTGACGGTGATGGATCTCGCCATCACCGGGCTGTACTCGAAATATGGCGACGACGCCGACGGCCGAGAGGACTATCAGGCGATCGAACAACAGCGAGATAAAAATATCGAAATTCTCAGCACCGTTCGCGCGAAATCGTGGGCTGGCATCTGGGCCAAGGCGGCGGCACTGCGGTCGAAACGAACGATCGAGGATGATGAGAGCGCACTAGCCATCGCCGCGTCACTTGCGGATGACATCATGCTCGCCGAAGCGCTGGAAGGATTGGCGGTGGCGTCATGACGGCCATGTCGGAACATCAACTCATCACCCCTCGCCGCAACTTCCTCATCCGGGCGCTCGGGTTCACCGCGGCCGGCGCCACGGTTAGCATTCCGGTTCTGCTGGCCGACGACCCCCAGAAGCGCGTCGACTATCACCTGCAGGAACTGACGAAGGCGTTGCAAGAGCAGTTCCCGGAAGTGCCATTGCTGGGCCGCTCCCGGTGCTGGGAAAACTGGCGGGGTTGTACGTCGCCCGGTGACATCATCGCCACGGTGCGGGCGCAGGGCGACGTCTATGCAGCCGGTCGGTAACTGAGCAACGACGCAACCCGCCGGTTCACGCCCGGCGGGTTTTGCCGATCCGGTAACTTTCCTTTAACGAAAGGCGATCACACATCCAAGGTGACCTTCTGGTGGTCGCTGTGTGCACTATCTCGGAGAGCCGTCGCTGGGGACATCAGCGGCGGCTTTTCGTTGCTCATGCGCCGGAGTCCATCCGGACGATGAGAGGTGAGGGCGCCGGCCAAAAGGCAACGGCCCCAGCGTGGGGACACTGAGGCCGTCATTTCATCGGATGCCCTTGGGCGCGTGCATCCGGTAGTTTCTTTCACTAAGTCACCCCGGCGGCATTGGTTCCAAGCAGCACCTGGCGGCAGGGTATCTTTCGAACTGTCGCAAAGTCGCAAGTGTCGCAGGGGGTATGGGTGGCCGAAAATCGCGGCTGGCCTTACGGCGCGAACTGATGCCGTCCCGAATCTTTCACAAAACCACATTGACGTCTTGAAGTGGGTAATATGGCAGCCGGAGAGCAAGGGCTGAGGCAGCACTTCTCCGGATCGGCAATTTGTGGGTTGGATTGTAGGTTAAGATTAGTAGCGAAAGAAAATTATAGAAATATCAATGCGTTAATGTAGATTTTAGCTGATGGGGGTTCAGTTCTGACCGTTCGGTTGCAAGGGGCTGGGAGAACAGGAAATGACGTTTCAAAGAACCATTGTCGGGCTTTTGATTCTGACGATCGCGGGGCTGGCGGGGGCCTTCTACATCGAGTGGAAAACTGCAACCCAGCTCCGCGCCGTGAAAGCCTTCGTCGAAGGCTATGTTTTTGCGGAAGCCGTTGCCGCCTGCGAAACGGCACAGAGCACAACCCCGTTCAAATGGAATAGCGGTACCCAAACCTCTGTCATCGGACTGAACTCGGTCAAGCTCGACAAGTATACGATAAGTTCGAGCTACACGCTGGTCGCGGACGGCGTCTATTGCGACTACGACCCGATCAAGAAGAAGGCGGACATCGGATCGAATTTCCTCGAGCGGGATTGATGATTTCAGGCACTTCGACTTACGCTTCGCTTTCAGCGACGACTTGATCGATTTCCGCCAGCAATCGCCGCCATGCGTCGTCAATCTCGGGTGACCAGTCGGGCCCGAGAATTTCGTGCATCGTATCGGCGATCACGCCAAAGAATTCGCCGAACAGTTTCCGGGGCGTGCCGTAGGCGTCGTGCGACTGCACCTCGCATTGGATCATGCGAAAACTTCCCCTGCGGTCGCCGGCAAAATCCATGATCGCGTCGATGGCCAGCGCCAGCATTGAACCCTTCACGAGGTCGTTGGCCTCGCGCCGGAACATCGGTTCGGCTTCGGGGTGTTCGCGGAACAGGCGGCGATAAGCCAGCGGCGTCAAATCCTCGCAGCGCGCCGCGGCCAGTTCAAAGCTGTGCTGGATCAGATTGGTGCGTGCCATCGCGTCCGCTGTGATAATCCCTTCAGAGCATCGCGAAAAAAAAGAGCAGGGCGCAAGCCCTGCTCTGAAAATTGTGTCGACCCTATTTCCCCGAAATTTGGATTTGATCTTGATTGACGGGGCGACGCTGCTTGTGCGCGCCAGGGCTCCTCCCGAGACTTGGACCACCAGACTTCAGCCTTCCGGCCAGTCTGAGCCCGCACTGGTAGACCATCTTTTTCGTCTTGTCATCAAGTTCAGCAACGATTGTTCAAAATTCGAGCAATTTACGAAATGATTGGGAATTCACACCCCGGGTTGCACCCAAGCCGCGCGAATTTGCCTCCTGTGAAGGAGTAGGAGCGGAACAGAGCAGGAAAATGCAGGCCGGGCCGCATCCCCGTTGATCGCCGGATTCCATCGCGCCGGAATAATCCCGCTCCCGAAGTGTACCAGCACGCTTAGCGCCAGATCGCCGGGAACCTAACCTCGACTTCAGACTCTCTGCATGATTAGTTGGCAATGTCTGAAAAGGTGGGTTCATTGATGCGCCGGCGGTTGCGGAAATTTCTTCCGATCGTCCTGATTGCCCTTGCGGTGCAAATCCTCGCACCGATCGGTGCATGCTGGGCGGCCAGCATCGCCGCATCCGATCCCTTGCATGCGGCCGTTATCTGTCACGGGGATGCGGCCTCGACGACCGGCCAGACCGGTCAAACCGGCGGGCACCGTGCGCATGACGGCGCCTGCTCGATATGCTGCGCGGTTCACGCGGGCCCTTCCGTTGATACGCCGCAGACCTCTGTCGCGACATCCTATCGTCAGTCCGAGCGCGTGGTCTGGCTCGACCGCGCCCCGGACCTGTTCGGCTCCAGAGCAGGCTCTCACGCCCAGGCCCGCGCGCCACCGCCGTTGACGTGAACTTGGCGGCCATTGGCCGTCTGATGCGTTCACAACCCAACGCTTGCGGCACTGTACTCGACTCGTCATCGAAAGTGCAAAGAGAGCAATGGCTTGACGGGTAGTTTTGAGGACAGGAGTTGGGCGAGGAAGGCGATTATTTGATCAGGACTT
>Ga0097691_1000459_pt1 | contig 35681 bp, 39 predicted proteins | sample NGESurdeep072012_8_FD_72858 | JGI IMG/M metagenome (GOLD analysis project Ga0097691, IMG submission 72858) | Arctic peat soil microbial communities from Barrow, Alaska - NGEE Surface sample 210-1 deep-072012 | ecosystem: Environmental > Terrestrial > Soil > Wetlands > Peat ... | reverse complement strand
CGGTTGTTGCCAAGGGGGTATCGGGCGACATCGCCGCGCGCTTTGGCCGGTGGCCACCGGCCAAAGCGCTCAGTCGCTTCCATCGCACATTTTGCTCAATGGACAGATACAAGGGGGTACGGCTCGTGAAGAGTCCCCCTCACCCGATCACTTCGTGATCGACCTCTCCCCGCACGCGGGGAGAGGTTAGAAAACCGCCGTGCGTCACGCCGCGTCGTCCCGGAGCGGCGGCTGGAACGAGAGCGCTGTATCCCAGGGAAAGAAAATCCAGGTATCCTGCGACACTTCGGTGATGAAGGTGTCGACCAGCGGCCGTCCCATCGGCTTTGCATACACCGTTGCGAAATGCGCGTCGGGGATCATGTCGCGCACCAGCCGCCCGGTCTTGCCGGTGTCGACGAGATCATCGACGATCAGCAATCCCTTGCCGGTGCCGCCGCCGAGTTTCGCGGTGTCGGCTGAAATGCCCTTGAGAACCTTCAGGTTGGCCTGTTTGGTATGATCGTAGCTGGTGATGCATACGGTATCGATCACGCGAACGCCGAGTTCGCGCGCGACGATCGCCGCCGGCACCAGCCCGCCACGGGTGATCGCGATCACGGCATGAAACGGCCCGACTTCGTTGAGCCGCCAGGTCAGCGCCCGGCAATCCCGGTGAAACTGATCCCACGACACCGGAAAGGCCTTGCCCGCCCGCTCCTGCGCGCTCAGCTCCGGATGCTCCGCCATCATCATTCTCCTACATCTTTCGGATTACGGCGGTGGCCGTCGCGGTCGCGACGACCTTGTCGTTCTGCAACAATTCGCCACTGAGCGGGCAAACTTCCTTGCCGCGCAGCACCACGCGCCCCATCCCTTTCAGCGGACCAACTTTCGCCGGCCGGTGAAACTGCACATTGAGATTTACCGTCGGCGCAAATTCGCCGGCGTCCAGCGTCGCTGTTAGCGCCGGTCCCATGGTGTCGTCGAGCATGGCGGCGAGAAACCCGCCCTGCACATTTCCTGCCGGGTTCAGGAATTCCGGCTTCGCCTCGAATTTGACCTCGACGGTGCCGCGCTCGCCATCGATCTCGACGAATTCGATGCCCAGCGTCTTGGCGCAAGGAGGCGGCGGCAACCGGCCATCGACGAATTTCCAGAAAAACGAATTCTTGTCCACGATGCTGCTCTCGCTCTGCCTTGAATCCGCTACCGGACCACGTTCAGTCCAGCCAGCATCTCCTTTACCGCTGACATCGCGGCGTTGAGCTTCTCCGGGTCGCGCGAGCGGACGACCAGATTGGTGTTCGGCTTCTTGTCGTCATCGATGAACGGGTAACTGCCGATCACGGTGTCGGGATGCGCGGTGGCGATTTCGCGCAAGGGACCGCCGATGTCGCCTTCCCTGGCATTGGCGCGAACCGATTCCGACAGCATCCGCACCCCGGATTTCAGCTTCGGCGCGACGATGTCCATCATCGCCTGCATGATCGACGGCACACCCGCCATGACGATGACATTGCCGATCTTGAAGCCGGGCGCGAGTATGGTCGCGCTCTGGATCAGTTCGGCGCCGTCGGGAATCCGCGCCATGCGCAGCCGCGCCTCGTTCAACTCGCCGGCGCCCTGGAAGCGTTCGCGAAACCGCGCCACCACCTCGGGGTGATGATCGATGCCGACGCCGAACGCCTTGGCGACGCTGTCGGCGGTGATGTCGTCATGGGTCGGCCCGATGCCGCCGGTGGTAAAGACATAGGTATAGCGACCGCGCAGCGCGTCCAGCGCCGCGATGATGTCGGGCTCGTCATCGGCGACGACGCGGACCTCCTTGAGGTCGATCCCGATATTGGTCAGGTATTCCGCGATAAAGCCGATGTTCTTGTCCTTGGTCCGCCCGGACAGGATCTCGTCGCCAATCACCAGAATCCCCGCGGTGACGATATCGCTCATGACCTCTCCTCGCCCTGTATCGTGACCTTGCTCAAGCAACGCATCGGAGTCACGGGGTTTTGCTGCCGAAATAAGCACCTAACAGCCATTTTTTCAGGCAGTACCGCCACCATCCATACCAAATGCCCCCGGCGAATGCATATCGCGCTGGCCCGGGCCTTGCTACCATCCCTTTCAGTCATGCACTGTCCCGCATGGCCTCAAGGAACAGTCGGGATATATGGCAGTTGCGTTCGATGAAATGAACGGGCCCGACGGCAACCTGCGTCCGGCCTACCGGGAACTCTCCCGCTGGCTGAAGGAGACGCCGCCCGATGCCCTGGAATATCGCCGTCAGGAAGCAGAACTGCTGTTCCGACGGATCGGCATCACCTTTGCCGTCTATGGCGACGCCGAGGCCCAGGAACGGCTGATTCCCTTCGACGTGATCCCGCGGATCATCTCGGCGAAAGAATGGGCCATCCTGGAAAAGGGCCTGAAGCAGCGGGTGCGCGCGCTCAACATGTTCCTGCGCGACATCTATCACAGCCGCGATATCCTGCGCGCCAATATCATTCCCGACGACCTGATCTTCCAGAATCCGGTGTTCCGGCCGGAGATGAACGGCCAGGACGTGCCGCACGATGTCTACGTCCACATCGCCGGCATCGACATTGTCCGCGTCAACCCGGAAAACTTTTTCGTGCTGGAGGACAATGCGCGCACGCCGTCCGGCGTGTCCTACATGCTGGAAAACCGCGAAATCATGATGCGGCTGTTTCCGGACCTGTTTGCCCGCCACCGCGTCGCACCTGTGGAAAGGTATCCGGACGAACTGTTGTCGGCGCTGCGATCGGTGGCGCCGCTCAGCGCCTCCGCCGAGCCGACGGTGGCGCTGATGACGCCCGGCGTCTACAATTCAGCCTATTATGAGCATTCATTTCTCGCCGACAAGCTCGGCATCGAACTGGTCGAGGGCCGCGACCTCATCGTCAAGCACGATGAGGTGTTCATGCGCACCACCGAGGGCCTGAAGCGCGTCGATGTCATCTACCGCCGCGTCGACGACGACTTCCTCGATCCCCTCACCTTCCGCCCGGATTCGGCGCTCGGCGTGCCCGGGCTGATGTCGGCTTATGCGGCCGGCAAAATCACATTGGCCAACGCGGTCGGGACCGGCATCGCCGACGACAAGGCGGTCTATTCCTACATGCCCGAGATCGTGAAATTCTATCTCGGCGAAGAACCGATCCTGAAGAACGTGCCGACCTGGCGCTGCCGCGAGCCAAAGGATCTGGCTTACGTTCTCGACAATCTCGGCGAATTGGTGGTGAAGGAAGTGCACGGCTCCGGCGGCTACGGCATGCTGATCGGCCCGGCCGCGACCAAGGCGACGATCGAAGCTTTCCGCGACAAATTAAAGCGCGAGCCCGAGGGTTTCATCGCCCAGCCGACGCTGGCACTGTCGACCTGCCCGACCTGTACCGAATCCGGCCTCGCGCCGCGCCACGTCGACCTGCGGCCGTTCGTGCTGACCGGGCGCGATCACGTCACCATCGTGCCGGGCGGGCTGACGCGCGTGGCGCTGAAGGAAGGCTCGCTGGTGGTGAATTCAAGCCAGGGCGGCGGCACCAAGGACACATGGATTCTGGACGAGTAGCTTTGGATTTTGGACGAGTAGATTAGGCCACAAGAGAGCAACACACCTGCATGCTGTCGCGCACCGCCGAAAACCTGTACTGGCTGGCCCGCTATGTCGAACGCTCGGAATATCTTGCGCGCACCATCGAGGCGACGCTGCGCGTCACCGCGCTGCCCAACGCCTATATCGGCAAGACCAACGAGTGGGATTCGGCGCTGCTGACCGCGGGCGTCAGCGCCAGTTTCTATGAGGTCTACGAGGAAGCCGACGAGCGCAACGTCGTCGATTATCTGTCGTTCTCTCCGGCCAATCCCTCCTCGATCCGCAACTGTATCGAAAACGCCCGGCTTAATTCGCGCTCGGTACGAACAGCGCTGACCAGCGAGATGTGGGACAACATCAACAGCGCCTGGATCGATCTTCAGGAAGTCTGGGGCAAGGGCACCAAAACCCGCGAGGAACTGGCGAGGTTTTTGCGCTTCGTGCTGGAAACCTCGCTGCGGTTCGACGGCTCGGCCTACCGGACCATGCTGCGCAACGATGCCTACTGGTTTTCGCGGCTCGGACTGCATCTCGAGCGCGCCGACAATACCGCCCGCATCCTCGACGTGAAGTATCACGTGCTGCTGCCCGAGGAGGAGCATGTCGGCGGACCGCTCGACTATTATCAATGGAGCTCGATCCTGCGCTCGGTCTCGGCGCTGACTGCGTACCACTGGGTCTATCGCGAGACCCTGAAACCGTGGCTGATCGCAGATCTCTTGATCCTCAACGATTCGCTGCCGCGTTCGCTGGCCAGCTGTTACGGCAACCTGGTGCGCAATCTCGATCAGATCGGCGTCGCCTATGGCCGCCAGGGCGCCGCGCAGCGCCATGCCCGCGGCGTCCGCAACCGCCTGGAGCACAGTCACATGGATGATATCTTCCAGCACGGCGTGCATGAATTCATCCAGGAATTCATCGCGGATAACTCAAGGCTCGGCGAAATCATTACCAAGCAATATTTGATTTGAGGTTAGAGTGCCCGATGTGGAATCGAATTGATCCGCGAGCATGGCTTCACCTCTCCCGTGGGGAGAGGTCGGACCGAACCAGCGATGCGAAGCATCGACTGGTGCGATCCGGGTGAGGGGTTACGGCCTAACGATAGACCTACCCTCCCGTTGCCGCAGAACTTGTCGACAAATACAGAGATTCGGAATTCCCCTGTCATGCGCCTGCGAATTGCCCACACCACCAGCTATCGCTACGAACCGCCGGCCTCGGGGGTAATTCAAATCCTGCGGATGACGCCCGGCAGTCATGACGGCCAATACGTCGCCGAATGGCAGATCGACGTCTCCACCGATTCGCGACTCGATGTGCACCAGGACGCATTCGGCAATGTCACGCATGTGCTGACCTGCGGACCGATCGCCGATCTCACCATCAATGTCGAAGGCCTGATCGAGACCCACGATACCGGCGGCGTGCTCCGGGGCACCGATGAACGCTTTCCGCCGAGTCTGTTCCTGCGCTCGACGCCGCTGACCGAGGTCAATCCGGCGATGGCGACATTCTCGCGCGAGCTGCGCTCGGAATCGGAAGACGACGTGCTCGGATTCCTGCATGGGCTGATGATGCAGATCAACGAGCACATGACGTTCGACGAAGATCCCACCAACAGCGGGACCTCGGCGCTGGAAGCCTTCGGATTGAAGCGCGGGGTGTGTCAGGATTATGCGCATATCTTTATCGCCTGCGCGCGCACCGCCGGCATTCCGGCGCGCTTCGTGGCCGGGCATTTCCTGCGCTCCGACGGGATGGTCAATCAGCAGGCCGGCCATGCCTGGGCGGAGGCGTTCGTGCAGGGCCTCGGCTGGGTCGGGTTCGACCCGGCCAACGGCATCTGCACCACCGACGCGCATGCCCGCGTCGCCATCGGCCTCGATTATCTCGGCGCCGCGCCGGTGCGCGGCACCCGCTATGGCGGCGGCATGGAAACGCTGTCGGTGGCGGTCAAGGTCGAGCCGGCCGGCGGACGGCAGGGGCAGTGGCAGAGCCAGTCGTGAGTTATGAAGACCCATAAGCTCGTCAGTCCGGGCCTACGTATTCAAGCGGGCCTGGAACCGCGAGCATCCCAGTATTGTCGCTGTCACGGCTTTTAACCAGCAATACGGCCTTGGAAACCGGAGGAAAGCAATGTCAGAAACCGACAAGGTGTTCGCCGGCTCGATCCCGGAAAACTACGATCGCTACCTGGTCCCGTTGATCTTCGAGAGCTTTGCCGAGGATATTGCACGGCGAGTAGCTGAACTTTCGCCGAGTACCGTTTTGGAAACCGCTGCTGGCAGCGGCGTGGTTACTCGGGCACTGGCGCCAAGGCTTTCGCCGAATGCCAGCTACGTCGTCACCGACCTCAACCAGCCGATGCTTGACTATGCTGCTGCGCGACAAGTCGCCGACAGCCGCATCAGCTGGCGCAAAGCAGATGCACAGGCGCTACCGTTCGAAGATGCCGCTTTCGATCTCGTTTGTTGCCAGTTTGGCGTCATGTTCTTCCCCGATCGCCAATCGGGCTACCGCGAGGCAAAGAGGGTCCTCAAGCCCGGTGGATGTTTCTTGTTCAACGTATGGGATCGCATTGAGGAGAACGTGTTCGCGAACGATGTGACGAACGCGCTCGCGGAAGTCTTTCCGGAGGATCCTCCCCGCTTTTTGGGACGCACGCCTCACGGCTATCACGACACCACGCTGATCCGTCGTGAACTGGAGCAGTCAGGCTTTTCCAGCGTGGCGATCGAGACCAGAGCGGAGCAGAGTCGCGCACCCTCGCCCCGGCATCCTGCTGTTGCTTACTGTCAGGGGACCCCGCTGCGCAACGAGATCGAAGCCAGAGGTGCAGAAAAGCTGGAGACAGCAACCGGACACGCCGCATCTGCCATCGCAAACAGGCACGGAAGCGGCGAGGTTGTTGCAAAAATTCAGGCACACGTAATCGTGGCTATGGTCTAGTATTGAGGTTGCGGCGTCCCGGTCGCTTGCCCCGGAATGACAGCGGGCATCAATACTCGCAACTCCGGTAGTTCGACGCCTCGCAGGCTTGCGCCATTTCGCGCGCCTGCGAAATTTTCTGCCGTGTCATGGTTTGCGACACATCGCGCAATTCCGCTTTCGCCCTGGCGTCGCCGCGCGCCGCGGCACGACTGAACCATATGAAGGCGCGCACTGAATTGCGCGCGACCCCTTCTCCCTTGCGGTACATCACCCCGAGCACGCTTTGCGCTTTAGCATTGCCCTGTTCGGCCAGCGGGCGGAACAGCCGGATCGCCGGCACGTAATCGCCGCGATTGTAGGCCGCCATGCCGTCTTCCCAGGGGCCGGCGACGGCACCCGCGATGCCCAGAATTTGCGCGGCTGCGATCAAGCCGCCGATAATCATCTGCTTTTTCATGCGCCGCCCCGTCCGTCGATTCGACGGATCGTTGTCTAGCCGGTCGATATTTGCAGCGCCACTGCCGAATCGACCCCAACCGCAGCGGGAGTGGCCGAATGGGGTTGGAGGCTTCTCCGAAATTGGCTAGTAATTTCCGTCCAATGCGTTCGAGGATCGGGAATGACCTATTGCTGCGGAATATTGGTGCGGGACGGCCTGGTCATGATCGCGGACACCCGAACCAATGCTGGTCTCGACAACGTCTCGACCTTTCGCAAACTCCATATTTTCAGCAAGCCGGGCGAGCGCATCATGGCGATCGCCAGCGCCGGCAATCTGGCGATCAGCCAGTCGGTGCTTTCAACCCTGACCGAAGGGCTTGAAGACCCGCACACCGGCGACATCGAAACCCTGCTGAACGCGCCGACCATGTTCCAGGCGGCGCAGCGCATCGGCCGGGCGATCCGCGCGGTCCACGCCACCGAAGGCGTCGCGCTGCAGTCCGAGGACATCAATTTCGACGTGTCGTTCCTGTTCGGCGGCCAGATCAAGGGCTCGCGGATGCGGCTGTTCATGGTCTATCCGGCCGGCAATTTCATCGAATGCACCACCGACACACCCTATTTGCAGATCGGCGAGCACAAATACGGCAAGCCGGTGCTCGACCGCGCCATGCATTACGACGTCGAACTGTATGAAGCGCTCAAGACCAGCCTGATCTCGATGGACTCGACCATGCGCTCCAATCTAGGCGTCGGTCTGCCGATCGACGTGCTGGTGGTGCGAACGGACGTCTGCGACGCCGACCTCAATCACCGCATCGAGGCGGGCGAGCCGTATTTTCACGATCTGCGTTCGCGCTGGTCCGCGGCGCTGCGCGCGGCGCATCAGAACATTCCAAGACCACCCTACAAAGCAGAAACATAACCAAGAACACAAAAGGCAGGAAACAATGACCGAGGCAGCAAACAAGATCGCCGTCGTGACCGGCGCGGGCACCGGTGTCGGACGCGCGGCATCGCTGGCGCTGATGAAGGCCGGCTTCACGGTGGTACTGGCCGGGCGGCGCATGGAAAAGCTGGAAGAAACCAAGAAGCTCGGCGACAATGTCGGCAAGAGCCTGCCGGTTTCCGCCGACATGACCGATCCCGGATCGATCGGCGCGCTGTTCGCCAAGGTGATGGAGGTCTATGGCCGGCTCGATGTCCTCTTCAACAATGCCGGCATGGGTGCGCCGCCGGTGCCGTTCGAGGATCTCGGTCTCGCGCAGTGGCAGGCGGTGGTATCAACCAATCTCACCGCGCCGTTCCTGTGCACGCAGCACGCGTTCCGGATCATGAAGGACCAGACCCCGCGCGGCGGCCGCATCATCAACAACGGCTCGATCTCGGCGCACGCGCCGCGGCCGTTCTCCTCGGCCTACACCTCCACCAAACATGCCATCACCGGTTTGACCAAGGCGACCAATCTCGACGGCCGCGCCTACGACATCGCGGTCGGACAGATCGACATCGGCAACGCCGCCACCCCGATGACGGATCGCATGGTCGATGGCGTGCTGCAGCCCGACGGCCGCAAGATCCCCGAGCCGCGGATGGACGCCAAGGCGGTGGGCGACGCGGTCGCCTATATGGCAAGCCTGCCGCTCGACGCCAACGTGCTGTTCATGACGGTGATGGCTTCGAAGATGCCGTTCGTGGGACGGGGGTAGTAATACTCTCTCGTCGTCCCCGCCTAGTGCGCAATTGCGCACGGGGCGCGGGGACCCATACGCCGTGTCGCCAGCATTTTAATAACAAAATTCGCCAAAGCCGATTTCTGCTGGCATCATTCCAATCGCATAGGCCAGTGGTTATGGGTCCCCGCGTTCGCGGACGACCAATTTAAGCGACGTGGGCGGGCTGGAGCATCATGCCACAACTGCAATCGGCGTTCGGCGTATTCGCGTTGCTGGTAATCGCGTGGGCATTCGGCGAGAACCGCCGCGCGGTTTCGCTGCGGCAAGCCGCCGTTGGACTTTTCGTCACGATCCTGACCGCCGTCGCACTCATAAAACTGCCCTTCGTTGCGCATGCGTTCGGCGCCATCAACGACGCCGTCGGCGCGATTTCGTCGGCCTCGCGCGCGGGTACCTCGTTCGTGTTCGGCTATCTCGGCGGCGGTTCGCTGCCGTTTGATCTCAAAGCGCCCGGCGCGGATTTCATCCTGGCGTTTCAGGCGCTCCCCGTCGTGCTGGTCATGAGCGTGCTCACCACGCTGCTGTTCTACTGGCGCGTCCTGCCGCCTGTGGTGCGCGGCATGGCGTGGCTTTTGGAGCGCACGCTCGGGGTCGGCGGCGCAGTCGGGCTGTCTACCGCCGCCAGCCGCGACGAGATCAACTCGCTCGGATTGAAATCGATCGTGTCGGGCACGCTGACGACCTGCCTGATGGGCGCGATCGTCGGGGTGTTGAGTTGACCTCGATCGTCATACCGGGACACGCGTCTTGGCGTGGACCTCAGATATGCAATTGCACATCGGGGAATCCTTGGATTCCGGGTTCGCTCGTTTCACTCGCGCCCCGGAATGATAGCTTACGGCTTCTTCAGCCCCAGCATCGGCACCGACCTGTCGATCACATACACCGATCCCTCCGCGGTGAGATGCGCGTGATCCCACGCCAGGGGAATGCCGCCGCCGATCGTGAGCGGACATTGCCGCGCCGGACAGATCACATCGACTACTGAGATGTAGGAAAACCTGTCATGCGCCGGCAGGGCCGCTTTCATTCTTTGGTCGAGCGAGAAGATATCAGGCAGCACGAAATCATCGGGACGCGCATCGATATCCCGCTGATGGGCGCGCATCAGCATCGACGGCAGCCGGCTCCTGAACTGCACGGCGGGACCGAGCAGCACCACGGGAATGCCCAGCCCATCGAGCTTTGAGATCGTTTGCCTGAGGTCGGCGATCATGCTGTCGAACCGTGGCGGGCGGGCGTATTCCAGCCAGTCCGCGGACATGATCACCAGGCCGGGCTTGCGATCCCCAAGGAACGCGGCCATTTGCCCGGCAAAGCTGCGGCACGACGCGTTGCCTTGAGCGACCGCGTTCAGCGTCGGCATGCACGCCGCCTGGTCAGCCTGCAGCAGGTTGACGCGCTGTGGATCGATTGTGCGAGTTAGGCCATGGTAGTATTGCGCTGCGTAACTGTCGCCCCACAGCAGCACATTTTGCTTGTCGCCAACCGCGCTAAGGCAGCTTGCTTCATCGATGGCGGCTCCGTCATAGCGGAAGCAGGATCCCGCGCGATAAATCGGTCCGACGTCATAACTGTTGTAGACATCAAGCTGCAGGGCGGCGCGGTCGGTATCCGACGGCGTCTGACTCAAGACAACTCCGCCGGCGCTGCCGTCCAGCAGAACCGCCGTCGTAAGGCCGGCGATGCGGAACGCGGCGCGGCGCGTCGGCGCCACAGAGCCGCGGCGGAATGGCTGTTCGACAAATCGCCACGACAGATATGAGATCGCCACCGTCAGCGCGAACAGCGCGATCTTATCGAAGGGATCGAGTACCAGGCTGCTCTTGGAGAACCGCGCGAACGTGAACAGCGGCCAGTGCCAGAGATACAGCGAATAGGAAATCTGCCCGAAGAATCTGACTGTCTCGAGCGGCGAATAGCGGCCCCGCATTGGCGTCGGCACACCGATGCCGCTCCAGATGAACATGGCAGCACCGATACACGGCAGCAGCGCGTTGACGCCGGGAAATCCCGGCCCCTGCCGCAGCGAGAATATCGGGATCGCAATCAGCACCAGCGCGATGCCGCGCGCGATCTGCTGCGCCAGCGCGTTGCGCAGCACCGGAACGCCCGGGGTCGCGACCAGCCCGCCGATCAGGAATTCCCAGGCCCGCGGCGGGCTCATGAAGAAGGCATTGGCGGAACGTTCGGTGCCCATCAGCCAGAGGCTCAGACCAAACGAGGCCAGCGTCAGCGCGCCGAGCGCGACCGGCAGCGCGAAGCGCCCGCCGCGCGCAAGGCGCAGCAGCACCCACAAGAGTAGCGGCAGCGCCAGATAAAACTGCTCCTCGACCGCGAGCGACCAGGTGTGCAGCAGCGGCTTCTCCACCGCCGCATGGTCGAAATAGCCGGTCTGGAACCAGAAGAAGAAATTCGAGGTGAAGGTCACGACCGCCGCGACCGAACGGAAGAACTCCTGTCGCTCGGAGGTCAGGAGATCATGGAACGACGGTATCGCCGTCAGCGCCACCATCGCGTAAAGCGCCGGCAGCACCGGCGGACGCGGCGCTCGTAGAACCGCGCAAAGGAAAACGTGCTGCTTTGCACTTCCGACTGGATGATCCCGGTAATCAGATATCCTGAGATCACGAAGAAGATATCGACGCCGACGAAGCCGCCGAAGACCGCCGGCGCTTCGAAATGGAACGCGACCACGGCAAGCACGGCGATGGCGCGCAGCCAGTCGATATCTTCGCGATAGGCGCGAGTCACAATGGCCGGGCCGCCTTTGTCTGGCGGCCCATCATGCGCACGACAATACGCGCGTCCATCATGTCGCGAGTTCGACCGTCTTGAACTGCGCGGGCAGGATCACTTCAAGCAATTCGACGTCGTCCGAATAGTCCATGATCAGATGCCTGATCCGGGGCGGCTGGGTCCATGCACTGCCCTGTTTCATCAAGGTCTCGCCCTGCCCTTCCATGTAGGTCTTGACCCAGCCTTTCAGGACATAGACCATCTGGAACTCGACGTCGTGGAAGTGCAGTTTCGAAACATCGGCCGGATTGCACGGCCCGATCAGGCGGATCACATGCGCCTGCGCGAGGCCTTGGCTGGCGTCGGCGATGCCGAGATCGCGATATTGCGCGTAGGCGCGCAAGCCATCGGCCTTGAAATCCTCGTCGCGGTAATGACTGATGGCGATGCGCTGCTTCGGACGAGCGCGCTTGGCAGCGGGCTGCGCGCGCGCTTTGGTCTTGCGATCCTTGGCCTTGATTTGTTTTCGCGATGTGGATTTGGCGGCGGTCCTGTTGGCAACAGTCTTGCGTGCAGGCGATTTCTTCTGCGCGGCAGTGCGGGCCGCGGCCCGCGATGTCGGCTTCTGCTTGGCCATCGACGTTCTCCCTTTCCGTTTTATGGGGAAAGGTTAGCACAAATCGCAGTTCGTAGGGTGGGCTAAGCGGCAGCGCGCCCACCACGGCGCGAGCGCGCCTTTGCCCCGCCCTGCAGAGATCTGCCTCAGTGCAGCCGGAATACGCCGTCGACGGCGCGGAGTTCGGCGGGCTTGATCAGCTTGGAATGGGCCACCGTCACGGAGAACAACGGTCCCTCCAGCGACTTTTCCCAGAAGCTGAGAAAATCCTTCAGCGCCGGAAATTTCGGGAACAGATCGTAATTCTGCCAGATGTAAGTTTGCAGCAGCGAGGGATGATCCGGCATGCGATACAGAATTTGCGCCGTCGTCAGCCCATAACCCAGCACCTGTTTTCTGAAATCCTCGGAAACACCAACTCGCGACACCATGCCAAACCTGCATTGCTGGAGCGCATTCACGAAGTGGCCGCCGACCGGGAGCCACCCGGTGGAGATGCGCTCACATGAGAGAAATGTGACGCACGATACCAGCCCATCACAAGCCTAAATGTTTAATGAATTGTTGAAATTTGGTGCATTAGCAGCAGCTTACCGCACGTGCTAATACGAAGTTTCACGGTCTGTTCCGGCGAATTAATGATGATGAATGAATCTGGCAGGCATCACATTTGAGTGCCAATTTTTCTGCTAGAAGCCCTTGTTCCCCGCACAGGTCTGGACTATGTCCAGTTTGGTCACGCTGGCACTCGCTGGCATGGACTGCCAAAATTCCAAACTCTTCAATATCTTCAAAAACTTAGGAGGACTGCATGAAATTCCGTCCGCTTCACGACCGGGTCGTGGTCAAGCGCATCGACGCCGAAGAAAAGACAGCTGGCGGCATCATCATTCCGGACAGCGCCAAGGAAAAGCCCTCGCAGGGCGAAATCACCGCGGTCGGTCCGGGTGGCCGTGACGAAGCCGGCAAGCTGATCCCGATCGACCTCAAGGTCGGCGACCGCGTGCTGTTCGGCAAATGGTCCGGCACCGAGGTCAAGCTCGACGGCGAGGAGCTGTTGATCATGAAGGAGAGCGACATCATGGGCGTTCTCACCGATCTGCCCGCCGCCAAGAAGAAGGCCGCGTAAGCGCCTTTTCCTCAACCAGCTTCAAGGAAACAAAAATATGTCAGCTAAAGAAGTCAAATTCGGCGTCGATGCCCGCGATCGCATGCTGCGCGGCGTCGACATTCTCAACAACGCGGTGAAGGTGACGCTCGGCCCCAAGGGCCGCAACGTCGTGCTCGACAAATCGTTCGGCGCACCCCGCATCACCAAGGACGGCGTCACCGTCGCCAAGGAAATCGAGCTTGAAGACAAGTTCGAGAACATGGGCGCACAGATGGTGCGCGAAGTGGCCTCCAAGGCGGCCGACGCTGCCGGCGACGGCACCACCACCGCGACCGTGCTGGCCGCTGCCATCGTCCGCGAAGGCGCCAAGGCAGTTGCCGCCGGCATGAACCCGATGGACCTGAAGCGCGGTATCGACCTGGCTGTGGAAGCCGTGGTCGCCGACCTCGTCAAGAACTCCAAGAAGGTCACCTCGAACGAGGAAATCGCCCAGGTCGGCACCATCTCGGCCAACGGCGACGCGGAAATCGGCAAGTTCCTCGCCGACGCCATGAAGAAGGTCGGCAACGAGGGCGTCATCACGGTTGAAGAAGCCAAGTCGCTTGAGACCGAACTCGACGTCGTCGAAGGCATGCAGTTCGACCGCGGTTACATCTCGCCCTACTTCGTCACCAACGCCGACAAGATGCGCGTCGAATTCGATGACGCCTACATCCTGATCAACGAGAAGAAGCTCTCCAACCTGAACGAACTGCTTCCGCTCTTGGAAGCCGTCGTGCAGACCGGCAAGCCGCTCGTCATCGTCGCTGAAGACGTCGAAGGCGAGGCTCTCGCTACCCTCGTCGTCAACCGTCTGCGTGGTGGCCTCAAGGTCGCGGCCGTCAAGGCTCCGGGCTTCGGCGATCGCCGCAAGGCGATGCTGCAGGACATCGCGGTTCTGACCGGCGGTCAGGCGATCTCGGAAGACCTCGGCATCAAGATGGAGAACGTCACGCTCGCCATGCTCGGTCGCGCCAAGAAGGTGATGATCGACAAGGAGAACACCACCATCGTCAACGGCGCCGGCAAGAAGGCCGACATCGAGGCGCGGGTCAATCAGATCAAGGCGCAGATCGAGGAAACCACCTCGGACTACGACCGTGAGAAGCTGCAGGAGCGTCTGGCCAAGCTCGCGGGCGGCGTCGCGGTGATCCGCGTCGGCGGCGCGACCGAAATCGAAGTCAAGGAGCGCAAGGATCGCGTTGATGACGCGATGCATGCGACCCGTGCGGCGGTTGAGGAAGGTATCGTGCCAGGCGGCGGCGTCGCTTTGCTGCGTGCCTCCCAGCACCTCAAGGGGCTTCGCACCAAGAACGACGACCAGAAGACCGGCGTCGAGATCGTTCGTAAGGCGTTATCCTATCCAGCCCGCCAGATCGCGATCAATGCGGGCGAAGACGGCTCTGTCATCGTCGGCAAGATCCTCGAAAAGGATCAGTATGCCTACGGCTTCGACTCGCAGAGCGGCGAATACGTCAACCTGATCTCCAAGGGCATCATCGACCCGACCAAGGTGGTTCGCGTAGCGATCCAGAACGCAGCCTCGGTTGCCGCGCTACTAATCACCACCGAAGCCATGGTGGCCGAACTGCCGAAGAAGAACGCGGGCGGCGGCGGCATGCCTCCGGGCGGCGGCGGCATGGGCGGCATGGATTTCTGATCCATTCGCTCAAGGCGATTTCAACAATGGAAAACCCCGGCAGCGATGCCGGGGTTTTTTGTTTTCGTTGATCGCGAAGCCGTCGCAAATCATCGTTCGTCATTCCGGGGCGCGCCAAGAGGCGCGAGCCCGGAATGACTGCTTGAGTTTCAGTAACGCGAAAACGCCCCGCTCACTCCACCCTTGCAACCACGGCGAGCCGCTTGATGCCCTGATTGCGGTAGGCATTCAGGAACGCGTTGTAATCCCGAAACGACACGCAGCCGTTGGAATCGCCGTTGGGGCCGAGCATGAAGGTATGCGCGAGCAGGCCGCTGCGTCCAAAGATCGCGTCCTCACCGCCGACCGGATTGAGCCGCAGCGCCGGCACCCCATGAAACAGCGCTTCGCGCGGAGTTAGCTCATAAATATGCGGCGGCGTCACGCCGTGCATTCTGATGGGTGCAGAGCGCGGATCGTCCAGCTTGCTGCCGAGACCGGAATGCGCTTCCAGTTTGCTGCCGTCGGGGAGGTAAACCGTGTGCGCGGAGATATCGTAGACCGCGGTGGAGCGATCGTACGGCGCCGATCCTCCCAGCGCAGGGTTTTGGGTCGGTCCAAGGCTGCCGGTAATGTTGGCATCGGCGGACGCGTAAGCGAGCAGCGATCCCCGAGGTTGCGGCTTGCCCCAAAGCTTTTCGAAGATCGAAGGCTTCTCGCTCGAGGCGATCGACATCACCGCCGCCTTGGCGCGCTGCGCCATGTCGCGGACGGCAGCACCGGGATCTTTCGCTGGCCGAGCCTCGGCGGAACGCGGCGCCGGCGCTGCAGGAATTGCGGCAACCCGAACAGGCGCTGGCGAAGTTTCTTTCGGCTTCTGTGCTTCCGCCAGCTTCGGCGCTTCGGGTTGCGGCTGTGGCGCTTCCGCTTGCTGCGGCGCTCGGCCTTGCGGTGCCGCGGCTGCAAACCGGTCCTCAAACGTCAGCGTTGAGCCGGACGGGACCGTTGCGGGCGCGGAAACCACCGGCGCCGGTTCGGGAAGCGCAGCGAGAACGTCGCGGGCGGCCGGCAGCGGTTTCCGGGCCGCAAGTTCCGCCGGCCGTCTGATGACCGGTGAATCAAAGTTGCTGCTGCTCAGGGTCGGATAGACACTGGCCGCGAAAACATTGGCATACACGGTCCAGGCACAACCCAGCACGAGGCAGGCGACGGCCGCGCTGCCGAAAAAATTGTAAGGAACGGCTTTCCGGGGTGAGCGTCGGTGGTGGCGTGCCGCGAGATCAAAAGACGCACTCGTACTGTAACTCATTCGCCTTGCATCCAGACTGATTCCACCTTGTTCCCCTTGCAGGCAGCGTTCGGCGATGTGCGTGCCGGCGGCACGTTCGAACGCAGACCTGAGCGCGATGCGCCGTAAGTTCCAGCGGAGCATCTCGCAGAGGCGCAGAGCGTCATTAAGGCGACTTTTAGTTAAATGCGGATTAAGTGTGGGCGGATGTTGGGCACGAGGAAATACGGGGTCGTTCCGGCGCGAAGCGAGTTCCGAAAACGGCCCGATTCAGCAGTGCTTTCAATAATTCAGCTTCGGATACCAGTCCTTGCCGCGCCCTTCCGGCGTCACGTCCAGGATGGTCCAGATCGGCATCAAATCGGGCGCGCCGCGCTGATCCTGTCCGGGATCGGCGGTTCCGAATCCCATCTCACCGCCCCAAAAATGCCCGATTGTGGAACCGGTGCGAAGAAGATGGATGCCGGGTCATCTAGCGCGAAGAAGCGCTTCGCGCTTTTGCCCGGCAATGACGAGTGCCAGGTGGGGCGCTCGCTCACGTCGTCCGCCCCTACTCCAGCTCCGGCGGTGGGGAGCGGTCGAGCACCTCGCCCCTGGCGCCTTCAAGCAGATCAATCGCATAGGTTTCGATCGTCAGCGGACCGCGCTTGCGCTCGAGCTCTGCGACCTGCTCGACCCGGGCAAAGGCTTCTTTCAGATACGGCCGTCCGCCGGGCCGGGCCTCGTCGATATACAACAGCTTGCCGGCAAGCAGCGCCGGATCCGGCTCGGGCATGTTGATCCAGCGGATGCGCTGCGTCGGCTGCACGACGCAGCTGCCGACAGGCAGATAGAAGGCGAGCCAGCCGGTGGTGCCGTAATCCGGCGCCAGCACGCAACTGGCACCGACGCGCCGGCGGACCGCTTCGATCTCGCCGGCAAGCTCGCGCCAGCCGACGCCGACGCTGCGCACAGTGGCGTCGCGGCGATAGCCCGTGAGCGCGCCGGTATTGGCCTGCACGATCAACAGCGCAAACATCAGGATGCCGGCCGGCGAGGCCCAGCGCATGCAAAAATCGACGACGCGCTGCTGGCGCATGTCCCATCGCGTCAGGTTGGCGGCGACCGCGGCCGAAATCGCGAATGCCGGATAGATCGGCGCGAACCAGTTCGCTTCGACGCGGGCGTGCAGTGAATGCCAGATGAAATACAGCACGATGGTCCAGAACGTCGCATTGATCAGGGCGCGCGCCGCCAGCGCGCCGGCTTTGCGCCTGAGCAACGCGTAAAGCCCCATCGCGCCGAGGATGAACACCAATGGCGTCGCGAATGCGATCTGGGTCGGGATCAGCTCGCCGATGAACGCCGGCCTGAAATCCTCGATTCTGGCGCGGCCGATCTGCTTGATGAAGGAGACCCATTGATGATCGGCATTCCAGAGAATGACCGGCGCAAATATCGCAAGCGCGACGAGGCCGCCAAGATAGGGCCAGGGCGAGGTCAGCCAGCGCCGCAGCTTAGGAACGCTCACCAGCCAGATCAGGATCGCTGGGCCGAAAAACAATGCGGTGTATTTCGACAGTAACGCGGCGCCGACCGCGGCGCCGACCGCAAGCCACCATGCGCCGCGCCCGGTCTCCAGCACTTTCGCGAGAAAAAACAGCACAAAGCTCGAGGCCACCAGCAGCGGCGCATCGGGCGTGACGATCAGGGTGCCGACCGCCGCCATCAGGGTGACGTTCAAGAGGATGGTCGCGGTCGACGCCACGCGCTGGCCTCCGAACAGGATGGAGGCTGTGCGATACACCGCCCAGCTCATCGGCAGCGCCAGCAGGATCGACACCAGCCGCACGCCGAGTTCGCTATCGCCCGCGACCATCGTGCCCAGGCGGATCACCACGGCGACGGCAGGCGGATGATCGTAATAGCCGAAGGCCAGATGCTTCGACCACATCCAGTAATAGGCTTCGTCGAAGGTCAGCGGCGTCCAGGCCGCGGCGACCAGCCGCAACGCCACCAGCGCCAATATCGTGAGAACCGTGTTGCGGACGAGCCGCACCTCGTAGGGGCTCATGGCAGGTTCATCGCCTGCGCCAGACGAACAGTCCGGACATCGCGTAATTCCATACCACGCCCATCAGCGCGCCCGCCGCTCCCGCCAGCCACCAGATCGGCTCCTGATCGTAGACCGAGAACGCGACGCCGACATTGGCGAACAGGCCGACGCTGCACACCAGATAAAACAGCAAGAGGCCGCGCAGGATCGCAAAACCCTTCAGCCGCTGGTCGCGATAGGTGAGAAAATTGTTCAGGATGAAATTGCTGGTCATGGCGACCAGCGCGCCGGCGGCCTGCGCCTCCGGAAACGGCACATCTAACATTTCAAGCGCGACAAACAGCGTGCCGAGATGCACGAACAGGCCGATCGATCCCACCATCGCGAACAGCAGGAAGCGCAGCGACACCACGTCGTGGGTCAGCTTCGCCAGCACCAACCCCAGGAAATCCAGCGCCACCATCGAGTCGAGCTTGCTCTCGCCGTGCAGCCGCGAGCCGAAGGTGAAGGGAATTTCCACAACACGCAGATCGCCGCGCGCGGTGGCGACGGTATCGAGCAGGATCTTGAAGCCCTGGGTGGAGAGCTGCGGCGCCAGTTGTTCGAAGCGATCCCGGCGGATCATGAAGAAGCCGCTCATGGGATCGGCGATCTTGACCCGCAGCACGCGTTTGGCGACCTCGGTGGCGAGTGCGCTGGCGCCGGCGCGCTGCTTGTTAAAACTGTCGGCGCTGCCGCCTGCGACATAGCGGCTGCCAACCACGAGGTCGGCTGCACCGCCCTGCAGCAGCGCCAGCATTTTCGGCAACTGGGTCTCGTCATGCTGCAGGTCGGCGTCGATCACGGCGGCGCAGGGCGCGCTCGATGCCAGAATGCCTTCGATGCAGGCGCCAGACAGGCCGCGCCGTCCGATCCGCCTGATGCAGCGGACGCGGGAATCCTGCCGCGCCAGGTTCCGCACCACATCCCAGGTGCCATCGGGGGAATTGTCGTCGACGAAGATGACTTCCCAGGCGACGCCAGCGAGCGTCGCTTCCAGCCGCCGAAACAGCGTGGTGACGTTGTCGCGCTCGTTGAAGGTGGGAACGATGACCGAAAGCTGAGGCAAAGCAGCGGTCTGCGGCGGGTTTTCGGGGCCCGGTCTGATGGCTTCATTCATGCCGCCAGCGTATATCCGCAGCCCCCTGACATGCCAAGGCACAGGCCCAAAAACAGCGGTGCGGAGGAGCTCGAAACGGGCCAAAACAGGCCCCAAAATGCCAACGACCACGAACAACAGGCGCGCGTACATCCGGCGCAGCCAAGCTATTCAGTGGTCGTCCCAGCGCCGAAGCCTTTAAGCATCAACGTCGCCGTTAGAGACAAAATAGGAACGAGCGGGACGTTTCGCAAGGGGGCTGGCGCCTTCATCTTGCAGCAGTTGGTCATGCCTCAGTTTGAAATTTCCTCAGCCCGATTCGGTGCCGCATCAACATCGCCCATGGCGATCCGGCCAATGAGCATGGCGTTCTGGACGGTATCGGCGTGGCGCTTCTCCGCCTTTAGGGCCTCGGGGCAGGAGCCCTCCAAAAGTCGACAATCAGCCCAATGAGGCTTGCAGCCAGCGCAACAATGCCAAAACCGAGCGAAGCCCAGCCCCACCCCGTGCCACTGAATTCGACGCTAGACCGTCCCAGATTGAAGGCGGTAGTCAACACAACGATAAGAAAGCAAGTTCTCACGAGAGGCCAATTTATGGGCATGTCACACCTCTTCCGCCCACCCATTATGCCCGATACAAATCAAGCCGACTACGTCGGAAAAATTCAAACTGAGGCACGACCCAGCAGTTCGAAAGCGATCAGACCCTGCCCGCGGCGCCTTTTTGCGTGGAACCGTCCATAGCCGCACCGGGTTAGGCTCACACAGTCGGTTTTGGAGGGCGGCATGGACGACGACAAGGAAGAAAAATCAGTCATCGAGAAGATGGTCGATAAGATCAACGATGTAGTCGAAAACATCGCGAATACCGCGTCGAACGCCGCCGCCTATGCAATGGAGTCCAATGCGGAGAGCATTGCAGGCAAGACGAGCGAGCAAGTTTACATTCCCGAGGGTACAGACGCTGCAGCGATGCCTATGCCGCTTGTCCCGATGGCGCCAAGGTCCGACCCTGGGCTTGCTCTTGCGCACCAACAATACCTGGAGGAAGTGGCAGCAACCGCCACTGCCCCGAAGAAGAAGAAGAAGCGCGCAGTGAAGGCGAAGGTCTCCACGAGGAAGGCTCCCAACAAGTCCGCGGCGAAGACTGCTAAAAAGACCGCTAAAAAGTCTGCGAGCAGGGCCGCAAAGAAATCGGTGAAGAAAGCGCCGAAAAATTCGACCGCCAGGAAATCAAGGAAGTCTGCGAGAAAGAGCGCCGGTAAGAAAGCTGCCAAGAAGAGCGTCAAGAGATCGGCGCGGAAGACGATCAGGAAAAAGGCCAGGAAGTCGAAGCGCTAATAGCTCCCCGTTCACTCAAAGCGTCTGACGGCAATGTTGGATTTCCGTGCGTCAATAGCTGAGCAACGGTTTGTGTGCCATAATAGGCGCTTAACGCCGGGGCAGCGGAGTTCCCAACTCTTGATGCCGACACACGACCACCGCGCAAGGAACAAGCCGGAACCGCGATTCCAACGCAACTATGGCGGAGTCCTGCCGTAGGTCTCATATTGGAAGAATAACGGAGATTCAAAAGATGTCGAACCCAAACCAGAACAAACCGGGCGGCAAGCCCGGCCAGCGGAGCCGGAAGCCGGAGCAACAGCGCAGCCCGAAACCGGAGCAACAGCTGAGCCCGAAGGCGGAGCAACTGCAGAGCCAGAAGCCGGTGCAACAGCCGAGCCCGAAACCGGAGCAGCTGCAGAGCCCGAAGGCGGAGCAACAGCTGAGCCAGAAGCCGGAGCAACAGCTGAGCCAGAAGCCGGAGCCACAGCCGAGCCCGAAGGCGGTGCCACTGCAGAGCCAGAAGCCGGTACAACAGCAGGACGGCAACAAGCAGTTCGACGCAGCGCTCGCGTCAGCGAACACCCTCTCGGTCGACTTTCAAACAATCGCGACGGCCTATAGCGACTACACCAAGAAGTCGTTTGAAGAGACCAAGGCCTTTGTCGAGAAGCTTTCGGGCGTGCGGTCGCTCGACAAGGCGATCGAGATCCAGACCGAATTCGCGAAGCAGGCTTACGAGACCTTCGTTACGGAGTCGCAGAAGATTCGCGAACTCTACAGCGGTCTTGCCAAGCAGAGCTTCAAGCCCTTCGAGGGCTTGGTTGCCAAGACGACCCAGACAGCGCGCTGACTCTTACGGCGGTTCGCCAAAGGCAACAAGCCTGCCCTGGTGCAGGCTGTATAGAAGGAGAGGTTCCGGTTTTCCGGAGCCCCTTTTCTTGCCCTGGCGAGAGCGCCTTGAAAGCATCAGGCCTTGAAGCATCAAGACCCAAACCCGCCTTTCGCCAGCTGAATAAATCACAGCATCCGCCCGGCTTGCCGTCGCGGTATTCCGGACAAGCTGACGCCGGCGAAGGAGCTGGAATACGCAGCGTCCATAGCCTCACACAAACGTCTTACTGAGGCACCTCTCTGATCACCGGCCCCCTGACGGGCGGCGGCGCATTAAGCGGCGCCTTCGGCTGTTCAATCTGTTTTTGGGACTTCCCGATTTGCCCAATCGGCCCGTACGCGACCGCTATGACCAAGATCGCAGATCCGATAATTGCGCCCAACACGCCTGCTACTTTTTCCGAGTCCATCTCGATATTTCCTGGTTGCCTCTGCACCGCCCCAACGATCGTGCCATTACTGACAATTTGGGGATAGCTACTTCGGCGCTCCCCTGCGCTTGATAAAGGCCGTCACGATATCCTTCTGCGCCAATGCGATGGCGTTGTTGGCCGTCGTCATATGTGCTCCCGCATCGACAGCAGGGAATTGCATCGTCAAATAGTCCACAAGCATAACCCGAAAATTCTGCCTCTCGGAAGGACACACGCCCGCGATATGGAGCGTGAAATCCTGCCCCGACATGTTCTTGTTGCTATCCCGCGTATACTCCTTCGCGAGGCAATTCCAGTAGGAGTCGCGTCCCGACACCGCCTGCCGGTGCGCGTCGTCGACGTCGTCGGCCAGCGCTACCGAAATCATCATCGTTACAACCGCCACAATAAGCGCCCGCATCCCGTTCTCCTTTTCCCCATCCTAGCTCGAACGCCCGCCCCAGGTAAGCGTGGGGCGCTCGGTTTGGGTGAACTGGCCAATCACGAATGATTTGACTAGACTCGACCCGGCAAGCCTTTTTGCCCCCTTTGCGATGAGACCAGCCGGTGAGCAAGACCCCGCAGACCGCTTCAAAAAACTCAGGCAACATCTACATCGGCATCGGCGGCTGGACCTTCGCGCCGTGGCGCGGGGTGTTTTATCCGGAAAAGCTGACCCAGGCGAAGGAACTGGAATACGCCGCGTCAAAACTGACCTCGATCGAGATCAACGGCACCTATTACGGTTCGCAAAAACCGGAGAGTTTTCGCAAATGGGCGCGCGAGGTGCCGGACGGCTTTGTCTTCTCGCTGAAGGGGCCGCGCTTCGCCACCAATCGCCGGGTGCTGGCGGAAGCCGGCGATTCCGTGAAGCGGTTTTACGATTCCGGCGTGCTGGAACTGGGCGACCGGCTCGGCCCGGTGCTCTGGCAATTCGCGCCGACCAAGAAATTCGACGAGGCCGATTTCGGCAAGTTTCTCGAGCTGCTGCCGCGCCAGCTCGACGGGCGCGCGCTGCGCCATGTGGTCGAGGTGCGGCACGCCAGTTTCTGCGCGCCTGATTTCATTGCGCTGCTGCGCCAATTCGCAACGCCTGTGGTGTTCGCCGAACACGGCAGCTACCCTGCGATTGCTGACGTGACCGGCGATTTCGTTTACGCGCGGCTGCAGAAGGGCAACGACGAGATCAAGACCTGCTACCCGCCGAAACAACTCGACGCCTGGGCGAAGCGGCTTCAGACATGGGCCGGCGGCGGCGAGCCGGACGATCTGCCGCGCGTCGATCCGGCAAGTGCCAAAAACGCGCCGCGTGACGTCTTCGCCTATGTGATCCACGAAGGTAAGGTGCGCGCTCCATCAGGCGCGATGGAATTAATTGAACGCGTGAAATAACCGGACCGCAAAATGGCCAAAGCCAAAAAGCTCTTCACCATCGGTTACGAACAGACGCCGGCCAAATCGGTGCTCGACGAACTCGAGCAGGCCGGGGTGAAGCTATTGGTGGATGTGCGCGCCGTCGCGGCGTCGCGCCGTCCGGGTTTTTCGAAGAACCAGCTCGCGGCCGGGTTAGATGAGCGCGGCATTTCATATCTGCATCTGCGTGGGCTCGGCACGCCAAAGGACGGCCGCGACGCCGCACGCGGCGGCAAATTCGACGTGTTGCACAAAATCTACGCGAAGCATCTGAAGACGCCGCAGGCCAAAGAAGAACTCGACGAGCTGTCCGCGCTGGTCAAGAAATCCGGACCGGTCTGCATTCTCTGTTACGAGCGCGATCACCTGCACTGCCATCGGCAGTGGATCGCGGAGATCATCCGGGATCGCGACGGCGTGAAGGTCGAGAATCTGGTCGCGCCGCAGGTGTGAGGCAAGACGGCGCATGAGCGGCAGTGTGCTCCCTCTCCCTTTGGGAGAGGGTTGGGGTGAGGGGTTACGGCCTATCGATGGGCTGTGACCCCTCACCCGGCGCTGCGCGCCGACCTCTCCCGATGGGAGAGGTGACTTGAGGGCGCGGCCACCGCCTCACCCCTCGCCGGCCAGCCGAAACGTACCTTCCATCATCATCTGCACGCAGCCACCTCCGACATGCGCGGAAACGACAACTCCGTTCGCCTTGCGGACCCGCGTCAGCAACAGGCTTGGCCGCCCCATGTCGACGCCCTGCCCCACACGCAGCTTTAGCTCGCCGTCCCGTTCGCCGGAGAGGTCGGCGAACAGCGCTGCCGCAGCCACCGTGGCGCTTCCGGTGGCAGGATCTTCAATAAGACCGCTCGATCCCGGAAAAAACATCCGCGCCTGCATATCGAGTGGCATCTCGCCCGACGGCACATCGCGTGTATAGAAGTAGATCGCGTCGCAGCGGCTGTCCGGTAAGATACGGGCGAAACCGGCAGCATCGGGGCTGGCTCGCCGCAGCGCCTCGCGCGAGGTCAATTCCACCACTAGAAACGGTAGTGCGACCGAAACGATTTGGGGTGGATGCCGGTCGGTTCTGATATCGGCCGCCGATAACGAAATGCAGCTTGCGGCCTGCTCGACGCTGAATTGCGTGAACTTGCTTAAACCTTGCGGCGCGGTGAGTTCGGCGCCAACGGCCCTGCCGCCGTCGGTCAGGATTTCGACGGGGACAAGGCCTGCGCCTTCCTCGAACTTTAGCCGCGCCGGCGGCGTGGTCGCCTGCGTCGCCAGCACGAAGGCGGTGCCGACATTGGGATGGCCCGCGAACGGGATCTCGGCGCGCACGGTGAAGATGCGAACCTGAGCGTCATGGGCGGGATCGCGCGGCGGCAACACGAAGGTGGTTTCGGAATAGTTGAACTCGGACGCGATGGCCTGCATCTGCGCGGTGGAGAGCCCGCTGGCGTCCAGCACCACCGCCAGCGGATTGCCGCCGAAGGCGCGGTCGGTGAAGACGTCGACGGTGATATAGCGCCGTTGCATCTGATGTCTCCGGTTTCCGAAAATCAGCCAGAACATCTACCCCGATGCTTATCTTGCATCAATCCAGCGTGCGGCGGAAGCGCGTCACCGCGATCGTCATGGCCAGCAGCATCAAGGCAAGCAGGGCAATCGCATCGTATTGCAGATTTTGCAGCGTCGCCCCCTTCAGCATGATGGCGCGGACGATGCGCAGATAATGCGTCAGCGGCAGGCCTTCGCCGATATATTGCGCCCATACCGGCATGCCCGCGAACGGAAACATGAAGCCGGACAAAAGGATGCTCGGCAGGAAGAACATCATCGAAAGCTGCATCGCCTGCAGCTGGTTCTGCACGATGGTCGAGAAGGTGTAGCCGATCGAAAGATTTGTGGTGATGAACAGCGTAGAGAGCAGCGCCAGCATGATCAGGCTGCCCTGCACCGGCACTCCGAACAGCAGCACGCCGATGCCGATGATTAGCGAGGCCTGGATGAAACCGACCAGCACGTAGGGCACGATCTTGCCGAGCATGATCTCGACCGGCTTGATCGGCATCGACAGCAGGCTTTCCATGGTGCCGCGCTCGATCTCGCGCGTCACCGACAGTGCGGTGAAGATCAGCATGGTCATGGTCAGGATGGTACCCACCAGGCCTGGCACGATATTCAGCCGCGACGAGCCCGCCGGGTTGTAACGGGCGTGGGCGCGGATCTCGAACGGCAGTGACGGCGGATCGCCCGTGAACAAATCGTGCTGCAGCGCGGTCTGCATCACGACGCCGAGTGCCGACATCGCCGAACCGGCCGCCACCGGATCGGTCGCATCCGCTGCGACCAGCAGCGCCGGATGATCGCCGCGCCGCACCGCGCGCTCGAAGCCGCGCGGAATTTCCACGCCGAACAGCACCTTGCCCGACAGCAGCAGATTGTCGAACTCCGCGACATCGTGCACTTCCCGGGTGAAGCGGAAATAGGCGGTGTTCTCCAGCGCCTTCAGGATCGAGCGCGCGAGGTCGCTGTCCTCCTGCAGCAGCACCGCGGTCGGCAAATTGCGCGGCGTGGTGTTGATGGCGTAGCCGAACAGCATTAATTGCATAACCGGAATCATCACGATCATCGCGAACGACACGCGGTCGCGCCGCAGCTGGATGAATTCCTTGACCACCATCGCAAAGCTGCGCCGCCAGAAGCCGAACGGCGGCTCCCTGCTGTCGCGGCTGTGGTCGGCTGCGTCGGTTGCGCTCATTGGAAATTATCCTTCGAGCGGGTCATCAGTTCGATGAACACATCCTCCAGCGACGGCTCGCTGTGCTGCCAATGCCATCCGTGATGCTCGCGCCAGGGCGCAATCGTGGCCTCCAGCGCGGACTTGTCGCGGCCGGACACATGCAGGCTGGTGCCGAACGGCGCCACCATGTCGACGCCGGGCTTGCCGGTGAGTTCGTCCGACAGCTTATGGAGGTCGTCGCCGATGACGGTGTAGGTGGTCAGCGCCGATTTCGCGATCACCTCGTCCACGGTTCCATGAACCAGCAGATGGCCATAGGCGATGTACGCGATCTCGTGGCAGCGCTCGGCCTCGTCCATGTAATGGGTGGAGACCAGCACCGTCAGACCTTCCGCCGCCAGCGCATGGATCTCGTTCCAGAAATCGCGCCGCGCCTTGGGATCGACGCCGGCGGTCGGCTCGTCCAGCAGCAGCAGTTGCGGATTTGGCAGCGTGCAGGCGCCGAGCGCGAGCCGCTGCTTCCAGCCGCCGGAGAGTTCGCCGGCGAGCTGTTCTTCGCGCCCCGTGAGCCCAAGCCGCTTGATCATGTCGCGTGCGGCGCCTTGCGCATCGCGCACGCCATACAGCCTTGCGACGAATTCCAGATTCTCGCGCACCGATAGATCCTGGTACAGGCTGAAGCGCTGCGTCATGTAGCCGACCTGGCGCTTGATCTTGTCGGCGTCGCGGCGAATGTCGTAGCCGAGGCAGGTGCCCTCGCCGCTGTCGGGTGTCAGCAGGCCGCAGAGCATGCGGATGGTGGTGGTCTTGCCGGAGCCGTTGGGGCCAAGGAAACCGTAGATGGTACCGCGCTTCACCTGCATCGACAGGTCATGCACTACCTCGCGGCCGTCGAACGACTTCGACAGGCCGTGCACGTCGATCGCGATATCGGATACGGAAGCCGGCGCCGCGGTCATCGCTTGTCCGCGACTGGCGTCTTGGCGCCCAGAAACACGCTGATCGGCTGACCGACCCGCAAAGAGTCGGGCCTGGAGGGCCGCGCCTGGATCAGGTACACCAGCTTGTTGCGCTCATCCAGGCTGTAGATCACCGGCGGGGTGTATTCGGCCGACGTCGCGATGAAATAGATTTTCGCGGTGAGATCGCCGGCGCAGTTGTCGCAGGCGACGCGCACTTCGTCACCGATCGCAAGCTTCGGCAGATCCGGCTCCGGCACGTAAAATCGTATCTTCATGTTGCCGGGCGGCATGATCGACAGCACCGGCCGCTGCGCCGGCACTGTCTCGCCCTCGCGAAAATAAATCTGCTGAATGGTCCCGCTGACAGGCGCAAAGCCGATGCGCCGCGCCAGCCTCGTCTGCGAGGTGTTGACTCGCGCCTCGGCAACGCGCAGCGCCGAGATCGCGGAGTCGAGATTGGCCTGCGTCCCGGAGCCGGTCTTGCTCAGCGACGATGCGCGGTCATAGCTTTGCTGCGCGTTGGCCAGCGTGGCGTTGTTCTGGTTGAGGTCGGCCCGCTGCAGATCGTCGTCGACGGAATAGAGCTGAGCGCCGGCCTTGACCTCGTCGCCTTCGCGAACACTGAGTTTGGTCACGCGTCCGGATTCGTCGGGGCTGACGAAGATCATGTCGGCTTCGACCCAACCCTGATAGCCGGGATCCCTGCGCTCGTTGCAGCCGGTGAGCATCGCAGCCAGCGCAAGCGCCGCCAGAATTCGCAACGCCATTCGCGACGACGTCATGTCGTCCTCCGTTCGCCAAAAATCAGATCGAGATGGACGCGAAGCATTTCGGTCGCGTCGAGCGGCGAATGCCGGCCAAACAACCCCTGCCAGATCACCGCGACAATCGCGGGCGCAACGACGATCTGCGGAAAGCGCGTCAGGCCTTCCTGCGCAATTTCGCCGCGCGCGATGCCAAGCTCGATCAATGCGCGCATTGCGGCCATGCCGCGCGAAACCACCTCGCGGTAGTAGAAGTCGGCGACGCTGGGAAATCTTGCGCCCTCGGCGACGATCAGGCGGACGATGTCGCCGCGCCGCGTGGTCACAACCTCCTGCGCGAAGGTCTGCGCAAAACCCTCAAGTGCCGCGCGAACCGATCCGCCGGCCGGCGGCGGCGCGGCAAGACGGCCGATCAGTGGCACCAGCGCCGTTCGTATCAGTTCCTGAAACAGCGCCTCTTTGTCCTTGAAATGCAGATAGATCGTGCCTTTGGCGACGCCGGCGCGTTTGGCGACGTCGTCGAGCCGGGTCGCGGCAAAGCCGCGCGCGATGAATTCATCGAGCGCCGCCTCGATGATGGCCTGGCGCCGCTCCGCCGCGCGCGCCGCGCGGCTGGATGGAGGTTTGAGCGACGCGGCCTTTGGCAAGGCCGGCTTGGGCGGCTTGATCGAGGCAGCCTTCTCGCCGCGCCGGCGACTGGCCGGCTTCGGGGCACCCCCTGCGGGTCCTGTTTGAGAGCTTGACATGAATCTAATATGACTGACCAGTCAGTCACTATCAATCGAGGTCAGCCGAGCCGATTGTCACATCGCCGTTATCTTAAAATCCCCGAATTGGAGTGGCCGCTCGATGTCCGGCGTCGCGCTAGATGCATTTCCGGATATAGGACCGGTTGAATTCCCATAATTCATCGAGAAGACTTCGAGCAGCGGCTGCGGAATTAACGACAGGATCGATCAGCAGCGCCTGCAGCGCCAGCTCCTTTGATGCATGTACCGCTGCCTCGACAGCCAGTTGCTGAACGTTGACCTGAACGGTCATGAGTTTGGCGATGGGATCGGGCAACGGGCCGAGTGAGACGGGATGAATGCCTGCCATGTCTGCCATGACCGGAACTTCCACGGCAGCGCTGGCCGGGAGGTTCGGAATCGCTTTCTGATTATAGACCACGCCCGATTCGATGAGTTGTTTGCGGTGATGAAGGACGGCCGAAATTATGGCAACGGCGCGCTCGCCCGATGGGGTCAGCCACCACGCTGGAATCTCTGCCGTTCCTGAAAGTACGTCGTCGATAGACCGGTCCAGTTTCGCCCGCTCGCCTTCATCCCATTCGAAATTGTATCCGCCCTCGCCGGCCTCCCAGCCAAATGGCAGGTATTCACCGACATGGCCATCGCCGCAGCCGAGCCAATAACCGAAGGCTCGGAACAGATTCCGCGTAAGAGGTGAAACCGACGGGTCGTGGCTTTTTTCCTTTTCGCGCAACAGCGGATACAGGTCGGCTCCGGTCTCCCGATCACGGATCTGCATCAGGCACTGGAAATGATTCAGGCCCGCGCCCCACACCTCCACCTGTTCGGCAGGTAATCCAAGGATAGAGGCGACCTGGTTTCGCGCCAGAAAAATTCCGTGGCACAGACCAATGGTGCGGATCTTGCTGTATTGCCCCAGGGCCAAAACGATACGGCTTTCCGGATTGGAAAAGTTGATGAACAGCGCCTGCGGACAACGCCGCTCCATCTCGCGCACAAAATCGAAAACCACCGGCAAGGTGCGCATGGTAAAGAACAATCCGCCTGGGCCGCCATTCTCTCCCAATGTGTGACGAATGCCGAATTTGCGCGGCACCTCCCAATCGAGCTTCCAGAGCCGGTTCCGATCGATCGCCGTCGAATGGATGACAAATTCCGCGCCGTCGAAGGCCGCCAGCCAATCGGTGGTGCGCTCGATCTTCAATCCCGCGCCCGACTTCTCGTTGAGCAGTTTTGACAGGCGTTCGGCGCGCGCGAGCCTGTCGACGCTCCTGCCGACCAGGACCAGGGTGCTGCCGGCCAGGTCATGACTGGAGAAGAGATCCCGGAACATGCTGACGCCGAACGATCCACTGCTTGCGCCAAGAAAGATGATTTTGGTGACCGCCGTCATGTTCGCTTCCTTGGCGCCGCGTTGCCGGGGCCGTTCAGACTGGTCCGGATCAAATGCTATACCGGATTGCCATATCGACGTGAGCATTGCTTTAGCCGACATTCCCAAGGAAGTGAGGTTTCATCTGCGCGTTTATGAGTCCACACCCCAAGACCGCAGGGCGTTGAAAAGCGTTGGAACCGCTAGCTGTGAAACTTCAGCCCATCGACGATCTTGTCGATCACCTTGCGCTCGCCGCGCATCGCCAAACCAACCAGATTGAGATCGGCGCGGATCACCGCCCTCACCACCTCCCGGTTGGCCGCGTCGTGCGTCGTCTTGAACATGTCCTCGGTGTAAACAGCGGGCTTGACATTTCGCGCCAGTCGCCCGCTCGAGCGCGCGGGTCAGCGCCGGCCGATCGGCGCCATAGATCAGGATCGGCTGGCCGATCAGCGACAGATATCGGGTGCCTGAGCCGTCTTCGTAAGGCTGGCCGATGCATTCCGGAAACGCCGCGGCAATGCCGCCGGCCAGGAAGGAAGCTACATTCAGCTTCTGCCACGCCTCAAGGTCGGTCCGGATCACGACCGCGATCTTGGTATCGAATTGCATGGATGGCTGGGCCGGTGATTGGGATTCGAACTATATGGAGTGAAGCGTAGCTTCATTATCACCGTAACGGAAGTGCGCCCCCTCTCCCGTTGGGAGAGGGTTGGGGTGAGGGGTTACGGTCCATCGTCAGGCCTTAACCCCTCACCCGAGGCCAAGCCGCGAGAATCAACCCGGTGAACGAGATGCAAACACCGCCGAAGCGCTCACCCTCGCCGCGCATCCTCGAGCGCCTGCGGCGTATCGATATCGAGGAAGGCGCCGTGGCCCTCGACCGGGACTTCCGCTACCGCCTCGCTGTGCTTGGCGATCAGATGGCGAGCGCCGATATCGCCGTCGAGCGTCATCAATTCGTTGAAGAAGCGGCGCGACCACAGCACCGGATTGCCGCGCCTGTTGTCGCTGACGGGCACCGCGATAAGGCCGCCGCGATCCGGCGCGAATGCTTCGATCAGCCGGTCGATCAAATGCGCAGAGATCAGCGGCATATCGCCAAGACAGATCACCGCGCCGTCGGCATTGTCAGGCACCGCGGCGATGCCGGCCTTCACGGAGCTAGCCAGTCCTTCGGCGAAATCGGGATTGCGTACGAATGTCACTTTCAGGCCCTGCAACGCTTTCTCAACCTGCTCTGCCTGATGGCCTGTCACGACAATCACGCCCTGGGCTTTCGAGGCCAGTGCCTGCTCGGTCACGATCCGGACCAGCGTCTTGCCGCCGAGTTCGGCCAACAACTTGTTGGGGCCGCCCATCCGGGTCGAGCGCCCGGCCGCGAGAATGATCGCGGCGACATTGCGGTTGCCGTCGGAGCCGAGTTTCTCGCGCGGCTGCGGCCGCGTTACGATTTCCATCAGCAGCCCGCCAACGCCCATCCCGGTAAGCTCAGTTCGCGTGACCTTGAGACCCGCCAATAGACGCATCAATACCCAGTCGAAACCGTTCTCCACCGGAGAGCGCGCGCAGCCCGGCGCGCCCAGCACCGGCACGCCGCCGGCATTGCCGATCAGCAGCAGGTTTCCGGGATCCACCGGCATGCCGAAATGTTCGATGGCGCCGCCGATGCCCGATATCGCCGCCGGAATCACGTCGCGCCTGTCGGCGATCGCGGAGGCGCCGAATACGATCACAAGCTCCGCGCCGAGGCCGAGCAATTCCCTGATCGCAGCCGCCAGCGCCGCCTCGTCATGCGGAACGCGGCGCTCGGCGATGATGGTGGCACCAGCGGGCGCCAGCCGCTCCGCCGTCACCCGCAGGGTCTTCTCCACCACCTTCGGCGCCAGCCCCGGCAGCAATGTCGAGACGATGCCGACGCGCTTGATGGTGTAAGGCGCGATCCGCAACGCGCAGCCGCTTGCCGCCTTAACCGCCGCGTCGCGCAGCTTTGCCTCGACCCCGAACGGAATAAGCTTGACGGTCGCGACCATCTCGCCTTCGACCACCGGCTTGTAGGCGGCAAGCGTCGCGAATGTGATGGCTTCGTCGACGCCGTTGATGCGGTCGACCGCCGCGCGGTCCACCACCAGCACGCCGGCCTTGGCCGCGAACAGATTGGCGCGGCCGGTAAATGCGCGTTCGACATTGACGCCATCGCCGGCGACGGCCTGCGCGATGCTGGCCGCGGCGACGTCTTCGGAGACGTCACCGTCCTCGAGCCGGACTACGACGATTTCCTTGACGCCGGCGCGGGTCAGCGCCTCGACCTCGGCGGGACCGATCGTGGTGCCCTTTTTGAGCACCAGCGATCCCTGACGCAGGGTATGAACGGTGACGCCGCCGACCGCGTCCGCCGGACTGGCGGGACCGAATTTCATGCCGCAGCTTCTTTCGGCAGCCGCAGCTGCGCGGTGACCTCGGCCATGATCGCGACCGCAATCTCGGACGGCGAAACCGCGCCGATCGGCAGCCCAATCGGCGCGTGAATGCGCGCGATGTCGGCATCCTTTGCGCCCTGCGCCTTCAGGCGTTCGCCACGCTTGGCGTGGGTCTTTCGCGAGCCCAGCGCGCCGATATAGAAGCAGTCGCGCGCAAACGCATGCAGCAGCGCCGGATCGTCGATCTTGGGATCGTGAGTCAGCGCCACGAAGGCCGTGTAGTGATCGATGTTGAGCGGCGGCAGCGCCACGTCAGGCCATTCCGCGATCAGCGGCACATCCGGAAACCGCTCGGGGCTCGCAAAGGCGGTGCGCGGATCCACCACCGTCACGTCATAATCCAGCGAACGTGCCAGCGGCGCCAGCGCCTGGCTGATATGAACCGCGCCGACGATGACGAGTTTGGCGGTCGGCGCATAGACATTGAGAAACAGCTTCTTGCCGCCGGCCTCGATCATGCCGCTCTTGCCCATGCGCAACTGCTTTGCAAGATCGGCGCGCAGCGGGTCGGTGGCGATGTCGGCAGCCTTGACCAGCCGCTGCTCACCGTTGGCCACATCGGTAACGACAATCACCGGCCGCCGCGCGGCGCGTTCGACATTTACTTCCGCAAGCGTCTCAAGCTTCACGATTGGCCGACTTTCTCGACAAACACCCGGATGGTGCCGCCGCAGGACAGGCCGACGTTCCACGCGGTCTCGTCCGCGACGCCGAATTCGAGCATTTTGGGCTGGCCGCTCGCGATCACGTCGAGCGCCTCGGTGACGACCGCGCCCTCGACGCAGCCGCCGGAGACCGAGCCCAGAAACGTGCCGTCATCGTTGATCACGAGGCTCGAGCCCGCGGGCCGCGGCGCCGAGCCCCAGGTTTCGACCACGGTGGCCAGCGCCACGCCGTGACCGGCCTTCTGCCAGTCCTCAGCCGCTTTGAGAATGTCTTGGTCGCGATTGAGCATGGGAGCCTCTTTCAAGCTGCTGATCGAATCAGGCTGCGGTGGTGCATCGGCGCCGCCGACGAGAGTGCCGATATCAGCCCCTCGATTGAACTCAAATTATGTACCGGGCGGAATTCGTCAACGTGCGGCAGCATCAATTTGATGCCCTGCGCCTTGGCCTCGAAGCCGCCATAGCGCAGCAGCGGATTGAGCCAGATCAGGCGGCGGCAGGAGCGGTGCAGCCGGTCCATCTCGAACGCCAGCCTGGCGTCGGCCTCGCGCTCCAGCCCGTCGGAGATCAAGAGCACGATCGCGCCCTGCCCGAGCACGCGTCTGCCCCACAATTTGTTGAAGCTGTGCAGTGAGGTGGCGATGCGGGTGCCGCCGGCCCAGTCCTCCACCGTCGACGAACAGCTTGCCAGCGCCTCGTCGGGATCCCGCGCCCGCAGTGCCCGCGTCACATTGGTCAGTCGCGTGCCGAACAGAAACACCGAAACGCGCTTGCGCGCATCGGTGATGGCATGAAGGAAGTGCAGGAATAGCCTGGTATATTCGCTCATCGAGCCGGAGATATCGAGCAGCGCCACGATTGGCGCCGGCTTGTCGATCCGACCCAGGCGATGGATATCGATGATGTCGCCGCCGGTGCGCAGACTGGCGCGCAGGGTGCGGCGCATGTCCAGCCGAAGCCCGCGAGCGTCAGGCTGATAGCGGCGGGTGCGCAATTCGGCCTGCGGCAATTTCATCTGCGCGATCGCGCGGGTCACCTGCGCGATTTCGGCCGCGCTCATCTGCGCGAAATCCTTTTTCTGCAGGACTTCCTTGTCGGACACCGAGAGCCTGAGCTCCTGTTCCTGGGCCTGCGGCGTTTCGCTCATCGAAGGCTGCGACAGCGCCTCCTGGACGCGGCGCGAGGCCGGCGGCGGCTTTTTCTTGGCGTGATCCGGCAATGGCACTGAATCGAGCAGATGCTTCCAGTCCTCGGCGGCGCGGAAGAACAGATCGAACGCCTGCGCAAATATCAGCGCATGCTCGTGGCGCTTGACGAAGATGGCCTCAAGCGTGGTGAAGACATCGGCGCGGTTGCCGATCTCGATCACCCGCAGCGCGTTCAGCGCATCGATCACCGCGCCGGGACCGACGGGCATCCCGGCGGCGCGCAACGCGCGGGCAAAGCCGACGACGTTGTTGGCCATTTGGCCGGTTGGGGGCGAGAGATGATTGATGGCCATCGGATAACCCGATCTACGACGCACTACCGCCGTTGTGACGACGCGCGATCTAAGTCTCGCTCGTCGCTTCCTTCAAAACCTTCTGCAGCGTGTCGCCCTGCATCCGCGCGATGTCGTCCTGGTATTTCAGCAGCGCGCCGAGCGTATCGCCCACCACCTGCGGGGTCAGCGAGCGGGCGTCGAGTTCGGTCAGCGCGGTGGCCCAGTCGATGGTTTCGGCAACGCCGGGCGACTTGTAAAAATCCTGCCCGCGCAGCGCCTGCACGAAGCTGACCACCTGCTGCGACAATTTCGCGGAAATGCCGGGCACCCGCGATTTGACGATCGCGAGCTCGCGCTCGGCAGAGGGATAATCGACCCAGTGATAGAGACAACGGCGCTTCAGCGCGTCGTGGATTTCACGGGTGCGGTTCGAGGTGATGATGACGATCGGCGGCTGCGGCGCCTTGACGGTGCCGAGTTCGGGTATCGTCACCTGGAAGTCGCTGAGGATTTCCAAAAGATACGCCTCGAACGCCTCGTCGGCGCGGTCGAGCTCGTCGATCAAAAGCACCGGGGAGCCGGCCACATCCGGCTCCAGCGCCTGCAGCAGCGGCCGCTTGATCAGATAGCGTTCGGCGAAGATGTCTGATGAGAGCTGGTCGCGATCGGTATCGCCGGCGGCTTCGGCGAGCCGGATCGCGATCATTTGCGCCGCACTGTTCCACTCATAGACCGCGGAGGCGATGTCGAGCCCTTCGTAGCACTGCAGCCGGATCAGCTTTCGCCCCAGCGCCGCCGACAGCACCTTGGCGATTTCGGTCTTGCCGACGCCGGCCTCGCCTTCCAGGAACAGCGGCCGGCCCATGCGCAGCGACAGATAGGTCACCGTCGCCAGCGAGCGCTCGGCGAGATAGCCGCGCGAGGACAACATCTCGAGCATCGCATCGACGGACGTAGGCAGCGCCGATGCAGTCATGGGAGAGCCAGTCTTGATGAACCAAAAATCGGCAACGTCACGCTTTGGCGGTCGCGGCTTCGACGGCGCGCCGCGCCATCACTGCGATCAGATGCGCGCGGTATTCGGCGCTGCCGTGCAGGTCGCTGTTCAGTCCG
>Ga0097691_1000457_pt1 | contig 35749 bp, 34 predicted proteins | sample NGESurdeep072012_8_FD_72858 | JGI IMG/M metagenome (GOLD analysis project Ga0097691, IMG submission 72858) | Arctic peat soil microbial communities from Barrow, Alaska - NGEE Surface sample 210-1 deep-072012 | ecosystem: Environmental > Terrestrial > Soil > Wetlands > Peat ... | reverse complement strand
AACGTCGTTTCTCTGTACGGTAGAACACACAGTGCGATACGTTACAATTCGAAGGAATCAAGACAAATCGTATTTGCGGAACGCTTGGGCGCGGGTCGTGTACCAGTACAGGTGACCAGTACAGGTGACCAGTACAGGTGAACGTCCTGAACAACTTGTACCGCCCCCTTGCCGCCAGGGATCGGTTTGCCGGCGCCGGCAAAGTGATGGTTCGAATTATTTCCCGATTCGTTACAAGACGTTATGGCGCGCTCGATGGCCTGCTCGAAGCGCCGCCACTGGCTATAGCCGAGCAGCGGTTGCAGGTCGCGGGCGCTCCAGTATTCGGCGTCGTGCTGGTTGGTCTGCTTCAGTCCCTCGAACGAAGTGCCTCCAAGGGCAGGCAGTGACTTGTCGCTCATGTCGGTCTCCTTGTCGCCGATATCGCCGTGTCAGTATAGTCGCCAACGAAGCTGGAACAGCGCTTCCCTCCGCAAGTGCTGTTGTATCTTCCCTACGCTAGCGCGGCAACTGGACGATGAAGCGCTCGATCCCCGCGAGCAGCATTTCGACGGCAATCGCGGTAAGCACCAATCCCATCAGGCGTTCCATGGCGATCATGCCGCGCTTGCCGATCCAGCGGCTGATGCGCTGCGCGGAAATCATCACCACGACGGAGGCGAGCGTGGCGAGGCTGAGAGCGCCTACCCACTCGAAAACACGCTGCGGCTCGCGCGACACCAGCAGCAACACGGTAGCGAGCGCCGACGGCCCGGCGATGGCCGGGATCGCCAGCGGCACGATGAACGTGCCCTTCTCGCCGGTTTCGCCGAAAATGCCCTCGGCATGCGGGAACACCATGCGCAACGCGATCAGGAACAGGATCAGCCCGCCGGCGATGCCGAGCGCGGTGTCCGACAGCCGCAGCAGGTGCATGAACTGGTGGCCGCCGAACATGAAGGCGAGCAGCACCGCGTAGGCAATGGCGCATTCGCGCAGCACCACCCTGGTGCGCGCGCTCGGCTCGACGTTTTTCAGCACCGACATCACCAGCGGCATGTTTCCGAACGGGTCCATCACCAGTATCAGCAGGATGGTGGCGGAAACGATATCCACGGCGACAACCTAAAGCGAGCCGCGCCGGTCGCCGCTGGTGAAGCCCATCAGCGGCGCGGCGTAGTCTTTTCCCAGCGCGATCACCTTGAACAGCTCGCCCATTTCCGAAGGCGAGAGCAGCTGTTGCGCCGCGGCCGCCTGCGGCAGATAGGCCGCGACATTTTCCGGCGGCGTGCGCAGCATGATATCGGTGATGCCGCAATTGATGAGGAACTGCGCCTGGCCGGCATAGCCGAGCAGTTCCAGCCCGGCTTCCCCGCCGGCGCGCGCCACGGCACTGAAATCGATATGGCTGGTGATGTCCTGCAGCCCGGGCAGGAAAAAGGGGTCGGCGTGGGCGCGGTGGCGGTAGTGGCACATCAGCGTGCCTTCGCTGCGCTGGGCATGGTAGTACTCGTGCGCCGGGAAACCGTAGTCGATCAGCAGGATCACGCCGCGCGCCATCGATTGCGCGAGCGTGCGCACGAAGCCGCAGGCCACCAGCTGGATCTCGGTCCGATATCCGTCAGGCAACTGCAGCGCCTGCGCCGCCGAGCGCAACTCTGCCGCAGCGGGCCGGTAGGCCCAGGCGAAGGTTTCGTCCTTCAGCGCAACGCCGGCTTCCTCTATGCCGGAGGCGCCGGCCCTGACCATGTGCACCGGCATCGCGTCCAGTACCTCGTTGGCGATGATCAGGCCCTGATATAGCGTCGGCAGCCGGTTGAGCCAGATCACACGCTCCAGCAGGTGCGGCACCTGCAGCGCGAGCAGATCGCGCTCGCGCTCGCGCAGGTCGGGACTGACTTCGAGGATGTAGTAATTGCGCGGCAGCCGGTCCATCCGCCCCAGTTCGGTCAGCAGGGCCGCGGCGAGCGCGCCTGAGCCGGCGCCGATTTCCAGGATCTGATCGAGGCCCGATTCCAGCACCTGTGCCGCCTGGCGCGCCAGTGTCTGGCCGTAGAGTGGGGTCATTTCGGGCGCGGTGATGAAATCGCCCTCGCGCCCGAGCTTTCTCGCGCCGGCGGTGTAATAGCCCAGGCCCGGCGCGTACAGCGCCAGTTCCATGTAGCGCGCAAACGGAATCCAGCCGCCGCTGGCGGCGATCTCGCCGCGGATCAGCGCGGCAAGCTTTTCGCTATGCGCCAGCGCCTGGGCCGGCGGGGTGGGCAAATCAGACATATTCGGCAGACGTTTTCGACATAGTGCGCGAATCCGGTAAAATCTTCAAATCATGTCGACGCAACTGCAGCACAAGACCATCCTCATCACCGGCGCGGCCAAGCGCGTCGGCGCGGCGATCGCGCGGCGGCTGCACCGGGCCGGCGCCAACCTGACGCTCCACTACAATGCGTCGGAGCGCGAGGCGCACGCCTTGCAGTCCGAACTCAACCTGCAGCGGGCGCAGTCGGTGATGCTGGTGCGGGCCGATTTGCTGGAAACCGCCGGCCTGGCGGAAATCGTGAAAACCTGCGTCGAGCGCTTCGGTTCGCTCGACGCCCTGGTCAACAACGCCTCGGTATTCTACCCGACGCCGGTGGGCACGATCAGCGCGGCCAACTGGGACGAGCTCGTCGGCGCGAACCTGAAGGCGCCCCTGTTTTTGTCCCAGGCGGCGGCGCCGTATCTGAAAAAGGTTGCGGGCTGCATCGTCAACATCACCGATATCCACGCCGAGCGGCCGCTGAAGAACTATGTGGTCTACAGCATTGCCAAGGCGGGGCTAGCCGGCCTCACCCTGTCGCTCGCGCGCGAGCTCGGACCCGAGGTGCGCGTGAACGGCGTCGCGCCGGGTCCCATCGCCTGGCCCGAAGACGGATCCTTCGACGAGGTGACGCGCCAGCGCGTGATCTCGCACACTCTGCTCAAGCGCATCGGCGAGCCCGATGACATCGCCCGCGCGGTGTACTATCTGATCGCCGAGGCGCCGTACGTCACAGGGCAGATCATCGCGGTCGATGGTGGCCGCAGCGTGAGCATGTAAATATGAGGACCTCCATGAATTGTCATTCTGAGGCCGTCCCCAAAGGGGACTTCCTCCGGGGCGCAGGCCGAAGAATCTGCTTCTTGTTCCCTATGAAAAGCAGATTCTTCGCTTCGCTCAGAATGACAAAAACGGCATTAGCAAAGATGCCCATATGAACGCCCCCGACCACAAGCAATTGGAAAAGCAGCGCGTCGACGCGAACAAGCTGGAGAAGCGCCTGTGCCGCCTCGCCGGGCAGGCGATCGCCGATTTCAACATGATCGAAGCCGGCGACCGCGTCATGGTCTGCCTCTCGGGCGGCAAGGACAGCTATGGCTTGCTCGACGTGCTGCTCAAGCTGCGAGCGCGCGCGCCCATAGAATTCGACATCGTCGCGGTCAATCTCGACCAGAAGCATCCGGGCTATCCCGCGCATGTCCTGCCCGATTACCTGAAGTCGCTCGGCATCGAATATCTGATCGCGGAGCAGGACACCTATTCCGTGGTCAAACGCCTGATCCCCGAAGGCAAGACCATGTGTTCGCTATGCTCGCGGCTGCGCCGCGGCGTGCTTTACCGCCTGGCGGGCGAGCTCGGTGCAACCAGGATTGCGCTCGGCCATCATCGCGACGACATCCTGGAAACCTTTTTCCTCAACCTGTTTTTCGGCGGCAAGCTGAAAGCCATGCCGCCGAAGCTGGCCTCCGACGACGGCAAGCACGTGGTGATCCGCCCGCTCGCGTATGTGAAGGAAAAGGACCTCGCGCGCTACGCCGAGGTGCGCGCGTTCCCGATCATTCCCTGCGACCTGTGCGGCTCGCAGGACCACCTGCAGAGAAAGCAGGTGAAGCAGATGCTGCGGCTGTGGGAAAAGGAATTCCCCGGCCGGGTCGAAACCATATTCAACAGCCTGCAGCGGGTTGCGCCCTCGCATCTGCTGGACCGCAACCTGTTCGATTTCCCCGCCGTTGCCGCCGGCGGTGTGGCGGCTGAGGACGGAGATAAAGCCTTTGATGCAGAAGATTTTTCCTCTATTGCGACCGTCCCGCTCAGGATTGTTTCGACCCCGAAATAGACGGATAGGCAATCGTAGTTTGTCAAATTCATTTTGCCATGCTAGAATTTTGGCATGAATTGCGCTGAACGATTGGTATCGATTTTCGGCAGCCAGGCCGAGGTGGCCCGGCGCTTCCGCCTGGATCGTGCGGTCGTCAATAACTGGGTCAAGTCCGGTTATGTTCCGGCGCGCTGGGCGATGGAGGTCGAGCACGCCACCGAGGGCAGGGTCGCGGCGGTCGAAGTGCTCAACGAAGCCAACGCCAAGAAGCCGGTCCGAGTCAAATCGCGCCCCGACGATCTGTTCGGGTCGCCTCTTCCAGGGAGTGACGCCATGAGTGATTTCGCACCAGTCAAACGCATCCATTCTTTCCATCCGCCGCAGCGCACGCTGATGGGGCCCGGGCCCTCGGAGATCAACCCGCGCGTGATGGCGGCGATGAGCCTGCCGGCGATCGGCTATCTCGATCCGGTGTTCGTCGAGATGATGGAGGAACTGAAATCGCTCCTGCGTTACGCCTATCAGACCAAGAACGCGCTCACCTTCCCCGTCTCCGGCCCCGGCTCGGTCGGCATGGAGTATTGCTTCGTCAACCTGGTCGTTCCCGGTGACAAGGTCATCGTCTGCAGGAACGGCGTGTTCGGCGGGCGCATGATCGAGAACGTCGAGCGCGCAGGCGGCACGCCGATCGTCGTCGAGGATGCCTGGGGCGAGGCGATCGACCCGCAGAAACTGGAAGACGCGCTCAAGAAGAATCCCGACGCGCGCCTGGTGGCTTTCGTGCATGCCGAGACCTCGACCGGGGTGCAATCCGACGCGAAGACGCTGGTGGAGGTCGCGCACCGGCACAACGCGCTCGCCATCGTCGATGCCGTAACCTCCCTCGGCGGCACGCCGGTGCTGACCGACGAATGGAACGTCGATGCGATCTACTCCGCCAGCCAGAAATGCCTGTCGTGCACGCCGGGCCTGTCGCCCGTGTCTTTCAGCGACGCCGTGGTGGAGCACGTCAAGGCGCGCAAGGACAAAATCCATTCCTGGTTCATGGACATGAATCTGCTCCTCGGCTACTGGGGCGCGACCAGCCGCACCTACCACCACACGGCGCCCACCAACAGCCTGTACGCGCTGCACGAGGCGCTGCTGATCCTCAAGGAAGAGGGCATCGAGAACGCCTGGGCGCGCCATACGCGCCATCACCTTGCGCTGAAAGCCGGCCTCGAGGCCATGGGCCTGAAGTTCCTGGTGAAGGAAGAGGCGCAGCTGCCGCAGATGAACGCGGTGCTCATACCCGAGGCGATCAAGGCGCGCGAAGCCGAAGTGCGCAAGACCCTGCTCACCGAGTTCAACCTCGAGATCGGCGCCGGGCTCGGTCCCCTGGCCGGCAAGATCTGGCGCATCGGCCTCATGGGCTATTCGTGCAAGCCGGAGAACGTGATGCTGTGCCTGTCGGCGCTCGGTTCCGTGCTCTCCGACATGGGGCTGCCCATTCACGTCGGCGACGCCGAAGCGGCTGCGCATAGCGCCTACGCCGCGCTGCACGCCAAGGCGGCGCAGCAGAAGCAGCAGCAGAAAAAGCGCGTGGCCTGACGCGCAGACTCGCGCCTGCACGCGGGACGAAATAGCCTTACTATCCAGACCAGGGTCGGGCCGAATTGCCCGAGATCGAGACTAGCGAAGGAGCAGGCGATGTCAGTCCGGATGCTGCACTTGATGTTGCGCGGTTTCGCGCTCGCGCTGGCAGCTGCGCTGACGCTCGCCGCCTTGCCGGCAGTCCACGCCCAGGAGCGCTATCCCAGCCGGCCGATCCGCATGATCGTGCCGTTCACCGCCGGCACCGGCATCGACATACTCGCGCGCGTCATCGGGCAGAAGCTGTCCGAGCGCCTCAAGGTGCCGGTGGTGGTCGAGAACCGCGCCGGCGCCAGCGGCAATATCGGCACCGAAGCCGTGTCGAAGTCGCCTGCGGACGGCTACACGCTGCTCATGACCGCGAGCACCATCGTGCAGAACGCAGCGCTGTCGCGCTCGGTGCCCTACGACCCGGTGCGCGGTTTCGCCCCGATCGGCCTCACTGCGATCGGCAACATGGCGCTGGTAGTGCATCCCTCGGTCCCGGCCAAATCGGTGGCGGATTTGGTCGCCTTGGCCAAGGCGCAGCCGGGCCGGCTGAATTACGCCTCGCCCGGCAGCGGCACGCCCCACCACCTCGCCATGGAATTGTTCAAGCTGAACTTCGGCATCGACATCACGCACGTGCCGTACAAAGGGACGGCCGGGGCGGTGACCGATCTGCTGGGCGGGCAGGTCCAAGCCATGTTCCTGCCGGTGCACGTCGCGTTGCCGCACGCGCGCGGCGGAAAACTCCGCATTCTCGCCGCCGGCGGCTCGCGCCGCTCGCCCGTCACGCCGGAACTGCCCTCTCTGGCCGAGGAAGGCGTGCGCGACATCGACGTCGACATCTGGTACGCGCTGTTCGGGCCGGCCGGCCTGCCGCGCGACCTGGTAAGCCTGCTCAACTCCGAGGTTGCGGCGATCCTGGCGCAGCCCGAGGTGCGCGAGGGCCTGCAGAAGCAGGGTTTGAACCCGGTCACCGGAACGCCGGAAGAATTGGCGCGCCTGGTCGAAACCGACCTCGAACGCTGGACGCGGGTGGTGCGCGCCGCGCATATCGGAGTTGACTGAATCCACAATGGGAGTCGCCAGATGAAGCTCGACATTTTCAATCACCTGTTCCCGAAAAAATTCTACGAGCGCATGCTCGAAGTCTCGCCCAAGGGGCGCGACATGCAAAAGCGCGTGCGCGAAATTCCGTGCATCGTCGACCTGGACGAGCGCTTCCGCATCATGGATATGTTCGACGACTATGCGCAGGTGCTCAGCCTGCCCTCGCCGCCGATCGAAGTGTTCGGCCCGCCGCCGCTGTCGACCGAAATGGCGCGGCTCGCCAACGACGGCTTCGCCAAGCTGGTGCGCAAATACCCCCAGCGCTTTCCCGCGTTCGTCGCCTCCTTGCCCATGAACGACCCGAAAGGCCTGCTGGTCGAGGCGCGCCGCGCGATCAAGGAACTCGGGGCGGTCGGGGTGCAGGTGTTCAGCAATGTCAACGGGCGGCCGCTCACCGCGCCCGAGACGCTGCCGCTATTCGACCTGATGGCCAAACTCGACCGCCCCATCTGGCTGCACCCGGCGCGCGGCGCCGACTTTGCGGATTACAAGGGCGAGAAGAAAAGCCACTACGAAATCTGGTGGACCTTCGGCTGGCCCTACGAGACCAGCGTGGCCATGGCGCACATCGTGTTCGCCGGCCTGTTCGACAAGCATCCGAACCTGAAGATCATCACCCATCATCTGGGCGCGATGGTCCCCTACTTCGAGGGCCGCGTCGGACCCGGCTGGGACCAGCTCGGCAGCCGCACCTCCGACGAGAACTATTACGCCCTGCTCGCCAGGCTGAAGAAACGGCCGCTGGACTATTTCAAGATGTTCTATGCCGACACGGCCGTGTTCGGGTCGCTGGAGGCGACCAAGTGCGGGCTGAAATTCTTCGGCCCCGACAAGGTGCTGTTCGCCTCGGATGCGCCGTTCGATCCGGAGAAGGGCTCGGCCTATACCCGCTGGACCATCGAGATTATCGATCACCTCGAGTTGTCGCCGGCCGAGCGCCACGCGATCTACGAAGGCAACGCGCGCCGGCTGCTGAAGTTGGGGTAGGGAAGCTCTGATTGCGTCACAGATTTGGATGGACCTCGCCCGGCGCACGGCGCGTATTGTGTCTGCGGCCACGGCCGGCTTTGCTTGCGCGGTGTTGCCCGCCGGCGCTGCGATGATCGACGAGATCCAGGTCTATACCGACGACATCAACAAGCCCGGTGAATTCGGGCTCGAGCTGCACGTCAACACCACGCCCAAAGGCCGCAGCACTCCGGACTTTCCCCGCGAAATCACGCCCTGGCACGGCCTGCGCTTCACGCCCGAGTTTTCCTACGGCCTCGCCAGGGACCTGGAAGCCGGGCTGTATCTGCCGTACGCGCGCGATGCTGAGGGCACTACGCATTTCGCCGGGCCAAAACTGCGCCTGAAATGGTTGCCGCTGCGGCCGGAAGAGGGCGGGCGCGGGTGGTTCGCGGGTGCGAACGTCGAATACGCATGGGTCGCGCCGGAGTTCGAGCAATCCAACCGTTCCATCGAGCTGCGGCCGATCGTCGGCTACCGCGGCAGGGATTGGCTGCTCGCTGCGAACCCCATACTCGGCTGGGCGCTGGCCGGGCCTGATCACGACGGCAAGCCGGACTTCAGTCCGTCGGCCAAGGTCGCGCGCAACGTCGCTTCGGGCCTCGCCCTGGGCGTGGAGTATTACGCCGAGCTCGGCAAGGTGAACAACATCCTGCCGCACCTGGAGCAGTCGCACACGCTGTATTTTGCTCTCGACTACGACCGCAAACCCTGGGTATTCAACGTCGGCATCGGGCGCGGACTGAACGACGCGACCGACCGCTGGACGCTGAAGACGATAATCGAAATTCCTCTCGATTAGGGCGTGAGGCAGGAGCCTCCCCGCTGCGCGCGGTCGGAGGCCGGGATTCCGTCCAGAAGCGCTGTTACTTCGGCGGGATCTCCTGCAGGTAAGCGGCGACCGCCTGCATGTTCTCGCGGGTGAGCGAATGCGTGACCACTTTCATCGCGGCGCCTTCCGGTCTTTCGTTGGTCCGCTGGTAGACCGCGAGTTGCTTGATCACGTAGTCGGCATGTTGATTCGCCACACGCGGAAATTGGCCGTTGCCCTGGCCGTGGTCTCCGTGGCAAGCACCGCAAGGCGGAACATTCTGTTCAGGCAGCCCGCTGTCGAAGATCTGCTTTCCTTTCTCCAGCAACTTCGGGTTTCCCGGTCCGGGCGATACCGATTGTTGCGCGGCAAAATACGAGGCGAGGCCCTTGATCTGATCGTCGGTCAGGCTGCGGCTGATGCCCCACATGTATTCGAATCCCGGGGGGTCGACGCGCTCCTGATGGCTCCTGAATTCCCGCAATTGCGCGACCAAGTACTCCTCCTGCTGCCCGGCGAGCTTCGGGAAATTCGGCGAGATCGAATTGCCGTCGATCCCGTGGCAATTCGAGCATACCTGCGCGGCGAGGGTTTTGGCCGGGGTGCCTGGATTCGCCAGGGAACGCGAACGCTCTATGGAAGTACAGCCCGCGCCGATCACGGCCAGCGCCAGCGCCAGGGTTAAGGAAGTTCGCTTCATGTTGATTCTCCAAAAAATCTGACCATCAAATCGGGATCGGCTCTTCGCCCGCGCCGGGCGAGGCCTCGAATGCGAAGCTGAGCTTTAGTACGCGCCCCAGACATAAAAGAACAGCGTGTTGTTGTCCTTGGCATCGCGCCCCAGGCCGTCGTAATTGCTGGATGCGCCGTTGAACTTGGAATAATTGGTGTATTGCACCCCGAGACGGACATACCGGTAATTCGAAAGCTCCACCGGCATCCAGAACGCTTCGTAGGTGAAACCGCGCGTCGCCGGGTTGCCCGACAGGTTGCCGCCGACGCGGGTCGACAGGGCTGTGGCACCAAGCGCTCCGGTGGGGTCGCTGGTAATCAATCCCGTGGTCGGATCGTAGCCGGAGGTCTGGTTCAGGGTATTGGTGCTGCCGGTGCGGTTGAAATACCCCAGGCTGCCGCCGTACTTCGCGTTATAGACATACGTCAACTTGGCCCTGAGGGTATTGATCGTATCGGAGGCGTTGGTATTGGCCAGCCCCATAGTGCCGAGCGCATCGGAGGCAAACGCTACCGGTAGATTGGCCGCGGAATCGGAGTACCGAACCTTGCTCGTCATGTACGCGAGTTGCGCCGTGACCGTGTGCGGATCGAGCAGATATTGATATTGAGCGTCGACGCCCAGGTCCTTGGTGCGACTGATGGTGGCAGGATCGGACGTGTCCTCTGAATTGTCATACTTGTCGGTAATCATGCCGGAGGTGCCGAGCATGATGTTGTGCGGGCCCAACTCGCGCGTGAGCGCAAGCCGCCAGTAGGGATTCGTGCCCTTCAGTTTCACCGTGCCGGCATTGGGGGTGCCCGCGGTCATGAAGGAAAAGCCGCGGTTGGCAGTCTTGTATCCGCCCAATTCGGCGTAGAGCAGCTTGTTCAAGTAGGCATAGGCGCTCAAGCCCGCAGCCTGGCCGCCGGGACCGTAGCCGGGATAGGGTGCATTTCCGTCGACAAACGCGCTGCTGCTCGGGCTCGGAACCGGGACATATTGCATCCAGGCTGCGGCCGTATTCCATGGATCGGAGACGGATGGATTGTTGTTCAGCGAGACGCCGAAAATCAGATCCCGGTTCGAATCGATAAAGCGGTCGGCGTAGCGCAGGTCGATATTGTCGGCACTGGTATGGCCCTTGAATGCTCCGGCCCCGCTTCCATCGGGTGCTACCCCCTGCGCGGCGTAGTTATCGTAGGTGATCTGCGAAAACAGGCCTATGTTTTCGGTAACCTTGCCGGCGATGAACAGGCTCGCCGACGAGAACGTGACTGCCCCATTTTTTGCGAAATCCGCCGGCGGGTTATCGCTCTTGCTCGTATCCTTGACCCTCGAGGAACTGATGACCGCCATCATCGAAAGAGGAAGGGCGCGCTCGCCGATGGTGTAACCGGTCAGTTTGAACATGCGTCCGTAGGGGGTCAGTTCGGGGAACTGCCCGCCGGGGTGACAGGCCACGCAGTTCTGGCCGGTCTGGCGCGCAAACGCAGGCAAGGCTTGGGCTTCGCGCGGTGCGAGGACCAGCAGCAGCGGCACCAGCACGGTGGCTGCAACTGTTCTGGCGATAAGCTTGTGCGCAAATAACATACTACCTTTCATAGACTTTCTCCAATTGCATGATTTAGGGTTACCGCTGCGGTAAACCCGAACAAACTTGCTAATGTCCCGGCACCGGCCTGTTCTTTTAATTTGCCGCTTATTGTTAGATCTCGAACTTCGCGCGCACTTTACCTTTTGGTTGCGGCGCGCAGTCTTGACCTATATCAAACTCGATGACCTTAGAGGTAAAAATAGGGGTAAACACCTAGATATAAGGAACGGCATTATGCACCTGTTGCGCAAGAAAACAACGGCTCGGTGTTGGCCGATGGCGAAGCGGAGCGGGCGCTACCGAGGTCCCAGGGCGAGGCGCGCGCGCGCGGCGTCGTACTCGCGCCGCAGCCGCTCCACCAGCTCGGCGGTGCTGGGAATGTCGTCGATCTGGCCCACACCCTGCCCCGCACTCCAGATGTCGCGCCAGGCCTTGCGCTGGCTGCCTTCGCCCGAGCCGAAGTTCATCTTGTTCTTGTCCGGCGGCGGCAGGTTGTCCGGGTCGAGGCCGGTCTGCTGCACGCTGTGCTTGAGGTAGTTGCCGTTGATGCCGGAAAAGAGGGCGGTGTAGACGATGTCTTCCGCGGCCGACTTGATGATCATCTGCTTGTAGTCCTCGCTCGCGTTCGCCTCCCTGACGGCGATGAAGCGCGTGCCCATATAGGCCAGGTCGGCGCCGATCGCCTGCGCCGCGAGCACCGACGCGCCGTTGGAGATGGCGCCGGCGAGCACGATCGTCTTGTCGAAGAATTTGCGCACTTCCGGCAGCAGCGCGAACGGCGACAGCGTGCCCGCGTGCCCGCCGGCGCCGGTGCACACCAGGATCAGCCCGTCCACGCCCGCCTCGGCGGCCTTGCGCGCGTGGCGCACGTTGATCACGTCGTGCAGCACGATGCCGCCGTAGCTGTGCGCGGCCTCGATTATTTCACCCGGTGGGCGCAGGCTGGTGATGATGATCGGCACCTTGAAGCGCGCGCAGGTTTCCATGTCGTGCATCAGCCTGTCGTTCGACGCGTGCACGATCTGGTTAACGGCGAAGGGCGCGACCTTCTCCTGCGGGTGCGCCGCTTGGTACGCGGCAAGCTCGGTGGTGATGTGCTCCAGCCACACGGCGAGCTGTTCCTTGGGCCGGGCGTTCAGCGCCGGGAACGAGCCGACGATGCCGGCCTTGCATTGGGCTATCACCAGCTCGGGCGTGGAGACGATGAACATCGGCGAGCCGATCACGGGGAGGGTCAGATGGCCGTCGAGAATCGCTGGAATGGGCATGGCGGGTCCTGTGATTATTGATGGAGTTTCAAGGGCGAGGTCGATCGATGCGGGTGTTCAACTCTTACGCGGCGGCTTGTGATGGCGCAGCTTCTGCGCCTCGCGCTCGAGCGGATCGCGCAGGCGCAGCAGCTTTGCCTGCTTCCTGGTGATCAGCGGGTAGTGCCGGGCCGCGTCCAGGGCCCAGCCCACATCCCAGCAGCTTTTCTTTTGCGTTACCCACGTCTTCGGGTCGAGCCGGCGCATGTCGAAGGCGACCGAGTAGCGGCGCAGCGTTTTCTGGTGGCGTTTGTTGCAGTACTCGTGAAAATAGGACATCGCGAGTTCGCGCAGGCTGCGGTATACGGGGTCGCGCCAGCGCAGCACCGGATGATTGGTCTTGGAAATAGCGCCCCAGCAGCCGTTGCGGCGGAACAGGGTCACGATGTGGTCGTAGTCGCGGGTCGCCTTCAGGTCCATCAGCAGCGGCGGCTCGCCATGCACCCACAGCGCCGCGGCGGCAATCATGGCGCCCTCGATGCACAGCGCGCGGCGCTGCTTCAGCGCTTCGCGCACCGACAGGCAGGTTTCGCCGCCGACCTCGAAGTTCTGCGGAATGGCGTCGAGGTAAGCCTGGATTTTCTCCGGAGTGTTGAGGCGCCTGAGGATCGCAAACTCGGCTTTCGTCAGGCCCAGATCCTCGCGGTTGGCAAAGCGCTTTTTTTTCATCTTGTCCGCTTGCCGCGCTTAACCGGTTTTGCCGGCCGGGCGGTTTTCTTCTTTTCGGCCTTCTTGCCTGCCGGCTTCTGTTGCGCGATTTTCGCGGCGGCCTGAACCTGTTTTTTCGCATTCGTGCGCAAGGCCGCGGCATAGGCGGTGCGCGCCCAGGGCAGCATCAGTTCGGGCGATTCCATCGCATCTTCCGGCGCGCGGAAGAAGTCGAGCGTAGCGCGCTTGCCCTTGCGCGCGTAGTCGAAAATCTCGCAGCCCGCCTGCTCGAACTCGATGCGGTTCATCTCGTCCGCCTTGAGGTAGAGCGTGTCCTCCGACACGATGGCGAACATCAGGCCGTCCAGGTACACGCCGTGGCCGCCGAACATGCGGCGCGCGCCGACGGTGCCGAACGGCCCGAACAACTCCATCACGTACTCCATGAATTCGTCGGACATCTTCAGGATCCGCCTGTTATTGAACTCCTGCGGCGGATTGTAGAGCTTGGTGCCCCTCTAGCCAAGCACGGCCGGCCCGGCGCCGGCCAGGGTGGCTTTGCCCCTCAGGCCGCTTTCCTCTGCGGGTCTGCTTCCAGACGCCGCCGGAACAGGGGATCGGGCCGCTCGACCGAGGCCTGGTAGGCCTCGCTGAAATCGTCGAAGGCAGAGAGCGACTGCGGGGGATTCTGATCTGCGCGCAGCGCAAACGCGTCGAAGCCGCAGCGCGAGAGATAGCAGAGCTGGTCGCGCAGCACGTCGCCGATGGCGCGCAGCTCGCCGCGGTAGCCATGGCGCTCGCGCAGCAGCCGCGCCAGCGAATAGCCGCGGCCGTCGGTAAAGCTGGCAAAGCGCACCGCAATCACATCGAAGCGAGCCAGATCCGGCGCAATCGCCGCCGGGTCGGCGTCCGCTTCCAGCCACACCCCGATGCGCCCGAGGCGAAACGAAAGCGTGTCGCGCTCGCTCGTCCACAGATCGAGCGGCACGATCACATCGCCGCTGAAGGGCAGCGCCCCGATCGGGCCCTGCTCAAGCAACTGCCAGCTGTCTTGAATCACGGCGCGGTGTTTGATGATCTGTGCCATACACGTAGTCCTTGAAAGGTTCGATGCCGATGCGGCGCACCGTGTCGATGAAACGCTCTTCCTCGCCTTCGCGCCCGGCGAGATAGACCTCGATCAGTTTTTCGATCACGTCGGGCACCTGGTCGTGGGCGAACGCAGGGCCGATCACCTTGCCCAGCGTTGCGCCCACGCCCTGCGCGCCGCCGATGGAGACCTGGTAGAACTCCTCGCCCTGTTTGTCGACGCCGAGAATGCCGATGTGGCCGATGTGGTGATGGCCGCAGGAATTCATGCAGCCCGAGATGTTGAGGTCGAGCTCGCCGATATCGTGCAGGTAATCCAGGTCGTCGAAACGCCGCTGGATCGCCTCGGCCACCGGGATGGTTTTGGCATTGGCGAGCGAGCAGAAGTCCCCGCCGGGGCAGGCGATGATGTTGGTCAACAGACCGATGTTGGGTGTGGCCAGGCCGAGCGGCTTGATTTCGCGCCACAGCGCGTGCAGATCGGAGGCGCGCACGTCGGCAAGGATCAGGTTCTGCTCGTGGGACACGCGCAGTTCGCCGAACGAATAGCGCTCGGCGAGGCCGGCGATCGCATCCATCTGCGCTGCGCTCGCATCGCCGGGCGCGGCGCCGGTGCGCTTGAGCGACAGCGTGACCGCGGCATAGCCCGGCACCTTGTGCGGGTGAATGTTGCGCTGGTGCCAGTTGGCGAAAGCCTTGTCCGTAGCCAGCATGGCGTCGAGGAAGGCGTCCTCGGCCGGCAGTCGGGCGTAGGCGGGACGGGTGAAGCGGCTTTCGATGCGCCGCACTTCCGCTTCGATCAGCGTCGCCGGGCCGTCTCTCAAGTGCGACCATTCTTCCTCGACCTTTTGCGCGAACACCTCGGGCGTGAGTTCCTTCACCAGGATCTTGATGCGCGCCTTGTATTTGTTGTCGCGCCGGCCGTAGCGGTTGTACACGCGCAGAATCGCGTCGAGGTAGGTCAGCAGGTGGCGCCAGGGCAGGAACTCGCGGATCGCGTGGCCGACGATGGGCGTGCGGCCGAGGCCGCCGCCGACGATGACGCGAAAGCCCACGGCGCCTTGTCCGGCACCGTCCGCGCCGTCGCCTTCGGCACCGCGCAGCGCATGCAAGCCGATATCGTGCACCCAGGTCGCGGCGCGGTCGGCCGCGCTGCCGCTGACCGCAATCTTGAACTTGCGCGGCAGGTAGGCGAACTCCGGATGCAGCGTGGACCACTGCCGTATGAGCTCGCACCAGACGAAGGAATCGACGATTTCGTCCTGGGCCACGCCGGCAAAATGGTCGGTGGTGGTATTGCGGACGCAGTTGCCGGAGGTCTGGATGGCGTGCATCTGCACCTCGGCCAGTTCGGCCAGGATCTCGGGCACCTGATCCAGCCTGGGCCAGTTGAACTGGATGTTCTGGCGCGTGGAGAAGTGAGCGTAACCCTTGTCGTAGGTGCGTGCTATGCGGGCAAGCCGTCTCAACTGCGCCGACGAAACCAGGCCATAGGGGATCGCCACGCGCAGCATCGGCGCGTAGCGCTGGATGTAGAGGCCGTTCTGCAGCCGCAGCGGGCGGAAGTCGTCCTCCGACAACTCGCCCGCGAGGTGGCGGCGCGTCTGGTCGCGGAACTGGCTTACGCGCTCGTCCACGATGCGCTGGTCGATATCGTCGTATAGGTACATGTGCTGTGTCCGGCCTGCTGGTCTGCCCGCCCTCGCGGGCCGGCGGTTACGGGATTTGCCAATACAGCCCGTAGCGTAATAAACTCGGGTTATAAGAAGAACGAATAAATAGGCATATCCATATAACAAAGTGGTATTTAGACCAAGGCCATGAATTTCCAACAACTGCGCTATGTACGCGAGACGGTGCGCCGCGGGCTCAACCTGACCGAGGCCGCCAACGCCCTGCATACCTCGCAACCGGGGGTGTCGAAGCAGATCCGCGAGCTCGAACACGAGCTTGGGTTCGACATTTTCGTGCGCCACGGCAAGCGCATCACTTCGCTCACCGAGCCGGGCAAGGCGGTGCTCGCGATCATCGAGCGCGTGCTGCAGGAAGCGGAGAATCTGAAGCGTGCGGCGCACGACTTCAGCGACCAGGATGCCGGCGGGCTCACCATCGCCACCACCCATACCCAGGCGCGTTACGCCCTGCCGCGCGTGGTGGGCGAATTCAAGCGCCGCTATCCCCGAGTCCACCTGACGCTGCAGCAGGGCAACCCGCTGCAACTGGCCGAGATGGTGCAGGCCGGAGCGGCCGACATCGCCATCGCGACCGAGGCGCTGGACGATTTCCCGGGACTGCTCGCGTTGCCCGGATACACCTGGAACCATTGCGCGGTGGTCCCGCCCCGGCACGCCTTGCTCAAGACCGGAAGGCTCACACTGGAGGCGCTGGCGAAATACCCGATCGTGACTTACGACACTGCATTCGCCGGGCGCACGCACATCGATGCCGCCTTTGCCGCGCGCGGGCTCGCCGTGGACGTGGTGCTGTCGGCGATCGACGCCGACGTGATCAAGACCTACGTCGAGCTGGGCCTGGGCGTGGGCATCATCGCCGCCATGGCCTTCGACGCGCAGCGCGACCTGAAGCTGCGCGCGATCGAGTGCTCGCACCTGTTCCGCTCCAACACCACGCGCGTGGCGATAAAGCGCGGCAGCCTGCTGCGCGGCTATGCCTATGAATTCATCGAACTGTTCGCCCCGGCCCTGAACCGCAAACTGATCGAACGCGCGCTGGCGGGCGAGGGCGAGTTGTACGAGCTCTGAGCATGTCCCGCGGTCTGGTGCGTGAGTTGGTGCGCCTCGGCTGGCCCGTGCTCATCGCGCAGTTGGCGGTGATGGCCAACAGCGTGATCGACACGATCATGGCCGGGCGCTATGGCATGCTCGACCTGGCCGCGGTGGGCATAGGCTCGAGCATCTACTTTTCGGTGTTCGTCGCGCTGATGGGCGTGCTGCTCGCGCTCACGCCCATCGTTGCGCATTTGTACGGCGCGGGCCGCCACGCGGACATCGGCGAAGAATTGCGGCAAAGCGCCTGGCTCGCCGCCGCGCTGGCTCTGATTTCACTCGCGCTGTTCGCCTATCCGGATCCCTTTCTCGCCGTGGCCAGGCTCGAACCCGCGCTGGAAGCCAAGGTGCGCGCCTATTTGCACGCGCTCGCCTGGTCGGTGCCGGCTTCGCTCTTGTTCCGTGTGTTCTACAGCTTTTCCACCGCGATCTCGCGCCCGCGCACGGTGATGGCGCTGACGCTCATCGGCCTCGCGCTCAAGGTGCCGCTCAACGCGGTGTTCATGTACGGCAATCTGGGCGCGCCCGAGCTGGGCAGCACCGGCTGCGCGGTGGCGACCGCGATCATCTCCTGGATCGTCTGCGCGCTCGCGTGGGCGTGGTGCTGGTTCGAGCCCGGCTACCGGCCGTTCCGGGTGTTCGCGCGCTGGTCCTGGCCGGACGCGAAAGCGCTGGGCCGCATCCTGTCCCTCGGCCTGCCGATCGGTCTGACCTTCCTCATCGATGTGACCGGTTTCACTTTCATGGCGCTGTTCATCGCGCGGCTGGGCGCGCTTTATTCGGCAGCGCACCAGATCGCCGCCAACCTGGCCGCGCTCGCCTTCATGCTGCCGCTCGCGCTGGGCAACGCCGCAAGCGTGGTGGTCGGGCAATCGCTGGGCGCGCACCAGTACGCGCGTGCGCGCGCCGCCGGTCTCCTCGGCATCGCGCTCGCGCTCGCCTGCGCGGCGGTCGTGGGCGCGTGCCTCTATTGGTTCGCCAACGGCATCGCCGGCCTGTATACCGGCGACGCCGCGCTGCGCCGCGTCGCTGCCGGACTGATCGCTTTGGTCGCCGTGTATCACCTGTTCGACGCGGTGCAGGCGGTGGCGGTCAACGTATTGCGCGGCTACAAGCGCGCGGTGGTGCCGATGCTGATCTATGCCGTCGCGCTGTGGGGCGTGGGTCTGGGCGGTGGCTATGCCGTCGGCTTGACCAGCGTCGATCTCGCCTGGCTTGGCCTGCACCCGCCCTTGGGGGCGCCGGGCTTCTGGCTGGCCGCGATCGCCAGCCTGGCGTTGGCGAGCAGCCTGGTCACCGTGTATTTTCTGCGCGTGAGCCGCGCCGTTGTATCGAACTGAATCTTAGAGGCCGTTTCAGTATTACCGAAAGGGCCCTGAATTAGGGGAGTATGAGGGGATGCGCCCCGAAGGAAGTCCCCTCGGGGGATATCCCCTCATTTTGTAATGAACTCTCAGCCTTCGCGCAGCCTGCGCGCTTCCTTTGCGGCCGCCTCGTTTCGCGATCAAAAGAGGGAATGGCCCAGAGCGATGAACATGGCGGCGACTGCGAGCGCCATGATCAGGGTGGCGAGCCAGCCCAGGACCTTGAGCTGGCGCTTGATGGTGAAGCGCCCCATGATCTCGGGCCGCGCCGCCATCAGCATCATGACCGCCATGATCGGCACCGAGATCACGCCATTGATCACTGCGCTCCAGATCAGCGCCCTGACCGGGGAGAGGCCGGTGAAATTCAGCGCTACCCCGACCAGCGTCGCCACAGTCACGATAGCGTAAAAACCGCGCGCTTCGGCGAACTGCAGGCCGAGGCCGATCGGCCAGCGGAACGTTTCGGCCACGGCATAGGCCGCCGACCCGGCGAGGATGGGCACGGCCAGCATACCGGTGCCTATGATTCCCGAGGCGAACAGCGCAAAGGCGAACTCGCCGCCGATCGGGCGCAGCGCTTCGGCTGCCTGCTCCGAGCTCTGGATGTCGGTGATGCCGTGCAGGTTCAGCGTCACCGCCGCGGTCAGTATGATGAAAAAAGCCACCGCGTTGGAAAACATCATGCCGACATAAGTGTCGAGCTTGATGCGGTTCAGGTGCGCCCTGGCCTGTTCCGGCGCCTCGCGCAGCGGCTTCTCCCCGGGCCCGGCGCGCTGCTCCTCGACCTCCTGCGAGGCCTGCCAGAAAAACAGGTAGGGGCTGATGGTGGTGCCGAACACGGCGACCAGAGTGAGCAGGTAATCGGCGCGCAGCTCGACCGGGGGCAGGAAGGTGCGCTTGAACACCTCGCCCCAGGGCACCTGCACCACGAATACGGTGGCGACGTAGGCGAATAGCGTCAGCGTCAGCCACTTCAGGATCGGCGCATAGCGCGGGAACGGAATTAAAATCTGCAGCCCCAGCGACACCGCCGCGAAAGCGATGATATACAGATGCGCCGGCCCGCCGATGAGCAAGCGCAGCGCCGCGGCCATCGCGCCCAGGTCGGCGGCGATGTTGATGGTGTTGGCGACGAGCAGCAGGCCGACCACGCCATGCAGCAGCCAGGCCGGGTAGTGTTCGCGGATATTGGCCGCGAGCCCGTGGCCGGTGACCCGGCCGATGCGCGCGCTGACGATCTGGATGCCGATCATCAGCGGCAGGGTGAACAATACGGACCAGAGCATGGCGTAGCCGAACTGCGCCCCGGCCTGCGAATAGGTCGCGATGCCGCTCGGGTCGTCGTCGGCGGCGCCAGTGACCAGGCCCGGCCCGAGCCGCTTCAGCAGCGGGGTGGCCGGCGCCGGGACGGCAGGCTGGCCGAAAGCGCGTGCGTTTTTCATAGGCTGGGCTGGTGATGACTGCGGCGGCTTTGGCGCTCGGTGGTGCGCGGCGGCCGCGCGAGTCTAGCGCATTCTGCCGGCGTTGCCCAGAAAAAATGCGGCCGCTGCCGCAAAACAGCGGCCTGAGGCGTTCACCATCAAGCCCGGCCGTTGACTCCGAAGCCGCCGCGGCCATGTGGCGCGCCTACAGCAGCGCTCGCGATCGCGCACCGGCTGGCTTGCGCCGGGCTGTCTGCTACAACCAACGCTGCATCGAATAGCCGCCGATGAGCGGACGCTGCATGGCGACCCGGAGCATTTGCCGGCCCCACTTGAATTCCTTGTACAGCACGACGAAGCGCCACAGGTCGCGCAGCACCTTGGCGCGGTCGCGCCAGCCGAGCGCCATCAGGGCGGCCGGGAAGTCGGCCTCATGCGGGCGGTCGAAGGCGATCTTGAGCGGGTTCCACTGGTCCGTCGTCCGGCGCACTTCGGAGGCGATCATCCTGCGGTACATTTCCTGCACCGGGCGGTTGCGCAGACGCGCTTCCACCACCGCTTCGCCGCTAATTGCGCCGGAGTGCAGCGCGCAGCTCATGCCCTCGCCGATCATATTGAGGAAACCCGCAGCCTGGCCGGTGATCAATACGTTGCCTTTGCCGAACACGTAACGGTTGATCAGCGACGGCCCGAAATTCTCGCCGCAGCCCTCGTCCTCGGTGTGGGGGTGGAGGTGAACGCCATGCTTTTCGGCCAGATAGTTCACTACGTTTTGATGCTTCTTCGCAAAATTGTCGCCGCGCTTGAAGCCCACGCCGACGATCTGCCGCCCGTCGCGGGCATGACTCCAGGTGTAATGCCCCAGGCCGGGATGGAACCAGAAATGGAAATAATCGGGACTCAGCGGGCAATCGATGATGTCGTGAAATTTCTGTCCGACGAAAAACCAGGGGATCGATTGCGGGTAATCCGGGTAGATCGAACGGATCACCAGGGAACTGGGCCCATCGGCTCCGATCACCTGGCGCGCGCGGTATTCGACCGGCTCACCGTTCTGTCGCGCATGGACGAGCACATGATCGCCGTGGTCCTCGAGCCCGGTAAACGAGGTCCGGTCGTGTATTTCCCCGCCGCTCCTCTTGATCGCCCAGTAATCGGCGTATTTGCGGTGCAAATGCGGCGTCGGGCCGCCGAAAAAATCCATCGGCATCGACACCATGCTGGGGAAATGGAAGGTCACCCCGCGGCAGGAGGTCGGCTCGTGCAGCGCTTCGCGCGGCAGCGGACCGAAGTTCTCCAGCAGGAAACGATGTCCGCGCGGCGACAGGATGCCGCTGCAAATCTTGTGGCGCGGCAATTCCTTGCGCTCCAGGACGATGGTTTCCAGGCCGGCGTCCACCAGGCGCTTGGCGGCCGCGGCCGCGGACAGGCTGGCGCCGACGATGATTACGTCAACCGAGCGCATCAGTACTTGCCTCTTTCATGATGTTCCATCATCCGCCAAATCCGCCAGGTGCACCACCGGAAGCTCGCTGACCCGCTCGAACGCGGCGCCGTCGTCCGTGCTCTCCACCACGATGCGCGCGATGTTCCGCCCCTGCAGTATCCAGCGCGCATGGATGCGGTCGTCCGCGCTGTCGTCCGCAGTGTCCACTGCGGCTTCCATCCCCAGCCGTTGCGGCAGGCTGCGCGCCGCGGCCGGAATGGCGATACGCTGCAAGTCGAGGTTGAGGGCACAGCCCGCGGCTAAGCGCAGGGCGTCATAATACTTGACCAGGCGCTGGTAATCGGCATGATAGGCGCGCGGTTCGATCACGTACAGGTCGCTTGCGCGCAGAGCGCCGCGCACGGTGGCCAGGCCGCTCAAGGCTTCGCCGATGCTCGTAATCTTCGACCGCGGCAGCCATTGCTGCAAGTGGCGCAGCAACAGGCCGTCGGCGACGACGATTTTCTTCAGCCCGCGCAGCGGCTGCAGAAATCGTTCCAGGCGTGGCGCCGGAAGCGCCGCTCCCGCTTCCAGCGCCAGAGCGATATCCGAGCCGTCGTCATCCGCAATCGGAATATTGCGCGCGCCTCCCAACAGGGCGGCTACCCGCGCCAGGGTGCCGCGGCGTTCGCGCAATGCCTGGCCCGGCAGCAGCACTGCGGGTGAGCGGGGGCGCGGCGCAAGCGGCCGCGCCGCCTGCTCGTCCATCCGGGCCCGCAGACCTTGCATCGCGGCAGGCTGCGGCAGCTGGCGGCGCAGGTCCAGGGTCATCGCGACCAGACCAATTTCCTCCGGGCAGACCGGCTCGCAGGCCGCGCACAGGGTGCAACTCTGGATCGAGGCGGCGACATCGGCGGCGCTGGCGCCGTGCTGCAGCGCTTTGGCGCGGCCCAGGGGGGTCAGGCCGAGATCGCGGCTGCGGCGCCATACCGGGCACACCAGCAGGCACAGGCTGCAGCCGCTGCAGGAGGCATAATCCTTTCGCGGCTGTCGCGTGCTTTTGGCAAGGCCGAACATGTGGGAACGTCCAAAAATTGTCATTCTGAGGCCGCCCTCCAGGAGGACTTCCTACGGGGCGCAGGCCGAAGAATCTGCTTCTTGCTGCTTATGAAAAGCAGATTCTTCGCTCCGCTCAGAATGACTAAATCGGGATTATTAGAGATGCCCATATCTAGAAAATAACATGACGATTTAGGATCATCGCCGGGTCGGCCCGGCGCTTCAGCGCCAGGTGCCGGTCCACCAGGGCATCGCCGAACACGCGCCGGATATAGCCCTTCATCATGCCGCCGAAACGATAGTAGCTGGCGCCCAGATCGACGCCGATGTCGTAAATCTCGTTCTTGAACGACTGCAGATAATCGCGGCTGTATACCCCGTCATCCAGCATCGGCTCGAATTCGCAGCCGTAGGCCCAGCCTTCGGCATCGGGCGGGATGCACGACATTTCGTAATGCGGGCCATGCTCCGGTCGCAGCTTGATGCCGACCAGGTAAAGCGTGTAATGCGGAAAATACTTGCGGCAGACCGCGTTGCCGCGCTCCACCGCCTCGACGAACTTGGGCGCCGAGGTCGCCAGGTCCGGAATCACCATCTGCCGGCTGCCCCAGAACTTCCACACGGCGCGCGAAAAGACGACGCTGCGCTCGAGCATGGTTGCGCCGCGCATGTATTCCGAGCGCTGCAATTCGGGAAAGAGTTCGCGCTTGCGCTTGAGCAGATACCAGGCCTCGCCCAGTTTCCACGGGCGCAAGGCATAGTGACCCAGCATGCACAGGCCGAAACCGAACTCGCCGTAACCGCGCAGGCGCGGCCGCCAGTCTGCCATGAACGCCGCTTCACGCTCGGGCGAGTCGAACGCCAGCAGAACATTCACCGCGCAGTCCATGATCGTCAGTATTCCCGAATAGTCGCTGGCGGCATTGCGGTCGAGCAACTGCAGATCTTCGATCGCGGTGCGCAGCGATGCGTAGTAGAAATAATGCATGCGCAACGGCGTATAGGGGCGCACGCGCAGCGTGGCTTCGGTGATCACGCCGAACTGGCCGTAACCGAGAATCACCCGCTGGAACAGCTCGGCGTTCCGGGTGTCGGAGCATTCCACGATTTCCCCGGTCGGGGTGACCACCTGCAAGGCCAGTGCCTGATCGGCGCTGCAGCCGAGGCGCGCCGAATTCACGTCGATCCCGCCCACGCCCAGCGTGCCGCCGACCGACGAAGTCAGGTTGAGCGGCGCCGACAGGTAATCCAGATCCTGCCGGCGCAGCTCCTCGGCCAGGCTATGCCAGAAAATCCCGGCTTCGGTACGCACCGTCAGCGTCTCGGCATCGATGTGCAGCACCCGGCTCATGCCCGTCATATCCAGCAATACGCCGCCGAACGCCACCGATTCGCCCTCGGTCGTCAGGCCGCCGCCGCAAACGGTGACCGGCACGCGGTGCTGTTGCGCGGCCTGGAGCAGGAGCGCGACCTGTTCGGTGCTGCGCGCGACGACGACGCCGTGCGGCAGCCCGTAGGCGGTGCCGCCGGCGTCGGTGGCGAAGGCGGCGCGCGCCGCCGCGGTTTCCAGCACCTCGATGCCGCGCGCGCGGACCGCGCTGGAAAACTCTTTCCAGTTCGGGCCGCTCCAGCGCGCGGGGTTGGTCTGCTGGCGCTTGATCCCGCGCAAGGCGTCGGGTGCGACCGGACAGGGGCCCAGCGTGCCGGGTTCGACTAGCGGGATATGCAAGCGGGCTCCAGTATCAAGAAAACGTGCATCCGACCTGCCGCGCCGCCTGTTCGAGGGCATGCATTCGGGGTTAGAGCCCGAGCCGCTGCCATATGGTCGAAACCAGCCCGGCCTGATTCATGGTGTAGAAATGCAGGCCCGGCGCGCCCTGCGACAGCAGGCGGTCGCACAGCTCGGTAACCACGTCCAGGCCGAAACTGCGGATCGATGCGACATCGTCGGCGTAGCTCTGCAGCCGCAGACGCAGCCAGCGCGGAATCTCCGCGCCGCAGGCGTCGGAGAAGCGCGCGAGCTGCGCGAAATTGGCGATGGGCATGATCCCGGGGACGATCGGCAGGTCCATGCCCAGCGCTTCGCAGTCATCGATGAAACGGAAATAGGCGTCGGCGTTGAAAAAATATTGGGTGATCGCGGCATTCGCCCCCGCGTCCACCTTGCGCTTGAACGCCTGCAGGTCGTCCTGCGCGGAGCGCGCCTGCGGGTGGAACTCGGGATAGCCGGCGACTTCGATGTGGAAATGATTGCCGCTGGTCTGGCGGATGAATTCCACCAGCTCGTTGGCGTAGCGCAGCTCGCCCGCGCCAGCCGCCCCCGACGGCAGGTCGCCGCGCAGCGCGACGATATGGCGCAGGCCATGCGCCTGGTACAGCGCCAGCGTGGCGGCGAGGTCGGCGCGGGAGGAGCCGATGCAGGAAATATGCGGCGCGGCATCGCCCCCGTCTTTCTGGATTTCCAGCACCGCCTCGAGCGTGCGGTCGCGCGTCGAGCCGCCGGCGCCGTAAGTGACGGAGAAGAACCTGGGTTTGAGCTGTATCAGCTGCTTCCAGGTGGCGCGCAGCTTTTCCATGCCTTCCTGCGTTTTCGGCGGGAAGAACTCGAAGCTGAAAGTGGGAGGATACTTTTTCTGTGATTCCATGGCAGGGAGGCGGGAGGAGAGAGGGGCGAACTCCTCCCGCTTTTCCTCAATACCGGTACGAGTCCGACTTGTACGGGCCGTCCTTGCTGACCCCGATGTACTTTGCCTGCGCGTCGGTAAGCTCGGACAGCGTGGCGTTGAGCTTCTTCAGTTGCAACCGCGCCACTTTCTCGTCCAGGTGCTTGGGCAGCACGTAGACGCCGACCGGGTATTTGCCCGAGCCTTTCTGCGCCTCGCCCCAAAGCTCGATTTGGGCCAGGGTCTGGTTGGCGAACGAAGAGGACATGACGTAGGAGGGATGTCCCGTGCCGCAGCCCAGGTTCACCAGGCGGCCCTTGGCGAGCACGATAATGCGCTTCCCATCCGGAAAAATCACGTGGTCCACCTGCGGCTTGATCTCTTCCCACTGGTATTGCTCCAGCGAAGCGATGTCGATCTCGTTGTCGAAATGGCCGATGTTGCAGACGATGGCCTGGTTTTTCATCCTTTTCATGTGCGCGTGCGTGATCACATGGAAGTTGCCGGTGGCGCTGACGAAAATGTCGGCCTTGTCGGCGGCGTAGTCCATGGTGACCACGCGGTAGCCTTCCATCGCCGCCTGCAGCGCGTTGATGGGGTCGATCTCGGTGACCCATACCTGCGCCGAAAGCGCGCGCAGCGCCTGCGCGCTGCCTTTGCCCACGTCGCCGTAGCCGCACACCAGCGCGACCTTGCCGGCGATCATCACGTCGGTGGCGCGCTTGATGCCGTCCACCAGTGACTCGCGGCAGCCGTACAGGTTGTCGAACTTCGACTTGGTGACCGAGTCGTTGACGTTGATCGCCGGGAACGCGAGCTTGCGTTCCTTGTGCATCTGGTACAGGCGGTGCACGCCGGTGGTGGTTTCTTCGGTCACGCCCTTCACCGCGGCGAGGCGCTTCGCGTACCAGCCGGGCTGGGCGGCGAGCCGTTGCCTGATCGCCGCGTACAGGCACTTTTCCTCTTCGCTGCCAGGATGGGCGAGGACGGAGGCGTCTTTCTCCGCGCGCGCGCCCAGGTGCAGCAGCAGGGTGGCGTCGCCGCCGTCGTCGAGGATCATGTTGGACAACCCGCCGTCCGGCCACTCGAAAATTCGGTGGGTGTAGTCCCAGTATTCCGCCAGCGACTCGCCCTTGTAGGCGAACACCGGCGTGCCGGTAGCGGCGATGGCCGCCGCGGCGTGGTCCTGGGTGGAATAGATGTTGCACGAGGCCCAGCGCACTTGTGCGCCCAGCGCCTGCAGGGTCTCGATCAGCACCGCGGTCTGGATGGTCATGTGCAGCGACCCGGTGATTCGCGCGCCCTTGAGCGGCTGTTTCGCGGCGTATTCCTCGCGGATCGCCATCAGACCCGGCATTTCGGTCTCGGCGATACGGATTTCCTTGCGTCCCCAGTCGGCCAGCGACAGGTCAGCTACTTTGCAGTCGGTGAAGTTCTTGCTTTGCGGTACGGCGCTCATCACGCGCTCCTTTCGTTCAAGAAAAAAGTTCGTGAGCGCCGTTGCGGTTGTGGACACCTCGAGCCTGGCGGGGAGTGAAACCCGTCGCAACGCTCCTCGAGGGAGGCGCATTTTACCTCAATTGCCACGCCGGGCGCTAGGGCTTGGCTACATTCGGCAAGGCTGATGCGGTGAACGCAGGCAGGCCCTGACCGAGAGGTGTGGCGGCGGGAGATGTGGCACGCAGAGGCCCGTCCCGCTTGGGTCCCAGGGCGATTCGCGCCCCTCGCTGCGGGGCTGCACTCCAAATAAAACGGGCGGCAGGAAGCCGCCCATTGGTGTTGAAGCCGGCGAACGACCCCTCAGGCGGCAACGGCCGCCAGCTTGATCCCGGCATCCGCCGCCAGCGCCTGCGCCTTATCCGTGTTCTCCCAGGTGAACTCCGGCTCGTCGCGGCCGAAGTGGCCGTAGGCCGCGGTCTTTTCGTAGATCGGGCGCAGCAGGTCGAGCATCTGCACGATGCCCTTGGGGCGCAGGTCGAAATGTTTCTGCACCAGTTCGGACAGCTTTTCGTCGGAAATCTTGCCGGTGCCGAAGGTCGTGACCATGACGCTGGTCGGGCGCGCCACGCCGATGGCGTAGGACACCTGGATTTGACATTTGCTCGCCAGGCCCGCGGCGACCACGTTCTTGGCGACGTAGCGTGCGGCGTAGGCGGCGGAGCGGTCGACTTTGGAAGGATCCTTGCCGGAGAAAGCCCCGCCTCCGTGCGGAGCCGATCCGCCATAGGTGTCGACGATGATCTTGCGCCCGGTCAGGCCGCAGTCGCCCTTGGGGCCGCCGATTTCGAAGCTGCCGGTCGGGTTGACGAGGTACTTGATCTGTCCCTTGACGAGATGCTTGGGCAGTACCGGCTTGATGATCTGCTCGATCACTGCCTCTTCGATCTGCTTGTGCGTCATCCCGGGGCCATGCTGCGTGGACAGCACCACGGTGTCTATCATGTCCGCTTTGCCGTCGGCGTAGCGAATCGTGACCTGCGATTTGGCGTCGGGGCGCAGCCAGGGCATGCGCCCGTCGCGCCGCAATTCGGACTGGCGCTCGACCAGCCGGTGCGCAAGGTAGATCGGCAGCGGCATCAGTTGCGGGGTTTCGTCGCAGGCGTAACCGAACATCAGGCCTTGGTCGCCTGCGCCCTGATCAAGGTCGAGGCCCTTGCCTTCGTCCACCCCCTGGGCGATGTCCTTGGACTGCTCGCCGTAGGCCACGATCACCGTGCAGGTGTGCGTGTCGAAACCGATCGCCGGATCGTCGTAACCGATGCGCTTGATGGTCCTGCGCGCAACTTCGTTGAAGTTGACCCGCGCGCCGGTGGTGATTTCGCCGGCGAGCACCACCAGATTGTCTTTGACCAGCGTCTCGGCCGCGACTCGGGAGGTCTTGTCCTGGGCTAGAATAGCGTCCAGAACCGCATCGGAAATCTGATCGGCGACTTTGTCCGGATGGCCCTCGGAGACCGATTCCGAGGTGAACAGGTAAGAACTCATCGTTGGGTTCTAATGGATTGAAAAAGGGTTGTAAGGATAGCATGTCTTGAGTCAATCCAAAAGTGACGCGGCGTGTTTCTATTAGGTCTCGCGCGTGGGCTTGCCGCCTTGCCGCTTTCCGCGCTGCACCGTCTGGGTGCGCTCTTCGGAAGGATGGTCTATCTCGTTTCGCCCCGCTACCGGCATTATTTTCGCGCCAACCTGCGCGCCGCCGGCTACGCCGATGGCGCGCTGCTCAACCGGGCGATCGCCGAGGCCGGCAAGGGATTGCTGGAACTGCCCGCAATCTGGCTGCGGCCGCATGAAACGGTGGCAGGCTGGGTGGTGCAGGTCACGGGCTGGGATCTGGTCGAGGCGGCGCTAGCCCGACGCCGCGGCATCGTCTTTCTTACGCCGCACCTGGGCTGCTTCGAAATCACCGCCCAGTACTACGCCTACCGCGCACCCGCCAACGCCCCGCTCACCGTGCTCTACCGGCCACCGAGGAAAAAGGCAGTCGAGCCGCTGATGCTGGCGGGCCGCGACCGGCCCAATTTGCGCGTCGCCAGCGCCGATCTCGGGGGCGTGCGCATCCTGCTGCGGGCGCTCAAGCATGGCGAGGCGATCGGTATCCTGCCCGACCAGGCGCCGGGCGTAGGCGAGGGCGAATGGGCGGAGTTTTTCGGCCGTCCGGCCTACACCATGACGCTTGCCGGGCGGCTGGCCGAGGCCTCGGGTGCGCAGGTGCTCCTCGCCTACGCCGAGCGCTTGCCTCAGGGCCGGGGTTATCACCTGCAGCTCTCAGCCATGCCGCAACCGCTGGCGGGCGAGTCGCCGGCGCGAGCGCTGAACCGCGCGCTGGAGGGTCTGATCCGACTATGCCCGGCGCAGTATGGGTGGGGGTATAACCGTTACAAGGTGCCGGCCGGGGCGCAACCGCCAAAATGAACCCGCAATGCAGAACCGAAAGGCATCGACGTGAATCCCGCGGCTGTTGCGGCTATACACGCTGCGCGTTGCGTCTTGCGCTGACAGGCTTATGCTGACCCGCAGCGCCCTCGCGCTCATCTGGCTGCTCAGGCTGCTGCCGCTGCCGGCGTTGGCCGCGATCGGCAACGGTTTCGGCACGCTGCTCTATGCGTTTGGCCGCGAGCGCCGCCGCGTCTGCCTGATCAACCTCGCGCGCTGCCTGCCCGAGCTCTCAGCCCGCGAGCGCGACGCGCTTGCGCGGCGCCATTTCCAGGCCTTCGCCCGCACTTTTCTCGAGCGCGCCATCCTGTGGTGGGGATCGCCCGCGCGCATCCGGCAGTTGGTGCGCATCGAGGGCATGGAACATTTCGAAGCGGTGCGTGGCGGGCCGCTGATCCTGCTTGCGCCGCATTTTGTCGGCATGGACATGGGCTGGACGCGCCTGACGCTGGAATTCGACATGGTGTCGATCTACTCAAGGCAGAAAAACGAGGTATTCAACGCGGTGCTGTTCGCCAGGCGCCGGCGCTTCGGCCGGCAGACAGCGCTTTCGCGCCAGGAGGGCGTGCGTCCAGCGCTGCGCGCAATGCAGGCGGGGCGGCCGTTTTACTATCTGCCGGACATGGATTACGGTCAGCGCGATACCATTTTCGCGCCTTTTTTCGGCGTCAACGCCGCCACCATCACCGGCGTTTCGCGCCTGGCGCGGCTCGCCGGTGCGCGCGTGCTGCCGTGCATCACGCGCATGCTGCCCGGCGGCGGAGGCTACATAGTGCGCTTCCTTCCGGCGTGGGAAAATTATCCCGGCGCGAGCATCGAGGCCGACACGCGGCGCATGAACGCCTTCGTCGAGGAGCAGGTGCGGGAAATGCCGGAGCAGTATCTGTGGGTGCACAAGCGCTTCAAGACCCGCCCACCGGGTGAAGCGCCGTGGTATTGAGCGCGCTTGTGTACCGCGTCAAAGACATCGTCGCATGCCAGCAAAGACCTTGCGCGCTGCGCGCGCCAACCGTGTTTTCGGAGCGGATGAAAAGCGTATCCGCTCCGAAAACACGGTTATTGATAGAACAAAGAGGACGCGGGGGTTTCCTACGAGATCGACGATCCGCGCGGACGGGCCGCCGTCCGCGCAATAGCGGAGATGAACGACGGCAAAGCGAACAGACCGGATTGGTTCGGTTTCGTTCGCCAAGGGTATTGAACAAACTGCTTACCCTCTTCCCGGTTAAAATTGCCTCATGCCTTTCACCAATCCCGAGCCCGAAGAGATCAAAGCGTTGCTGCAGCGTGTGAAGAACATCGCTGTGGTTGGTTTTTCGCCCAAGCCCGGGCGCGCGAGCCACAATATCGCCCGCCAGATGCAGCGCTTCGGCTTTCGCATCGTTCCGGTGCGGCCCGGTATCAGCGAAGGCCTGGGCGAGAAGGCCTACCCCGACCTTGCCTCGGTGCCCGAGCGCATCGACCTCGTCAATGTGTTTCGCTCGGGCAAACACGTCCCCGAAGTGGTGGACCAGTGCCTGCGTCTGGGCATCAGGAATATCTGGATGCAGGAGGGCGCGGAGCACGAACAGTCGGCCGAGCGCGCGCTGGCCGCCGGCATGACCGTGGTCATGGGCCGCTGCATCATGCGCGATTACACGAGGTTGTGCCTTAGGTAGCGAAATGCCTATTGTGGAGCAGAAACTGTGAAGTTGAGATTCACCAAGATGCAGGGAGCGGGCAACGATTTCGTCGTGCTGGACGGCGTCAGCCAGCGCCTGGCCCTTACTCCGGCGCAGTTGCGGCGGCTCGCAGACCGGCATTTCGGCGTCGGCTGCGACCAGATCCTGCTGGTGGAGCCGCCGCGCGCGGCCGGCACCGATTTCCGCTACCGCATTTTCAACGCCGACGGCGGCGAAGTGGAGCAGTGCGGCAATGGCGCCAGGTGCTTCGTGCGCTTCGTGCGCGAGCGCGGGCTGACGGCGAAAAGCGACATCCGGGTCGAGACTGCGGCCGGCATCATCGCGCCGCGGTTGGAGGCCGACGGCGAGGTGACGGTGAACATGGGCGCGCCGGTGTTCGAGGCGAAACGCATACCGTTCCTGACCGACAGCGATGCGCTGGTGCAGCCGCTGGAGGTAGGCGGCGCGACGGTCGAGATCAGCGCCGTCTCGATGGGCAATCCGCACGCGGTGCAGGTGGTGGCGGACGTGGACGCCGCGCCGGTGCCGACGCAAGGCCCGCTGATCGAGCGCCATGCGCGCTTTCCGCAGCGCGTGAACGCGGGATACATGCAGGTGCTGGACCGTGGCCGCATCCGGCTGCGGGTGTACGAGCGCGGCGCGGGCGAGACGCTCGCCTGCGGCACCGGCGCCTGCGCCGCGGTGGCGGTCGGCATCCGCCGCGGCCTGCTGGATCGGAGCGTGCGCGTGTCCACGCGCGGCGGCGATTTGACGATACGCTGGGAAGGCGGGGACAATCCCGTGTGGATGACCGGTCCTGCGGTCGCCGTGTTCGAGGGAGAAATAGAAATCGATGAACGCTGAAGACGTCGCACGCTATCTGCAGGACAACCCCGGTTTCTTCGAAGACTACGCTGAATCGCTGGCGCAGATCTACATTCCGCACCCGCACGGCGGCCGCGCCATTCCCATCGTCGAGCGCCAGATACTCACCTTGCGCGAGAAAAGCAAAATGCTCGAGGGCAAGCTCGCCGAGCTGATCCAGTTCGGCGAGGAGAACGACGCTATCGGCGAAAAAATGCATCGCCTGTGCCTGGCGCTGTTTCCCGCCGGCGATCTGCGCGGCATGCTGCAAGCGCTGTACTACAACCTGCGCGAGGACTTCGCCGTGCCGCATGCGGCGGTGCGGGTCTGGCGTGGGGCGGGGGAGGGCCCCGAGTTCGCGCCAGTGGGCGACGAGTTGCGCCAGTACGCGGGGAGCCTGGAACATCCTTTTTGCGGTCCGGGCGCAAACCCCGAGGTCGCGTCCTGGTTCGGCGAGGCGGCGGCGCAACTGCGCTCCTTTGCCTGCATGCCGCTGCGTGATGGCAGCAAGGCGTGCGTCGGCATGCTGGCGCTCGCGAGCGAAGACCTGACGCGCTTTTACCCGGAGATGGGCACGCTCTACCTCAAGCGCCTGGGCGAACTCGCGAGCGCGGCGCTGCAACGGTACTTGTAACCATGGCGGCGGATCCGGTGGCGCAGCAGAAGCCCGATCCCCGCCAGGAGTTGCTTGGGGCCTACCTCGAGCACCTGACGCACCAGCGCCACCTCGCCGCAGGCACGCGCCACAACTACCACCAGGACATCGAGGCTCTGTTCGCGCTCAACCCTGGAGTCGAGCTCGAACGCATGCAGCCGCAGCACATCCGGCGCAGCGTGGCGCAACTGCACGCGCGCGGCCTGTCCGGTCGCACCATCGCGCATATGCTGTCGGCCTGGCGCGGCCTCTACACCTGGCTCGCGCGGCACCGCGGCTACAGCGCCAATCCCTGTCTCGGCCTGCGCGCGCCCAAGGCGGCCAAGGCTTTGCCCAAGGCGCTCTCGCCCGAGGCGGCAGGGCAGCTGCTGGATGCGCCGGCCGAGACGCCGCCCGACATTCGCGACAAGGCGATATTCGAACTCGCCTATTCTTCCGGGCTGCGCCTGGCGGAGCTGGTCAGCCTCGATCTGGCGCACGCCGACGCGATCCGCCGCGACGCCGAAGTGACGGTGACCGGCAAGGGCGGCAAGACGCGCAGCGTGCCGGTGGGCGCGAAGGCGCGGGAGGCGATCGAGGCCTGGCTGCGCTCGCGCGCCCTGCTCGCCCGGGCCGAAGTTCCCGCGCTGTTCGTCGGCGCGCGCGGCGAGCGCATTGCGGGCGGCGTGGTGCGGGCGCGCCTGGCGCAGTGGGCCAGACGCGCCGGGCTGCCGATGCACGTGCACCCGCATGTGCTGCGCCACTCGTTCGCCACGCACGTGCTGCAATCCTCGGGCGACCTGCGCGCGGTGCAGGAGATGCTGGGACATTCGAGCATTTCGACGACGCAGGTGTATACGCATCTCGATTTCCAGTACCTGGCCAAGGCCTACGATGCTGCGCATCCGCGGGCGAAGAAAAAATAATGCCGATTTTGTCATTCCGAGCGAAGCGAGGAATCTGCTTTTCATAGCGTAGGAAAAGCAGATTCTTCGGCCTGCGGCCTCAGAATGACAATTGTTGGATGTTGTGCCTTTTCAATTCAAAAACGGCTTATCATCCCGGCCGATGAAACAATTGATCCTCAAGCCGGGGCGCGAGAAGTCGCTCGCGCGCCGCCATCCGTGGATATTTTCCGGGGCGGTGGCGCGCGTGGAGGGCGATCCTGACACGGGCGACACCGTGGCCGTGCGCTCAGGCAGCGGCGAATTCCTTGTCTGGGCCGCCTATAGTCCTGCGTCGCAGATCCGCGCGCGCGCGTGGAGCTGGGACGAACAGGAGCGTATCGACGGCGATTTCCTGCGCGCGCGCCTGCGGCGGGCACTGGATGCGCGCGAGCGGCTGATTTCCGCCGAGGCGAGCGACGCTATGCGCCTGGTACACGGCGAATCCGACGGCCTGCCCGGAGTCATCGCGGATCGCTATGGCGAAGTGGTCGTGTTGCAGCTCCTCTCTGCAGGGGCGGAGCGCTGGCGTACCGAGCTCTCGGACGGCGTGCGCGAACTGACCGGTTGCGCCTGCGTCTTTGAGCGTTCGGATGCCGACGTGCGCGAGCTCGAAGGACTGCCCGCGCGCAGCGGCGTGCTCTACGGCGCTTTGCCCGCCGCGGGTGTGCAGATCCGCGAACACGGCCTGCGCTACGGCGTGGACGTGGCCGAAGGGCACAAGACCGGCTTTTATCTCGATCAGCGCGACAACCGCAAGCGCATCGGCGAGCTCAGCGAAGGGCGCGAAGTGCTCAACTGCTTCTGCTACACCGGCGGCTTCACGCTCAATGCGCTTGCGGGCTGCGCTGCGTCGGTGCTCTCGGTGGACAGTTCGGCCGGCGCGCTGGCGCAGGCGCGGGACAACCTCGGCCGCAACGAACTGGATGCGGCTCGCGCCGAATGGCAGGAGGCCGACGTATTCAAATATCTGCGCACCCTGCGCGACCAGGGGCGCAGCTTCGATCTGATCGTGCTCGATCCGCCCAAGTTTGCGCCGACGGCGGCGTTCGCGGAAAAGGCCGCGCGCGGCTACAAGGACATCAACCTGCTCGCGCTGAAACTGCTGCGCGCGGGCGGGCTGCTCGCCAGTTTCTCCTGTTCCGGCGGTGTCTCCGCCGAGCTGTTCCAGAAAATCCTCGCCGGTGCGGCGCTCGACGCCGGCGTGGAGGCGTCCATCGTCGGCCATTTCGCCGCCGCTGCCGACCATCCGGTGCTGCTGTCCTTCCCCGAGGGGGACTACCTGAAAGGGCTGCTGCTCAGACGTGCTTAGAACCCGCTGCAAAATGAATTTTGCGACGGGCTGATTTAGGGGAGTATGAGGGGAGGCGCCCCGAAGGAAGTCCCCGCGGGGGATATCCCCTCGTCTTGTAAGATACTCCTAGGCGATAATCGCCAATTCGAATTGCGCTATAAATTCACCCAGGGTCAGACATGAAACCACAGGACATGGTGCCGGTAACCATACTCACCGGTTTTTTGGGCAGCGGCAAGACCACGCTCCTGAACCGCATACTCAAGGAGCAGCACGGCCGCCGCATCGCCGTCATCGAAAACGAGTTCGGCGAGGCCGGCATCGACAACGAGCTGCTGGTGCAGGACACGGCCGAGCAGATCGTCGAGATGAACAACGGCTGCATTTGCTGCACCGTGCGCGGCGACCTGGTGCGCATCCTGGGCGAACTGCAGGCGAAGCGCGAGGCGAAGCAGCTCGATTTCGAGCGCATCATTATCGAGACCACGGGCATGGCCGACCCCGGCCCGGTGGCGCAGACTTTTTTCATGGACGAGGACATCGGCAACTACTACCTGCTCGATTCCATCGTCACCGTGGTGGACGCCAAGCATGCGGACAAGCAACTGGACGATTTCCGCGAGGCGCAGGAGCAGGTCGGCTTCGCCGACCGCATCCTGCTGTCGAAGACGGATTTGATCAGCGCGGGGGAACAGGAGCAGCTGAAAGCGCGCCTGGTCAAGATAAACCCGCGCGCGCCGATCAAGCAGGTGCATTTCGGCAACACGCCGCTCGAGGACATTCTCGACATCCGCGGTTTCAACTTGAATGCCATTCTGGAGATCGAGCCCGGCTTCCTGGAAGAGGAGCACCACGAGCACGACGACGCAGTGCAGTCCTTTGTGTTCCGGGCGGATCAGCCTTTCGATGGCGTGAAGCTGGAGGAGTTCCTCTCCGGCATGATCCAGGTATACGGCCCGGACCTGCTGCGCTACAAGGGCGTGCTGTGGCTCGACCAGAACGCGAACCGGGTCGTGTTCCAGGGAGTGCACATGCTCATGGGCGGGGACGTGGGCAAACCCTGGGGGCCGGAGGAGAAGCGCGGCAGCGTGATGGTATTCATCGGCAGGAAATTGCCCGAGGAGTTGTTCGTTCAGGGGCTGAAGCAGTGCCTGGTTGGCTAGGGAAATTCAGCAAAGGAGGCCGCAGGCCCTAGGCGCAACCATTCGATTTAGACTAAAATTCGCCTATGTTGGTTCTCTTCGATCAAAGCGGGCGCGCGCTGAAGTGCCTGTTGCTGGCGCTTATGGTGCTGTTCGCCCAGCAGGCGGCGCAGTTGCACGCGCTCGCGCATGCGCAGGATCAACTGGCGCAGCCGCTCAAGAGCAAGCCGGTTTCGCACCCGCTCGAGCACTGCGTTGCCTTCCATGCCATCGACAGCGCACTGGTCGCGACCGCGGCGCTGCAGAATTTCGATTTTCTTCAGTCCGAGCACACGACCTGGATTCCCACCGAGGCGCAAGCGCGCACTCGTTACCGCCTTCCCTCGCGCGCCCCTCCGCGCGCCGTCTAGCTTTTCCTTTGTTTCGCGCTCCCCGGCTGCTGGACTAGCCGGGAAATGGCCCATCTCGGGCGAATTGCGAAAGGAATGCAGACGTGATCAAGCAAACACTCATGGCGGCCGCTGTGGCCGCCGCCCTGTCCGTGCCGGGCACGGCAACCGCC